>ENA-OYWK01000341-OYWK01000341.1-human-gut-metagenome-genome-assembly--contig:-NODE-341-length-28528-cov-10.856004_pt1 | contig 28528 bp, 24 predicted proteins | sample MGYA00244808_ERZ653392 | MGnify/ENA primary metagenome ERZ653392 (study PRJEB26926, sample SAMN06165125) | human gut metagenome | biome: ENVO:00009003; feature: ENVO:2100002; material: ENVO:00002003...
TGACAGAGCCATCTTCTTCAATAAACTGCGGCTCCAAAGCCAGAAGTTCCTGCATTCTCATTCCAGTGCCGAGTAAAAGCCGAATGCTCAAGCCTATGCGGTCATCGGGCAGCACCTTCATCAGGTGTGCGACTTCCGCTGTGGTAAAGGCTTCCTTGCGTTTTGCGGTGCCGGATGCCCGCATCTTTTCAGCAAGCCGGACCGGGTTGCGGCGCACAAGGTCATTGGCTTCTGCCTTTTGAAAGATCTGGTAGAGCATCCCTCGTGCCTTGCTGATGTAAGAATCCGAGCGGCCATCGCGCCGCATCCCTTTCAGGAAATTTTCAATGTCGATGGGGCGTATGACGGTCAAGGGGCGATGATAAAATCCCTCTTTGAGCATGATCTATTGAAGCTCATCGTCAAAGCTGCTGTCTTACTCTTTCACAATGCGGCTCCCGCCAAACACATGCGACATTTCCATGTGCGCCAGTGCTTCGTCAATCAGAGCCACTTCTGCGGCAGACAGCACAATATCCGCTGCACCGGCGTTTTCCTGTAAACGGTTAAGTTTCCGGGTGCCAGGGATTGGTACGATATAAGGCTTTTTGCACAGCATCCACGCCAGTGAGATCTGGGCAGGTGTTGCATTTTTTTCGGCGGCAAAACGGTGTAACAGTTCCAGCAGGGCGCGGTTCTGGTCAATGCTGTCTGGCTGGAACTGCGGCATGACGCTGCGGTAGTCCGTGCCTGCTTCAAACTTGGAAGTCTTATCGTATTTGCCGGAGAGAAAACCGTTTGCAAGCGGCGAGAATGCCACATAACCAATGTGCAGTTCTTCCAGAACCGGGAACAGGCTTTCGTACCAGCGGGCCATCATGGAGTAACGGTTCTGGATGGCCGTTACCGGGCAGACTGCGTGTGCTCGGCGGATGGTCTCCTCGGTGGCTTCCGAAAGGCCCCAGTGAGTGATCTTGCCCTCCCGAATCAGGTCAGCCATTACACCGGCCACTTCCTCAATGGGCACCTTGGGGTCAAGCCGATGCTGATAATACAGGTCAATATGGTCGGTGCCCAGCCGCTTGAGGGAGGCATCTACCGATGCACGGATAACTTCCGGGCGGGAATCCGGCACCAGCGGCTTGTTGACTGCCGTACTGGTCATGTCAAAATGGATGCCGAACTTGGTCGCCAGAACGATTTTATCTCGGTAGGGTTTCAGGGCAGCACCCACCAGTTCCTCGTTGTCGTGGGGATTATCCGGTGTGCCGTAGACTTCGGCGGTGTCAAAGAACGTATAGCCCATACCCACGGCCTGCGCCAGCAGTTCGGTCATTTCCTTCTTGTTGGCAGGTGCGCCGTAGGCATGGCTCATGCCCATACAGCCCAGACCAACAGCAGAAACGGTCAGGTCACTGCTCAAAGTACGATATTCCATGTTAAGATTCCTCCTTATTTGCAAAAACACTTTCCAGCCATGCGGCGTAATCGTTCACCCAGCCGCCATCCGAGCCAAAGCCGTGGGGCCAGCCATTCAGCACGATGCGTCCGGTGGAAATGCCCATATTCCGAATCACATCATACTGCTGCTGGAATTGGTGGTAGAAGGGGTCCTCCGTGCCGTAAACGTAGAATGTTGGCGGCAGATCACCCTCGGCCAGCCAGTCCGGGTCCATGTTGCCCACGCTGAGCCGCCCATAGAACGAATAGATCATGCCCGCCGCCGAAGCGTGAGCCGGAACAGCATCCAGCGCATCGGGTACATAGCTTTCATCCAGAGCAGTGCCGTTGACATCTTCATCGTAGTGCATCAGAAATTCGCCCGCCTGAATGCCGCCTGCGGAAAAGCCCATAACTGCAATATCGTCAGGGGCAATGCCGTAAACATCCGCATTCTGCCGCACAAAGCGGACAGCCCGCGCTACATCCAGCGCGCCTTCCTCCTGCGTGTAGGGCGACAGACGGTAATCTACGATGAAGGTCTGGAAGCCCAGCTCCCGTAGAGCCGCTGCCGTGGGCAGAGAATCGGTATAGTTTCCACGGAACTGATACGCACCGCCTGCCATCAACACCACAGCACCTTTCGGTTGTACTCCGGTGCGGACGGGAATTGCCGTCACATAGGGGCGGAAATCCCAGTTGTCAAAATAACCGGTCATTGCAGCGGTGAACTGCGTTTTAGCCGGAACGTTGCCTTCTTCCCACAGGTACAACGCCTGAATGTGGTTAGGGTTTGCCGAGGTGTTCAGCACGGTCGCATTGTCCACTGGTTCCGGCATCTTTTGCAGCATGGCGGTACGGGAATAATCCTCAATTTTTCCAGTGCCGTAGTTGTATGCTGCCGGGAAATCATCCGGCGTTGCAACGGTGTCGGCAGAAGTGCCGATGCGCAGGTCGCTGCCTGCCGGGAACGAGCTGCTTTCGGTTTCATTTCGTTTCGTCATAGCATCCTCGATGGCGGAAACTCCGCTTTCCAAATTGCTGCCGGGGGCTTCTGCGCGGCTGGTGTCGCAGGCCGAAAGGCCGACAGCAAGTACTGCCGCGAGAAGCAGTGCAGTCCATTTTTTCGTCATAACAGTTTCCTCACGGTTTCAGGTGTTTTCTTCCCAGAACGCTACGGCATGATCGAGCCAGCCTTCGGCAGAGGTGCCGGTGCCCAAGCCAAAACCGTGGGCAAGGCCCGGAAAGACTTCGATCTCGGCAGGGGTGCCCTGAGAGCGGATGGTTTCAATGCGCCAGCGCATCACGCGTTCGTCTGCGATGTAGTCCCGGTCACCCACACAGGCATAAGTGGGCGGCTCGTTGCCGTAGACTTCCCCCAGCCCGGTGTACTGCATGATGACGGCTCCCGGCTGCGGATACGCCTGTTCACCGAAGGATGCCGTGCCGTAGCTGCCCAGCCACGCCGCCATCCGTGCCCCGGCAGAACCGCCCCAGAGGGAGTAGCCGCTGGTGTCTACTTCCAGTTCCTCCGCATGGGTAAAGACAAAGGCAATGGCCCGTGCCAGATCTTCGCAGGCGGTCTGTGCGCCGGGGCGGTAGATGAGCGCAAAAGCGTTGTACTCCTTGCGGGAAAGTTCCAGTGCATGAGGAAAGCTGTCCTGCATGGCCCCCACATACGCAAACGCACCGCCTGCGTTGCAGATGGAAAATTTTGCGCCGGGATTACCCTTGAAGTAGAATAAGCCGGTGTCAGCTTTGTCCGGGTCAGCGGCTTTTTCGTCCTCGGTGTAAATATCGTAAAAGATGGTCTGCCCGTCCGCTGCACGCTGGCGCAGGGTGTTGCAGATGTCCACTGTTTCGTCCGGGTCGATGTTGTTATAGTAGGTAAGATGCAGCTGCTCCAGCGTGTCGCCGCTGTAATAAGAGCGTTCCACAGGGAAGATCAGCCGCCCATAATCACCGAGAACCGGGTCATTCCGTACGGTTTCGATGGGCGTGGTGCGGGTATAAGTTTGGGTGGTCGTTTGCATGGAATCCTTTCTTTCCGGGGTGGAGGAACTGGGTGCAGCACCTGCCCGGCAGCCTGCCAGAAGCAGCCCTGCACCCGCCAGAAGTTTTGTGAATTGCCGTCGGTTCAAAATTTCTCTCCTATCACTTGTGTTTGGAAACGATCCAGTTCAGAATATCGGCATCATCAAAGACAACATTTGCGGCAGCATGGTAGCCGGGCATGACCACCATCATGGGGTACTTCCGGGTGGGGTCGTAATCCTCCGGCAGGTAGTAGCTGTAATGGATGAGCCCCTCAGTGCTGTCCAATGTCTGCTCCCGGACAAGCCCAGTCTGGATGTTTCCGGTTTCCGAAGAAGCACTCTCCGAAACAGCCGAATCCACTTCGGACGAGGTCGTGATGGATGTGCTGGCCGAAACCGAAGAAACCGTATTGACTGGCACAGAGGATGCCGCCCCGGTGCAGGCGGATAATAAAACGGTCAAAGCGGTGGATACCGCGAAAATCACGCTGCGTATAAAATCACCTCGCAAAAATCAGGGAAATGAGAAAGCCGGGACGTTTCCGTCCCGGCTTTCCCTGTAACAAAGAAGCAGGAATATGGAACACTTCTTCAATGATGGAAGTTTGTGAAGATAGCAGGTTCTTTTTCGGGCAGGCCGATCGGTTGCTTGCCTATCTGGATACTCTTCATCAAAAAGGCCATGTTGCGGCCAAGGGTGCGCATGGTCTGCAAGCCCTCGGCATCTTTCTTGACCTCCTCGGCAGAGCCGCCGTAGACCATGTTCCAATACTGGCTGCTGGCCACTGGCATCCCACACATGGTAAAATATTTGTTCAGCACATCGTAGGAAGCAGTGTTGCCGCCGCGCCGACAGGTCACGACCGAAGCACCCACTTTCATGGTCTTGTCGATGTTCAGGGTACTGAAGAACAGGCGGTCCATAAAGGAGATCGCGCCGCCTGCCGGGGAACCAAAGTACACCGGTGCGCCAATGACAAAGGCATCGGCTTCAGCCAACTTGGGGGCTACTTCGTTGACAATATCATCAAAGACGCACTTGTTGGAGCCGGTGCTGTGGCAGCGGCGGCAGGCGATGCAGCCCCGGATGTCCTTGTTGCCCACATGGACGATCTCGGTTTCAATGCCCTCGGCTTCCAGCGTATTTGCCAGTTCGGTCAGAGCCGTAAAGGTGCAGCCGTTGGGCCGCGGACTGCCGTTGATGAGCAATGCTTTCATACAAACATTCTCCTTTTGATACTCTCTTTTGCGTTTGAATTACTTCAGTTTTGCGCCATCGGCAAACGCATTGCCGACCCGCTGGCCCAGCGGATAGTAGCCGTGATGGATGGGGTCATAGGTGATGGGGACAAATTTGGTGAGGTCAAGTTCGCCATCCTCGCCCAGAATGCTTTCGTCCATGCTGACGTTCTTGATCTCGCCGAGGTACAGGCTTCCTTCGATGACATCCAGCAGCTCACACTCCAGCGTCAGCGGCAGTTCATTGATGATGGGCGCATTGACAAAATCACTTTTTGTGGTGGTAAAACCGGCTTTTTCCATTTTATCCGGGGCATTGTGTGCGGAAACCATGCCCACATAATCGCAGGCGGTCAAGTGCTTCACATCGCCCACCGAAACGGTAAAAGCACGGTTCAGCTGGATGTTATCCGTGGTCTTGTGGCTGCTGAGGTCAATAATGATCTTGTTTGCGCCTGCCATACCACCCCATGCAGCGTTCATGGCGTTTGCGTTGCCGTTTTCATCGTAAGTACCGATGATCATGACCGGCTGGGGATACAGATACGGCTTTGTACCGAAATTTTTACGCATCGTGATTTACTCCTTTATTTAATACTCGTAATCCGGGGCGAGCAGCTTCAAAAGCGCTGCATCGTGGTGATAGACCAGCTGAGAGGTGGTGTCCAGCAGCATGGTCGCTCCGCCTTCGCGGGTGTAAGGTTCCCAAGTTGGCAGAGAGTCTGCGCTGGGAACGCCACTTCGTGCAAAATTGACCCAGATGGAGCTGAACAGGTCGTTCATAGCGGAAACGTCCGAGTGGCGGAAAATATAGGGAATCTCTGCACCGTGGTTCGAGCTGCCGTAGGTCAACAGATAGGCATAGACCGGCGCGCCGTTCTGATCCGCTTTGTGGCTCATCGTTTTGAGGATGGGCAAGCGAATCAGGGTATCCACATGGTCAGCGGTCAGGTCGGTTTTGTCAGGGTAGGCCGTTTTCAGGGCCGCAGAAAGCGCATCGGTATCCACACCGTCCGTCGAAGTGCGGTAGAAGCCGGTCCACTCGTTCAGGTTGCTGCCAATGAGCAGGGGAATGTCCTGCCCGGCATCGGCAAAGTTTGTTTCGGTGACGGGGCTGGTGGGCAGAAAATCGCCATCCACCACCGGCTCCCACTCCATCTGGTAGCCATCGGTAAGCGGTGCCGGGATCTGGAATTCCTGCGCCGTTGCGTCCAGCGCCTTGGTGGCGGCGGATTGCAGTTTGTCCACGGCAACGGTCTGGAGCTGCTCGATGTTTTCAGGGGCAATGTTCAGTTCTGCCAGCAGGTTTTCGGCCAGCCGGGTGCTGGCTTCCTGCGAAGTGAAATTGACGCCCACAGTCTCCGTGACACCGCTTTCCACGATACCCTTGTGGAAGAGGCCGACGGCATAAGGCGTGGACATGAGTCCCAGCACCTTGGCACCGCCGCCGGACTGACCGAACACGGTCACGTTGTCCGGGTCACCGCCAAATACTTCGATGTTCTGCTGGATCCATTCCAATGCGGCGATGATATCCCACATGCCGACATTGGCGGAATCCTTGTACTTCTCGTCATAGGCAGAAAGGTCGAGGTAACCGAACACGTTCAGCCGGTGGTTGACGCTCACCACGACGACGTCTCCATTTTTTGCAAGCGCTTCGCCGTCGTAGCTGGAATCATTCGCCGTGCCGGTGGAGAAACCGCCGCCGTGGAGCCAGACCAGCACCGGGCGCAGACCGCCGTCGTTCAGGCCGGGGGTCCAGATGTTCAGGTTCTGGCAGTTGTTGTCCGTGCCGTCCTGATTGCCCGCGCCAAAGCCCAGCATCGAGCCTTGGGGGGACATCGGCCCGTAGCTGTCCGCCTTGAGGACACCTTCCCATGGAGTGACCGGTCCGGCGGTCACAAAGCGTTCGGCTGCCTCGGCATAGGGGACACCCAGATAGCGGTAAATGCCATCGTTGATCGTGCCCTGAAGCTGGCCTTCTGCCACGGTGACGATCTCACCGTCCTCGCCGGGGCCGGGGGTCGTATCCGGGGTGAAGCGGCTGCGGATGTAGGCCGCGCCGCCGACGCCGCCCGCCACAAGAACGCCGCCGGTCACGCCGAGGATCGTCAGAAACTTACGTCGGGAAATCTTTTTCTTTTTCATTGGAAGATACTCCTTTTAGATTTTACAAATTCAGCCCTGCGATCCAGCTTGCAATATCGCTCTCACTGCTGCCGCGGCTGAACCGCTGGCCGTCCAGCCAAGTGCCGACGTCCGCTAATTCTGCCAGCAGCTCACCGCTCTGGCCGATGCCGGAGGAAGTCGAAGTGCAGAACGGAATGACCGTTTTGCCGGTGAAGTCATTGACGGCAACAAAGCTGCTCATGGGCCATGCGGCGATGCCCCACCAGATGGGGTAGCCGATGAACACGGTGTCGTAATCGTCCCAGCCGTCCACATCGGTGCTTTCCAAAGCCACAGCACGAAGGCCCTCGTCGTTGTGTTCACGGGAAACGCGGCTGTCATTGTTCGTCCAGTTCAAATCATCGGAGGTATAAGGGTCAGACGGAACGACTTCAAACAGGTCAGCACCCACGGTGTCGGCGATGGTCTGCGCTACGCCCTGTGTAGTGCCGGTGGCGGAGAAATACACCACCAGCGTTTTGCCCGTAGTCGTTACCGTGCTGGCAGTTTCCGAAGAAGCAGCCGCGCGGGATGCGGCTTCACTGGAAGCGGCAACAGAAGAACTGCTCACACTGCTAGCGGAATTGCCGGAGCAGGAAGCCAGCAGCAGGGCGGCAGCAGATGCGCCAGCAACCTGCAAAAACTGGCGGCGGGAAATTTTATTTTTCATACGAAACACATCTCTATCTATGTAAAATGCCGGGAGTCTCAGAGAACCGCTCATGCCAGTGCGCGGCTCTCCAGCCACTGATAAATGTGATCAGCGATCTCTTTGTTGTTCAGCTCTTGGAACATGAAGTGGGAGTTGCCGGTGATGCCGATTTTCGGCAGATCGACCACAGTGCAGTCACCGCCATCGGCATTGTACTGGGCGGCAAAGGCCAGTGCGCCGTCCCGTACCTGCCGCCAGAAGCTGGTGGACATGATATCTTCCGGGCCGTTGTCGATGTAATCGCCAAAGTAGATAGCGATTGGAATACCTGCGCTCAGCAGTTTCGTGTACTGCTCCGAGCCGATGGCAGGGGTTCCGCCCGGCTCAATGGCAACAATGGCGGCAATGTTGTCGGCGGGCACACTCCAGCCAACTGCACCGCCCTGCGAGTGGGTGACGAAAATGGACTTGTGGCCGGTCAGGGTCTGCACGTCCTTCATCACCTCGCCCAGTGCGGCGGCAGCAACTGCCTGATCGAAGTCGCCGGTGTTGGGGGTCATCTGGCGGAAGAACTGATTCTGTGCAGCATCGCCCTCCGGGAACTGGGAGCCTTCGTACCGTTCCGGGGCAACGCGGCCAATGCGGAAGTGGGTGTACCATGCCTGATCGCCGGGCTTGTAGTCCTTGGAGTCAGCAGACCAAGTATCGAGGAAACCGTCCGTGCTCATCTGGGCGGTACTGCCAGCCTCACCACGGCGGGGCTGGTCTACCAAGAACGAAGAGTAGCCGTTGCGCAGAAACAGATCGGCCCAGCCCTGACGGCCGTCCGGGGTGGTTATCCAGCCCATGCGGGACTGTCCATAGCCGTGCAGATAAACCATCGGCCAACCGTTGCTGTCTGCCGGGATTTGATACAGAACATTAGCGTGATCCACATGAGCGGTGTTGCCTGCACGGGTAGCGTCCAGCCAGTTGGTGGTGGCATCATAAGTGCCTGCCACCGGTGCCGTGACCGTGCCGCCGGAGGAGAACATTCCTTGCTTGGCAATCGTCAGCGGGCCGTCCGGGTTCAGGTTGTTCTTTACCCAGCGGCTTACCTTGCCGTTTGTCTCGTCAATGGAAACAGGAGCCGCTGCACCCGTCAGTGCGGAAGCGGCTGCACCACCCACCATGGTGGCGGCAAGAACTTTCAGAAAACTTTTGCGCGTGATCTTATTCATCTTCATTTACCCTTTCATCTGGTTCATTTTCCGCAAAAAACTCTTCGCACCCAGCTACAAACTGCTTGAAATTTACTTCTGATCTTCCACGGGAGGAAACATGGTGGCGAATGCCGCCAGCTTATCCTCCGTGACCTCATAATACCGTTTATCCTTGTTCAGCGTGGTGATCTCCTGCATTTCTGCATCGGTCAGCGCAAAATCGAACACATCGAAGTTGTCGTGGATGTGGGCCGGGTTCTTGGAGCCGGGAATGACCACATTGCCTGCCTGAATGTGCCAGCGCAGAATAATTTGCACGTTGCTCTTGCCGTACTTTGCTGCAAGGCGGGTGAACAACGGCTCTTCCAGCAGGCCCTTGTCAGCGTGGCCCAGCGGATACCATGCCTGAATCACCATGCCATTCTCGGCGAGGAAGGCTTTCAGTTCTTTCTGCTGGGCGTAGGGGTGAACTTCGGTCTGGAGGATGGTAGGCTTGACTTCGCAGATGCTCAGAATTTCTTTGATCTGCTCCTCGTTGAAGTTGGACAGACCGATGGCACGGACTTTGCCCTCCTTGTAAGCCTTTTCCATCAGGCGATAACCGGCAGCGTAATCACCGGCAGGCTGGTGAATGAGCAGCAGGTCGATGTAGTCGGTGTCCAGACGTGCCAGCGTCTTGTCCACAGCATCGGCATCGGTGTAGAAGCTGGGCCACAGCTTGGTTTCGAGGAAAATTTCCTCCCGCTGCAAGCCGGACTTCTTCATGGCGCGGCCCACGGCTTTTTCGTTGCAGTAGGCGTTGGCGGTGTCGATCAAGCGGTAGCCGTTCTGCAAGGCGCTGACGCAGGAGGCCTCTGCCTCGTCCGGGGTCAAAAGAAATGTGCCGATGCCCTCCATCGGCATTTTTACGCCATTATTCAGAGATACATATTCCATTTCGAAAACTCCTTTTATTTCAGGTTGTTGTAGACTTCATCTGTAACAGGTTCACACCACTGACTGCGGCGGTTTTCTCCAGGTACTTCCACAGCCAGATGGGAGAACCAGCTGTCCGGCGCAGCGCCGTGCCAGTGCTTTACACCGGGCATAATGTTGATCACATCGCCGGGGTGCAGCTCCTGCGGCTCTTTGCCCCATTCCTGATAGTAGCCCCGGCCTGCCACGCAGACGAGGATCTGCCCGCCGCCCTTGTGGATATGCCAGTTGTTGCGGCAGCCGGGTTCAAAGGTCACATTGAAGATTTTGACCTGCTCCGTGGAGACTGGCGCAAGATAGCTCTGCCCGCTGAAATACTGTGCAAAGCCGTCATTGGGCGCGCCGATGGGGAAGACCATACTGTTCTGGTGCAGCTGCTTTTCATCAGTGTTTTCCGCATCTGCCCAGATGTCCTTTGCCATGCGGAATGCCGCCCAAGCCTTGGGCCAGCCCGCATAAAATGCGGCGTGTGTCAGGATCTCCGCAATTTCACTGCGGGTAATTCCGTTTTCCTTGGCCATTTGCAGATGATGTCCGAAAGAGGTATCCGTCAGCCCCTGCGCCATCAGTGCTGTCACGGTGATGAGGGAACGGTCGCGTGCAGAAAGCTCGCTTTCCCGGCTCCAAACCTCACCGAAAAGAACATCATCATTGAGCTGCGCGAACTTCGGCGCAAATTCACCAAGCACATCTCTGCCTGCTGTAATTTTCTTCATGGTCACTTGCACTCCTTCAAAATTTCGTAAATCTCGTCATGGCTCAGCTTCTTGCAGCAGCCGCCGGTCAGCACGGTGGAATCGGCCACAGCCTTGAGGTCGGTGTCGGCAGGGATGCCCAGTTCTGCAAAGGTGGTGGGCATCCCGATCTCCTTGATGAAGGCCGCCAGAGCCTCCACGCCAGCCTGTGCCAGTTTCAGCTCGGATTTGCCCGCCGGATCGATGCCCCAGACGTTCTGTGCAAAGCGGGCGAACCGTGCAGTGTTGGCCGGGAGCAGGTGACGGTACAGCACCGGGTGAATGACCGCCAGACCAGCACCGTGGTTGCAGTTGGTGTAGGCACCCAGCTGATGCTCGATCATGTGACACTGGAAGTCGGTGACCTTGCCGATTTTCAGGATGCCGTTTTCGGCCATAGCCGAAGCCCATGCCAGCTCGCTGCGGGCCTCGTAGTTGTCCTTGTCGGTCAACAGGACGCGGATGCTGCGGATGACGCTGCGCATGACGGCTTCGTTGATGTCATCGGAGAGGTTGTTCTCGTCCGGCTTGCCGAAGTAAGTTTCCATCGCGTGGCTCAGGGTGTCGAACGCACCGGAAATGACCTGCTTCATGGGAACGGACAACGTGTAGGTGGGGTCGAGGAAAGCAAAATCGGCCTGTGCACCCCACAGGGCCCCCTTAATCTTCTTTTCCTCATGGGTGATGACCGCGCCGTTGTTCATCTCGGAGCCGGTACCGAACACCGTGACGATGGTGCCCAGCGGGATGAACTCAGTGGGATGAGTATGCTTGGTGTTTTCCAGCTCCCACAAATCTTCGTCCGCCTTGGCCTGTGCGGACACCACCTTGCAGCAGTCGGACACGGAACCGCCGCCCACGGCAAGGATCAAATCCACATGGTTCTCACGGGCCAGCTTTGCACCCTCCTGCACCTTGGCGTAGGTGGGATTGGGCATGATGCCGGGAAACTCCACGATGCGCTTACCCTCGGCGTTCAGAATACCGACGATTTCATCATAGACACCATTGTGCTTGATAGAACCGCCGCCGTAGGCCAGCATCACGGTATCGCCGTAGTGCTCCAGCAGACAGCCCAGATATTCCTTCACGCCACCCTTGCCGAAATAAACCTTGGTCTTGTTTTCAAACAGAAAGTTGTTCACAGCCGTTACACTCCTTTATATAAAATTGGGAAATCAGACGTTTTTGCCCATCTCGTAGGCTTCCTTCATGGCCGGGGAGGACATCACCTCGCCGGGTCGATATACGCCGGTGCCGTAGATGACCCCCTTTTCCTTGGCACCATTCAGGCAGGCGGTAAAGCCCCGGAAACACTCCAAAGTGCAGGCCATGGCATCACGGTTATCGTCCGCGCAGGTCATGATGAAATAGAACTCCTTGTTCGGAATGTTCGTCCACCGGGCAAGGCTGCGGTCGATGATGATCTTCATCTGTGCATCAATGGAGTAGAAGTACACTGGGCTTGCCATCACGATAACATCTGCCGCCTGCATTGCGTCCAGAATTTCGCTCATGTCATCGTTCAGGGCACACTTGCCGCCGTGGTCGCGGCAGTAATAGCAGGCATTGCAGGGCACAATCTTCTTGCTGCGCACGAAGATCTTTTGCACTTCGTTGCCGCTCTCCTGCGCACCACGCATAAACTCACTGCACAGCAGGTCGGAGTTGCCGTCCTTGCGGGGACTGCCGGATAAAATCAATACTTTCTTCATCGGTCGTTCCTCCTTTGAGGTACTCTCTTTTTCTGGTTCCAGTATAGCGCAAGTCTGCATTTCCCGGAATCTCCACTTTGTTCACTTGTTTGAACTCAAAGGTTCAAACAACCTGCTTGACCCCCCCTGATTGTAACACTTAGAGTCAGCTTTAGGTCAAGTGCATCTTTTGTAAAAAGAAAAAGCCACTGCATGATTTCTCATGCAGCAGCTTCTCGTTGCAGTGGCGTATCAGCTATACAATTCCTTGCTGGCTATTTTAGCCGCATCCAGAAAACGCTGAACGGCAGGCGTTGGATTCGGGGAGTGCAGGATACCATAGGGGATGCCGTAATCCCAATCTACTGGAATCACTTTCAGCAATGGGTGGACATTGGCCCAGCCCGGAATTGCCAGCAGCACATCGTTGGTGTTTTCGCAGCGGTTGAAGATGTCCATGCTGTAAAATTCAAAATCCACGATATTTACTTGTGGATGGTGCTGCCATAAATCATCCCGCAGTTCATCTACATAGTGGCTCCATCCACGGTGCATCAGCAGTAGATTTTCGCCGTACAGGTCTGTGATCTGCAAGCGGTCTTTTGCCGCAAGTTTATGATGGATGGAAACCGCGCAGTAAAACGGCCTGCGAACCAGTTCCAGACCGGCACATTTGCGCAGATGCAGCATCGTTTCATCAAAGATGCCGCCTACTACATCAATGTTCGTGCCGAGGTTCGCCAGAATTTCCCGTGCATTTTCCGGGGTGTTTTCAAAAGGCACAATCTGGAATTTGATGTCCGGGCAGATGGTCTGCACTTTCGACCACAGTTCCATGAGCAGCTGGGCAGGTGTCATGGGAGAGGAACCAATGCGGATGACGTTGGAATCCTCCTGCATTGCGTTCCGGGCACGAATGACAGAATCATGGCAGTATTGAATGATGTACTTGGCATCCTGATACATGGAACGGCCTGCTTTGGTCAGTGTTAGTCCCCGGCGAGTACGCTTGAACAGCTTGACACCAAGGGAATCTTCCAATAAGTTGATCTGCTTGATGATGGCCGTTGGCGTGATGTAGCTTTCCTCTGCCGCCTTGTTGAAGCTGCCTGCATCCGCCACACGGATGAAGGTTTCCAGCTGATGATTGTACATGAAAACACCTGCCCTTCGGAGATTTCTATAAGAATAGGATAACATCCGATTGTGTTAAAATCAAGAAGTGTTCCAGCGAGATAAGCGGTATGCGATTGTAGCAAGCTATGCTTGTGGAAGAAAAGAGCCGTAGCGTTGAAACGGTAGAAAAAGAACCTCCTTTTGCTATAATTAGAAGCGGGTAACGCGAACCGCATACGAAAGCAAAAGGAGGTTCAATCCATATGGACGAGAAGAGTTTATCACATACGAGCTGGAATTACAAATATCATATTGTGCTAGTACCAAAGTATCGTAGAAAAACAATCTATGGAAAACTGAGAAAAGATATCGGTAAGATATTGAGAATGCTTTGCGATTATAAGCATGTAGAAATCATAGAAGCACACGCTATTCCGGCAAAAGAAAATGCCTGCCTGAAAATCAGACGGGCATACAGTAAATCAAATCATCTGAAAATGCCGCAATGCCTCCACGATCGCATCCTCTTTCTTCTTCGGACACTTAGGCTGCTTTGCATTCTCGTTTTTCGCTTTACAGTAATTCTCTCGCTCGATGATGCCGTACTTCTGCTTCACCTGTGCGGTATAGAGATTGGAGACCTTCAACGGATGATGCTCCCACACATAATCCTGAATCTCGTTGTAAGTCGCCTTGCTCTCTGCGGCAGTCACATCCAGCTCGTCCATGCTGACGTCCACTTCGATATGCCGCTCGACATTGAGTTTGGTCAAAAGGAAAACCGCTTCCCCATGGCTCGACACCTGCAAATTGATGTCATAATCGTACATTTTTCGGGTTTGTTCTGGGGAACAATGCAATGCAGGCTTGAGGAAAAGGGCAGGGGAGAGCAGGGAGGGTAGTCGTTCTAGGAAACAGAGCAACCAAATCGATGAACTCTTTCAAATGCAGGTTTAAGAATTAAATTATACCGAGCTTTTATATAGACTCGATAGAATTCCTTTTGCAAATCATTGATACAAGGGATGCTTTCGATAACTGCGTTGATCTTATCAAAATCAATACGTGGGATAATTCGGCTGAGTGCCTTTTGACAATCCGGATTATCTGTGGTGGTTAGATAGTCGTAATAATTGATTTTCCTGCCATTCAACTTGATTGCTGATGTAGGAAATTGGAAAATACGCGCATGAAGCATATCTTCATTTTCCAGAACGCCACGCATGACGTTTTCGTCGGCCTGCGGTAAAAGGCAGCTTCCACAATCATAAACAAGAGCAATTTCGGACGTATCATTATAGAGGTCGTAAAGGAAACCCCAATTGCCGTTGTGACGGTCAAAATTTCCAAGTAAGGCATCAATGATGAAAACATCCCAGAAATGTGCCAAGCAGAGTTTTCTGAGCCTGTACACCCAACAGATTGAAAATATGGCAGGCAATATACTCACTGATGCAACTGTTTGTGTAAGAAAGGTCAGTTGGTTAGTGTTCACCGGAAGGTCATATATCGATTCCCGTCGTAAATAGCCGCACGAACGAAATCAACCGGAACAGTTAGAAGAAGAAACATTCTGAAAGGCGTGTTGGATTGCATCCGGAAGAGTGTCGAGAGTCCGTGCCTTGAATTTACGCAGGAAAGCCTTCACCTTTTATCCATTATGAGAACAGAATTGCCGTTCAGATGGGGAAGCAAATCAGTTCCCAGGTATCCGGATTATCCTTTGCCTCTGTCGCCAATTTTGCCATCAACGGCCACATATAACACTCTGTAAAGGCGGCACAAATTTCTTTCGTGGGAAAATGCGCTTTTTACGGGCGGCTGGATTGGAAAAACTATTGTTATTTTTGGCGAAAAGTGATATTATCACTATCATGAAAGAATGTTTCTGTTAAAGAAAAAATACGCGCCGCCAGCCATTGAAAAGAGGCCGGACGGGCAGCAACAGTAAATGCAATGGAGATTTTACTCACAGGTTTTACAGCATTCCTGACGCAGGAGTGGATCGAGACGGCATTCCCGAATGATCATGTGTTGACCACCCACGCAAAAGGGGAAGCGCTGCTGGACACCCGGATCAAGACGGTGATGCTGGAAAGCAAGCAGCTGTTGGATCAGCTTGCAGAAACCTACCAGTTTGACCGGGTTGTCTATTTTTCTGAATATCTGCTGCCACACGGGAATCAGGAAGGTGAACTGGACCGTCTGCGCCGAGTGCTGCAGTCCTGCCGCGAGCGGGAAGTGGAGCTGTTGTACCTCTCAGGGCCGGAGGCAGCATTGACGCCGTCCTCCGGCAAAACGCTGCTGGCAAATGCGGCAGAGAAACTTTGCTTCCATTACGCTAAAACCAGCAAACTTCAGGTCAAGGTGTTCCGCCTACCCTACCTGTATGCCGTCTCGGCCAGCGGTGCGGAGCAGTTTGCGCGGCTGTTCGAGCAGATATCTTCCGGTACGGTTCAAATGGATGAACAGGCCGCGCAGCCGCTGCTTGCGCTCTGTGCAGAAGAACTGGCGGATCTCGTTGCCCGGGTGTTCGATACATGGACGCCGAAGCCGGAGCGATTTACGCTGCCGGATGTTTTTGGGAATACGCTGGAGCAGCTGGGCGAGGTGCTGCAAAAGCTGCAGCCCGGGCTGAAGGTGTTGTACGGCACCGATACCATCCAGACCTATCCCGCAGCAGATAATACTGTCCGCCGCAGGTACGGCTGGTTCCAGCGGTACAGCATTCTGGATGATCTGCCCGCGATCTATAATGTGTGGTGTGCCCAGCAGGCAGAGAAAAAAAGCTTTGCACGCAAAACGGTGGATAAGATCCGCCAGAGCCCGCGTCTGCTGCGGCTGGTAGAGATCGCTGCCGCGTGGTTGGTCACGGAGCTGCTGGTGCGTATTACAGGCACGGACGCGCAGTTCCAAATGATCGATTTCCGGCTTATGTTCGTCGTGCTGATCGGCACAGTCTACGGCCTCAATGCAGGTGTGCTGTCTGCTGTGCTGGCATCTGTTTCTCTGGCAGTGGGCTATCTGCGGCAGGGTACCACCCTGATGCTGCTGTTTTATGCGCCTGCTAACTGGTTGGCGTTCATTGTATATTTTGTGGTGGGAGCGTCCTGCGGGTATGTGCAGCTGCGTAATACAGAGACCGCCCGTTTCGTGCAGGAAGAAAATGACCTGCTGCGTAAGCGACTTGAATTTACCCGGAAACTGTATCAGGATACGTTGGAGGATAAACAGATGTTCCGCCGCCAGATCCTTGGCCGCCGGGACAGCTTTGGCAAAATCTATGCTGTGACCCAGCAGCTGGATATGCTGCAGCCGCAGGAGATCTACCGTAAGACTGTGCAGGTGATGGAGGACGTGCTGGAAAATCACAGTCTCACCATCTACCGGATGGAAAAGAACCATGGATTTGCCCGCCTTACAGCCGCCAGTGCCGGAATGACGCCGGAGCCGGCGCACTCGCTGGAGGTGGAGCAGTGGTTGGATGTGATCCGTGCCATTGAACAGGAGGGGCTGTGGGTGAATCGCGGCTTCCTCCCCGGACATCCGATGTATGCTGCAGGTGTGCGGCAGAACGGCAGCCTTGTGGTACTGATCTGCCTGTATACGGCCAACGAAGAGCAGATGACCCTGTATTACCAGAACCTGTTCCGCATCCTCTGCGGACTGGTGGAAACGGCATTGGTGCACGCTTTTGAGTACGAGAGCGCCGTGCGGGAAAACTGGTATCTGCCCGGCACCTGCCTGCTGCGTCCGGCTGTGTTTGCGGAGCAGCTGGCTACAGCCTGTACCCTGCAGGAAGAAAAAATGGCGCACCATCTACTGCTGCGGGTGACGGGTGAGTTCAAAGACCGGGCTGATCTCAACGACCGGGTGAGGCGCTCCATCCGCAGTACCGATGTAGCAGGCGTTGGAATAGACAACACCGTCTACCTGCTGATGAATCAGGCCGATGAAAAAGATCTGCCGCTGCTGACCCGGCGCTTGGGTGAAAAAGGGCTTCATGTCACTGCGGTGCCGCTGGATGAGCAGCTGCGGCTGATCAAGACTGCAAAACAGGAGGCACCGCATGTGTAACGGGTTCTGGCTTGGCCTTGTGCTGCTGACGGTGCATCTGGTTGTATGCGGGGTCCTTTGGCTGCTGGCCCGGGCCCGGACACTGGAGGTGGAGGGATATTTTGTTCCGGTGATGCTTCTTGTGCCGCTGTGGGGGCCGCTGTGTGTGCTGTTACTCCACACGTCCAATCGCCTTACAGGCGAGTGCTCGCGAGAACAGATGCTTGAAAAGCTGCGCATCAACGAAGAAATACATAAAAATATCCTTGTGGCAGATGACGAGGGTAAGGAGGCGGTTGTTCCGCTGGAGGAAGCCTTGCTGGTAAACAGCCCTGCACAGAAGCGGAAGCTCATTCTCTCGGTGCTGACGGATGATCCCGCAGGCTATTACGACCTGCTTCAGCAGGCCCGTATGGATAACGACAGCGAGGTGGTTCATTACGCTTCCACGGCGCTGTCGCAGATCACCAAGGAGGCAGATCTGAAATTACAGAAACAGGAACAGCGGTATGCTTCTGCCCCGGACGATGCCGCAGTGCTGGAAGAATACTGCGATTATCTGGAAAGCTACCTGAAAGATGGCTTTGTACAGGGCAGAGCGGCAGAGATCCAGCGCCACCAGCTGGAGCAGCTGCTGAAAAAGCGGCTGGAAAATCTCGGTGGACGCCGCAGCTGTACGCTGGAATGCAGGCTGGCAGATGTGCAGCTCAGTCTTGCGGAGTATGACCGCGCAGAAAAAACGCTGGAAGACCTTACGGCGCGCTGGCCCCAGCGCGAGGCGCCGTGGGTGTTCCGCTTGCGGCTGGCAGCAGCGCTGCGCGATGGGGCGGCTATCCAAAAAACGCTGCATCAAATCGAGGAAAAGGAGGTCTACCTCAGTGCAAAGGGCCGCGAAGTCGTGCGGTTCTGGCAGGGAAAACAGCAATGATAAAGGAAATCTTTTTCCGGCTGCGGGCATTCCGCTGGCAAAAGCTGCTGATCATCTGGGCGGTGTTCGTGGCGATGGCCGCTATCCTGTTTGCGGAGCGCAGCGGTATTCAATACGATGCAACGAAATTCAAGATCAATTATCTCCCCCGGACAGAGGTCAAGCCTGCACAGATCGCCATGTTCGGCCAGTCTGTCACTTGCCTGTTGCTCTACGATTCCGGGCAGGAAGGCACAGACAATGCCAAAGAGCAGTTTGATCAGATTTTGCTGGATATGAAAGTAAGCACACAGGCTGTGGATGTGCACACAACCTCTCTTGCTGATATCCCGGAATTTGACCGGTATAAAACCGTTGTGGTCCTCATCAGTGATCTGGATGTGTTAGGCAAACGCCTGATCGACCTGATGAACTGGGTGCAGGACGGCGGCAGTGTTCTGTTTGCCATGACGCCCCAGAAAACGACGTATTTTGATGCCATTTCGCCCAAACTCGGTGTCCTGTCCTCTTCCTGGGAGTATAAGACCGCAGAAAGCATCGTTCCCACAGAGGAGTTTATGCTGGGCGGCGGGCAGCGGTATGAGTTCAGTGACCCGTTCCAGTCCTCCCTCAGCGTCAGCCTCCGGGAGGAAGCCACGGTCTATGCCAGCACAGGGGACGAAGGCGTTCCGCTGGTATGGGGCACAAAGTCCGATGCCGGTCGGGTGGTGGTGGATAACATCGGCATTTATAATAAGGTGCTGCGGGGGATCTATGCGGCTTCCTACAGTCTTTTATGCGATGCTACCGCCTATCCGGTGATCAACGGTGCTGTGTTCTATCTGGACGATTTTCCGTCTCCGGTGCCCGGCGGCGATGGTAGTTATATCCGCAAGGATTACGGGATGAGTATTGCGGAATTTTATTCCAAAGTCTGGTGGCCGGATCTCGTGAAGCTTGCACAGCAATATTCTATCCGTTTTACCGGTGTCATGATCGAAAACTATGAGGACGATACCCAAAGCACGCCGGTCCGTCAGCCGGACACTCAGCAGTTCCGATACTATGGCAGCCTGCTGCTGCAGCAGGGCGGGGAAGTGGGCTTCCACGGCTACAACCATCAGCCGCTGGTACTGCCCGATACGGATTACAAGGATCTTTACAGCTACCGTCAGTGGCCCAGTGAAGATGCCATTGTGGCTGCGATGAACGAACTTATCGATTTTCAAAAGACCGTGCTCCCCAACACCGAGGGCAGCGTCTATGTGCCGCCCTCCAACATCCTTTCCGCTGCCGGGCGGAAGGTGCTGGGCAGCAAGGTGACCCAGATCCGCACCATTGCCAGCACCTACTTTTCGGATGGTACGTCCCTGCCCTATGTGCAGGAATTCGGTGTGGCCAGCGACGGTATCGTGGAGCAGCCTCGCATCGTATCCGGCGGTATGGTGGGAGATACCTATATGCGGCTGGCAGCAATGAGCGAGTTGAACATGCACTACGTCAGTACCCATTTTATGCACCCGGACGATCTGCTGGACGTGGACCGCGGTGCTGCAGAAGGCTGGGAAACTTATAAGGGCGGTCTGAAAGATTACCTCAAGTGGCTCAGTGCCGCTGCACCGGATCTGCGCAGGCAGACAGGCACCGAGTGCTCTGCTGCTATCCAGCGATACAGCCAGCTCACCGTCTCTGTGCAGAGCACACCTGCGGAGTGGACGCTGACCCTTGGAAATTTTGTGGATGAGGGATGGCTTTTCTTCCGCGCCAATGAGGGGACTCCCGGCAAAGTCACGGGCGGCGAATTGACCCGCCTGACCGGAAACCTTTATCTGCTCAAGGCCAATGCCGACACCATCCGCATTGAAAAGAAGGGGGCGTGACCATGCGCATCTGTCTGGTGCTGGAAGGGTCTTATCCCTATGTTCACGGCGGCGTATCCACATGGATGCACGCGTATATTCAGGCCATGCCTCAGCAGGAGTTTTCCCTCTGGGTCATTGGGGCCAAAGCGCAGGACCGAGGAAAATTTGTGTATGAGCTGCCGCCCAACGTGAAAGAGGTGGAGGAGGTTTTTCTGGATGATGCCCTCCGCCTCCACGGGGAGCGGCAGCCGGTCCTGTTTACTGCAGACGAGCGTACCGCCTTGCGGGAACTGGTACGGCTGGGCAGCCCGGATTGGGATGTGCTGTACCGTCTGTTTCAGGAAAAAGGCGTCCACCCGCTCTCTTTTTTGCAGAGCCGGGATTTTATGGAATTGTTCAAGGATATCTGCCTACAGGAGTATCCTTATGTGGCTTATGCGGATGCCTTCCATACCATGCGCTCGATGCTGCTGCCGGTGCTCTATTTGCTTACGGGCCGGGTGCCGAAAGCGGATGTCTACCATGCTATCTCCACCGGCTACGGCGGTCTGTTGGCCTGTCTGGGCGGCAGCCTGAACCATGCGCCGGTGCTTCTTACGGAACATGGCATCTACACCCGCGAACGGGAGGAGGAAATCATTCGTGCCGAGTGGGTGGTGCCCTCGTTCAAGAGCCGATGGATCCGATTCTTCTATATGCTTTCAGAGGAGATCTACCGGCGGGCGTTCCGGGTCAGCAGTCTGTTCTATAATGCCCGCCGGACGCAGATCGAGATGGGATGCGATGCTGAAAAGTGCATCGTCATCCCAAATGGCGTCCAGTATGAGAGGTTCTGCAATATCCCGCTCAAACAGGAGGATGGCTGGGTGGATATCGGCGCGGTGGTGCGTCTGGCCCCCATCAAGGACGTCAAGACCATGATCTATGCGTTCTTTGAGCTGGCCTCCCGGATGCCCAATGTCCGGCTCCACATTATGGGCGGCGTGGACGATGAAGATTACGCCAAAGAATGTTATGCGCTGGTAGAGCAGTTGCAGCTCAAAAACCTGATCTTCACCGGGCGTGTAGACGTGGTGCAGTATATGCAGAAACTGGATTTTACCATCCTTACCAGCATCTCGGAGGGGCAGCCGCTGTCTGTGCTGGAATCTATGGCAGCCCGCCGTCCCTGCGTGACCACCGAGGTGGGCTGCTGTAGGGAGCTGCTGGAAGGTGCCCCTGGAGATACGTTCGGCATTGCAGGCTACTGTGTGCCCCCTATGTACCGTCAGGGATTGGCTGATGCGATGGAGAAGATGTGCGCCAGCCGTGCCCGGCGCGAAGAGATGGGGCGCATTGGCCAAAGACGGGTGGATGCGTACTTTCACCACGAGCAGATGCTGGCCAACTACCGCAAGATGTACGACGAAACCGCAAAGGAATATCACTTGGAGTAACCATGGCAGGAATTGGATTTGAATTGAAAAAGCTGTTCCGCCGCAAAGGGCTGTTTGCTTCCCTGCGGGCCTACGGCTATGCGGGTATCATCTGCACCGGCCCTATGCTGCTGGGCGTTGTGCTTCAGTTTGGTATTCTGCTGCTCTGCGGCTGGGTGGGTGCCCAGCGGGATCAGCAGGATCTGCTGGTCTGCATGATCACCTATACGCTGCTGTTTTCCCTTACGGTCACCAGCTTTTTTTCCATGCCGGTGACACGGTATCTGGCAGATATGCTGTATGAGGAACAGGAGCAGACCATCCTGCCTTCGTTCTGGGGCTCCAGCAGCCTGATGCTTGTACTGGGCTGCACGCTGTATGGGCTGTTTCTGCTTGTTTCAGGAGCAACTCTTTTGCAGGGTCTGCTCTGCCTGTGGCTTTTTGCAGAGATGATCGTGAACTGGAATGGAATGAGCTACCTGACCGCCATCAAGGACTACCGGGGCATCCTCTGTTCGTTTCTGGCTGCCATTGCGCTGGCGTTTGGGCTGGGGTTTGTGCTGGTGCTGCTGGGCTGTCCGGTGCTGGAGGGAATGCTCTTTGCTGTGACCATGGGTTACGGCCTGATGATGGTCTGGGATGTAGTGCTGCTCTACCGTTACTTCCCGCAGAGCGATGAGAGCCCCTGGACGTTTCTGCGCTGGGTGGATGCGTTCCTGCCGCTGGCCTTTACGGGGCTGTGCACCAACATCGGGCTGTTTGCCCACCTTGTCATCTGCTGGGCGGGTCCGTCGGGCGTACAGGTCAAAGGCCTGTTTTATGGGGCTCCGTACTATGATGTTCCTGCCCTTATTGCGTTTTTGACCATTCTCGTCACGAGCGTGAATTTTGTGGTGTCGGTGGAGGTCAATTTTTACCCCAAATATCGGAATTACTACAGCCTGTTCAACGATGGCGGCGTTGTGGGCGATATCGTCACGGCAGAGGAAGAGATGCTGGCTGTGCTGAACCGGGAACTCCGGTTCACTGCCCTCAAACAGCTGTTTGTTACGGCAGCGGTGATCTCGCTGGAAAATACATTGCTGGATCTTCTGCCCCTTGGATTCAACGACCTGATGCACGGCTACTTCCGCACCCTGTGTGTAGGGTACGGCCTCTATGCCGTGGGCAACACCGTCCTGATGATCCTGCTTTACTTCACGGATTACGGCGGCGCTGTCGCAGCTGCCGCTGTGTTTGCTGTTTCTGCCAGCGGGCTTACGGCGCTTTCCATGGCGTTTGACCCTGCGTTTTACGGGTTCGGTTTCCTGATCGGAGCGGCGCTGTTTTATCTGGTCACGCTGTTCCGGTTGGATGCCTTTACGGCCAACCTGCCCTATCGGGTGTTGGGGCAGCAGCCTATTGTGGCAGAAACAAAAGCTGGGCGCTTCACCCGGCTGGGGCTGTTCTTGGAACATAAAAAGGGAAAGCATCGAGAGGAGAAGGCAAATGAAGAATAGAGATCTGATCCCGCGCCGCAGGGTGCTGGGGCTGGGCGTTGCGCTGGCCGGGCTGTGTGCAGGCTGCGCCGTGCTGCCGGCCGGGAGTACAGAGAGCGCTGCCGGTTCACAGGCAGCGTCTGGGAATAAAGCAGCTGACAAGGTGGAAAAGGCTCCGCTGGAGGATATCAACAGTGTCCACCTGCGGGATAACCCGGAACTTTACACGGTCTACGATGACAGCGGCGTGGTGACAATGTACCTGACCGTGAGCCGGGGCAATGACAGCGAGAACACCAACCACAGCTGGGCCGAGATTAACCATTATTCGGTTTATGATTATGAGGCCATGGGTGTGCCACGCTATCAGGTTGCCGCTCTGCTTCAGGTCGGTGACGAGAACGGCCCCGTTGTAGGCGAGGTGGGCTACGCAGATTCCGTGCCAAATGCCACAGTTCAGATCCGCGGACAGAGTTCCAGCAAAGGTGCACAGAAAAACTACAAAATAAAGCTCAAGAAAAACAAGGGCAGTTGGCGCGGCCAGCGCACTATCGCACTGAACAAGCATATGAGCGAAGGACTGCGCTTCCGTAACAAAATGGCCTATGACCTTATTAAAGGCATTGACCAGATGATGGGACTGCGGACCCAATTTGTCCATCTTTATGTGAAAGATCTGACCGACAGTTCCAGCGGTGTTTTTGAAGATTATGGCCTCTACACGCAGGTGGAACAACTGAATAAGACAGCTCTGAAAGCACATGGTCTGAATCCGGAAGCCCAACTCTATAAAGTGAACTTTTTTGAGTTCTACCGTTATGAGGATTCCATTAAGCTTGCCAGTGATCCGACCTACGATCAATCCGTATTTGAATACTATCTTGAAATCAAGGGTGACAGTGACCATACCAAACTCATCCAGATGCTTGCAGATTTGAACGATGACTCACAATCAATGGAACTGATTCTGGAAAAGTACTTTGATGTTGAAAACATTGCTTATTGGATGGCTTTCCAGATTCTGACTGGCAACACCGATACGCAGAGCCGCAATATGTATCTCTACAGTCCGCAGAACTCGGATACATGGTACATTCTGGACTGGGATAACGATGGTATGCTCTTTCGCACAGAAAACAATGTCAAACAGTACAATATGGATGTCGGTTGGGAATATGGCATCAGTAACTACTGGGGCAATGTATTGTTCCGCCGCTGCCTTCAGACCGCAAGCTATCGGGAGACATTGGATACTGCTGTACGGGAGCTGTATAATTATTTGAATGCCGACCGTATTGAGGAGATGATCACACACTACCGGACTATCACAGAGCAATTTATCTGGAACGTTCCAGATGCACTTTATCTTCCAGTGACAAAAGCGCAGTATAATACCATTGCCGCTGCGCTGCCAGACGAGGTCGAAGAAAACTACCAGCAGTATCCGGACGGTTATAAATACCCTATGCCCTTTTACATTGATACCCCTGTGGCTGAAAACGGTGTGTTGAAACTCAGCTGGGATGCTTCCTATAGCTTTGATGCCGCTGACATCTATTATATTGCAGATGTGGCACGGGACTATAAGTTTTCCAATTGTATCTTCCAGCAAGAAAACATTATTCTGCCCGAAGCCCAATTGCCTCTGCCTGCAGCGGGTCAGTATTTTATCCGTGTGTGTGCCATCAACACTGCCGGCTATACACAGCCCGCTTTCGATTACTATCGGACAGAACAGGGCAAAGTCTATGGTGTGAAATGTTTCTATGTTCAGGCTGATGGCTCCATTGTGGAGGATATCTATGAAGAATGAGTCCGCATTCTGGCAACAGTGCTTGGAGCGGGGAGAGCAACTGCTGGCTCCGCAGCCCCGCAGCCATACGGAAACTTACCGTCACGAGTTGAAATATCTCATCTCATGGGCTGACAAGGCTGAACTGACAACACGGATATCTCCCATTCTTAAACTGGACCCCCACGCAACGAATGGCGGCTATTTCATCCGCAGCCTGTATTTTGACGATTATTGGAATACGGCTTACGAGGAAAAAGATGCCGGTGTGCTGCTGCGCAAGAAATACCGCATCCGCATTTATAATTGCAGCGACCGCAGCATCAAGCTGGAACGAAAGAAAAAATTCGGCAGTTACATCTATAAAGAAGCTGCACCTTTGACCCATGCAGAGTTTGATGCTATTCTCGCCGGAGACTATGATTTCCTCCTGCACAGCCGTTACCGCCTGTGTCAGGAGTTTTACACCGAGTGTGTGTGCAATGTGCTCCGCCCCAGGGTCATCGTGGATTACGACCGCGAACCGTGGATCATGGATGCCGGCACAGTGCGTGTCACCTTTGATATGGACGTTCGGGCTGCTGTGGGAAGCTGGGACATTTTTGATTCAACGCTTCCCACGCTTCCGGTATTGGAACCAGGCAAACTGGTAATGGAAGTAAAATTTACAGAGTATCTGCCGCAGGTCGTGCGGGATATCCTCCCGCCCCGTGCGCAGGAGCTGACAGCCGTTTCCAAGTATGTGCTGTGCTGCGATAAGACCGCTTATCGGCACGGGTTCGAATACTGGAACAAAACCTGAGAGAAAAGGAACACAATTAACCATGAGCACAAAAGACTTTATCAAAAAATCTGTTCTGAACGCCTTTACCCAGTACGATGCGCCTAAGCTTGCCGTGGCGCTGCTGGCGGCGCTGGCGTTGGGCATTCTTATTTATCTGGTCTACCGCAAATTCTATACAGGCGTAGTATATTCCCGCAGCTTTGCGGTAACGCTGGTGGGGATGTGCGTGCTTACCTGCATGGTGACGCTGGCCATCAGTACCAACGTGGTCATTTCCCTTGGTATGGTGGGCGCATTGTCCATCGTCCGCTTCCGCACCGCAGTCAAGGACCCGCTGGATCTGTTGTATCTGTTCTGGTCGATCACCACGGGTATTACGGCGGGAGCCGGAATGTATGCACTGGGGCTGGTCACGGCGGCTGTCATGATCGTTATGATCTGCCTGTTTTCCCACTGGCAGGCTAAAGGCCGGGTGTACATTGCGGTGATTCACTATGTAGGCACCGAGGCCGGAGACGATATCGTCCGGGCGCTGGGACGTATCAAGTATGCAGTCAAATCCAAGATCATGCGGGGCGAAAACACCGAGATGGCGGTAGAGGTATTCTGCAAAGACCCCAATATGGAATTTGCAGACCGTATCCGCGCTGTAAAGGGGGTACAGGATGTCACCCTTATCCAGTACAACGGGGAGTATCATGGGTAAAATTTCAAGGATCCTGGCGGCAGGGCTCTGTCTGCTGGGGATGGGAGCTGCAATGATCGCATCGACCACAAAGACAAGAACCTATGCTGCGGATGACAGTGCATTTCCAAATGCTCAGATCGGTTATGCCCCGATGATCGATACCGCCGAGGCAGGTGGTGCAACGCTCCGCTATCTGGGACTTACATGGCGGGAGGCAGAGCCGGAAGAGGGCGTTTATGCGTGGGAGGCAATCAGCGAAAAATACGACTTTGCCTCGTTGCGGGAGCAGGGAATCCATCTGGTGCTCCGCTTTGTCTGCGATGTGCCGGGACAAGAGACGCATCTGGATATCCCGGACTGGCTTTATGCGCAGACGAAGGATGGCAGTTGGTACGATACAGATTATGGGAAAGGCTATTCTCCAAACTATGCCAATGCGGTGTTCCGGGCTGCGCATCACCGTGTGCTTTATGCGCTGGCGGAGTTTTTGGGCACGGATGGTTTTGTTTCCTATGTGGAACTGGGCAGCCTTGGCCACTGGGGCGAGTGGCACATCAAAAGCGAAGATGGCTTGGTATCCATGCCGGACGAGACGATCCGGGACGAATATGCCGCAGATTACCTTGTAGCTTTTCCTACGGCAAAGCTGCTGATGCGCAGGCCGTTCCGCTTCGCAGCAGAACAAAGCCTCGGCCTTTATAATGATATGACCGGCGAGGAAAAGGATACGGATGAGTGGCTGGGATGGATCGCAGAGGGCGGCTGGTACGGCAACGACCCCAATGCGCTGACGCCTATGCCAGATTTCTGGCAGGATGCCCCGGTGGGCGGCGAGTTCACCAGCAGCCTTTCCATGCGGGATATGCTGGTGAAAAATCTTCCCCGCACATTGCACCTGTTGGAGATATCGCACATGAGCTTTCTAGGCCCCAAAACGGCACAGGTAAAGTATGCGAAAGGATATAATGCCGTTCTGAAGCGGCTGGGCTATCGGCTCCGGGTAACGGAACTGAAGCTGACCCTGTGCACAGACGGCGTTTCTGCAGAACTGACTGTGGCAAACGAGGGTGCGGCACCGTTCTACTGGGATTGGCCCGTGAATCTTTATGTGGAGGATACAGCAGGCAGCACTCTGTGCACGGCGCGTCTGCCGCTGTCCCTGCCGGAGCTGATGCCGGGGAAGAGCCAAAAAGTATCGGTCACGCTGGAAGGGGCAGATGCACAGGAACTGCTTTGCGGAGGGTGGAAGCGTTTATTCTGCAGCCCAAAACATCTGACGATTGGAATCGTGGATCCAATGACGAGCCGTGATGCAGTGCGGTTTGCTATGAAGGCGGCACGGAAAAACGGAAGAACTGTTTTGCTTTAGCTTTTTTATTGCTTCCGATGCAAGCACATCTGTTTTCGATTTTTCAGCAGAACCATGATGGAACGTTGCACGCAGCCAATTTTGCTGCATCGAAGGATGAAACTAGCTGCGTGTTCTATTATCCTTTTTTAATCTCGCTTGCAATTATGCCTGCGTACCGCTAAAACAGAAAATATGGAGAAGTGTTCTATTTGATTCTGGACGATTTGATGAAAAAAGGACTGTCACGGTATGTAATTAACCATATTGATATAGCCGTAAGAATTGCACAGGATTTTGTTGGAGCCATGATATACTCTGTACAAAAGGACGGCACAAGGGATGAGCATCAGGATATACGAAAAGCAGGGAACACCGCCGTGCGGCGCGGTTGGCGCGTTCGCATCTCTGTGAAATGTACATTTTCCGTTATAGTAAAATCTCCTCATGTGATTTTACTGGTTGAAAATTTACGCTTTATATATTAATCCTCAAAGGGCAAAAAAGCTCTTTGAGGATTTTTATTGTCACTTTGCTGCAATTTTTCTCTGATTCTTCGTCAGAACGCAGAAAATGCGGAAACCGCTTGATTTAGCTCGGTTTCCGCACTAGAATGGAAACCAGAAAAGCAAGCACAGTTTCCACAAGGAGGACGCTCATGCAGGAAAAGCTCGATGCGCTGGTGCGCACACAGGCGATGCAGTTATTCCGTCAACAGGGGCTGCATTTCACCATGCAGCAGGTGGCAGAGCCGCTGCATATCAGCAAAAAAACCATCTACACCGTTTACCCCTCCAAGGAGGCCCTTCTGCTGGACATGGTAGACCACGCCTTTGCGGACATCCACCGCTGTAAGCAGGAAATTCTGGCAGGCAGCGGTACTTTGCAGGAAAAGCTGCGGGCAGTCATCATTGCCATGCCGACGGAATATGCTGCGCTGGACCTGCGGCAGATGAAGG
>ENA-OYWK01000346-OYWK01000346.1-human-gut-metagenome-genome-assembly--contig:-NODE-346-length-28336-cov-13.811110_pt1 | contig 28336 bp, 19 predicted proteins | sample MGYA00244808_ERZ653392 | MGnify/ENA primary metagenome ERZ653392 (study PRJEB26926, sample SAMN06165125) | human gut metagenome | biome: ENVO:00009003; feature: ENVO:2100002; material: ENVO:00002003...
CACTTGAAAAGTGCGAACATAAAAACAGTTTCATCCATATCCTCCTTAATAAATTACGATTTACCTATCTGTACTCAACGATTTCTTCGAATGGTTTTCTCGGTCTTTTGTCCGGAGCTTCGTCGGCAAAGCCAACCGCAACAATTCCTGTCAACTGGCTGTCTGTTCCGATAAAATCCATCAGCTCATTATAGGCAAAACAAGTATTTGCAATCCACAAAGTACCTAATCCATACCCTGTTGCTGTCAGAATCATATTTTCAATCGCTGCACCTATGGACAGCGAATCACATATTTCAACAATTCGCTTTTCATTTTCAATGCTTGCAAATGGAGTATGCTGATTGGTATTAAGCACTGCTATAAGGCATGGGACCTCCTGCATGATTCTGACTGTATTCTCAGCATCCGGTATGGCAAATGCCCATTCCGGCATAAGTTCATGAGTCGTTTTTTCTGAATTTATACCATGACGCATGACATCAACCAGTTTATCTTTTTCTTTCCCCTGATATACAATAAATTTCCAAGGCTGCCTGTTTTTAGCAGATGGTGCAAGGGAAGCACTGTATATGATCTCTTCAATTAACTTTCTTTCGATCTCATCTGGCTTATATTTTCTTATACTTCTTCTATTCTCAATTTCTCGTATCATAGATTTCTCTCCCTTAGAGACTTGCCCTCAAGGCTCATTTTCTCCTATGATTTCCAACCTATCCATCCCAACATGACATTTCAGGGAAAGCACCTCAACACCTGCGTCCTTTGCCTCTTCCAGTGCAATGCCAAATTCTGGATGCATTGCCGTATTCGGCCTGACTTCACTGATTTCCTCCATTTGAATCACAAATGCAATCAAGCATTTATATCCTTGTCCGCACGCAGCTGCAAGTTCCCGTAAATGCTTAACTCCTCTTTCCGTCGGGGCATCCGGAAAATATCCAACTCCGTCTATCTCAAGGGTGCAGCCTTTGACTTCCATTAGATATTTTTGCTTTCCTTTTTCCATATAGAAATCCATCAGGCTGTTTCCAAAGGCATACTCTAGTTTAATGCAATCATACCCCTGTTTCATCAGCCATTCTTTTACCACTTTATTCGGCGCCTGGCAATGGTCTGTGCTTTGCGGTATAATAATCGCAATCAATTCGAATCACACTAACAATTGAAACCAATTTCTCATTAAACTCAAAATCCTTACCGGTTTGTGTTTTCATTAATGCCCTCAATGCCCTGATTTTTTCTTTCGGTGTTTCCACAATCTTTGCCATTCCAAATCCATCAAAAGAATAGTAGCTGCATCCATATTGGCAGGCTACTTTACCTGAAAATGACTGTACATCACACTCAATTTGAACGCAACAATCAGAATTATTTCTGATAATGTCAAGTTTACGCCCCTCTAACGCCCCATGCAAATAAAATACGAGCTTTTCTCCTTCAAAAACATAGCCATAGTTCATGGGAACTATGTATGGCTTTCCTTGATCCACTAAACCGAGATGCAAAACCTTGCCAGAATCAAGGATATGCATGATTTCACTATGTTCTGTTACCTCTCTGTCTCTTCTTCGCATACGTATCCTCCATAACCGGAAGTTGTTATTGTAAATCATTTTTTGATATTTCAATCGATGGATAGTGCTCTAAACTTGTTAAGTCAACATCTAATGGAGTAACGTATTCCATATAAAATTTTTCAGGATTTTTATCTTGCAATTTTTTAAGTTTATTCTTAATTTTTTCCTCCTCTGTAGAAACAAAAACCACTGATACTACTCCTACCTTTTCACTTGGATTCATTCTGCTATCTTCAACATTTCCACATAAAATCATTCTAACTGTATTCATAATAATCCTCCTCCACATATAACTCCCGATTTGTTGAGCTAAGCCGAGTATACCACACTCCCCCCATGAAAGAACACCCCGATATAGTGGAATTTTGCCATTTTCCTGCGTACGTGCGTACACGCACCGCAAAACCTCCGATAAACAAAAACGTACCCGAACCCTTTTTCATAAAGAATCGGGTTGGTACGACCTTGGTAGACATTCCTACGGGTCCAGGAACCGCGGGCTAAGCAACAGCCCAACTGGGCTGATTACTTACTCTGCCGACTGGCGTCGTCAGAGCCGCCCTGTTCGAGCTCTGCACCGTCCTGCTCTGACGTGAGACAGTGGCAGACGCAACAAAAAAGCCTCTAACTTTCGTTAGAGGCTTTCGTTTGGTGGACGGTACAGGACTCGAACCTGTGACCTCCTGCACGTCAAGCAGATGCTCTACCAGCTGAGCTAACCGTCCAGATGTCGTATCGACTCGATTATGATACCACATCTTTGACCGGATTGCAAGCCTTTTTTGCAAATTTCTGCAAAAATCATTGCAGAGCCTTCCGGATGATGTTGTAGAGCACGGGTTTCATGGCGTCGATGTGGTCAGGTTTGCCTTCGAGGATGGACGAGTAGCACACCGACATGCACATGCTGCCCAGCGCCGTGATGCGCTGGTAGACTTCGCGCTCGGTCAGGCCGGCCATTTCGGGGCTGGACATGATGGCGTGGAGCAGTTTGCGCATCAGCGGCTCGGCCTCGCCGGAGGCTTCGATCTTGTCCAGCCCCGGCCAGACGAAGCTGCGCTCCAGAAAACGGAGCATCAGGGTGTCGTTCCGCAGGGCCTCGATGATGTGGTCGATGACGAAGATCATCTTGTCGGGAAAATCCATCGGCGCGCTGGCGCGCTCACAGGCCGTCACGGCGTCGTCCAGCAGCTGATAGCTCACGCGGGCCAGAAGCGCCTGGGTCACGGCACCCTTGTCGGCAAAATAGAGATAGAAGGTGCCTTTGCCCACCTTGGCGCGGGAGGTGATATCCTCCACGCTGGTCTTGGATGCGCCCCGTTCCAGGAACAGCTCGTATGCTGCATCCAGAAGCGCCCGGCGCTTTTCCTGCTTTTTGCCTTCCACGGTATTCATGCTTTGGGTCGATTCCTCTTTTCTGCGATGTTCTGTCGTGTAAACATTATTTTAGCAATGCTTTCCTCCCGGCGCAAGCCCCAAATAGCCGATCGGTGTTAGACAATTTTCAGTGGATGATAAAAAAACTGACGTTTGGTCAGTTTTTGTCTTGACACTTTCCGCCAGCTGGTTATAATAGTGCTTGCTCAGAAGTGACTGCGAGTCATTTTTGAGTACCGATTCTGTTCCAACATTTCAATGGAGGGTTTTCATGAAAAAGATCGCACAGGGCATTGTGCGTCTGCGCAAACTGATCTTAACAGTAGCCATCCTGCTGTTGATCCCTTCCGCGATAGGCGCCGTTGCCACCCGCATCAACTACGACGTCCTCACCTATCTGCCGCAGGAGCTTGACTCCATGATCGGCGAACGGGCATTGGAGGACGACTTCCATCTGGCCTCCACCGGTATGATCACGGTCGAGGGCCTGCCCACGAACGAGCTCATCGCCATGAAGAAGGACATCGACGCCGTGCCCGGTGTCACCCAGACCTTCTGGCTGAGCGATGTGATCGACCCCAGCATCCCTACCGAGATGCTCCCGGCAGACATCCAGCAGTTCATGTTCGGCAAAAATGATTCCACCATGCTCATCGTCCGGTTCGACGGCCCCAGCGCCAGCGACGAGACGATGAACGCGGTCCAGGAGATCAAGAAGGTGCTCCGGAAGGATACCTTCTTTGGCGGCATGAGCGTCATCCTGCAGGACACCAAGGCCCTGATCAATGAGGAGATGCCGCTGTATATCCTGTGCGCTGTGGGCGCCAGTATGCTGGTGCTGTTCCTCTCGCTGGAGAGCACCATCACCCCGGTGCTGTTCATGCTGGGCCTGCTGTTCCCCATCGTGTACAACTTTGGCACGAACATCTTCCTCGGCCAGATCAGCTACATCACCCAGGCGCTGTCCACCGTGCTGCAGCTGGGCGTCACGATGGACTTCTCCATCTTCCTGCTGCACCGCTATCAGGAGGAAAAAGAGCTTCGCTCCTCCAATGAGGAAGCCATGGTCAGTGCCATCTGCAAGACCATGACCTCCATTTCTGCTTCGTCGCTGACCACCATCGCAGGCTTCCTGGCCCTGTGTGCCATGCGCCTGACGCTGGGCCGCGACATCGGCATCGTCATGGCAAAAGGTGTGGCGCTGGGCGTCATCTGCACCGTCGTCATCCTGCCGGCACTGATCCTGACCTTTGATAAGTGGGTCGAGAAATACAAGCACCGCACCATCATCCCGCAGCTGACCAGGACCAGCTACTTCGTCTCCAAACACGCAGCCCCCATTGTGGCGGTCTTCCTCGTGCTGCTGGTGCCCTTTGTGGTGGCGCAGCAGAAGACCGAAGTTTACTACACCCTGTTCGATTCGCTGCCCCAGGACCTGACCGGCATCGTCGGCACCAACAAGCTGGGCGAGGATTTCGGCATGACCACCTCGCACTTCATTCTGGTGCATGACGACCTGACCGCTACCCAGGTCTCCGACCTGTGCGACGAACTCAAGGACGTGGACGGCATCACTCAGGTCATCAGCCTGGATTCCGTCACCGGCCCCGGCTTTGATACCGGCCTGCTGCCCGACAGCGTGACCGAGATCCTGCAGTCCGGCGGGTACAAGCTCATCCTCGCCAACAGCTCCTATAAGACCGGTACCGATGCCATCAACAACCAGCTGGACGAGATGAACACCGCCATCAAGGCGGTGGACCCCGAAGGCGTCATCACCGGCGAGGGTGCCATGACCAAAGACCTGATCGAGGTCGCGGATGTGGACTTCAAAAACGTCAACGTCTGGTCCATCCTGGCCGTTGCCGTCATCATCCTGATCTCTTTCCGCAGCCTGTCCATCCCGGTGCTGCTGGTGGCCAGCATTGAAGCCGCCATCTCCATCAACATGGGCATCCCGTACTTCACCGGCACCCAGCTGCCGTTCATCGCCAGCATCGTCATCGGCACCATCCAGCTGGGCGCGACCGTGGACTACTCCATCCTGATGACCACCCGTTACCACGAGGAGCGCAGCTACGGCCGCACCCCGAAGGAAGCAGCCCAGCAGTCGCTGGAGCATTGCAGCCAGTCCATCCTGACCAGCGGCCTGACCTTCTTCGCTGCCACCGTCGGCGTGGCGGCTATCAGTAAGATGGAGCTGCTGAAGAGCATCTGCCTGCTCATCTCCCGCGGCGCACTCATCAGCATGGCTGTCATCCTGATCGTCCTGCCCGCTGCCCTGATGCTGCTGGACTGGATCATCCGCCACACCACCCTGCACTGGCTGGTCCCCGAACCCGCCTCGAAATCTGAAAAGGAGTAATCACCATGAAGAAATCGCTTCGTTTCGCCAGTGCGGCGCTGGCGCTGACTCTCGCCGCCAGCATGACGATGCCTGCCTTTGCCGCAGGCAAGTCCGATTTTGCCAAGTCTGAGAACGTCTACGCCGTGATGAACGCCGATGGCTCCATCAAGAGCACCAGCGTCAGCGAGCATCTGTACAACGCCAACGGCCTGTCCGGTGTGACCGATGTTTCTTCCCTGACCGACATCCAGAACACCGAGAGCGATGCCGCCTTTACCCAGGACGGCGAAAAGCTGGTCTGGAACACCGACGACACCGACGTCTACTATAAAGGGACCACCGACCGTGACCTGCCCATCTCGGCCAAAGTCACCTACACGCTGGACGGCGTGACCGACAGCCTGGAGAACCTGATGGGCAAGAGCGGCCACCTGACCATTCAAATCGACCTGACCAACAACGAGACCGGCACCGTGAATGTCAACGGCACCGACCGCACCATCGTCACCCCGCTCATCACGGCGGTGGGCGTCATCTTTGGGGAGGACGCCTCCAATGTGACCGCTGAGCACGGCGTGATCGAGTCTGCCGCCAAGAGCAACGTGGCCGCGTTTGTCACCCTGCCTGGCGTGAAGGATTCGTTGTCCGGCCTGCTGCCGGAGGACCTGTCCACGGTGGAAGATTATTTGCAGGACAGCGTGACTGTGGAAGCCGATGTGGACAATCTGGCAGCTCCGCAGATCATGCTGGCCGCAGCCACCAGCCCCGATGCGCTGGGCACGGACAATGTCTTTGACCTTGACAGCATCAACGAGCTGACCGACGGCATCCAGCAGCTGAACGACGCTATGAGCCAGCTCATGGACGGTGCGTCTCAGCTGGAAGACGGCGTCTCGCAGCTGGCCGGCGGTACGCTGGCTCTGCTGGATGGTGCATCCCAGCTGAAGACCGGTGTTGCCACGCTGGACAACGGCCTCGGCCAGCTGACCAACGGCCTCGACACCCTGACCTCCAACAATGCCGCCCTGAATGCTGGTGCCCAGCAGGTGGCCGACGGCGTTCTGGCTTCCGCAAACAAGACCCTGATGGAGGGTGGCCTCATCGACACCCCTATGACCTGGGACAACTATGAAGCTGTCATCGACGAAGTCCTGACCATGAACGACAAGACGCTGGCCGCTGCCCGCAAGAAGATGGTCCGCACCATCTGGGAGCAGGCCCCCAGCTTCAAGGACAGCCAGCTCGACCTGGCCCTCTACCTCTCCGCGACCAAGACCGATCATGATCTGGAAGCAGCCCTCCGCCTGATGCAGAGCTACGATCCCTCCATGATCTGCGGTCTGGTGCAACTGCTGACCAATGCCGACGCCCAGCAGATCGCCCACGATGAGCTCAAGCTGCAGGCCGAGAACAGCGACGATATCGCCAGCGTCCGCGCTCTGAAGACCAGCCTGAGCCAGATCCAGTACTTCGTTTCCAGTGTCAACCAGTACACCAGCGGCGTCGCCACTGCGGCCGACGGTGCCCACTCTGCCAAGGACGGCAGCGCCCAGCTGGCCTCCGGCAGCAAGACCCTTTACGATGGCGTGAACACCCTGAACAACGGCGTCAGCCAGCTGACCGACGGTGCTACCCAGCTGAGCGATGGCCTGGTCCAGTTCAACGAGGAGGGCATCTCCAAGCTGACCGGCTCGCTGGACACCGACCAGATCCACGCCCTGAAGACGGTCCTGGACGAGATGACCAGCCGCCTGGAGAACTACACCAGCTTCGCCGGTGCACCGGAAGGCGCTTCTTCCAACGTGAAGTTCATCTATAAGACCGGTGAGACCGTGGCCGCCGCCGAGAATACGGCTGTGGCCGAGACCACCACCCAGGAGGGCAGCTTCTTCACCCGCCTGTGGGAGCGCATCGTGAATCTGTTCAAGTTCTGAACACTTTGAAGTAGAAGTAAAACAGGAACGCCCCCTGGTATCGCAGCGATACCAGGGGGCGTTCTGCTGCCGTTCGGCAGGATAGAACGTTCTCAGAACCAGTTGATGTCCACGATGACCAGTTCCGGCGGATTGTTGATGCGGGGGACCGGCGTACCCTTGCCGTCGCCCAGACCGCGGCTGATGATGAGGGAGGTGTCGCCGATCTGGTGCAGACCCTCGGTCAGCGTGGGCAGAACGCCCTGATCCGGCGTGTAAAGCCCGCCGATGCCGGGGATGCGGATCATTCCGCCGTGGGTGTGGCCGCAGAGCGCCAGATCGACCGGTACGTCGGAGAAGAAGCCGTCCTCCAGAAAATACTCCGGGTAGTGGACCAGCAGCAGCTTGAAGGCATCCAGCTGCTCAAAACTCTCGAAATATGCGCTGGCGTATCGCTCGTAGGAAGCGGGTGCTTCGGCCACGCCGCCGATGGCGATGGTGTTGCCGTTCACCTCCAGCGTCTCGGTCTCGTCTGCCAGGAAGTGGACGCCGATGGCTTCCAGATCTGTCCCGATGGGGGAGTTCTGGAACACGATTTTGGGCCACTCGTGGTTGCCGGGCACGTAGTACACCGGCGCGATCTTGACCAGCTCGGTGCACAGGTCGGTGACGACGGAATAGTCGTCCACCAGCTTGTCGTTCATGTCGCCGGTGATGGCGATGATGTCCGGTTTGAGTGCGGTGATCCGCTCGATCAGCTCTGAATTGTGGTCGCCGAACTCATGCAGATGCAGATCGGACAGCTGCACGACCCGGACGTTTGAGGTCAGCTTGTCGGACTGGACCTGATAGTAGCTCTCGACGAAGCTCTGATGCTTTGCAATGAGGGTGAAGATGCCCCACAGGGCCGCCAGCAGCACTGCCAGCCCCAACACGAACTGAAGGATGCCCAGAACGATCTTTTTCAAAGGGCCGAAACGGGCCTTGCGGGGCGCGTAATGAGAAGCCAAAATGTATCACTCCTGTCTGGTTCTTGAGCGCAGTGCTTCACGCAGCAGTGCGCGGATGGAATAAGCGTTGCTGGCCTTGCTCTCCGAAATGCCGATGGTATATGCGTAGGTGGCCTCGGTGCTCTCTGCGTTGTAGGCCGCGATGAGGCGGTGGAAGTAATCGGCAAAGCTCTCGGCGTCCTCCATCCGGCACTGGTCAAAAAAGCCGATGAACTGCTGGCCGCCGTTGTAATAGACGGTGCCGCAGGTGGCCGAGGCTTCCTTCAGGAAGCCGGCAAACTGGGTCAGCATCGCGTTGCCGCATTCGCGGCCATAAGCGGTGTTGACCTGACTCAGGTTGGCCAGCTCCACCACCACACAAACGGTATCGTCCGGCAGGACGCGGCTGCTGTTGTTCCGGATGAACAGATCGCAGGCGGTGCGGTTGGGCATATCCAGCGACTGCTCGGTGAAGAACATGTATTCCACAAAGTCCTGGATACGGCCCAGCAGGATGGCACCGCAGACGCCCAGGATGAAGAAGACCGCAACGCCCAGCAGGATATACAGCTTGACGTTGATCTTCTCGCTGACCGTGGTGCTGGCCAGAACGCCCAGATTGACCGCGCCGCAGTATTCGTTGTACTCCTTCATGGTGATGGAGAGGCTCTCATACAGGGAGTTCAGCTGGCTCTGCAGGGCGTCGATCTCCTGTTCCACAGACTGCTGGGAGAAGGCCTGGTTCTCGCTGGAAACGTCTGTGGAGTCGGCTGCATCCTGGAACACGTCGATGATATACTGGCAGTAGGCAGCGTCGATGACGTTGTTGGACTTGCGGTTCAGGATCGTCACGTAGTCGCTGATGAGGGTGTCGTAGACGGTGGTGCGGTCTACTTTGGTGTCATACTCATAGACCTCGCTCAGCACGAAGCCGCCGGCGTCGTCCTCGGTGCCGGTCCGGGCTCCTTTTTGATAGTAGAGGGAGCCGTCCTTGTTCTTGTTGCCGTAGCTCTGGATGACTTCCAGTACGGCGGCGACCTTCTCGGTGTCCACATCGCCTTCCATGATGTAGGTGTTGTAGCGCTCCTGGTATTTTTTGAGCAGGACTTCCCGGTTCTGCGTCAGCTTGCCGCCCAAAATCTCGGAAAAGAGATAGGGGATCTCAACGTCGCCGACGTAGTTGTACTCATCGAGCAGGTCCGAGAGAGACATCCCGGTGTGGGAAGAGATGAACTCCGGGTGCGATTTCTGGCAGTTGATGAGGTTGGAGGAGATCTCGGAAACGGTGTTTTTCAGGATCTCCGCCTGTTCGAGGTAGTCGTAGCCCTGGCCGTCCAGCGTGGAGGCATTGTTGGGGATGGTGTAATAGTCCACGTATTTTTCGCCGAAGCTGGCAAAGTAGCAGCTCAGGATCTCATCCAGCATGGTGCGGGCGTACTCGGTGTTGTAATTGCTGCTGAGCGAGAGCTTGACGAGGTATTCGGTGGATTTGTACTCCTCCACATCCTCACCTTTTTCGATCTTGGCCGCCTGGGTCTTGGTCACATCGTCGGGCACGATAGGAGTGACCGTACCGCCGGAGCGGATGGTATCCACGTTGACGGTCAGGTCCAGATTTTCAATGGCCTGCTTGACGACGGAGGAAGAGAAGATCTCCGAAACATCCAGTTCGCCACCGCTGGGGGTCTTGCCGTCCTCGGCCTGGGAGTAGTTGTATTTGATGATGGACTGCGCCGTATAGGCCTGGTTGTTGGTGGCATAGTGCATGAAGAACACGCCTGCACAGAACGACATCAGCGCGATGAGCGGCCACCATTTTTTCAGATATCGGATGATGTTAAAGCTTTTCATTTCGTTTTGTCCTTATCGCGGATGACTTTGCTCTTGGCGAGGACCCAGGCGCAGAGTGCACAGAACGTGACACCGCCGGTCAGGATCATCCACTTGATGCTCAGCTCGTCGGCCAGAGAACGTTGCTCGAAACTGATGGTCAGGTAGTTTTTGGTCTTGTAGCGGATGTATTCCTTGTTGAGGATCCGGGAGGTCTCGATGAGGTTCTCCAGCTTCTGCTTCATATCCTGGATCATGCTCTCGGCGGTTGCGACGCTGGAAGGCGTATTGGCTGTCTGGGCATTCATCTGGCGGATGGCGTATTCGTTTTTCTGGATGATGGCCAGCGTATCGTTGGCGGAGTCGTTGGCGCTCTCGGCCGCCGAGGCCTGGTAGTCGATGGCGACCTTGGTGCGGGACATATAGAAGTTGTTTTGGGTGTCCAGCGTGGGGATCAGAACAACGGCAGTCAGGGCCGAGTCATAGATCTCGATGGTGTGCAGGCGGTTCTGGTATTCGGCCATGAGCTTCTGGTAGCTGATGTTCTTCAGAAAGTTCTGGTATTCCAGCTTGCTGATGTAGCGTTCCCGGTTTTTGGAGAGGCCGCTCTGCAAAACATAGGAATCGTATTTTTCAAGGTCGATGCTGGTGAAATTGTCCACCTTCTGGCGCAGAGAGGTGAAGGTCTCGCCGGTGAGTTCGGAGCGGAAGGTACCGTTCTCCTTGGCGTTGGTGTTCAGGAAGCGGTGGAGCTTCTGGCACTCCTTATCAAAGAAGGAGCCAATCTCCATGTACTCCTGCTTGTCGCACTCGGACCAATCGGGGGAGATACCCATCTCGACGTAGGTATAGTCCTCGTAGAAGGCCTCTTTGTAGGACTCGACAATCAGGCCGAGCATATCTCTGGCCGAGATGCGGGGGCCGATCTCGTCGTTCTTTTCGTAGGTGATGGTGTAGGTGGTGGCGATCTTATAGCTCGTGGTGTCGGAAGGCAGCTGCATTCCGTTGACGTTGGCAGCCCAGGCCGTGATGTTTTCGGCCATATCCTGCGCGGTGACCTGGCCTTCGAGGCCGGCCTTCGCGATGGCGCGGTCCAGCACGTCTTCCGATTTGATGAGCGAGATGTTGAATCGGGTGTTGTTGGGGTAAAGCCCCCTGGTGGCTTCCTCGTAGTTCAGGGCAATCATCATCTTTGCGGTGCGGGCCTTATGCCGGTACATTGCAAAGCTGGTGGAGCACATCACCAGAAGGATGAGGGCCAGGTAGAGGAGGCGGTGCTTCCACAGCCCCTGGAAGAGAAGCTCGACCAGCGCCCAGAACTTACTTTTTTGCGGGCGGTTCGGTTGGTTTGTTTTGGGAGATGGCATGATTATAGATCACCTCGTTTCGATCCAGCTGCTTCATGGCGTGGCCGATGGGCAGCAGCATGAAGATCGTGTTCATATAGCAGTAAAAGGCGGTGTTGTCGGTCGCGTAGGTCACAAACGCATAAATGGTGCAGTACAACAGCAGGAAAGCGGTCTCGGTGCCGTACTGCTTCTGGCACCAAACGACCTTGCCCTGCCAGCTGAGCCAGATCCAGAAGGAAAAGCCCCAGAAGCCAAGCTCAATGTACATGGTCACAAGGTCGTTGTGCATCCCGCCGAAGTCGTGGGTGCCAAAGACGCCGATGCCCGCTGCGTTCATGATGCTGATATACCGCGTGACCCAGCCGATGCCGTAGCCGCGGAACGCAGGGCTGAAGGAATACAGGTCGGTGAAGGCTTCGTACAGGCCTTTGCGGCCCATGGTGTCGATGCCCAGGGTGTCCACCGTCCAGCTGAACAGGCCCGACCAGATGAAGAAGACGTAGAACAGGCAGATAGCGATGGCGAAGATGGAGATGGAATGGAGCACGAAGTTCTGCCCCTTGGGCTTGAGCCGGGTGATGAACAGGTGCATCACCAGCACGCCGAGCATACCGATGAGGGCGATGCGCTTAAGACCCAGATAGAAGAAGCCCGCCGCCAGTGTGAGATGGACGACCCGCCGCCAACCTTTTTCAAAGAGGGCGTAATAGAGGACCATCAGCCCGAACCCGAAGGTCAGGTCGTGGACTTCCAGCGCCTTGATGGGCGCATTGGTGTCCACGCCGCCGGATTTGGCAAAGGCGATGAAGCCGGTGATGAACTCGCTCAGGCCGTAGGGCCGGAGGCTGTCGAACACCAGAATGCAGACATTGGCGATGCACATGCCATAGAAGGTGTAGTCGATGGCTTTGCCGCCGAACAGATACACCGCTGCGCACATCGAGGTAAGCGAGATCATGTGGTAGAGGATGGTGGAACACCCGCGGGACATGTAGTTCAGCTGCTGGAAATCCAGCGACCAGACAAGCATGGACCACGCCGCCATCATCACAAAGGGAATGAGAAAGATGATGTAATATTCCTCGATGAGGGGCAATCGGTTGAAGTCTCCGGTGATGAGCAGAAAACAGGCGGCCAGGCCGACCACGGCGGCCTGCACCAGGTACTTCATGAACCAGGGCAGGCCCATGCCGCGGTACCAGAACCCGATGCCCATCATGGCAATGTAGAGCAACGGCAGCCAGAACGGCCGCCGCGCCGGTTTCCGCTTCAGGAATTGTGTTCCTCCATGCTGCGCAAGATACTCCCAGTTTCCGCTGCCATACCCCCCAAAGAGTAGTTTTATAAGATTTGGCATCTGCCCTCCTGTGCGAGCCTGCGGGCAAGCCGCGGCTCTTCGCGTTCGTTCAGTTCAAAAGTTCCACGATGGCCTGATAGTTGCGGGCACAGTTCTGGTCATCCACCTGGTCGAACAGCGCGTCCACACGCTTTGCGTAGAAGGGGGATATCGTGCCGTTCTGAGCCAGAGCGCGGTCCAGCTCCCGGAAGAGCGCTGCCTGCTCGGTGACCACAGGCCCGAAGCCGTCGTCCCGGTAGCTGAAGTAGCCGACGTCGTGGTGCACGCCCCAATACTGTGCCTCATCGAACTGGTAATAGAGGAGGGGCTTTTTCATATAGGCAAAATCGAACTGTACGCTGGAAAAATCGCTGACCATGACGGCGGATTCCATCAGAAGGGTCTGCACATCGGCCTCACCCAGCGCCGCGATCTTCACCCGCGGGTTGGCGGTGTGGAAGCTGCTCAGAAAACGCTGCACCTCGAAATGAGGGTAGAAGACGGCCTCATAGCCGTGCTTCTCCAGCAGCGCCTCCAGCTCCGGGCTGGAGATGACGTCCTGCCAGTGCCGGAAGTAGTCGCTCTGTTCGAACTCGGCCTGAGTCTTCCGCTCGATGGCGTAGGTGCGCCAGGTGGGCATCAGCAGCAGCTGGCGCTTGGTCTCGTGGGGGCGCAGCAGGGCGTCAAACCGGCACAGACCCAGCCGTTTGACAATACCAGCTGGATAATGATAGGCGGATTCTACAAAATCCCGTTCTTTTTGCAGGGAGCAGACGAAAAGGTCGGTGCGGATGTTGGGGTAGTGATACCATTTCATGTCGTCGATGAGGACCCCATGCTGCAAAAAGGCGCGGGGGCCATGGACCACATGGAGCTTGTCGAGCATGTAGTAGCTGTCGATCTCCGGGGTGTAGCCCAGCACATGGGTGCTGATCTTCATTTCCGATGCGGCGCAGAGCAGATAGTGCTTCCAGCTGCGGTAGGGCACGACCCGGCCCAGCGCCTGCACCCGCTCATAGTCCGACAGGGTGGGGTCTGCCACGAACCAGCTGTTCAATTCAGGATGCTCCCGGTTCAGGTAGGCAAAGATGTGGTAGCCATTGTCCCGCGCTTCGCGGCCCCGCTCGGAGACGAGCCAGACATGCCGGTAATCCTTGTTCCAGCACTTCAGAACGGCAGCACAGCAGGTGGCAGTTTCATATTTCAGGAGTTCCCGCAGCAGATGGAAGGCGCGCCGGGTCTTTCGCAGCAGATCGTTCATAGACGTCGTTCCTTTACATTCAGTTGATAATATAGAGAAAATTCCGATTTGTCAGGCTTTTTTCACCACATCGCCATACAGGGCCAGCAGCTGGTCACAGTAGCGCTCCAGCGTCATCATGCGGTCTTTTTTCTGGATGCAGTGGGCCGACATCTCGGCCAGCAGGGGCTTGTCTGCATAGAGCGCCCGGATCTTTTCCGCGTAGGCGGCCGGGGTGAAGGTGTCGTTCAGGATGCCGGTGCGGCCCTCTTCCACCAGTTCCGGGATGCCGCCGATCCGGTTGCAGAGCACCGGGGTGCCGAGGGACTGGGATTCCAGCAGAGCCAGCGGGCAGTTTTCGTACCAGATGGACAGGTGCAGGGTGAACAGCGCCCCGGCTACGAGGTCTTCGAGCGCTTTGCCGGTCTGGAAGCCGACGTACTTCACGTTGGGCAGGGTGCAGTTTTTGCACAGATCCTCCATGGGGCCGCTGCCCGCGATGACGAAGGGAATGTCCGGCAGCAGCTTGCAGGCTTCGAGGATGCGGTCGATGCCCTTTTCCTCCGAGAGGCGGCCGAAGTAGAGGACGTAATCTCCCTTTTCGGCAGGGGCAGCCGCAGCGACCCGGCTCAGAAAGTTGTGCAGCATCACCGTCTTGCCCCGGAAGCGGGGGACGGTGAGGAGCTTCTTCTCCAGAAACGCACTGGGGCAGATGAAGCGGTCGATCTTGTCATAGACGTGATTGCACTCGTAAAGGGTGCCCTCCACGGCACCAATGAGGCTCTTGGGCAGCGAACCGTGGATGCAGCGCTTTTTCACGCAGGGCCACTTGCTTTTTTTGCCCATGCAGGCTTCGCAGAGCTTTTTGGAGTTGAACTCCATCATCATGTGGTTGGGGCAGAGCATCTGCACATCGTGCACCGTCTGAACCATGGGGACCCCGCATTCCGCCCCGGCGCAGATGACCGAAGGCGTCAGCTGGAAATTGATGTTGTTGAAATGGATGAGATCGGGCTGGAACTGCCCGATGACCTGCTTCAGCTTCCGTTTTGCCTCAGACGAGTAGAGGATGCGGAAGGGGTAGAGCAGCTTTTCCGGCCCGGCGTTGTGGAAGTCCATATTAGTGGTGGCGAGGTGCAGGGCATTGCCGACGGTGTTTTTTTCGTCGTACATGCCAAAATATTCGACCTCGTGGCCCCGGCGGGTCAGTTCCTCGCCGATCTTGAGGAAGTAAGTCTCTGCACCGCCGCGGGGGTAGAGAAATTTATTGACGAATAAGATCTTCACAGGGTCCAGCCTTTCGTTGCGAAAAGTAGAATCGGAGGATTCCTATATAATAGGTACAAATAAACAACTTAATAATAGCATCATCCCTCTTTTCCTGCAATATGTGTTCACAAAATCATCGCCATTTGGCGGGGCAAACGGCCCAAAACCGCAAAAAACCGTGAGCGGCGGAATGGCATCTTCCGCGCCCACGGTTCGTCAGGGGTGGATATTCGGTCAAAGATCGTAAAGTGCGTTCAAAAATTTATTGCAGTGTGCTCGGCGCGTCGCTCAGGTTGTGCACGATGCCGTACCAGCGGCAGTTCGTCTGCTTGCTCAGGTCCACATCGCTGAACTTGGTCACGCCCGAACCGTTGATGTCCGCGTTGAAGACCTTGTACATCGTCTTGCCTGCCGGGCTGGCCGGGAAGACGTAGGCCGTCAGGCCGGTGGGCCAGGTATTGGAAGCAACGTACCATTTGAGATTCGTGATGTAAATGACATACTGGTTAGTGCCAAACTGGAATCCCTTCTGGTAGGTGTCGATGTAGCAGTCCGAGAAGCGGGTGCCGTTGCCCCGGATGTATGCGAAGACGGTGTTCTCCAACAGGGCCTTTTTGGTGTCGTTGTCGCTGTAGTTGAAATCGAAACACCAGGCGTGAATGTTGTGGAAGATGCTGCTGCCGTTGCACGAGAGCGCTGTCTTCACGTTCAGGATGACGGTGTCACTGTACATCGAATCGCCGGTGTCATAAATGCCCACGGCGTTCGGGTAGTCCAGCGAAGACTCGATCATGCAGTTGCGCACCATCAGCTCATAGGAGAGGTTCGCTTCCGTCTGGCCGTCGCCGGTGGTCATAGAAGAGTCGTTGAACTTGCCGCAGATGCCGTACCGCTGGAAATTCTGGATGGAGATATGATCCAACAGGGTGCATTTCTGCCGTGCCACGGCGATGCAGTCGTCTGCCTTGAAGTTTGCGTTGACCTTGCCGTTGCCCCGGATGAACATGTCCTGCTGGGGCGTTTCGGGCGGGTACATCTTGCCGCGGATCTCGATGAACCGGTCCACCTTGGTGCGGGCCGTGCATTTCAGCTCGGCGTTGTCCAGTTCCATGTAGCACTGGTCGAACACCAGTTTCCCGGAGAACGCATACACGCCCTTCGGGAAATACAGCGTCTCGGCCGGGTGCGCGGCGATGAGCGCGTTGAATGCGGCCAGGTTGTCGGTGGTGCCGTCGGCCTTGAAGCCGTAGTCCAGCACGTTCAGCATCCCGCTGCCGCCTGTGCTCAGCGTGGTGCCATTCAGGTCGTATACCATATCAGTTTGCCTCCATCAGGGTCGTGATCTGTGCGTCGGTCAGCGCCGTGTCGAATACCTGGAAGTCGTACACCGTGCCATTGAAGAAACGTGCCTTGCCGTCCGTAGTTTCGCCTGAGGCGGCGGTCCACGAAGCGCCAAGGATCAGCGAACGATCCACGGTCTTGTTCGCGGCATAGTTCGGGATGTTCTTCCATTCGGTCATGGAACCGTACGACAGGAACCGGAACTGCGTCCCCTTGATCTGGAGCAGAAACTTCAGTTTCTTCCCGGATTCGATCTTGACAAAGTGACTGCCATAGGTGAACATGTTCATGCCCACGGTTCCGTTGGTCCATGTTGAAACTATGATGCCTCTCTGATCGTTGGTGATATCGCTGAAGCAATCAAGCAAAGTTGTCACCGTATTAACTGCACTGTCAGCCACCGTAAAGGTGGCGTACACTGTCAGATTCATGCCGGTGTCGATGGCTGCGAACGGCTTGATCCCGGTGTCGATACACTCTTTGTTGGCTGGCACAAAGGTCTTTTGAGCCGCCAGTTTATAGCGCGGCGTCGGCAGGCCGCTGATGGGGGTGTCCGGCTGGCTGGGGGGATCTGGCTGGCTGGGCGTGGGCGGGACATCGGGCAGGCTGCTGCCGCTCCAGAGTGCGGCCAAGGCATTGTAGTGGGGCAGCATCTCGCCGTTGTCGTAGACGGCGTGGCGGAACAGCGCAAGGATGAGCCCGCGCTCCTCGTCGGACAGGCCGGATGCGGCGTTGTGAAGCTCTCGCTTGACCTGCTGCAAAAACTGCTGCCAGGCCGGGGTGCCCGGTTCGGGCAGGGTTGGGTCCGTGGTGCCGGAGTTGCTCAGCACCCTGTAGGGGACGCTGGCGCTGGTCACGGTGCGGGTGCCGTCGGAGCCTTCAAAGGTGACGGTCCCGCTGCCGCCCTGCGCGGTGACGAGGGCGGGCACTTCGACGGCTCCGTCGGCCACAAGGGTGGTCAGCGGCTCGGCCGGACCGGGCAGATGCCAGAACGCCACAACGGTGGTGCCGTCCCACTCGCCGGAGCAGACGACCCGCAGCCGATAGACGCCGGTGTTGTGCGCGTAGCCAAGCAGAAGCCCGCCGGAATAGCCCGAAAGGACGGCGCGGCCGTTGGAGCAGAGCGTAATTTGTTGTTCGATCATAGAAAACCTCCCATCTGTAAAAAAGATCGAGTGCAAGCAGGAACAGGAAAAAACAGAACGCTGCCCTGTGCAGGGAAAACGGCGCTAGGGGGAACGATCCATTCACTTCGCCTCCTTTTGGTTGTGAAATAGCTGCGTTTGTGTGTGAAAACAGTATAAACCAACAACAGCAAGTTGTCAATACGAAATTTGAAGATTTCGCAGCGTGGGTTCAGATGCGTTGCAATCGCGCGGCCGGTGCGTTATAATACAACCACACAGACACGACCAGGAAGCCAAAGGGATGTGGTGTAAGAAAGGAACGTGGATATGAACTATATCATGGCGCTGGATGCCGGGACGACCTCGAACCGCTGCATCTTGTTCAACAAGGCGGGCGAGATGTGCAGCGTGGCTCAGAAAGAGTTCACCCAGTATTTCCCGAAGCCGGGCTGGGTGGAGCATGACGCAAACGAGATCTGGACCACGCAGCTGGGCGTGGCGCTCTCGGCCATGAACCAGATCGGGGCCAGTGCGTCGGACATCGCGGCCATCGGCATCACGAACCAGCGCGAGACCACCATCGTATGGGACCGTGAGACCGGAGAGCCGGTCTATCATGCCATCGTCTGGCAGTGCCGCCGCACCAGCGCCTACTGCGACGAGCTCAAGGCGCGGGGCCTGACCGAGACCTTCCGGGCAAAGACAGGTCTGGTCATTGACGCATACTTCTCCGCCACCAAACTGAAATGGATCCTGGACAACGTGCCCGGTGCACGGGAAAAGGCCGAGGCCGGGCGGCTGCTGTTCGGCACGGTGGAGACCTGGCTCATCTGGAAGCTGACCTGCGGCCGGGTCCATGTGACCGACTACACCAACGCCAGCCGCACGATGCTGTTCAACATCCACACGCTGGAGTGGGATGAGGATATCCTGCGAGAGCTGAACATCCCGCGCTGTATGCTGCCCACGCCCATGCCGTCCAGCTGCTTCTACGCGGAGGCCGACCCGATGCACTTTGGTTCGGGCATCAAAATTGCAGGCGCAGCGGGCGACCAGCAGGCCGCGCTTTTCGGGCAGACCTGCTTTTCGGCGGGTGAGGCGAAGAACACCTTCGGCACCGGCGGCTTTCTGCTGATGAACACCGGCAAAACGCCGGTCGTCTCGAAAAACGGCCTTGTCACGACCATTGCGTGCAGCAGCGGAAAAAGCGTGAATTATGCGCTGGAAGGTTCCATCTTTGTGGCCGGTGCGGCCATCCAGTGGCTGCGGGACGAGCTGCGACTGCTGGAAGAAGCCCGCGACTCCGAGTATATGGCCCGGAAGGTGAAGGACACCAACGGCTGTTATGTGGTGCCCGCCTTCACCGGCCTCGGTGCGCCCCACTGGGATCAGTACGCTCGCGGCACCATCGTGGGCCTGACCCGCGGCTGCAACAAAAATCACATCATCCGTGCCACGCTGGATAGCCTGTGCTATCAGGTGAACGATGTCCTCCACGCCATGGAGGCCGACTCCGGCATCGCCATGAAGGCCCTGAAGGTGGACGGCGGTGCCTGCGCCAACAACTACCTGATGCAGACCATGGCCGACATCAGCAGCCTGCCGGTGGAGCGCCCCTGCTGCGTGGAAACGACTGCCCTCGGCGCAGCCTATCTTGCAGGCCTTGCCGTGGGCTACTGGCAGTCCACCGATGAGGTGGTCCGGAACTGGTCGGTGGACCGCACCTTCCTGCCGGATATCTCGGCCGAGGAGCGCACCAGGCGCATCAAGGGCTGGAATAAGGCCGTGCGCTGCGCCTATCATTGGGCGCTGGATGAGGAGTGAAGCGGAAAAATTTACGGAGGAGCGAATGGGCGATTTTACGGTAGAAGAAATGCTTGTGATGCAGCAGGCCCTACAGGAAAAATACAAAGACAAGTGGGAGCTGATCGGCCCGGAAGCGGGCAAACATAAACTATTATGGATGTTCGGTGAAGTCGGAGAGGTCATCGACATCATTAAAAAGAACGGGGACAAAACTGCTGTTGAGGATGCAGCGATACGGCAGCATCTTGTGGAAGAGATGGCGGATGTGCTCATGTATTACAACGATGTCCTGCTGTGTTATGGAATCAGTGGGCGGGAACTGAAAGAAGCGTATACCGCCAAGTTTGAAAAGAATATGACGCGCTGGTAAGAAAGCGCAAAAAGAACCCCCGGCCAGAGAGACGAACCTCTCTGGCCGGGGGTTTTAACGATTAGAACTTTATCCCATGACGACCGTGACTTCCACGGTCTCGCCGGGGGCGGCGATGGGGAGCACATTGCCGGGGATGGGAGCACCGTTGACGGTGACGCGCTTCACGCCCTTCTGCACGGCGGCGGGGTTCTCGACCCGGATGTGGTACACGGCCCCGCGGTAGCGGCGGGTGACGGTGAAGCCGGGCAGTGTGTGAGGGATGCAGGGGTCGATCTTCAGGCCGTCCAGCGTGGGCTGCACACCGAGGATGTACTGGCTGACGTTGAAGAAGGTCCAGGCGGCGGTGCCGGTCAGCCAGCTGTTCTTTGCCTCGCCGAAGGTCGGGGCGTCGATGCCGGCGACCATCTGGCTATAGACATACGGCTCGGTGCGGTGGATCTCCGAGATGTCCTCGATGTAGGCGGGGCAGGTCTTCTTGTAGACTTCAAAGGCGCGGTCGCCGTGGCCGAGCACGGTCTCGGCACAGCTGATCCACGGATTGTTGTGGCAGAAGATGCCGGCGTTCTCCTTGTATCCCGGAGGGTAGCTGGAAATCTCGCCGAGGTTGAGGCGGTAGGTGGTGTAGGCGGGCTGGAGCAGAACGACGCCGTACTTGGTGTCGAGCCGCTCTTCCACGCTCCTCAGCGCCTGCTCGGCCTGACCGGTCGTTTTGCCGATGCCTGCCATGACGCACATGCCCTGCGGCTCAATGAAGATCTGGCCCTCGTCGCATTCCTTGCTGCCGATGGGCTGGCCGAAGGCATCGTAGGCGCGGCGGAACCAGGCACCGTCCCAGCCGGCGGTCAGAGCGGCCTGCTCGACTTCCTCGATGGCGGTGCGGGCCTCGGCGGCCTCCTCCGGGAGGCTGCGGTGGTCGCACAGGTCGGCGTACTCGCTGCCGTACTTGACGAACATGCCCGCGATGAAAACGCTTTCGGCCACCGGGCCTTCGCTGGGGCCGGTGATCTGAAAGCTCTCGCCGGGGTGCTCGGAGAAGCAGTTCAGGTTCAGGCAGTCGTTCCAGTCGGCGCGGCCGATGAGGGGCAGGCTGTGGGGGCCGAGGTGGGTGCGGGTGAAGCGGAAGCTGCGGCGCAGATGCTCCATGAGGGGCTGTGCCTTGCTCACATCGTTGTCAAAGGCGATGGACTCGTCCAGAATGGACCAGTCGCCGGTCTCGCGGAGATAGGCGGCGGTGCCTGCGATGAGCCAGAGCGGGTCATCGTTGAAGCCGGTGCCAACATCGCGGTTGCCCTTTTTGGTCAAAGGCTGATACTGGTGGTAGGCGCTGCCATCCTCGAACTGGGTGGCGGCGATATCCAGAATGCGGCCGCGGGCGCGTTCCGGGATCATGTGGACGAAGCCCAGCAGGTCCTGACAGCTGTCGCGGAAGCCCATCCCGCGGCCGATGCCGCTTTCGTAGTAGCTGGCCGAGCGGCTCATGTTGAAGGTGACCATGCACTGGTACTGGTGCCACAGGTTGACCATCCGGTCCAGCTTCTCGTCGCCGGAGTGTAATTGCAGGGTGGAGAGCAGCTTGTCCCAGTGGTCGGCCAGCGCTCTGCGGGCTTCGTCCACCTGAGCGTCGGTGGCGTAGCGGGCCATCATGGCCTCGGCGCGGGTCTTATTGATGACGCCGGGGGCGGTGAACTTTTCGTCCACGGGATTCTCGATGTAGCCCAGACCGAAGAGGATGGTCCGGGTCTCCCCGGCTTCCAGGGTCAGGTGGAAGTGGTGGGCACCGACCGGGGCCCAGCCGTGGGCAATGCTGTTGGAGCAGCGGCCCGCCTTGACGGCTTCCGGCTCGGCGGGGCCGCCGTATACGCCGCAGAAGGCGTCGCGGGCGGTGTCGAAGCTGGTGACCGGGGTGTTGGCCCAAAACACTGCGTAGTGGTCGCGGCGCTCACGGTACTCGGTCTTGTGGTAGATGGCGCTGCCCACGACCTCCACTTCGCCGGTGGAGAAGTTGCGCTGGAAGTTGGAGCTGTCGTCCATGGCATCCCACAGGCAGAACTCCACGTAGCTGAACACATCCAGCGTGCGGGGGGCATCGGTCTTGTTTTCCAGCGTCAGGCGGTCGATCTCGCAGGCGTCGCCGCGCGGGACGAACAGCTCCTGCTGAGCGCGGATGCCGTTCTTCTCGCCGGTCAGGATGGTGTAGCCCAGACCGTGGCGGCAGCTGTAAGCGTCCAGCTCGGTCTTGGTGGGCTGCCAGCCGGGGTTCCAGATCGTGCCGCCGTCGTTGATGTAGATGCGGTGGCCGTCCATATCCAGCGGAGAGTTGTTGTAGCGGTAGCGGGTGATGCGGCGCAGCCGCGCATCCCGGTAAAAGCTGTAGCCGCCGCCGGTGTTGGACACCAGACTAAAGAAGTCCTCGCTGCCCAGATAGTTGATCCAGGGCAGGGGCGTGCGGGGCGTGTCGATCACGTATTCCCGATGCACATCATCAAAATGTCCGAATTTCATACGATCAGTTCCTCCTTTGCAAAAACAGGAAACGCGCTGCAACCATCGGAAAAGCGAAAACGATTAAGAACGCGCTGCAAGAAAAGAGAGAACGATTACGTTGCTTTAAGCATAACCGATTCCACAGCGAAATTCAAGTGGTTTTATGAAATATACAACGTACCGGACAGGAAGCGGATTTCGGCGGAATTGTAAGGATTTTGTAATGATTTTGAAGAGAAAACGAGCTTTTTTCATGTGAAGCAGGCGGGGGTGGGGAAGCGCTGCGCCTTCTGGAACCGGCCAACAGGCTCCAAACTGGGAAAGAAAATCTCCATTATAAAGTAATAATAAGATTCTGCCAAAATGTCCCCGCTGATACGAAAGCAGGAAGCGAAAAAATATTCGAAAATGAGCGAAAGGGAGCGAAAATGGAGCAAACTGCATAATTTGATTCGCCGAAAATCGAACAAACCGCCAAAATCATGGCAATCGACACAAAAGATTTTCTCTTGCGCTTGATTTTTGATGCGAAATGCGCTATATTGAAATTGCGAAAACGATTTAGGATTCGTTCAGAACCAATCGGTTCCTGAGAGGAGGACGACGAAATGTCATCCCTGAAAGATCTGGCGCAGGAATGCGGGGTCTCGGTGGCCACGGTGAGCAAGGCGCTCAACGGCCAGTCGGATATCTCCGAAGCCACCCGCACCCGTGTTCGGGAGGCGGCTCGCCGGATGGGCTATGTTCCCAATATGGCGGCCCGCTCCATGAAGACCAATCGTACTTATAACATCGGCGTCCTGTTCGTGGACGAACGGCAGAGCGGCCTGGCACACGAATACTTCTCCGCTGTGCTGGACAGCTTCAAAGTCCGGGTCGAGCAGCTGGGCTACGATATCACCTTTATCAACCGGAACCTCGGCGGCAAGACGATGACCTATCTGGAGCACTGCCACTACCGCGGGGTGGACGGAGCCGTGATCGCCTGTGTGGATTTCACAGACCCGCAGGTGATCGAGCTGGTGAACAGCGATGTGCCGGTCGTCACGATCGACCACGTGTTCAACAACCGGATGGCAGTCCTTTCGGACAACGTGGCCGGCCTTTCGGCGCTGGTCCGCACGGCATACAGCCAGGGCCACCGCCGCATCGCTTTCATCCATGGCGAGCGGACCGCCGTTACCGAGAACCGTCTGGCGGGCTTCTACAAGAGTTGCGATGAGCTGGGGCTGGAAGTTCCGGATGTGTATGTGCGGGAGGGCATCTACCACGACGCCGCCCGCTGCGCACAGGAAACGAAAGCCCTGCTGGCGCTTCCGCAGCGGCCCACCTGCATCCTCTTCCCCGATGACTTCTCTGCCATGGGCGGCTACAATGCCATCGCGGAGGCGGGGCTGAGCATCCCGGAGGACATCTCCGTGATGGGCTACGACGGCATCTACCTCTCCCGCGTCATGAAGCCGCAGCTGGCGACCTACCAGCAGAACACCATGATGCTGGGGCGCACCGCTGCAGACAAGCTGGTGCAGATGATCGAGCACCCGCGTGTGACACTGGCCGAGCAGCTGCTCGTGACCGGCAAGCTGCTGAAAGGCGACTCCGTCGGCCGACCGGCCCAAATGTAGTTCCTCGGCTCCGGGCGGACCGGAGCTTTGATAAAACAAATCGGATTTCGTTTGCATGAGAACCATTGAAGGAGGTTTTCTACTATGAGAAAGATTTCGCGTCGTAATTTCCTGGTCGCTTCTGGTGCAGTCGCCATCACCGCAGCGCTTTCTGCATGCGGCGGCAGTTCTTCCACTGCCAGCTCGACCGCAGCCTCCTCTGCAGCCGCTTCTTCTGCCGCAGCCGGGCCTGCCGCACAGGGCAAGGTTCTGAACATCTGGTGCTGGAACGACGAATTCCAGAGCCGCTTCAACGATTATTACCCCGAAGTCTCCGCGATCGCATCGGATAAGTCCACCACCACCCTGAAGGATGGCACGACCGTGAAGTGGACCATCAATGCCAACGAGAACAACAACTATCAGAACAAGCTGGACGAGGCCCTGCTGAGCCAGGACTCCGCAGCCGATGATGATAAGATCGATATCTTCCTGATCGAGGCCGACTACGCGTTGAAGTATGTCGATTCCGATTACGTTCTGGATGTCAAGAAGGATATCGGCCTGACCGACGCCGACCTGGCGGGTCAGTATCAGTACACCAAGGACATCGTCACCGTCGATGGCAGCCAGCGCGGCACTACCTGGCAGGCAACGCCGGGCCTGTTCGCATACCGCCGCAGCATCGCAAAGGATGTTCTGGGCACCGATGATCCCACCGAAGTCCAGAGCTACCTGTCCGATTGGGACAAGTTCAACGACGTCGCTGCACAGGCATCCGCCAAGGGCTACAAGATGCTGTCCGGCTTCGATGACGCATACCGCACCTTCTCCAACAACGTGGCAGCGCCCTGGGTCACCGGCACCACCGTCACCGTTGATGAGAACATCATGAAGTGGGTCGATCAGACCAAGGAGTACACCGACAAGGGCTACAACAACAAGTCCAGTCTGTGGGACAGCCAGTGGGCCTCCGACCAGGGCCCCAACGGCAAGGTCTTCGGCTTCTTCTACTCCACCTGGGGCATCAACTTCACCCTGCTGGGCAACTCTCTGGAGACGCCTACTTCTGAGGGCGGCAAGGAAGAGGTCGGCAACGGCATCTACGGCGACTACGCAGTCTGCGAAGGCCCTCAGCCGTATTACTGGGGCGGCACCTGGATCTGCGGCGCAGCCGGCAGCGACAACCTCGACACCATCAAGGATGTCATGCAGAAGCTGACCTGCGATGAGGCCATCATGAAACAGATCACCCTGGATACCCAGGACTACACCAACAACGAAAAGGCCATGGAAGAGATCGCCAGCAGCGATTACAAGTCCGACTTCCTGGGCGGCCAGAACCACATCGCGCTGTTCGCAGAGGCAGCCAAGAAGATCGACATGTCCAACGCCGGCCCGTATGACCAGGGCCTGAACGAGAGCTTCCAGACCGCCTTCAAGGATTACTTCACCGGCAACGTGGATGAAGATACCGCAAAGGCAAACTTCGAGACCGCCATCAAGGAGAAGTATCCGGAGCTGACCGACGTTGTCTGGCCCGCATAAGGCAGACGCACTCGCACACAACTGAGATCAGGGGGGCGGGCCGGGCGCAGTGCCCCGCCCGCTCCCTTTTTTCCTGGAACACCCGTCAGGAGGCAGTCACATGGGAGAGAAAACAAAAAAGAAAGGGTCGATCAGCTACGCGAAATGGGGCTACATCTTCATCGCACCGTTCTTTCTCATTTTCGCGGTATTCCAGCTGATCCCCCTGGCATCCACCATCTATTACAGCTTCTTTGAGTATTACCGCAGCGGTCTGAAGATCATCGGGCCCAACTTCGTGGGCTTGAAAAACTACATGACCCTGTTTGCAACAGACCTGCCCAAATATTTCAGCAACACTCTGCTGCTCTGGATCATCGGCTTCATCCCGCAGATCGCCATCTCCCTGCTGCTGGCGGCCTGGTTCACCGACCTGCGCCTCAAGCTGAAGGGCCAGACCTTCTTCAAGACGGTCATCTACATGCCCAACCTGATCATGGCATCGGCGTTCGCCATGCTGTTCTTCGCCCTCTTCTCGGACAACGGCCCTGTCAATGCGGCACTGATGGGCGTGGGCATCCTCAAGCAGCCGTTCAGCTTCCTGAACACGGTCTGGGGCAACCGCGGTCTGATCGGCCTGATGAACTTCCTGATGTGGTTCGGCAACACCACCATCATGCTGATGGCCGCCATCATGGGCGTGGACCCCACCCTGTATGAGGCCGCCGAGCTGGATGGCTGCACCCCGAACCAGATGTTCTGGAAGATCACTATCCCGCTCATCCGCCCCATCCTCGTTTACGTCATGATCACCTCGATGATCGGCGGCTTGCAGATGTTCGATGTGCCGCAGATCCTGACCAACGGCAAGGGCGGCCCGGACCGCACCTCCACCACCATGATCATGTACCTGAACAACCACCTGTTCAGCAAGAACTACGGCATGGCAGGCGCGGTGTCTGTGGTGCTGTTCCTCGTCTGCGCAGTGCTCTGTGTCGTCGTTTACGTGAGCCTGACCAGGGAGGACGATGGCCGCAGCAAGGCAGAGCGCAAGGCTCTGAAAGGAGGTAAGAAGTAATGGCTCACACTGCATTGACAAAGTCGGAGAAAGCCACACTGGCGGCCCGCCGCACCGGGTGCTATATCGCGCTGGTGCTCATCAGCTTTCTGTGCCTGTTCTTCTTCTATGTGCTGGTCATCAACTCCACCCGTACTCACTTTGAGATCCAGAAAGGTTTTTCGCTGCTCCCCGGCAAATCCCTGATGACCAACCTGAAAAACGTGCTGAACGATGCGAACATCCCGGTGCTGACCGGTGTGCGGAACAGCTTGATCGTCTCGGCCTGCTCGGCTGCGCTCAGCGTCTACTTCTCGGCCCTGACGGCCTACGGCATTTATGCCTACAACTTCCGGTTCAAGAAGGCGGCGTTCGCCATCATCCTGCTCATCATGACCATGCCGACGCAGGTGTCGGCTCTGGGCTTTTTGCAGCTCATCACCAAGATGGGCCTGAAGAACTCGTTCCTCCCGCTCATCATCCCCAGCATCGCAGCGCCCGCCGTCTTCTTCTTTATGAAGCAGTACCTCGACGCCAGCCTGCCGATGGAGATCGTGGAAGCGGCCCGCATCGACGGTGCCGGAGAGTTCTATACCTTCAATAAGATCGTGCTCCCCATCATGAAGCCCGCGCTGGCTGTGCAGGCCATCTTCGCCTTCGTGTCCAGCTGGAACAATTACTTCATCCCCGCTCTGGTCCTGGACACCGCCGATAAGAAGACCCTGCCCATCCTGATCGCACAGCTGCGCAGTGCAGACTTCCTGAAGTTCGATATGGGCAAGGTGTATATGATGGTCGCCATCGCCATCCTGCCCGTGATCATGCGTCTTCCGGATGTCGTCGCGACCGAGGCCGAGGCCATCTCCGAAGAGGAGCACGCCGCGCTGCTCGCCGCCGTGGAGGCTGCCGCTGCGCATCTCGACGCGTTCCGCGAGCAGGAGGGCGCCATCCTGATCGCCGACCTGCTGCGCCGCGTGGAGCTGATCGAGCAATATAAAACAGAGGTCGTGCCCTTCGAGAAGGCCCGCACCGAAACGGTCAAGGCCCGCATTCTGGACAACCTCTCGAAACTGGCCGTCGACGTGGACCGCAACCGGCTGGAGCAGGAGATGATCTTCTACCTCGAAAAACTCGACATCACCGAGGAGAAGGTGCGCCTGGCCAACCACTGCAGGTATTTCCGCGAGGTGGCCGCCCAAGAGGAGGGCGCAGGCCGCAAACTGGGCTTCATCGCACAGGAGATGGGCCGCGAAATCAACACGATGGGCTCGAAGGCCAACGAATCGAACATCCAGATACTCGTAGTTAAGATGAAGGACGAGCTGGAGAAGATCAAAGAACAGGTACTGAACATATTATAATGGGCAAGGTTATCATATTCTCCGCCCCGAGCGGTTCCGGGAAGACGACCATCGTACGCGAATTGCTGAAGCGTTTCCCGCAGTTCGAATTTTCGGTATCGGCGACCAGCCGCGCACCCCGAGGCTGCGAGCGCCACGGCTGCGACTACCACTTCATGACGCACGAAGAGTTCATGCGTGCCGTCGCGGAAAACCGTTTCGTGGAGTGGGAAGAGGTCTACCAGGGCACTTGCTACGGCACGCTGCGCTCGGAAGTGGAACGCATCTGGGCCAAGGGCAACATCATCGTCTTCGACGTGGACGTCATCGGGGGTATCAACCTCAAACGCATCTTCGGCGACGACGCCTGCTCGATATTCGTCATGCCGCCCTCGATCGGGGAGCTGCGCCGCAGGCTCGTATGCCGCGGCACGGACACCCCGGAGG
>ENA-OYWK01000352-OYWK01000352.1-human-gut-metagenome-genome-assembly--contig:-NODE-352-length-28111-cov-16.746721_pt1 | contig 28111 bp, 23 predicted proteins | sample MGYA00244808_ERZ653392 | MGnify/ENA primary metagenome ERZ653392 (study PRJEB26926, sample SAMN06165125) | human gut metagenome | biome: ENVO:00009003; feature: ENVO:2100002; material: ENVO:00002003...
GGCTGTGTATGCTTTGTTGGCTCTGCATCGTGCAGAGCCTTTGGGCATACACGCCCGGCGTCCGTGCCGGGGCTGAATGTGGGGCTACCGCCCACCAAGCAAGGACGCTTGAAGTCAGTCGCACACAGTCGCTGCACGATGCAGCGACACCAACGACTGACAACCCGCATTGGGGCTACGCCCCAAACCCCACTTTAAAATTGTATAGTTTTTGATAGTATGCAAAATTATAACATTATTTCTGCTTTTTGTCATCCGTGTTTTTGCTGTCGGAATTTTTGTTCTTGACGAAGATTTTCTTTATATCTTTAAACTCGTGCTTTTCCTTTTCCTTTTTCATATAAGGAGGGTGAGGGAAGTAGACCGGCTCGTTTGTTTCGTCATCTATATGGTGGATGTCACGGTACACGTTTGAGTCGGAGGGAAGGTCTTTATTTTCGAGTCGTTTTTTGACCCTGTTTTTTGTGAAGCTGTATACAACGGCGAACAGGGGTATACCGATGATAAGGCCGACAAAGCCGAACAAGCCCTGACCGACAAGCATACCGAAGATGACCCAGAAGCTCGAAAGACCGGTCGAGTCGCCGATAATCTTCGGGGCGAGGACGTTACCGTCAATGTTCTGTATGATAACGACCATAATTGTGAAATAGATGCACTGGATCGGGTCAACGAGGACGAGCAGCAGCATACACGGGATATATCCTATAAACGGTCCGAAGTAGGGAATGATGCAGAATATACCCATAACAACGCCGCAGAGTACGGCATAGGGCATATTGAAGATGCTCATAAGCAGTACATAGACCATACCGATAATAAAGCTGTCGAGTATCTTACCTGTGATAAACTGACCGAAGGACTTGTTTACCTCACGGGTGCTGTTGATAATCTTTGTAGCAACCTTAGGCTTGAACAGGCAGTAGAGGATTTTTTTGAACTGAGCGGCGAAAAGCTCCTTGCTGTTGAGGAAGTAGATAGCGATAACGAAGCCGAGCAGGAGATTCATAAACACGCTGATTATGTTCATGACGTTGGACGAAATCAGATTCCATATATTGTTCATCTGAGGGAGAAGCTCGGTTGACAGCCAGTTGTTGAGCATATCGGAAATGCCGCCGGTGAACTGGAGGACATAAGCCTCTACCTCGGGGTAGTTTCTGAGGGTCTGCGATACCCAGTTGCTTATCTGCGTAACGTATTCGGGCATATTGTTTACGAGCATAGTGATAGTGTCGATAAGCTGAGGGAGAAGTACCCAGATTATACCTGTTAGTATAAGCAGGGCAAGAATCATAGTTATAGCCACGCTCGTAACTCTTGCGACCTTGCGGACGGGGAAGGTCTTGGGCGGCGGTTCTTCGCCGGGGTGTTCACGCTCGAATTTTTCACGCTTTTTGTCCTGTATTATATAGAACAATCTGCGCAGGCACGGCTTTTCGATGAAAGTCGCTATCGGGCAGAGAATATATGCTATAACAAAGCCGTATAGGACGGGTGTCAGTATAGACAGGAACGAGAAGACGCTGTCGAGTATTTCTTTAATCTGCGACAGACCGAGGAAGAACACGATAGCGGCGGCGATAACGAGGAATGCGGTCACTCCCCAGTAGAGATATTTTTTATCCCATTTGAAGTTCATTACATCACACCTTTATGTTGATATGGAAGTTACTGCTTTTATTATAGAATTATCGGCGGAAGTTGTCAAGGGTATACAGGGAGGAAATGAATATTGGACGATGAATAATGGGAAAATGAGGGGGGATGGGCGAAGGGATGGTGCGAGGCGATGGATATGCTTTTGAGAAGGTTGTGGGGATGGAGAGGTTGGTGGGCAATCCCTCAGTCTTGCGACAGATAGGGCTGAGCGAATATTAGCGTTGATGAAATCGCAGAATGTTGCGATTTATAATAAGAAATAGCCTTGTCGCAATCCAGCTCCCTTTGGCAAGGGACGGGCATGGATGCCCGAAGTTGAACGCCCAGAGTTTCGCTAGGATGCGAAACTGGCAGAGCGTTCATATGGCAAGAATGTGGTGCTAAGCGTGGGATAGTGCGGTTTTGGAAGGGTTGGTGAGGGTGAATTGTGGCAAAGCGAATGCTTTGAAGTTTTAGGGATAGAAGTTCTATCAAATTCAATCCCCACCGTCTTGACGGCAAAGCGACTCGGTAATTATAAAAGTCGGATATATCACATAAAAACGCTGTATAATTTAGGCTTGTGCCTTGCCGTCAAGCCACCTCCCTTTGACAAGGGAGGCAAGAGTGATGGCGATTTTCGTGGGATAGTGCGGTTTTGGAAGGGTTGGTGCGGGGCGAGGGATAGTGGTGTGGCAATCCCTCCGGTAGTCGCCCGAATTTTTTCGGGCGACAGCACCTCACCTTTGACAAGGGAGGCATGGATGCCCGAAGTTGAACGCCCAGAGTTTTAAGCATGGATGCTTAAAGTCAGCCACGCAAAGCCGTTGCACGATGCAACGGCACTAATGGCTGACGAGGCAATGTGATGCGAAACCAACAGAGCGTTCATAAAGAGGCAAGGATGCCTTAGCGTGTGTGCCCAAGGGCTTTAAGCACGGATGCTTACAAGTGGTCGCAAAAAGTCGGTTTGCAAGGATGCATAAAGTCAGTCACACTTAATCGTTGCACGATGCAACGACACAAATGGCTGTCGCTGCAGGACGCAGCGACACTGATGGCAGACGAGGCAGTGACGCACCGACCGCAAACGACCACGATTGCAATGGACGCAAAGCCAACTAAGCACACACAGACGCTCACCCTACGAAAAGTGAGTGGGATAGTGCGGATGCGAAACCGGCAGAGCGTTCATATGGCAAGGATGGTGGTGCGGAGCGAGGAAATTGAAATTGCTTAGAAGTTTTGAAGATGGTACTCCTATTAATTTCAATCCCCACCGTCTTGACGGCAGACCGACTTAGTAATTATAGAAGTCGGATATATCGCATAAAAACGCTGTAAAATTTAGGCTTGTGCCTTGCCGTCAAGCCACCTCCCCTTTTTCGAGGGGAGGCAAGGGTGTTGGTGCGAAGCAAAGGTAATGCGAAACCGGCAGAGCGTTCATTAAAAGGCAAGGGTGTTGGTGGTTTTCGAGGGATAGTGTGGTTTTTGAAAGGTTAATGTCAGTGTAGTTGTAATGATGTACTCACGAAATTATTAATGCCTAGTCGGTACGGAAACTGTTTTAAGCAGTGTTGGCGATACATTTCATTATGCTGTATTAATAATCGGTTTTTGTTTTATAGCACGGGGATATTAATCGCTCTGCGTTTTTTCGTCATCGGTTTCTTCGGTATCCTTGCGGTTCATCTCTATTTCGAGCAACGGTCTTAACAGCGAATAACGCAGCATTTTCCTGTTGTTATCCACCATTGTTTTCACAAGCTCCTTTGTGCCGATAACTATTATCATTTTCTTAGCACGGGTAACTCCCGTGTAAAGCAGATTTCTGTAAAGCAGGTTGTGCGTGAAGGCGGTTATCGGAATTATCACCGCATCATACTCACTGCCCTGGCTTTTATGTATCGTGATGGCGTAAGCGTGTTCGAGCCTTCTCAGCATTTCGGAGGTGTATATTGCTACTCTGCCCTCAAAGTCTATGGTCACGTTCTGGGAAAAGCGGTCTACTGAGCGGATAATTCCTATATCTCCGTTGAAAATTCCGCTTCCCTTTTCATTGTTTTTTGTCCACAGCACATCATAATCATTCTTCGTCTGCATTACCTTGTCGCCTGTTCTGAAAATAACATCGAAGAATTTCAGCTCCGCCTTATTCTGTGATGGCGGGTTCAGTGCCGACTGGAGCTGTTTATTAAGCTCTTTTGTGCCTGCCATGCCCATTTTTGTGGGGCATAGCACCTGTATATCGTCTATTGGCGAAAAACCGTAGGTGTCGGGCAGACGCTGTTTTGCAAGCTGTATCACAAGCTCGGCAATATCGCTTTCAAGCGACTTGTTCATAAAGAAGAAGTCGTTCTGTCTGTCGTCAAGTACGGGGAATTCGCCATTTACTATTCTGTGGGCATTTGTTACTATAAGGCTCTGTGCCGCCTGTCTGAATATCTCTTTAAGCTCCACTGACGGAATATAATGCGACGCTATAAGATCCTTCAGCACGTTTCCTGCGCCTACGGACGGAAGCTGATTTGAGTCGCCCACCATAATGAATTTAGATGTGGGCTTTATCGCTCTTACAAGCGAACACATAAGAAGCGCGTCAACCATCGACATTTCATCGGCTATTACAACATCGGCAGGGAGCGGATTTGTTTCGTTGCGCTTGAATTTAAGCTCGCCCTTTGCGTTAAAATCGACCTCAAGCAATCTGTGGATAGTTCGTGCAGGCTCGCCTGTGAGATCGGACATACGCTTTGCCGCTCTGCCTGTCGGGGCGCACAGAAGTATGCGTTTCTTCTGTGCTTTAAGAATCTTGATAACACCGTTCAATGTCGTGGTTTTACCTGTGCCGGGACCGCCCGTCAGAATAAACACAGAGCCTGTAAGACAGGCGCTGATAGCCGCACGCTGAAGATCCTCGTACTGTATATTCTCCGAAAACTCTACTCCTCTTATCTCATCGGAATAATCCTTTTCGTACTGTGCGGAGGTTCTCAGCATAAAGGCAAGTTTTTTCGCAATATAGGTTTCGGCAAGATAATATTCGGGGAGATACACAAACTCACGCTTTCCGAGCGTTATTCTTACTACCCAGTCCTTCTCCTCACAGTCGTCAAGGCAGGATTCAAACTGTCTGCGTTCAATCCCGAGATTATCGCAGACGGATTCACGCAGTTTTTCGGTCGGCAGGCAGGTATGACCTGCGTTTGCGTTTTCGTGCAGGACGTACACTATACCTGCCCGTACACGATCGCTGTTCTCCGCATCAAAGCCGAGATCTGCCGCCATACGATCGACCGAGCGAAAATCTATATCTATGCCGCTTGTGCATAGTATATAGGGGTTTGTCTTAATCTGCTTTATGCTGTCGTGCTCAAATGCAGACCATACGCTTATTGCGTGGGCAGGTCCGAAATTATATTCGCCGAGAAATTTTATTACCTCGTTTACGCCTGTTATCTTGTGATATTCGTTTGATATGTACAGTGCCTTGTCGGAGGTTATGCCTTTTATCACGGTGAGCTGCATACAATCGTTATCTATTATATCCAGTGCTTCCGTACCGAACTGCTTTACTATTTTCTTTGCTATGGCCGGACCGAGCCCTTTTATAACGCCTGAGCCGAGATAGGCGGATATTTCGCTTTCCGTTTCGGGCATTGAGCGCTCGCACATTGCCGCCTTGAACTGTCTGCCGTACTTTGGGCTTGTTATCCATCCGCCACGCAGACTAAGCCGTTCGCCCTCGTTCACATCTCCCAGATTTCCGACTACCGCTATAAGCCCTTCATCACAGCCGAGATTTATGACAGTGTAACCGTTATCGGCATTTTTATATATAACGTCCTCCACAGAGCCGCTCAGCTCTACGGAAATATCGACCTTCTGATTATCCAACACGCAGCCTCCAGTTCTTCAGATTCTATATCTGTTTTTTCTTTGTTGCTCTAAGTGTCACTCTCGGACAGTCGGCGATAAGATTACGGCATATAACGGCGAACTCGCTGTCGCTGAGTAATTCTTCGCCGGCATTTATTATAACCTTGCCGTCTGTCGCTTTAAGGGCGGCTCTTACCTTTCCCTCCACATCGTCACAGCCGTCGGGCGTTACGCTGACAGGCGGTGCGGCAGGCGTGCCGAGATTTCCGATGAAAAGAATAACGTTAACAGCCCCCATAATACCGAGAAAAATCATAGCGAAAAGCATTAAGTATGCACCACTCATAAGATCAACTCCTTCTGACAGTTTATCTCATTATATGGTGCATACGCATTTTACGTTACGGATTGCAGGTGCAGAGAATAGCGTTCCAGCCCTCTTTTTCCGATATGCTTTCAACCTTTATATTGTTTTCCTTCAGTGCCGACAGCACCTCGTCAAGACGCTCGGTGATAATGCCCGACACTATCAGCTTGCCGTTCTTCTTTAAAAATCCGCTGAAATAGGGCGACATTGACACAATTACATCAGCCACTATATTGGCGGTAATTATATCAAAGCCTGTGCCTATCTTCTCTCTGAGCGGCTCATCATCGCTGATATTTCCTATATAAGCGGAAACCATATCACTGCCGAAGCCGTTCTTTTCGGTATTTTCCTTTGCGGTGCGTACCGAGTTTTCGAATATATCCACCATTACCGCCTGCTTTGCGCCGAGCAGAAGTCCTGCGATGGACAGTATGCCGCTTCCCGTGCCGAGATCGAGCATTCTGTCGCCCTCGTGTATCTGCTTTTCGAGAAGCTCCATTACAAGACGGGTGGTGTGATGCTGACCTGTTCCGAATGACGAAGCGGGGTCGATCTCAAGTATCTTTCTGCCGTCTGTGTTCTCTACTTCCTCCCAGCTCGGCTTTACTATCAGCTTTTCGCCTACCGTGAATGGCTTGTAATACTGTTTCCAGTTATTTGCCCAGTCCTCCTCACGCACGCAATCTATCGTTACGTCAAGGCTTCCGTAAAAATCATCCGTATCGTTTTCCTTAAGCTCATCAAGAGTGCCGCCGAGTGCGGAGAGCATATCCGTCCCCTGCTCGTTATCCTGCACATAGCAGGTTATATGCGGCTCTACGGTTTTAAGTCCCATAAGACTGTCGTCTACATAATCCCAGTTATATTCCTTGTTTTCGAGGAACTCCTCAAAATCGGCGGGATCGTGAATTATAAATCCGTTAAGTCCAAGCTCGGACAGGCGCATTACAAGCACCTGTATTGCTTCACTTTTCGTATATACATCTACCTGTCTGAATTGCATAGTAATACCTCTTGTTTTTTATTTGCCGACGGGGCATAAATATCTATAGTATATTATCCTACATTTCGGAGAAAAAAGCAAGTGGTTAACGCAAAAATGCACCGTCCTTATAAAAAGGACGGTGCATTTTAAAAAATATTCATTTGTAAAATATAGTGCTTATTCTCAATCCCTATCCCCAAGCCCCTTCCCCTCGGGAAGGGGCTAAATGTGGGGCTGCCGCCCTCACCCCGCTTGGGGCAATGCCCCAAACCCCATTTTATAGCATATAAAATGCACCGCCCTTATAAAAAGGACGGTGCAAAACATTCAAGGAAGAACCAATGTTAAATTCCGGATTACCGTTAATCGTTATCCTGCAGAGCCTCGTAAGCCTCTTCGCCTGTACGAACCTTGATTACGTTTTCAACGTCGTATACGAAAATCTTACCGTCGCCTATCTTACCGGTATAGAGTGCATTCTTGGCAACCTCTACGACCTTTTCAACAGGCACCTTGCAAACTACGATCTCGACCTTCATCTTGGGAAGAAGTCTTGCGTCTACGGGAACACCACGATAGAACTCAGTTGAACCCTTCTGCATACCGCAGCCCATTACATGAGATACTGTCATACCGGTGATGCCGATAGATGAAAGTGCGTGCTTGAGAACTTCGAACTTCTCCTGGTTTGCGATAATGTCTACCTTTGTCATCTTTACATCGCTGTCGCTGATAGGAGCTCTTGCCTTTGAAACGTGCTGTACGGGTACAGAGGTTTCAACAGGAGCAGCCGTAGTAACAACTGCAGTATCTTCTGCGGAAGAACCGCTGTATACGCTGTCGCCTGCGATAACGAAATCTGCGTAGGAGCTGGGCAGACCGTGTTCTGTTGTATCAAGACCCTTGAGCTCTTCTTCTCTTGAAGCTCTGAGGCCGATCGTGTGCTTTAAGATATAGAATGTCAGGAACATCGTTACTGCTGTGAATGCACAAACCGAAACAACACCGAGTAACTGGATACCAAGCTGGCTGAAACCGCCGCCGTAGAACAGACCCGTGATGCCGTTCTGACCTTTGCCGGTTGCGAATAAGCCTACTGCGATAGAGCCCCATACACCGTTGAAGAAGTGTACTGCTACTGCGCCGACAGGGTCATCAACTTTGAGCTTGTAGTCGAGCAGCCAAACACCGAAGCAAACCAGCAAGCCTGAAACAATACCGATTATTGTTGCGCCGAGTGCGTCTGTGTCTGCACAGGGAGCTGTGATAGCTACAAGTCCTGCGAGCGATGCGTTAAGGCACATCGAAACATCGGGCTTGCCGTTTTTAAGCCAAGTGAATATCATCGTTACTACCGTTGCAACTGCGGGAGCAATTGTTGTGGTAAGGAATATATCTGCGAGGTAATCTACGTTGGAAGCTGCGGCACCGTTGAATCCGTACCAACCGAACCAGAGGATGAATACACCGAGTGCGCCGAGAGGGATAGAGTGACCTAAGATAGCTCTGGGCTTACCGTCCTTGCTGAACTTGCCGATACGGGGTCCGACCATTGCGGCACCGATAAGAGCCGTAAGACCGCCGACCATATGTATTGCCGTTGAACCTGCAAAGTCAACGAAGCCGAGCTGTGCGAGCCAGCCGCCGCCCCAGATCCAGTGAGCCTCGATAGGATAAACCACAAGGCTGATAACGAATGAGTAGATGCAGTAGCTGATGAACTTTGTACGCTCTGCCATAGCACCTGAAACTATCGTTGCTGCGGTAGCGCAGAATACTAAGTTGAATACGAACTCTGCACATCTGTTGAAGTCTGAAAGCTGAGTAAGAACGTCAAGATTCGGAACACCGATAAGTCCGAAGAATGTATCTTCGCCAAGCATCAGACCGAAGCCGAGAAGTACGAATGCAATCGTACCGAGGCAGAAGTCCATTAAGTTTTTCATTATAATGTTGCCGGCATTCTTTGCTCTGGTGAAACCTGTTTCAACCATTGCGAAACCGCACTGCATAAAGAATACCAATGCGGCACCGATAAGGTACCATATACCGTTGCCGTCGCCGACGTTGAACATCGTGGCATTAACGGTTTCCTGAATTTTGTCTGCCGACTCGGCAGCAAGAGTTAGCGTGGATAAGAAATCCATTGATAACCGCCCCTTTCAATAGGTAATTTTCTGACTGCGGCTGTGCCGCTTTTTTCTTGAAACGGGTCTGAAAAAATTCTATCTGCACCCCTCTGCGCCTTTGCAGATACTGCAGAACTTTTGCAATCCCGCTTAAAACAAAAGGAGCCACACGAACTTTTTGTGTTCGTGCAGCTCCGTTGCTTACAAGTATTATTATACTTACGGCGGGGTGATTTGTCAACGCTTTTTTGCAAGTTTTTTATTTGTTTCTTGCATTTTGTGAAATCTGCATAATATCTTGATGAATTTTTCGCAAAGCAGTTATGCAGTTGTGCCAACAGTATGTCGGAAATCGGATTGCGGATATGACTGATTTTAGGGTTTTTCGCTTCTTTTCATCGGAATCGGGACGTTTTTTGCCAATTATGACGTATGAATGTAAATATCCGTCATACTGCAGATTCCTGCAGTTTTAATTCATTTTTCGCTGTTTATCCTGAATAACGGGTGGATTTTTGCAACAGGAGTTTAAATTTCTCGCAATATTTATGTAAAAACTACTGCCTGTACGGGTTCTGAAATCAAAAAAAGCGACAGGTAAAGCCATGTACGGCAATTCAAGGGCGGAGCCACCGTAACTTCTGTCGCTTTTTTAGTATTATATGCTTTTTATGTCACGCTGTGAATATTCTTGTTCCTCGCATCTTTCCGCCATATACATTCCAAGCTCGGCGAACACGGGCGGTATATCGTAGACTGTCCTGCCGTCCTGTTCGCACATTGTGCATTCGCCGGGAGTTGCGGGAGAAAGCATATCCGATGCGGTGACGAGGTTATCTGCCTTGCGTATGCCGGCATTTTCGAAAAATCCGTCATAAAGGGTGCTTTGCTCATCGTTACGGTACAGATTGACAATGTTGTACTTGCATATCATCATTTCATCATTAGTGATATGCGAGCCGACACCGAACTGCGATATTCCGTCATCGAGAAGTATTTTTCCGACAATATCCAGCACATCTCTTATCATAGCGGAGGTGCAATCATCAAGATAATAAATATCCTTGTGGAAAGCGATGATATTTCCGTTTTCGTCCTTAGGCTCGGCGGTTTCGGGAGTGGGAAGCTCCAGAATAAAGAACAGCCTCTCGTTTTCGTGCAGTTTTATGAAATTTTCAAGCAAGGGCAGAGTTTTTTGTGCCGATACGTTTGCGGTGAAGAATTTTCCGTCCATTTTATAACCTTCGCTGAGTTTATCGGCAAAGGAAATCGAAAAACCTTTTCTCATAGTAAGCATAATTTATACCTCTTATTTTTTGTTTGCCACAGCAAAATAATTGTTGGCGGTAAGGTCAGGCATATATCCGAAAGCGCAGTCCGTAGTTATGACGGGGTATTAAGAAATTATATAAATGAATTTATTCTCCGTCTGAACATTCAAAAAGCTTGTCAACGCTTACTCCGAGTATTTTCGCAATAACATACAGTTCTTTATCGTTTGCAAGGCGAAGCTGACCTTCAAGCTTTGAATAGCTTGAAGAATTGATATCACAGCCGCACACCTGCATACGAGCGATGAAATCTTTTTGCTTTATGCCCTTTTGCTTGCGTAAATGCTCAATGTTTCTGCCAACCATATTTGCCGTGCCGTAGTCTTTCTTGCGGAGTTTCATACGCCGTCCCCCCTTATATTCTTAATTAGAATTATAAAGGAAAAACGCTTGACAAAATTCCGCAAAAGAATTATAATAGATTTGTAATTCTTTTGCGGAATTATTTTACGAATTTATGCAAAATAACGGAGGTAAAAATATGGAATCGAAACTCGACACTTTGTCAACAGTGATAATAGTTTCAGGAATAATCAGCGCAATAATCATTACAATAGCTGGGTTAATTATTTTCGGAGATTTAAACAGTACCAGAGCTACAGCTGAAATCAGCGGATATGTTCTTATTGCATCGCTTGTAACCGCATTTTCGCTCTTTATAGCAACACTCGCAATAGCTTTTTCTTTGCAGGCTAAGGCTGAACAGCTTGAAACAGAGAAAGAAATGCTCAAATATTGCCACTATATAAACAGTAATGTTCAGGCACTTACAGATGCTCAGTCAGCCGCTCAGCAGACTGATGGAAATGATGACGAAAAAACAAATTCTGCTTCTAATACAAATAAATCATCAACAGTTCTTTCAAAAGAAAAAAATGTTAGTCCAAGTTGGATATGTAAAAATTGCAAAGAAGCTAACCCCGGAGAGAATATGGTTTGCTCAAAGTGCGGTAATCCAAAATTGATGAACAAATATTACTAATCCTGTCATTTGATAAATGCCAGCCGCTTTCGTACACAGACACTCACCCTGCAAAATTCGGCACAGTTTCATCACCAAATCCGCTCGATAAATCCTTGCCAACTTCTCACTATCCTTTACACGGCAATATTCCATCTTAAAATTTCCACCGAAGGTGGCACCACAATTATTCATTATTCATTAAACAAGCAAAAAAGCCGGAAGATACCAACCTTCCGGCTTTATTATATTGTTTAAACCCCGCTTACTTCTTCTTTATAACCGTTCCCTGTCTTGTTTCCTCAACGGTGTAGCCCATTGCGGTTATCTTATCTCTCAGTTCATCGGCAAGTGCGAAGTTCTTATCCTTTCGTGCCTGCTTTCTCTGCTCGGCAAGCTCAAGAATTTCGGCAGGAAGCTCCTCGGCTGTATCGGCAGGCTTTTCGTTTACCGCCTTTGCCTTTTCGATAAGCGACAGCGAAAGCACCTTGTCGAAGTCGGCGATAAGCGCCAGCTTTGTTGCGGGTGTTGTGTCAGCCTTTAATACGTCATACAGTGCAGTGATTGCAAGCGATGTGTTTATATCGTTGTCCATAGCGGCGGTGAAGCCCTCACGGAGCTTATCGTAAGCCGCCTTGTCAACCTTGCCCTGCTCCGCCTTTAAAAGCTGTGCTATCTTAGCGACCAGCTTTTCGTATGCGCCCTTTGCGTTGTCAAGATTCTCGTAAGTGAATACAAGCGACTTTCTGTAGTGTGACAGCAGGCAGAAGAAACGGTATATCACGGGGTCGTAGCCCTTGCTTTCAAGCAGGGATACCGTAAGGAATTCGCCCTTTGACTTGCTCATCTTGCCGCTGTTTGTATTAAGGTGGTGAACGTGGAACCAGTAGTTGCACCACTTATGACCGAGGTAAGCCTCACTCTGTGCTATCTCATTTGTGTGGTGGGGGAATGCGTTGTCGATGCCGCCGCAGTGAATGTCCAGATATTCACCGAGATGCTTCATACTTATGCAGCTGCACTCGATATGCCAGCCGGGGTAGCCTACTCCCCACGGGCTGTCCCACTTGAGTTCCTGATCGTCAAACTTTGACTTTGTGAACCACAGAACGAAGTCTGCCTTGTTTCTCTTGTTACCGTCCTCCTCAACGCCTTCACGAACGCCAACCGCAAGGTCTTCCTCCTTGAAGTCGTTGAAAACATAATACTTTTCGAGCTTGGAGGTATCAAAATAGATATTTCCGCCTGCTTCGTAAGCGTAGCCCTTTTCGATAAGGGAAGAAATTACCTTGATGAAATCTGCGATACAGTGCGTTGCAGGCTCTACAACGTCGGGACGCTTGATGTTCAGCTTAGTGCAGTCCTCGAAGAAAGCGTCTGTGTAATACTTTGCTATCTCCATAACCGTCTTATGCTCACGCTTTGCACCCTTCAGCATCTTGTCATCGCCTGTGTCGCCGTCGCTTGTCAGATGTCCTACATCGGTAATGTTCATTACACGCTTTACATCATAGCCGACATAGCGCAGGTACTTTTCAAGCACATCCTCCATAATGTAGCTGCGCAGATTTCCTATGTGTGCAAAGTGGTACACGGTAGGTCCGCAGGTGTACATATTTACCTTGCCCTCAACATTCGGCACGAATTCTTCCTTTTTGTGTGACAGTGAATTATATAACTGCATTTTCTTATCCTCGCTTTTATTTAATATTGTTTTCTTTAAGTTCTTCTCTTAGCAGATCTATCTCGCTCTGCATTGTTTCAAGCCTGCTCTGCAAAGCACATATCTGCTGTGCCACAGGGTCGGGAATGTGTATCTGGTCAAGGTCGCAGGCATTTACCCTCTGACCGTCACGGCGGACTATCCTTGCAGGAACGCCGACCGCAGTTGAGTTAGGCGGTACCTCCGACAGCACAACGGCATTTGCGGCTATCTTTGCGTTATCGCCCACCTTGAAAGGACCGAGAACCCTTGCTCCCGAGCCTACCATTACATTGTTGCCGAGCGTGGGGTGACGTTTACCGGTATCTTTACCCGTACCGCCGAGCGTTACGTTCTGATAAAGCGTGCAGTAGTCGCCTATCTCGGTAGTTTCACCTATTACAACGCCGCTTCCGTGGTCGATGAACAAGCCCTTTCCTATCGTTGCGCCGGGGTGTATCTCTATACCCGTTTTTCGCAAAGCACGCTGTGATATCCACCTTGCAATGAAATAATGCTTTTTAAGGTACCATTTATGCGCCCTGCGGTATGCCCTTACAGCCTTGAAGCTGGGATACAGGAAAAACACCTCGAGATCGCTCTTTACGGCAGGATCTCGTTCTCTGACCGATTTTATATCCGCTTTAATTTTATCGAACATATGTTTCCTACCCTTCTCCGAAAATAAAAACGCCCTCGTCTGCATAACAGACGAAGGCGATATTTCTATCACGGTTCCACTTCGCTTCGGAGCTTACACTCCCTTTATGTCTTTAACGCAGACTACACGGGCAGAGATACTGATAAGTCTAACGTTCCCTCTGCCGACCCGGATAAATAATCCGTACAGCCGCACTTCACCGCAAATCAGTCTGCCGTCTTTCACCTTACACGGCTCTCTGTGAAACTTTTTACCGGTTACTCTTGCCATACACGGTCTTTGCACTTATGCTTCATTATATGTTTAGTGTATCATAAATGCAACGCTGTGTCAAGCGAAAAATCAAATATGCGGTTACTCCGAAATATTCTTTGCAATCGGCAGTCTTACGCAGACAAGAGTGCCTTTGCCAAGCTCGCTGTCAAGCGTCACCGTACCGCCGTAGCAGTTGACGATATGCTTTACTATGGAAAGACCCAGACCGGTACTGCCCTCTTTGGTGCTTCTGCCCTTATCCACTCTGTAGAAACGCTCAAATACACGGTTAAGCGACTCCTTAGGGATGCCTATGCCGTTATCCCTTACATAGATACAGCCTGTCTCGCCCACATCGTGAAGCGTTATCTCTACTCTGCCGCCGTCCTTGTTGTACTTTATGGCATTGCTGACTATGTTTTCGACAAGCTCGTATATGTGCTTGTATGCGGCACGGACGGTAAAGCTGTCGCCTGACAGTTCTATCGTGACGTTCTTTGCGCAAGCCGCAGGCTCCAGACATTCCTTTACCGCTGTGCATATCTCTGACAGCTTACAGTCGGTCACTTCCTCGGCTGTGGTCTTATTTTCAAGCGAGGATATTTCAAGAATGTCGCTGATGATTGTTGACATTCTCTTGGCTTCGGTAAGAATTTTTCCGATATAATAATCCTTCTTATCCTTAGGCACAAGTCCGTTTTCAAGAAGCTCGGCAAAGCCCGAAATTGCCGTCAACGGCGTTTTCAGCTCGTGACCGGCATTTGCGAAGAAGTCTGCTTTTAGCTGTTCGGACATACGCTTGTCGGTAACATCACGGATAACCATAAGTCCGCCGTGCATTGCGTCTATTCCGCTCTTGGATACGGGGAATACCTGCACGAGCAAAATCCTTCCGTCAACTGTGCTTTCTATGGTTACTGTCCTGTCCTCGTTTGCCGCTTTTTCCGCTCCGCTGATTATCTCGGGCTTTCTTGCAAGCTCGGGTACGGTCGAAGCACCGCTTTCATCAGAAGCACCGAGCAGCTTAAGCCCGGCACGGTTTATCGAAATTACCGAAAGATCGTTATCGTAAAGAATTACACCGTCCTGAAGGCTTTCAAGTATGAAGCGTTCCTTTTCACGCTCGTTTTCAAGCGTCTTCATATTATCCTGTATGCTTTTACGCATAAAATTGAACATTGTGACAAATTCGTCAAGCTCCGGGTATTTGTGCGAGGGTATCTCGTCAAGCTCCGCAGAGATTTTTTCGTCACCGACATATTTCATACCGCTCATAGCCTTTGATATGCTGTTTATCGGCTTCATTATCTGGCGGGCGACACTGCTCACCGCTATAAGCCCTGCTATTATGCCTATTGCGGCGGCTATCAGCATAGGCGCTATGAACATTGACGCAAAATCCATATAGCTGTTTATATTGTAGCTTATTCTGATTATATCGTCGTCCTTAACCTTCATAGCGGCGTAAATCTGATTTTTGCCGAGCGTCTTTGAATATCTTACGGCTACTCCGCTTCCTGTAAGCTCTGCCTGCTTTATCTCCTCACGGGTGCTGTGGTTATCGTCCGGCTCACCGTCGATATAGGTGTCTACAAATACAGTTCCGTCCTTATTGATAAAGCTCACTCTGGCGTTTCCGACAAGTGAGCTTAATCTGTTCGCAAGGTCATAGTCGTGGTCGGCTTCGTCCTCATATATCACACGGATAAGTCCGAGAGAAGTCAGCATATCGCTTTTTCTGACGTTCTGCTCCGTGCTTGAAAGAAGTGCGGTAGCAGATACAACGCACACCGACATAACTATCGCAATTACTATAAGAAAACGTACTATAAGTGCTTTTTTCATCTGTACGTCCTCCTGTTATTCTCCTATAAATCTGTAGCCTACTCCTCTTACCGTTTTGATAAGATGAGCATTCTCGGCATCATCGCTGAGTTTTTTTCTGAGCGTTCCTATGTGCATATCGAGCGTTCTTGTTTCACCGACAAAATCTATGCCCCACACTTTCGTGAGAAGCTCCTCACGGCTGACTACTCTTGCCCTGTTCTTAAGAAGATACAACAGAAGCTCGTATTCCTTCAGCGTAAGCTCTATCGGTCTGCCGTCACGGCTCACCTCTCTGAGAGATGTGTTTACCGTTATGCCGCCTGCAGTAATCTTATCGGAAGCGCTGTCTGACGTGCCTCTGCCGGAACGCCTTAAAAGCGCCTTTATTCTTGCGGCAAGCTCCATAATGCCGAAGGGCTTTGTGAGATAATCGTCTGCGCCGTTTTCAAGTCCGAACACCTTGTCTATCTCGGCCGATTTTGCTGTCAGCATAAGTATCGGCGTATTCTTTGTCTGCTCGTTTTCACGAAGAATCTTCACCGCCTGCACACCGTCCATACCCGGCAGCATTATGTCGAACAGGAATATATCCGGCACCTGCTTTTCGGCTGCGGCAAGGCAATCCTCCGCACTGACAAAGCTCTCCACCTCGTATGAATAAGCCGAAAGAGCTACCGTCACAAGCTCTCTTATACTGTCGTCGTCCTCTGTAATATAGATACGTTCAGCCATTATATCAGCCTCCAAAGTTTATATAATACGGGTATTCTTGTATTCTCCCGTCTTGAAGAATTCCACCCACTCGCAGATATTTACCGCATGGTCGGCTATTCTTTCAAGATATTTTACTATCATAAGGGCATCGACCGCAACATCGCCGCTGCAATGCTCGCTCTTTATAAGCTCTACTATGCGGTTTCTTATAGAAACGAACAGCTCGTCAACCTCATCGTCAGCCTTTATCGTTTCATTCGCAAGCTCCATATCGGTTGTTACGAATGAATCTATAGAGTGCGAAACCATTATTATTACCTTTTCACTCATAGTCTGAATCTCTTTTACTATGTGCATGATAGCGGATACGTCTGCGGTAAGGCTGATCTCCGCAATATCTGCGGCATTGTCGGCTATACGCTCCATATCAGTTACCATTTTGAGCGCCGCAGAAACCTTACGAAGATCTCTTGCGACAGGCTGTTCACGAAGTATTATAGACAGGCACTGGCTCTCGATGTTCTTTTCTTCCTCATCTACCGCTCTGTCTCCGTCTACTACCTTTTTTGCAAGAACGGCATCGCTGTCACGCAGTGCTGTGATAGCTGAAGCTATTGCCTCCTCTATCATTCCGCCCATACGGATAAGATCGTTATTCAGCTTGCCGAGCTTATGTTCAAATGTTTCTCTCATTTCTGTTTACCCTTTCTAATATAATATCACACATAACGTATAAAATCAACCGAAACGTCCTGTGATATAATCTTCCGTCCGCTTATCAACGGGACGTGAGAACAGTTCTTCTGTCGGTGCGTACTCGACCATTTCTCCTACAAGGAAGAATGCCGTGTAATCCGAAATTCTCGTTGCCTGCTGCATATTGTGAGTTACAATAGCTACCGTGTACTTTTCCTTGAGCGTGTTCATAAGCTCCTCGATTTTAAGCGTCGATACAGGGTCGAGCGCCGATGTAGGTTCGTCCATAAGAATGACCTCAGGCTGAACGGCGATCGCTCTTGCGATACAGATTCTCTGCTGCTGACCGCCCGAAAGACTGAGTGCGGATTTATGAAGTCTGTCCTTTACCTCGTCAAAAACAGCCGCACCGATAAGGCTCTCCTCGACTATCCTGTCAAGCTTTGCCTTGCTCTTTATACCGTGTACTCTCGGTCCGTATGCTATGTTATCGTAAATGCTCATCGGGAAGGGGTTGGGCTTCTGGAACACCATTCCTATTCTGCGGCGCAGTACGTTTGTATCAACGCCGTCAGCGTAGATGTCCTCGCCGTCAAGCAGGAACCGGCCTGTTATCTTACAATCCGGTATCAGATCGTTCATACGGTTAAGGCTTTTCAGATATGTGGATTTGCCGCAGCCTGAAGGACCGATAAAGGCGGTTATCTTATTTGTCTTTATATCAAGGTTTATGTCCTTGAGAGCGTGATTTTCTCCGTAATATAGATTCACATTTCTTGTACAGAGCTTCACATCGCTCTGAGGTACGATTATATCTGACATTGTTTATCCTCTTTTCTTTTTACGGCATTATACCGAGCGTTTCTTTCTTATTTTGTAAGCGACCAGCTTGGCGCATATATTAATTATAAGCACTGTTACAAGCAGTACAAGTGCTGTAGAGAATGCGTACTTCATTTCGGCACCGCCACGCTGTGCGTACTGGTAAAGCTGAACAGTGAGCGAGCCGCCCTGATTCATCACCTTGCCGAAAATATCGCCGAGCGAATTTATACCTACCTCAGCGGCAATACCCGCTGTGAAGATAAGCGCCGCAGACTCGCCTACTATTCTGCCTATGGACAGGATTACCGAGGTCAGTATACCGTCTATACAGCTGGGAAGAACAACGGTCCTTATAGTATGCCACTTAGGTGCGCCAAGTCCGACAGCACCCTCTCTGTAGCCCATAGGAACGGTCTTTATAGCTTCCTGCGTGGTGCGGATTATGGTGGGCAGTACCATTATTGACAATGTCAGCGCACCTGTAAGCAGTGAGTAGTTTACCTTGAAGATATTGTAGAAGAACACACTGCCGAAAAGTCCGTATATGATTGAGGGGATACCTGCAAGCGTTTCGGTAGTGAATTCGATTATTCTTGTAAGTCTGCCCTGCTTTGCGTATTCGGTAAGATAAATTGCCGCACCTACACCGACAGGCGTTGCGATGATAAGCGTAATCACTACAAGATAAAGCGTATTGATTATATTGCCGAGTACGCCGTAGTTTTCATAAGGATATGAGAACGCCGGAGTTGTAAGGAAGTTTAGGCTCATTCCCTCTGTGCCTTTTACGGCTATGTATATAATCATACCGAGCGTCAGCGCAACGACTATGCCGGACGAAAGAAAAATCAGAGCCTTCAGCACTATGTCGCTTACTCTTCTGCGCTTTTTAGTAAGAGAATTTGTAACTGCTTTTGCCATAATCTATCACGCCTTTCCTGCGGTCTTTGCCGCTTTTTCCTTTTTGCCGCCCTTTTTGAGTATACCGTTGAGTATCAGATTTATTATCATAATGAACACGAACAGCACAAGTCCTATCGCAAAGAGCGCCTCTCTGTGAAGTCCGCTCGAATACGGGAATTCGGCAACGATGCCTGTTGTGAGGAATTTTACCGATGAGAACAGCTCCGGCATATTTGCACTGTTGCCTGCAACAAGGATGATAGCCATAGCCTCGCCTATCGCTCTGCCGACACCGAGAACGACACCGGACGCAATACCCGACTTTGCGGCGGGGATAACTACCTTGAAGATAGTCTGTATCCTGGTTGCTCCCAGCCCGTAGCTTGCCTCTCTGTATTCGGACGGGACAGCGGATATTGCGTTCTCCGAAATGTTTATGATAGTGGGGAGTATCATTATGGCAAGTACGATTATGGCACTTGCGAGGTTTGCGCCGCCTGTGAACTGATGTGTAGGATCATTAGCATAAATGACCTCCTCCAGTGCGTACATAAGCGGCTTTACAAGATTTGCGCCGAGCAAACCGTATATAACCGACGGGATACCCGCAAGAAGCTCGACCGCAGGCTTTACTACGTTCTTCATAGCCTTAGGTGCAAGCTCGGACAGGAACACCGCTGTGAGAAGTCCTATCGGAACACCGATCACTATTGCGCCGAGAGTACCGAATACCGACGTGAGAATCAGCGGAATGATACCGAACTGTTCTTTCTTTGCGTACCAAGTATCACCGAACAGGAAATCGGTCAATCCGATTTTTCCGATAGCGGGAGCACCCGATATTATCATATAAATTGTTATCATCAGGACGCACGCTACCGCTGTGACTGCACACACGGTAAATATGTACTTCATTACACGCTCTGTAACGTTTGTGAATCCCGACTTTTTACTTCTTATAGCAGATCTCTGCTTTCCGACCGAGCCTACCGCAACTGCTGCGCCGCTTGTCTTTTCCAAGTAAACCATCCTTTCAGGGCTATACATACTTATACAGCAAATTCCGGTAACGGATTGCTACCGGAAAAGTGCTTACTGTACAGGAATTATCGACTTGTTTTTACTTTACGGGAACTGCACCCTGTGCAAGTACGAGTGCCTGACCTTCTTCTGAGAGAATGAAGTCAAGGTAAGCCTTAACGAGCTTGTTATCGGAACCCTTGAGTGTTGCGCAGATGAAGGGTCTCTGTACTTCGTAAGCGCCGCTCTTTACGTTTTCTTCTGTAGCTTCAACACCACCGATCTTGAGTGCCTTTACTGTTTCGTCAACGTTTGCAAGTGAAGCGTAACCGATAGCGCCGTCTGTTGTTGCTACTGCGTTGATAACTGAACCTGTAGACTCAAGCTCCTGTGCGTACTTTGGTTCCTTGTCGCCCATTACGATAGACTCGAAACCGTCTCTTGTACCCGAACCGTCCTCACGGCCGATAACTACGATAGCCTTGTCATCGCCGCCAAGCTCCTTCCAGTTTGTAATCTCGCCGGAATATACCTTTGCAAGATCCTGGAGTGTGATGTCTTCGAGCTTGTTTGCAGGGTTTACTACGAGAGCGATACCGTCAAGTCCTACTACTGTAGCGTCAAGCTTTTCAGATTCTTCATCCTTGAGTTTTCTTGACGAGTTACCGATGTCGCACTTGCCCTCTGAGGCTTCCTGGATACCTGTACCCGAACCTGTGAGGTTTAAGTTAACTGTTACGCCCTTGTTCTTTTCCATAAATGCGCCGTTAACAGCCTTGATAACCTTTTCCATTGATGTAGAGCCGTTCATTGACAGTGTGCCGCTGAGTTCTTCTGTAGCTGTAGATGATGCTTCGCTTGCAGATGTGCCTGCTGCGGATGAATCTGTGCCTGCTACGCTGCTTGTTGCAGTTCCTGAACAGCCTGTTGCTGCAGCAACTATTGCTGCGCCTGCGATAAGTGATATTAACTTCTTGTTCATGTTGTTTCCTTTCTTAAGGGCGATACCCCTCGGAGTTTTCCTGATACTCCATAATATTTATGTACATTTTTATCTGCCGTTCGGTTTCCCTCCCGGCTACATTTCATATTATAGTCACAACTGGCTTTACATTAAAGCAAGGAATGGTATAAAGTAGGTAAAGTTTTTGTAAAGCCGGGTTTTCCGCATAGCAAAGCCAAACTATACATCGACTTTACATTTTTGCCGTGCAACTTTACATTCGATTTTTAGCGCTTTACAGTTTTCAGCCGTCACTCCAAATAGCTTTATATCTTGATTTGACGGTTAATTTATGGTAGAATAATATCAAAAGTCACACGAAAGAAGGTATAATATGCCACACTCATCGGGCGGAGGCTCTCACGGGGGCGGAAGCCACCACTCCTCCTCATCGCACAGCTCGTCACACCGTTCATCATCGGGAGGCGGCTCAAGCAGAATAAGGACCAGCCGCACATATTTCCCCGGAGCAAGAAGATTCGTCTACTACAGAAACGGCGTTCCGAACTACGTCTACTCGGATACCGACCTTTCAAAAGGTCCGAGCAAGCTGAGATTTTTAATGCTCATATTCTATGTACCGTTTGTTCTGGCGGCGTTCTTGATGATATTTACGTCTTTCGGCATACCCGAAAAGCTGAAGGTTGATTATAACTCGCAGATAGTTATACAGGACGATGCTAACGTACTCGGAGATACAACGAAGCTCGGCGACGCACTTGAGGATTTCTTCAACACAACGGGTATTTCTCCTGCGGTAATGACTGTGTACAACTCCGACTGGGAGGATAACTATACCGACCTTGAGAAGTACGCTTATGAGCTTTATGTAAACCGGTTCTATGACGAAAAGCACTGGCTGATAGTGTATTCTCAGCCGAAAGATCCCGACGACGAATTCAACAACTGGTACTGGGAGGGTATGCAGGGCGATGATACCGACAGTATCATTACTTCATCCGTAGCATACGATTTTACAAACGATCTGCACAAGAGGCTGCTTGTCGAGGGAACAAAGGTAAATGACGCTATCACCGACAGCTTTAACGCACTTACTCCTACTGTAATGAAGTTCAGATTTGATGGCGAAACCTTCGGAATAGGAATCTTTATGCTCCTGTTCGTCTGCATACACGCATTCTTTATGGTATTCTTCCGACCTAACGCAAATAAATACAAGGGTGCAAAGGAAGTACCTCTTGACGGCTACTATGCTCCTCCTCAGCAGACTGCACCGCAGCCGCAATCTGTCGTAATGAAACAGGCCTCCTGCGAATACTGCGGAGGCGTCTATACCGTAGGCAGCTGCAACGCCTGCCCTCACTGCGGCGCACCTATTCAGCCGCAGGATTACACTGTTCCCGTACATAACGGCACGAGTACAGCAAGCACAACAGATGCAACAAACACAAACACGCATTAACAATCAGTGAGGTATAATATGAACGGCTCAAGGATAACCGATTCGCCTTTAGGCGCTGCACTGCTGATAATCGGCTCGGTCGTAGCGGTTATGGCACTTGTCTGTGTCATCATTCAGCTTTACAAAAATCATATTTCAGACAGAAGTATGTGCCGTGAAATTTACGGTACAGATAAGCCTGCCAAGCATAAAAGTGTGCCGAAAAAATTAAAGGCTCTCGAAGAACGTTTTCGGGAGCTTGATATTCCGCCGGTTTATTCGTTCACAGGTAATTGCTACTGTGAACATTTCACGATAACGGCAAAACGTGAATTAATTTTTTATGTATGCTGTCACACGGTTGGCGGCGAAACGCTTGACAAAAAGCTGTTTTTAAATTCAGAAAAAGCAAGGCGGTACATTTTCCGTGAGGTTATGGATATAGTTCTGAACAGTTACGGAGAAGAAGGGTATTCAGTATACGCTTCAAAGCTCACTGCCGAGGAAAAAGAGATAATGGGTATATAATCCGCAGGACTCAAGCCGTATATAACGCAAAAATCCCCTCCGCTTTTGCGGAGGGGATAGCAGACTGTCGAAAAACCTCTATCGTTGATAAAAATGGGGTCGCAGGGGCGTAGCCCCCGACAGGGTCTAGGGGCGGTAGCCCCAGTAATATAGCCCCTTTCCCGGGGAAAGGGGTTTGGGGATAGGGATTGAGAACAAGCACTTTTTGAAAAAACATACTTTTTCTACAAACTGAAATCCCCTCCGCTTTTGCGGAGGGGATAATTTTATGCTTTGTCTGTCAATCAGACACTGCTGTGCTTCTTAACGTAGTCTACAACCTCGTCAACAGTTGTGAATGCCATGCTTACGCAGGTATCAGCGCAACCGTAGTAGATAGCGATTCTGCCTGTATCAGCGTCGCAGAGCGCTGCGCAGGGGAATGTAACGTTCTGAACGTCGCCTACGCACTCATAGTACTCTCTGGGGTTGAGAAGGTACTCAGCGCAACGATACTTAACCTTCCAGGGCTTGTCGATGTCAAGGATAGCAGCTGAGAAGCTGTATACATAGCCGTTGCAGCTCTGGAGAACGCCGTGGTAGAATACCAGCCAGCCTTCGCTTGTCTCTATCGGGATAGGACCTGCACCGATCTTGAGTGATTCCCAGCCCTTCATAGGAGCCATAACGTGTCTGTGCTCGCCCCAGTACTTCATATCGGGCGACTGTGAAAGGTACATATCACCGAAGGGTGTGTGACCGCTGTCTGAAGGACGGCTGAACATAACGTACTTGCCGTTTATCTTACGGGGGAACAGAACACCGTTTCTGTTAAAGGGAAGGAATGCATTCTCGCACTGGTGGAACTCCTTGAAGTCCTTTGTCCAGCCCACACCGATTGTAGGCTTCCAGCCGTATGCGTTGCACCATGTAATCCAGAATCTGTCCTCGATCCATACGCATCTGGGATCGTAGCCGTACTGCCAGGGGTTAGCTTCAGCAGTTTCGGGGTCGTCGTTTATCCATTCAACCTTTTCTTCGTTGAGGTTCCAGTGTACGCCGTCCTCGGAGAAGCCTGCGTGGATAGCCATGTTTCTTTCCTTGTCGTCAACACGGAAAACACCTGCGAACTTGCCCTTTTCGCTCTCGAAAGGAACAACTGCGCTGTTGAAGATAGAGTTGCTGGTAGGAAGAAGGTCACGGGGGATTATGGGGTTGTTGTCTGCACGCCAGATAACGTCCTTACAGCCTGCGGGTCTGTCCTGCCAGGGAATGTTCGGTAAAGATGTACCGTTGATAACTTTTACGTTCATACTTGATTCTCCTTGATAAGTCATATTTCCGTTAAGAAGCGTAAATCGCTCTTTGTATTAAGTATATCATAGCCATTCTTCAAATGCAAGAGTTTTTGTTAAATTTTTTTACTTAATTTTTAGGCTAATAAACTAAAAACAGATTAAATTTTGATTACAAATCTACATTGCGTATTATAGCAGAGCATTCTGTGCTGTTGCTTATATCCGATGCGTTGAAAAAACGCAAATAACAAAATTGCGGATAAAATTACAGCACCTGTAAATCGGGTATTCGGAAATTTTCACAAACGAGCAGTTAGAATATACTAACGATTTGAGTTAGAATAAACAAACTTTTTGTATTTGCGTTAGTCGTTTTGATTTTTGCTTGACAAACCGCTCTGCTGTGAGTACAATATTTTTTGTTAGCAGGTGCTAACCTTTTATTTGGCAATCGAGTTAGCTTGTTCTAATTTAATTAGCATTAACTAATAAGGTTAGCCAAGACTATAAGCAGACAGTCGGAACAAAAGAAAGGATGACGTTCTATGATGCCGCTCATACTCGCATCTGAGGGTGACGAAAATATCATAAGGAAAATCGGCGGAAGTCCTGAGGTCAAGAAGCATCTTGAAAACTTAGGGTTTGTAGTCGGTGGCAACGTAAAAGTCGTTACAACTGTAAACGGTAACCTTATCGTGAATGTCAAAGAGGCAAGAGTTGCGATAAGCAAGGAAATGGCACAAAGAATCATGATATGATTCTTATTATAGAGGAGGATAACCGATGAAGACATTAAAACAGGCAACTGTCGGAGAAACCGTCAAGGTTGTCAAGCTGCACGGCGAGGGCGCTATCAAGCGCAGAATTATGGATATGGGGCTTACAAAGGGCGTAGAGGTATACGTCCGCAAGGTAGCGCCATTAGGCGACCCTGTTGAAGTAACGGTAAGAGGCTATGAGCTTTCGCTCAGAAAAGCCGACGCCGAAATGGTAGAGGTCGAATAATCTCTGCGTTTCAACAATTGATCAGGTAATAAACTTAAATGGTTAGTGAAAGCTAAGACTTTTATGGCTTTATGAAAGAGAGGAATTTTCCCGATGAGTTTAAAAATCGCGCTCGCAGGTAACCCTAACTGCGGCAAAACCACATTGTTCAACGCTCTGACGGGCTCAAACCAGTTTGTAGGTAACTGGCCCGGCGTTACCGTTGAAAAGAAGGAGGGTAAGCTCAAAAAGAGCGACGGTGTAGTAATTACCGACTTACCCGGTATCTATTCGCTGTCACCCTACACACTTGAAGAAGTAGTTGCAAGAAACTATCTTATCGAGGAGCGTCCCGACGCTATACTCAATATCATTGACGGTACGAACCTTGAAAGAAACCTTTACCTTACAACACAGCTCACAGAGCTTGGCATTCCTGTTGTTATTGCCATCAATATGATGGATATAGTAAAGAAGAACGGCGACAAGATAAACATTGAGGAGCTTTCAAGGGAGCTTGGATGTAAAGTTGTCGAAATCTCGGCTCTTAAGGGTACGGGAATAAAGGAAGCCGCAGACGCTGCGGTTGAAGCGGCAAAGAACGGCAAGACAGTTCCTATGCATACATTCTCAGGTCCTGTTGAGCATACGATAGCTCACATAGAGGAAGCCGCAGTACACAATATGCCCGAAGAACAGCAGAGATGGTACGCTATAAAGCTGTTCGAGCGTGACGACAAGGTTATTGAAAAGCTGAATCTTGACACCGCTGTAATGGCTCACATTGACGAGGATATAAAGAACGTTGAAAAAGAGCTTGACGACGACGCAGAAAGCATTATAACAAACGAAAGATACGTTTACATAGCTGAGCTTATCAAGGGCTGTTACAAGAAGAAATCGGCAGGCAAGCTGACAACCTCGGATAAGATCGACAAGGTCGTTACAAACCGATTTGCCGCTCTTCCGATATTCGCTGTAATAATGTTCCTCGTTTACTATATTTCAATGGTAACGGTAGGTACAGCCGCAACAGACTGGGCTAATGACGGACTGTTCGGTGACGGCTGGCATTTGTTCGGAATAGGCTCGGCAGATTATGAGGATGCATCGGGCGCTTACTCTGACGCTTTGGAGGCTGTTAACGGTTTCGTTACAATAGAGCCTGACAGTGAGGATTTTGAGCCAGGTACTGCTCTTGAAACGCTCAAGTCATACAAGCCCGAAGGCGAGAATCCTTCAGTGCAGATAGATGTAGAGGACGAGGAAACACTTGAAGTAAGCCAGCTTACAGTTTACTACAAGGAAATCCCTGCAAACGCAGATAAAGACACGACACTCGGCATCACATATCTTGACGCTGTAAAGTACTTTGAAGAAGGCGGCGAAAGCGCATTTGAAGAACCCGATCCCGCAAGCTACGGCGTATGGGTACCCGGTATCCCCGTACTTATCGAGCAGGGTCTTGACGCTGTTAACTGCGTAGACTGGTTAAAGGGTCTTATCCTTGACGGTATTGTTGCCGGTGTAGGCGCTGTACTCGGCTTCGTTCCCCAGATGCTCGTACTGTTCATTCTGCTTGCTATTCTTGAGGCTTGCGGTTATATGGCCCGTATCGCATTCGTGCTTGACCGTATCTTCAGAAAGTTCGGTCTTTCAGGTAAATCGTTCATACCGATACTTGTCGGCACAGGCTGCGGTATCCCCGGTATCATGGCATCAAGAACAATTGAAAACGAGCGTGACCGCCGTATGACGATCATGACAACAACATTTATCCCCTGCGGCGCTAAGCAGCCGTTCATAGCAATGATAGCAGGCGCTATCTTCGGTGGTTCACCCTGGATTGCAACGGGCGCATACTTCTTAGGTATGGCTGCTATCATCGTTTCGGGTATCATTCTTAAGAAGACAAAGATGTTCGCAGGAGATCCCGCTCCGTTCGTAATGGAGCTTCCCGCATACCACATTCCTACAGTTGGAAACGTACTGCGTTCAATGTGGGAGCGTGGCTGGTCATTCATCAAGAAGGCAGGCACTATCATCCTCCTTTCAACTATCGTAGTCTGGTTCACATCATTCTTCGGCTGGGTAGACGGTGCATTCACAATGCTCGATGAATCACAGATGGATTGCAGTATCTTAGCTAATATCGGTAAGGCTATCTGCTGGATATTCGCACCTCTCGGCTGGGGCGATTGGCAGGCGACTGTTGCGGCTGTTACAGGTCTTGTTGCAAAGGAAAATATCGTTGCGACAATGGGTATCCTTTACGGAAGCGGCGACGCTACTGTATGGCAGACGCTTGCAAGCAGCTTCACAGCTGTAACGGGTATGTCGTTCCTCGTATTCAACCTTCTGTGCGCTCCCTGCTTTGCCGCAATGGGTGCTATCAAGCGTGAAATGAACAACGCTAAGTGGTTCTGGTTTGCAATCGGTTATGAGTGCGGTTTTGCTTATGTAATCGCTCTTATGATAAACTACTTCGGCAAGCTGTTCACAGGCGCACTTGCAGGTGCAGGCGACATAATCGGTCTTATCGTTGCATTCCTTCTCCTTGCCGCTCTTATCTACCTTCTCGTTCGTCCTTACAAGGAAAGCAAGAAGCTCGGCGTTAAGGTCAAGGTTACAAAGTAAATTCTGAAAGATATTAAAAAGGAGTGATCTTTATGGATCCTGTTGTAGGTTCAATAATCGTAGCGGTAATTTTACTTGCGGTGATCATACTGATCATTCACAAGCTGGTAAGCGACAAGAAAAAGGGCAAGTTCTCGTGCGGCGGCTGCGTCGGATGCAGCGGTCACTGCGCCGAATGCCACGGCTGTAGTTCAGCCCCTGAGTCGCAGACGAAGAAAAGCAAATAAGTAATCAATAAAAGTATGAAGCGGAGCCGTGTGGTTCCGCTTTTGCTTATAGAAAAAGTTTTTTAATGCGCATCTGTTATATCATTCAGCTTTGCCTGCGATAGCAAGCTACCGATAGTTCTTTTTGTCGGACAGCACTTCTCGGGTTCGCTAT
>ENA-OYWK01000362-OYWK01000362.1-human-gut-metagenome-genome-assembly--contig:-NODE-362-length-27682-cov-4.639954_pt1 | contig 27682 bp, 10 predicted proteins | sample MGYA00244808_ERZ653392 | MGnify/ENA primary metagenome ERZ653392 (study PRJEB26926, sample SAMN06165125) | human gut metagenome | biome: ENVO:00009003; feature: ENVO:2100002; material: ENVO:00002003...
CTATTAAGTCGTCGGCAGCGTCAGATGTGTATAAGAGACAGGTATGGGACTGATAGGTAGTATTATTGGCGGAACATTGAAGTTGGGATCTTCGATTGCCGGTGGCGTGACCGCGTCGAAAGCGATCAAAAGGATGAAAAAGAATGTAGAGGCACAGCGTCAGAAAAACCAGAATTGGTATGACCGCCGGTATAACGAGGATGCGACACAGAGGGCTGACGCGCAGCGCATACTGACAATGACGGAGGAGAGTATCAGGCAGCGCAACCGGCAGGCTTCCGGCTCGGCTGCCGTGATGGGCGGTACGGACGAGAGTGTTGCAGCGGCAAAGGCTGCCAATAATCAGGCTCTTGCTGATGCTGCGTCTTCGATCGCTGCCCAGGCGGATTCCCGAAAGGATAATATCGAGGCGGCTTATTTACAAAATGATAATGCTTTCAATGAGCAGCTTAATCAGTTGGAAAGGGATCGGGTTTCGGCTATATCGGAGGCGGTTCAAGGTGCTGCGGAGAGTGGAAGTGATATTGCCAAGAACTTTTAGAGCATGGGGACAATCGACGATATTTTGAAAACATCACCCCAAAGGGTGAATAAAACGGATGGATCGGGACCGGGAACGGCTGTAAACGCTGGTGGCGGCTCCGGTAAAGGGGGTGATCCGAGCAATGGCGGTAATGTAGCCAAGAACACGGGAACGGTGGCGGATGTTTCCGGTGATATGAGCAGGGAGCCTGATCCTAAGACGGATGGGGAAACGGAAAAGCTGAAAAGCAATACGGATGTTTTCTGGGATGCCATGCTTGATAAGGACTATAAGGAAGCCGAAGAGAAGTTGAAGAAGAGGCAAAAGGCTGCTGCGATAATATCGGCTATCGGAGATGGTTTGACGGCTATCTCGAACTTGTATTTCGCGACAAAGGGTGTACACCAGGCTGATCGTGGCAAGAGTTTGTCCGAAGGGGCAAGGGTGAGTTATGAACGGTTGATAAAGGATTTCAATGAGGACAAGAATAACCGGATCAATTGGCTGATGAAAGCGAATGTGGAGGATAACCGCAGGGCGAAAGAAGATCGGGAATGGAAACGCCTGCTGGGAAAGGATGATCAGGATCGCAAAGATCGCGAGGAGGATATCAGGCATAGGGATGAACGTGAGAAGATAGAAGATGAAAGATGGGACAAGCGGTTTGAAGAGGAGAAACAACGTTCCAAGCGTTCACATGAGTTGGCTGTGAAGCGGCAAGAGGATAATGCCAAGCTACAACGACAAAGGTTATTTGATATGGGTACAAAGGGTTTGCTGGGCAAGCCCATCGGTTTTTCGGACGGAGATGGTAATCAGGTGCGCATCTACGAGAATGTGTGGAAGGGTTCGATGCAGCAGGTGTATGATGTTCTTTATGAGGATATGAATGCGGCTCATATTGCAGACAAAAGGAAAAATCCACGAGTTCCAAGACATACGACATCAAAAGGGAAAGATGATTTTGTGAAACAGAATTGGCATAAATCGCCAAGGGCTGTCGCTCTTATGCTTTCTCTGTCAAGGCTTGACCCTAATACCATGCAGTCGGGAATCGAGGCGGGTGTCGAGACGGTGGATTATGATCCGTCTGCGGAAGATGATGTGATTGATTATGTACCGGATAAAAAATAGAGGATAATGGCTATATTCGAATTTGAAGGGAAAAGATATCGTGTGCGTGATGAGCATATAGAGCGTTTTGCAAAGGATTTTCCGGATGCGACGTCGATCATGGAACGTAACGGGAAGAGGTATCGTGTGAAGTCTTCGGACTACAAGGTTTTTATGTCGGAAGTGCCCGAAAATAGCACACAAGAGCAGCCCCGACAACAAGCCGAGCTATCGGCTACGGTGGCTGCTCCGAAAGATTCTACACCGATACGGAAGGAACAGGCATGGCAACCTGCCGGAAAAGAAAGGGTCGCCATGCAACGGGAGCTGGACGGCATGGCTCGCAGTCGGGAACGGACTGTGAAAGAATTCGGCGATCGGATGGAAACGATGCGGGAATTCAGAGAGAATGCCCCGTTAGGATCGGGGACGGCTATGGGGAAACGGGTATTCAATCCGGAAAGCGGGAAATTGGAACAGAGCTATATTACACCGGCAGGGAATCGTTTCCATAGCCGGGTGGTTGCGGATGCGGAGAGTTTGCGTTTCCGACAAGCGGCGGATATGTCGGTGGGCGGACGGTTGCGCCGTGCGACCCAAAAGTTGGCGGAACTGAAAGCTAAAAGGGCGGAAAGCGCATCGAGGGTCCACGAGGAGACCGAGAGGTTCAACAACGAAAAGCTTACCTCGTTCGGACGGCTGCTCATCGGGGGAGAGATGTACCGTGGCATGCAACAGGGTGACAGGGAAAACAATGCGCTGGATATTGCTATCCGTGAAACGGAGGAATTGATCAAGGATCTCGAAGAACAGAAAGATCGTGATAATGGAACGGATGTGGGTTTCTGGCGTGGTTTCTGGCGTATCGCAGGGGATGCCCGTACTTGGGATTTCGGCACAGGTGACCTAAAAGATGCCTTGATGAAGATGAATGCCGACAGGCTGACCGGAGAGAATGCCACGGATGGAGAGCGTGATGCCTACAACGAGATGATGATGGCTATCCATGAAAAAGAGGAAGTGGATGGGATGTATGGCGGCAATGCAAGTTTTTGGAATCGTGCGGGTGTGATGACCGGCTATATGCCGTCGTTTATGCTGGATTTTGTTCTTACCGGCGGCGGTTTCAGCGGTATCAACATTCTTTCCAAAGTCGGAGTGAAAGCCGGAACAAAGGTAATCGGCAAAGAAGTGGTAGAGCAAATGGTGAAACAGGGCTTCAAGACATACGTGAAGAGCAACGGTGTGAAAGGTTTGGGACAATATGCCACCAACTGGATCATTAAGGCTCTCGGCACAACTGCTGATGACCTGCTGATCCGGGCTCCGCTTATGACGAATACGGTGCAGCTCGGTAAAACCGCGTCGGACATCATAGACCGGAAACTCGGTGACGTTGTCGTAGATGAAAACGGGAACTACGATTTCAGCAACGACAAGACTTGGGGCAGTGCGATCTGGCAAGGTGAAGCCAATGCGATCATCGAGAATTATTCGGAGATGTTCGGTGCACACCTCGATCCTGTAATGACGCTCGGGAATATTGGCAGACTCGCCCATGTGGTGGGTGCAAAACGGATCGGGAATGTACTTGCAAAGGCTGATGCAGGGGCATTGAGCGGTATTATGGGTCAGACTCACAAGTTGTTCAGCAAAATGGGTGTGAGCGACTATTTGGGAGAGGTTGCAGAGGAATATTACGGACAGTTGTGGCGCACCATGCTCAACCTTGATGATGCCTACCAATCGAACCCTGACGGCAGCCGCACCAACTTGCTTGCGACAGGGCAATTCCACGGTGATATTTGGGGCGGCATGGCTCTTTCTATGGGTCTTATGGATGCCGGCAAACACACTCTAAACGCCGCCACCTACGCTTCTATGAAGCACGGTGTGAACAAGGCTGATGTAAGGGTCAATGAATTGCTCGGCACAGAAATATGGGAACCGTTGAAAGCGACAATCGACCTCACAACCAATGAGAATGTGGGCGAAGTTGCAGAACTTATCGTAAATGACGACGAATTTACCAACGACGAGAAAGCTGCCATTCTTGAATATATGGAGCGTTCGATGTATCTCCGCGGATTAAACCTCGCATCGGTTGCCCAAAGCCGCAATATCGAGCAGAATGCCGATGTACAGCAGGTGAACGAAAGTTTCCTTGACGGATATAGTATCGGGGGATCACAAGAGATGAATGATGCCAAAAACCTGTTCGAGTTCCACCGTGAGCAGATGGGCGAGCTTGTCGATGAGAAAATGATGACGCTTATCGATACCGATCCCGTTGCTGCGTTAGAGTTTGTAGGCAGAACTGACGGGTGGAACGATGATGAACGGGCTTCTGTTATTGACTACATCAATGCCAAGCAGGTGTATGACGGCATGATTCAGCGTGTGCGCGATGACATAGATGCACGTGTGGAACAGAGCAATGCGATGATTGACTCTCGCGTGAACCGCTCGAATGGTATGATTCTGTCCGCAACGATGAAAGACGACCGAAAGGTCTATGTCATCAGCGGGAAGTTAGTGCCGTATTCGGATGGTAACGGCATAGACAAATCGGCGTCTGACGGTAGTATCATTGTCCGTGATGCGGAAACGGGTGCCCTCGAACAGGTGTCGCCAGATGCCGTATTGAACATTGATGAGCCGTTGAATCCGTCCGATGAGAAAATGACAGCAGAGGGGGCTATCCGTCAGCAGTTCGCACAGGAAGCATCCGACAAGATTGACGGTGTTGTCACATTCAACCCCGGCGATACATACACCATTACCGGTGATGACGCACAGATACAGGTTCAGATTGTAGCCAACGAGAGCGGTATTGTGGATAATGGGGACGGTACGGTGAACGTGAGTGACGGCGTGAACATTTTCCCGTTGGCAAAAGAAACCATACAGCAACAAGTTGATGTGGCAAACTTGGCACGTGTGGCGCAGTTTGAGCAGCAGAGAACCTTTGAGAATGCCGAACGCAAACAGGAAATGCAAGAGGCGAACAGTCCGCAATATGCCCTCAACGACATTGTTTTGCTTACTGATGAGAACGGCAATAGCGTGCGTGGTAACATCACAGCCGATGCAGATGCGGACGGAAAATATGAGGTTTATACCGAAGACGCTGTAAACGGCAAGCGTGTGAACCTTTTTACCGCTGACGAGCTTAACAATATGATTGTTGAGCACAACGGTCAGATTATAAAGCCAATCGCACAAAATACGGGCAAAATCGTACAAAATCCTACTGAAATCGCACAGAACCCTGCCGAAATCGAACAACCGAAGCAACCGCAGGTGTCCGCATTCGAGCGTATTCCGAAAGATGAGCAGGGAAATCCGCTATATGAGCAGGCAGAGACTCCGGATCTTGCATGGGATGCTATTGTAGAGCAAACCGATGGTGACATGGCTATGGCACAGAGCGTAGCCGATGGTATGGTGGCGGACAAGGATTCTGTATTGAAGAGGTTGGAGAAAGCCAAGTCGAAAGGCGGTGCTACGATTGCCGAGAAGATTGCAGCCGAGAAAGAGCGCAAGGCGGCTATCGATGCATCCAAGCAGGAACTTGCCATTTGGCAGAAGATTGCCGGTACTGCCAACCGCAGAAAGATGGAGGCAGAGGCAGAGCGCAGACGTATTGCCGAGGAAGCAGCGGCACTCCGCAAGGTTGAGGTAGAAAAGGTGCGTGCAGAACGTGAGGAGGCAGAACGTATCGAACGTGAAGTTCTCAATGGTGTTCCCGATATGGTAGACGACACACCGCAGGATGCACGTGCAAGAGGTTACAGACGTGTCAGCGGGCATAAGATCGATCGCCAAGAGGCTATACAGGCATTGCTGGGTAAAGAGATTGCCGTTAAGTTCAACGACAGCACATTGCCAAAAGGTCGTGTTGCTGTTATTGAAGCGGAGCAGTTGCAGCCGAGCCACATACAAGGCGTGCGAAATCCTCTCCACTTCATCGATGAGGCACAGCCAAAGGAGCGTAACGATGAGGCAAGCGTGTTGTCTGCCCGGAAGATTGCCGGGAACATCCGTCCCGAGGAGATTACGTCTTCCGTTACTGCCTATACAGGTGCGCCTACAGTAAACGCACGGGGCGAAGCCATACAGGGAAACAACCGAAGCGATGCACTCCGCTTGATGTGGGAGATCCACCAAGGGCAAGCCGCCAAGTACAAGCAGTATCTTATGGAGCACGCAGAGGAGTTCGGATTGAATGCCGATGACATTGCCGGTATGCAGCACCCTGTACTCGTGAATATGCTTGATGTCGAGGATGCAGATGCTATCTCTCTCGGTCAGTTCATGGCACAGGACACTGAAAGCGGCGGCTTAGAGCGTATCAAACCCAAAAACGTTTTGCAGAGAATGGGTGCGGATACGCGTTCATTCGCCAACCTGCTGTTGAAGTCGGCAGACGAGGAAACATCGTTTGCAGGTCTTGTGGATAACAACGGTGTCGATGTGTTGAAGTGGATGAGCCAAAAGGGCTACATCACGCCTACACAGTACAGAAGTGCATTTGACAGCAAGGGCAACCTTTCGGCAGAGGCAAAGAACGATTTGCGAGGTATTATGTATCAGAGCATTTTCAAGGGTGGCAGCACCCGACTTGAAGAAATGTTCAACGCTATGCCGGCAAAGGCACAGAAGGCTATCCTTGCTACTGCGTTCCGTGACTATGACAGCCCAAGCGCAGAACGTATGATCGGGGAGATACAGAACTCTATCCGTGCGTACTATGCCCTATCTCAAAGTGCCGACTTTGTTAATGCCAAGACATTCAAAGATGCGCGTCTGGCGGTAGAGGGTTGGAAAATCCAGTATCAGATCGATGATGCGACAGGTGAAAGTTATCTTCCTGCCGAGAATTTCGGTAATTTTGCATTGCTTTTGGCAACAATGTACAAGGGTGAGAACCAAAGCATCATTCAAGGCACATTCAACAAACTCTATGACCTTATCCAAGGTACGCAAGAGGAAAGCCTGTTTGAGCATCCGGACAACACTCCTCGTACGCTCGCACAGGCTATCAACGAAACATTAAACATTACCTACAATGGACAACAGCGAAGCAATGTATTGGTTGGCGATAGTTTATCAAGCCAACGAGGGCAGCAAGGAAGCACAGGAAATGCTGCGGCAGGAGAACGAATTGAGAACGGAGAGCGGACAGCCGACAGTGCAGGAGGCATTGAAGCAGAAAGCGCAGCAAGCGGCGAATCCGTACATCAACCCCAACCCGAACGAAAAGGACTTGAACAAACTTCTGATGTCGGACGGAAAGCAGACGGCGCAGGAATGGCTGATGACTCAACCCGAGAAGTATTGGGAGCGAGCAACCGAGGCAATTTACGAGTGTTTGAAGAGGGGTTGGACACTTCATATAGGTCATATTCAGATGATAGCGAGAGAACTCGACGCACAACGGAATCCGAAAGGTTGGTAAACGCCGCCAAGCAGCACGGTATGTTTATCCCTGCCGAAGTTACCAAGACTTTGGCAGATAAGGTAGCAAAGCGCACGGGCGAGAGTGTTGTTTACATAGACAAAGAAGCAGGCAAGGTAACAAAGGTTAAAGACCCATACGCCAAGTCTGCCATGAAAAACGGTGTCCAGCCCGAGGATGCAGCCTTTGAACACCTCGTGCATAATCTCCTGTTCCCCGAAACAGAGTACACGTTTGAGGGTATCAGCGAGGAAATGGGCGATGTTCGTATTGTCCTTTCGCAGAACTACATCCCTACATACGGACAACCTACAACGGAGCAGATTGCGGAAGCGCTTGCTGCACGTGGATTGTTCCCGGAAGATAATTACTCTTTCGGCAATGAGCTTGTGTCTGTAACCGATGTAGAGGGCGACAATGTGTTGTTGGGCGAAGATGGTACGGTGTACTTCATCGACCCTATTATCCGTTTCAAGAAGCCGTTGAGAGAGATTATAAAGGCTCTTGGTGGTGCCGGACAGAAAGCAGATACCATCGGCGAGCAGATACAAGCAGCCGAAGCAGAGGTAAACACCTCTCCTACCACCAAGCAGAAAGAGGCTGGCAACTACAAGAAAGGTCACGTGCAGATCGGCTCATTCAACGTTACCATCGAGCAACCGAAAGGTTCTGTGCGTAGTGGAGTAGATGCCAACGGCAACAGGTGGGAAACCGAAATGCAGAACACCTACGGTTATATTCGCGGCACAGAGGGTGTGGACGGCGACCATATTGATGTGTTCCTTTCGGACAACATAGATGAATGGGACGGGCGGCGTGTGTTCGTGGTGGACCAATATAACGCCGATGGTACGTTTGACGAGCACAAGGTCATGCTTGGATTCAACAGTGATGAAGATGCCACCGATGCCTACTTTGCCAACTATGAAAAGGATTGGGGCAAAAGACACCGTACGGTTGTTTCTTCTGTAAATCTTGAAGATTTCGAGAAATGGATTGACAGCAGCCATCGAAAGAAAAAGGCTTTCTTCGAATATAAAAGCGTTAAAGTGAATGCCACCCAAAGTATGGGAGGAGAAAGCGCTCCTGTTTCCAAAATAGAAACGACCGCTCCTGCCGGCTATACGGTCCGACCGGCACAGTACACCACCAAGAAAGGAAAGGTGCTGGATATGCAGCTTGTGAAATTCGGGCGTGATTTGACAAAGGAGGAACTGCGCAACGCAAAAGCTCTTGCCAAAGGTCTGAAAGGTTGGTATGACAGCAAGCAGAACGGGTTTATGATGCGTAGCGAAGATGATGCGAAGCGGCTTGCGGATGCCGTTATGGATGAAAGCGGAGAAATGCTCTCTGATGCCGCTCCTGTTTCCATTGCAGACTTACGGGAATTCAAAGCCTCCGGCACTGCTGATATCAAGCCAACCGGACATGGAGCATTCGGGGATATATACGATCAGTTCAAGGGCAAAGCGCAGGAAGCCATAGCATTCCTAAGCGAAAAGCAGAATGGAGAAGCCATTGGTGCGCTGCATCATAAAGATGTCGGCGATATTGACCTTGTGTGGGGAAATGAAGGCACAGGACACAGTGACGGATTCGGGCTTGCCAAACTTGTGAAGTTTCATCCGGAAGTCTTAAATGACCTGCAAGGTCTCATTGATGACATGCATGTCGTCAGCAGAAATGCCAATCGAATCACTCTCGAAAGCGACACTCATAAAGCCGCTGTCCGGCTTGAATGGGACGGAGAGAAGAAAAATTGGCTGCTTACAGCCTTTGAAAAAGAAAACAGTGTCCGTGACAATACGACAGACACTGGCACGACCGTTATCGGCAAGCAGAATGACACAGCTACTCTGCAAAACACTGTTTCTATTGGCAAAAATAGCGATAATCCGTCAAACAAACAAAATCCGAGCGGAAATAAGCTGGTCACTGATGAACGCTATGAAGAACTGAAAAGGAGGATGAAAGCGAAATTGGGTCAGCTCAATATGGGCATTGACCCAGAAATCCTTGCTATCGGCACCGAAATGGCTGTTTATCATATCGAGAAAGGTGCAAGGGATTTTGCCGGATTCGCAAAAGCCATGATAGCAGACCTCGGAGATGTCATACGCCCCTACCTCAAAGCGTTCTACAATGGAGCAAGAGACCTGCCCGAGGTCGTAGAGAACGGTCTTTCTGCCGAAATGACACCATACGATGAGGTGAGCCGGTTCGATGTAGCCAACTTCGACAAGGAAAACACCGACCCGTTTGCCACCGCTGAAATGGTTGTCTCCGAACAGGAGAAGCTGGGAGAGGCGGCTGTTGCCAAACAACTGATTATTGACCGACGAAATAGTGAAAGGAGAAAAGAGAATGAACAAACAGAAGCAGATACAGAAGCTATTGTCAGCGAAGCAGATGCTGTTGCAGGCAAAGCAGAGAGCGACATCGAAGATGCGACAGATGAAAAGCGATTAAACGGGATTGCCGCCACTTTGGACAAGCAGATCGAGAAAGTAAACAGCCAGCTTGCCCTGCTCGGATATTATGAAGCCGAAGAAGTTGAAAAGGACTTCAACGAGATGTATGGCTATATGCGTAATGCCGAGAAGAAAGCTGTCAAGGATGCAAATTTCCTCGCTAAGAAACTTGTCGAGGACTTGGGTATCGACGCTGCCACCCTCGTGGACAGCAAAGGCAAGAAGCTCAAAGAGTTTGCCCGTGCCAACATCGCCCCTGCCAGTGGAGAGATTTATATCGGAATCCCTCTCGGAAATGAGAGAGAGTTGGAAATTTTTCTCCGTTTAGAGCCAGATAGACAGGACAACCTGTATTTGATAGACGGCTACACTCGAATCAGAAATCTGAATCCACAGGGAAGAGAAGAGCGTTGGAGCCGTAATGTTTGGATTAACCGCACAGAGAGCTACCAATCCGTGTTGAAAAAGGTTCAGCGCGAAATCAAACGCCATGTACCCGGCTTTGCGTCTATGCCGCAGAGCGTGAAAACCGCAGCAGAACAGATGCAGGTATTGGCGCAGCGGGTTGAGCGTGGCGAAACTCCATTTACCGTTACCGAAGATGTGGAGAAAGAACTTTCAGCACGTAAAAAGGCTGATAATTCGTTCAAGGTTGGTGAGAAGGTGATGTATAAGGGCGAGCAGGCAACTATACACAGCATCGACAATGACCGCCCTGTGCTTGATACGGGTTTAGCGCCTGTAATGTATGAGGTGGCAGAATGGGCAGATTTGTCTCCTGTGAGACAAAACATTGGGAATAAGCCGAAGAAGGAATCGAATGGTAAGAAAAAATCTGTATATTCGCAGACAGGAGTTGCTGATTTATTCGGTGGTTTGTTCGATGGAGAAACAGTAACTGAAAAAGAAAATCAAAATGGATTACAACGAAATGATGCAGTTCGCACCGGAAGGTTGCCAGCCGACGGTGGTAGATACGAAGAAAGATTATCAGGAGGCTCTGAAAAAGGTAGCGAAAGCGAATCAGAAGCCGGTAGAGGACTTGACGCAGGAGGAAAAGGAAGAGGCGTTGAGGGGAATCGGTCTGTGCGACCTCGACTTTCAGATGCCGTAGAAGGAGTTGCTCCGTTCGAACGCAAGAACACTCGAAACAATCATTCAGAACGAGGTGCCGACCACGCTCCTACTTCTGTTGATGCCCGAATAGAAGCAAATATCAAGGCTATCGAACTCGCGCAGCTACTCATCGGGAATGGCGACAAAGCTACTCCCGAACAGATGGATGTGCTTCGCAAATTCAGCGGCTGGGGAGGTCTGGGAAAGGCATTCAGCGATACCACATACTCTGCCAGATTACAAGAGCTGCTCGGCAAGGAGGGGTACGAATCCGCAACAATGAGTGCGAACAGTTCGTACTACACCCCTGCTTATGTCGTGGATACGCTCTGGGACATCGCGCAACAGTTGGGATTTGAGGGCGGCAGCATTCTCGAAGGGTCTGCCGGTATCGGCAATATCCTTGGTCAGATGCCGACGAGTATCAGCGAGCGCAGTGACATTCGCGCAGTAGAGATCGACCCGACATCCGGCAGCATTCTTTCGTTGCTTTATCCCGATGCCCAGATCGACATTCAGGGCTTCGAGGAGACACGTATTCCCAATGGCAGCATAGATTTAGCGATTACCAATGTTCCGTTCGTTACGGGACTTCGCGTGAATGATACGACCAGCGACAAGGATTTGTCGCGGAAATTCCACAACATTCACGATTTCTGCATCGCAAAGAATGTGCGCAAACTGCGTCCGAGCGGTATAGGTATCTTCATTACCTCCAACGGTACGCTCGACAACAGCAAGAAACTCCGCGATTGGGTCGTCAATGAGGGTGGATCCGATTTTGTCGGCGCATTCCGTATGAACAACACGACATTTGGCGGTACTTCGGTTACCTCGGACATTATCGTCATTCGCAAGCGTGTCAATGGACGCAAGTCGGTGCAGGCAATTGATGTCAGCTCCGTAAGCGGTGTGCGAACGGCAGAGTTCGATACGGGTGAGACCCGCAAGGTGAAAGGTGTAGAAACACCCGTCATAAAGAAACTTTCGATGGACTACAACAAGTATTTCATCGACCATCCCGAGAATATGGCGGGCGAAATGTCTTTTGCTTTTGAACATGGCGACACATACCGTCCGACAAGCAAGGGGCTTTACCCGACGAGGGGTACGGACCAGAAACAGATGCTCGCTGCATTCGTGCAGTCGTTCATCGCGGAGCGTGAAACCTCAGAGGAATCCTCAAAGGAGGGCGATGGCAACTATATTGCAGATGCTTCCACAGAGGGGCGCCGTCTGGGTGAATTGTACGAAAAGGACGGACGGTTGGTTGTGACCGGATTCGGAGGATATTACCCTCTCGAAGTCAATTCCAACAAGGTCAAGGGTCATACAAAGGTTGAGTGTTTCAGAGCGTATGCGGCAATTAAGGAAGTTCTTGCCGATGTTATGGAGTACCAGACGAACAACGACGACGATGCAGGTCTGCAACCGTTGCTCGATCGCCTGAACAAGGTATACGACAGCTTCGTCAAAACCTACGGGCATTTCAACAAGAACACGGCAATATCATTCCTGCGTAATGATGTGGACTACCCTAATGTGTTCTCTCTCGAACGGTACGAGGAAACCGGCGACAAGAAGGGGAACCGGGTGCAGAAATTCGGGAAAACCGATGTGTTCAGCCGCCGTGTCGTTGAGAAAGAGAAAGAGCCTACACCGACGAATGTCAAGGACGGCATTATCGCCAGCGTGTTCAAGTTCGGACGCATTGATACGGCATACATCGCCGAACAGCTTGGCGAGGGCGAAGATACAATCCGCCGCGATATCATCGAGAATGGCTACGGTTTCGAAGATCCGGTAACCCGTCAAATGGAATTGTCGTATCAGTATTTGAGCGGCAATGTACGCGAGAAACTGCGTCAAGCACAGGAGAACAACGACAAAGGGCAATATAGCAAGAATATCAAGGCATTGGAAGATGTTATGCCTATGGACATTCCTGCGCATCTGATCGAATTTACCCTCGGGTCGTCATGGATTAATCCGAAGATGTATGAGGAATATGTCAAGGATCGCACCGGTGTCGATGTGATATTCACGGCAGTTGGCGGCACTTGGTTTATGAAAGAGCCTTATTACACTGCCTATGAGAAAAACCGTGCAATGGGTGTAGAGAGTGAATTGCTTGGTCGCACTGTTATGGGACACACCCTCATCGAAGCAGCTATCCAAAACAAGAGCATCACTGTTTCTACTACCAAGAAGAATTGGGACGGCTCGACAGAGACTATTACCGACAAGGAGGCAACGCAGGCTTGCTCCGTGAAGATTGACGAGATCCGGCAGGATTTTAAAGATTGGTCCCGACAGAAAATGCAGAGCGATCCGGAGTTGTCCGCCATCATCGAGCGCGAGTATAATGATATGTTCAACAACTATGTGCCGATGAGTATTCCCGACGAGTTCGTCCCCGAGTATTTTGGAGGAGCTTCGCGCAAATTCAAGATGCGCCCGCATCAAGGTCGTGCCATCGTCAGAGGTACTATGCAGCCGTTGCTACTTGCTCACGAGGTCGGTACGGGTAAAACATTCACTCTCATCTCTATTGCTATGGAGATGCGCCGTCTGGGGACTGCCCGCAAACCTATGATAGTCGTGCAGAATGCGACCGTGGGTCAGTTTGTCGCCAGTGCGAAAGAGTTGTACCCGAAAGCCAAGATTCTGACACTCGAAGAGGCGGACCGGAGCGCAGAGGGTCGCAAAAATTTCTACGCCAAAATCCGCTATAATGATTGGGATATGATTGTGGTACCGCAATCCACATTCGAGTTTATCCCCGACAGCGAGGAGCGACAGATGGAGTATATCCAGAGCAAAATCGAGGAAAAGATGCTTGTCCTTGACCAGATGAAAGATGCAGACCCGAGAAACAATAGCGCTATCGCAAGACAGGCGAAGCAGGAGGTTGAGAAACTGCGGGACGATCTTGCAACGCTGACCGAGCAGGTATCTGCCAAACGGTCTGCCGCCACCGAGAAGAAGCGTGCCGTATCGCGTCAAAATGCAGAGGTACAAGCGCGAGAATTGCTTGACCGCCGCACCGACGAGATCGAAAACTTCGATGACATGGGCATTGATGCCCTGCTCATCGATGAAGCGCACGAGTACAAGCACCTCGGCTTTGCGACGGCTATGCAGCGCGGTGTCAAAGGCGTGGACCCGTCGCCCAGCAAGAAATCGCAGGGTGTCTATCTGAAAACACAAGCCGTTCTGGAAAAGAATAACGGTCGGAATGTTGTCTTTGCGACGGGTACGCCTATCAGCAATACTGCCGCCGAGATATGGACCTTTATGCGCTATCTGATGCCCGAGGATACGATGAAGGAGTACGGCATCTATTATTTCGATGACTTCGTGCGTAACTTCGGCAACATTCAGCAGATGTTGGAGTTCACCACAAGCGGTAAGTTCAAAGAGAGCAACCGTTTTGCCGGTTATGTCAATCTTCCCGAGCTGGTGCGTATCTGGTCGGGTGTGTCCGATACTGTCCTTACCAAAGAAGCGGGCGGTGTCAATGACAAGATTCCCGCCATCGAGGGCGGCAAGGCACAGGATATATACCTGCCGCAAACCCGCGCCCTGCGTGGTATTATGAAGTTCGTGAAAGCACAGCTTGACGAATACGAGAAGTTGAGCGGCAAGGAGAAGAAAGAGAACAGCCACATTCCACTCACGATGTACGGAATTGCGAAAGCCGCAGCCGTAGATGCGCGCCTTGTCGTAGATGACGCGGAAGACGACCCCAACAGCAAGACGAATGAAGCGGTGCGTCAAACCCTGCGCTCGCTGAAAGAGACCGCCAAGTACAAAGGTACCGTCGCTATTTTTGCCGACAACTATCAGAACAAGGCAACGGGTTTCAATATCTATGACGACATCCGCGAGAAACTTATTGCCGGTGGTGTTCCCGCCGATGAGGTTGTTGTTATTCGCTCTGGAATGACCATAAAGAAGAAACTTGAAATCTTTGACAAGGTAAATAGCGGTCAAATCCGTGTGGTCCTCGGTTCGACATTCACACTCGGTACGGGTGTTAATATCCAAGAGCGCCTGCACACCTTGATTCACCTCGATGCACCTAACCGTCCTATGGACTACACGCAGCGCAACGGACGAATTTTAAGACAGGGCAACCTGCACAAAGCAATGGGTCTTCCGGTCCGCGTTCTGCGCTTCGGTGTGGAAGATAGTCTTGATGTTACGGCATATCAGCGTCTGAAAACAAAGGGGGCTATTGCCGACAGTATTATGAATGGCAAGCAGATGATGCTCAACAGTATGACAAACCGCGTGCTGGAAGAGGAAGAAGATGTGTTCGGCGATACCGTCGCGCAACTCTCCGGCAGCGAATATGCCATGCTGAAAAATAATGCCGAAAAGAATGTACGCAAGTTCGAGAGCCGCAAAAAGCAATGGGAAGCAGACCAAACCTATATCCATAATGCCAAACCGAGGATCAAGGGCTTCATCAAGGATGCAGAACAGCGTATCGAGGAGTACGGCAAATACTTGTCGGCTGTCCGTACTGCGTTCCCCGATGGCAAGTTTACTGAGATTGCCACCGGCAAACATCGCTTTACCTCCGTTGAAGCGATGGAAGAGTTCTTCAAGGAACATAACAAAAGTATTCTTGCGGAGATCAAGAAGATAAAGGACGGCGACATTGCAGGCGAGCAGACACGCGAACTGCCTATCAAGGTCGGCGATTTCACTTTCAAGGTAAAGACCGTTCTTCACAAGGAGATGAACCGGGACGGTGGGACTTTGTTTACCGAAGTACACCGCAAGATGACTTATTCCTGTCCCGAACTGGGCAAAGAGGATGTACCTGTACACCAATCGTTGCTCCGCAATGCCATAGAGGATATTGTAAACGACGTGATTACAGGCAAAGACTTTGCCGAACGCTTGGAAGCCGCAGAACGCAGTAAGAAGCATAACGAAGCTGAAATGGAACAACTCTTATCGAGAGAGGGTAAGCTGTTTGAGTATGAGGAAGAATTGGCACAGGCAAAAGAGCAGTACGAGGAGTATTCCGAGTTAATGAAAAAGGAATTGGAGGAGAAAGAAGCCAAGTATGCCGAAATGGATGCAACTGTTGAGGCGGCTGACCATATCGCCCATGCCGAAGAAGATGATGTGCTTTATCGCAGTGATGATACGATGTATCGCATTCGTGAAGAAGTGGCACCGCAAAACACGGGTATTGGTTATAAGGTGTTTGTATTGAAAAATGGTGAACTCTATCCGCCAATGGTGGCCAATCCGGGTGGCGAAGCTACTCCCGTTGGTGTTTGGCTTGATGCTGATGCTGCACCGATTGCAGGACAGAGTAAGACAGGACGCAGCCAAGTTAAAGCCGGTGGAAAAGGTACGCAAGGCGGCAGTGGAAAACTTGCTTATCGTCCCGGTTGGCATTTGGGTGTAATCCCATACGCATTACAATTCAACCGCAACGATGAAAACGGAGAACGTACTTTGTTCCCGTCAAATTTCGTGTGGGCAGAGGTGGAATATGCTAACGATGTAGACTATCAAGAGGAAGCAATGAGTTACGGCTACAACAAGAACGGTAAATTCCAACATAGTTATGCCGGACTTCCGAGAGTACCAGAAAATGGAGCATATACCTATCGCACCAATCCGAACCCTGAAACAGACCCTTGGGTAATTACAGGTGCAATACGAGTGAAACGCTTGCTTACTCCTACCGAGGTGGACGAAATGGTTAAAGCGGCAGGACGCGAGCCTCAACGCAGACAGGACGGGGCTGTTACAGATGCAGAGATTGAAGCTCTCAACGCTGAATTTGCAGACGACTATCGTGAGGGAGTTGGCACATACACTGATGATGAGGTAAGTTGGGAGCAGGATTTGTACGGCAAGGGGCTTGGGAAGCCATATCGCAGAAAGGCAGAACGCAGGACATTTGCAGCACGAGAACGCAAGCGAATGGCGGCACGAGTGGAAGCACTTGCAAAAAAACTGCACCTTGACAATGTGGAAGTCGTTACAGATAGTAACGCTTTGGAGGGCAAGAATCGGCGTGCAAAAGGGTTCTATTCAAAGAGCACAGGCAAGATAACTATTGTTATTCCTAACCATAGAAGCACATTTGATGTTGAGCAGACACTACTCCACGAGGCTGTTGCTCACTATGGATTGCGTCAGTTGTTCGGGGAGCACTTTGATACGTTCCTCGATAATGTATTCAACAATGCCGGGGAAAGCATCAGACGCAAGATTGTGGACCTCTCCGCCAAGAATGGTTGGGAGTTCCGGAAGGCGACCGAAGAATATCTTGCCGGACTTGCCGAGCGCACGAATTTCGAGGAAGCGAAAAAGAGCGGTTGGTGGCAGAGGGTAAAGGATTTCTTCTCGGATATGCTCGGTAAATTAGGTTTTGCTAATTTCGGAGGGGTTACTCTGACTGATAACGAACTCCGTTATGTTCTTTGGCGCAGTTATGAGAACTTGAAAGGGGGAAAGGACAACAGCCTTTTCGGAGATGCTGCCGACATAGCCATGCAATATGAGTTGGGGGTTGGAAAGTATGAAGATAACCCAAGAGCGGTAAACGAACGATTCAACGAGGAGTTGGAACGGTACGCAAAAGGCGAGATGGGGAAAAACGAATATATCCAAGTCGGCAATCCGATGGGGATAATGCGAAACTTTATGCCTGACATTCCTATCATATTGCGTCAAAAAGTCGTCACGAAAGCGAACAACAAGCATAAATTGACTGCATCAGAGATTAAGGATTTACCTAAGTCTTTGGCTAACCCAATATTTGTTTTCAAAAGCAGGGAGAATACAATAAGCGTATTGACCGAACTGAAATCGAATAAAGGACAGAACATTTTTGTAGCCATGGAACTTGGCACAAACAAACAGATGGGGCATGAGTTTTTAGAAGTGAACGACATAACCACCATTCATGGCAGAGAAACCGAAAATATCGTAAACCCAATATTGGAAAACGTCACTTTACGATATGTTCATAAAGAGAAAGGGATTAAGTGGCTGTCCTCAGCGAAATCAAATTCGCAGGCAATCGCCACAGAAACCCTTTCTACGGTCACAAAGATAGTGGAAAACTTCAAGAATCCAATGATTAGAGATGAAAATGATGTGCTTTTCCGTGACGGAGATCCCGAAATGCATGAGCGTACATTGGCACGACAGCGATATGAGCAGCGTATGAAGAGTGGAATGTATCAGTCGCAGGAGGCATTGCAGGATAGTATGCTTGGTTTGAAAGAAGCCATGACCGCCATTCTTGGGAAGAATACCCGGATAGAAGATGTGGCGGGTTTTGAAAATGCTTATTTGGGTGAGAATCGCCTGTCGAGCGTGAATAAAGCCGAAGCGGATGCTTTTGCTCACTTATTGTTCAAACCCATGCTCGATGAGGTTGCCCAAATTGCACACGGGGAAGCCGGACGAGAGGAGCTTACCGACTATATGATGGCAAAACACGGTTTGGAACGCAACCGGGTGATGGCAGAGCGTGATGCCCAAAAGGAGTTTGCAGACAATCAGAAACAGCATCCAAAGAGTAGCAAGAGTTTGCAGGATTTTATCGACGAGTTCCGCAATCGTGATTATGCGGGTCTTACCGACCTTACCGGCATGGAATCGGTTGCTGATGCGGAAGCCGAAGCGCAGGCTATGGTGGAGGAATATGAAAATGGACACGACACCACCGCATTGTGGAGCAAGGTCAATGCGGTCAGCGCAGCAATCCTTTCCAAGTCCTACGAATGCGGCATGATGGGCAAGGAGAGCTATGAGAATGTGAAAGCGATGTATAGGTATTATATTCCTCTCCGTGGCTTTGACGAAAAGACGAGTGCCGAAGCTTATTCATACCTTACACACAGGCAAAGTGCGTTCAATGCTCCGATCAAGAAAGCGGAGGGGCGGGTGTCAAAGGCGGATGATCCGTTTGCCAACTTGCAGTCGATGGCGGAGAGTGCGATCATGCAGGGCAACCGGAACCGGCTTGTGAAACAGAGGTTCTTGAATTTCGTGCTGAACCACCCGAGCGATCTGGTGAGCGTGAGTGATTTGTGGTTACGGTATGATGCCGTTTCCGATGAATGGATACCTGTATTCCCGGACAACATCGAAATCAACGACAGCCCCGAAGTGGTGGAGCGCAAGGTGCAGGATTTCGAGGAGCGGATGCGAAAACTCGCCGAATCGGATCCGATGATGTACAAGCATGGAAAGGATGCCGTGAATATTCCGTACCGTGTGGTGGAAAGCCGGGATTTAAGAGAGCATCAGGTGGTGGTAAAACGTAATGGCAGGGATTATGTGATTACGGTAAACGGGAATCCGAGAGTAGCACAGGCTTTGAACGGACAGACTAATCCGGATAATGATATATCGGGGTCTATCGGTGTAATCCTCCGTGCCGGAGAATGGATAAACAGGCAGTTAAGTGCTTTTTACACCACACGTAATCCGGATTTCATCGTGTCGAATTTTGTACGGGATATGCTGTACACGAATTCTATGGTATGGATCAAGGAGAACCCCAACTATGCACTCCGTTTCAACCGGAATGTGGCAAAGGTTAATCCTGCAAGGATGAAGATTCTTCTGGCAAAGCACCGCAATGGCAGACTTGATATGGACAATCCTGTTGAAAAGATGTTCCATCTGTTTATGATGAACGGCGGAGAGACCGGATATGCCAATATCCGAGACATCGACCAGCATAAGGACGACATCAAGCGAGAACTGAAGAAAGCCAACGGCAAACTGAAAGTGGCTCGTGCGTGGGAATTGCTTGGAGAGCGTTTCGATGAGTTGAACAGAGCAGTTGAAAACTGCGCCCGTTTTGCGGCTTTTATGACTTCTCATGAAATGGGTCGTACCATCGACCGTGCCATCTATGATGCCAAGGAGATCAGCGTGAATTTTAACAAGAAAGGTAGTGGCGCCAAGTTCTTGCATGCCAACGGTCAGAGCGGCATCGGAAATGTTTCGGCGTTTATGTCGGGGATCGGACGTAGCGGATATGTGTTCTGGAATGCGGCTATACAGGGTACGACGAACTTCGGCAGGCAGCTTAAACGGCATCCGGCGAAAGCGCTTACCGGTGCTGCGGCAATGTTCCTGCTTGGCGCGGTTGTTGCGTATCTGGGGGGAGATGACGATGATGATGAGAAGAACGGTTATTACAATCTGCCAGAGTATGTTCGCAGAAGTAATTTGCTTTTCAGCACTGGCGATCATTGGGTTTCGCTTCCGCTTCCGATCGAATACCGTGCGTTCTACGGTATGGGCGAATTGATGACATCTGTACTGAGCGGCAAAGAGCATTTCACAGGTGCCGAATTGGCGGAGCAGATAGCAGCCCAAGTAAGCCAGATCCTGCCTCTTGACTTGATGAATGATGGCGGACTTATGGGCTTGGTGCCGAGTGCCGCCAAACCGATTGCCGAAGTTCTTGCCAACAAGAGTTGGACGGGAATGCCTATCTATAAGGATACTCCGTATAATAAATATATGCCGGAGTGGACCAAGACATACAAGAGCGCCAACAAATACATCGTTGGATTGGCTGTTGTTCTTAATGAGGCGACAGGTGGCGACCCATATTCACCGGGGGTTATTGACATCAATCCTGCCCAAGTGGAGTATTTGCTGAACGGGTATTTCGGCGGCGTGTCCGGGACGATCGATAAATTAGTGAAGAGTGCCGAGACTGTTGCCGGGGAGCGGGAGTATGATCCCCGCAGTTTCTTGTTGTGGAACAGGCTTGTCAAGGCTGGCGATGAGCGTACGGAGTATCGTGCGGTGAATAATGAGTATTTTCGGCTGAAAGAGGAGCATGACCGCGTTAAATTCCGGTTGAAGAGGTATGAGGACGACACATACAACGGGGTATTCGATTATGCTGAAAAGATTGATTTTCTCTATAATTCCCCCGAATATGAGCGTTACGAGATATTCGAATGGTATATGCCGGAGATGGATGCCCTTTATAACGAGCTGAAAATAGCCGTGGACGATGACGAAAGGAGGGAAATTGAAACCGAGTTAAACGAAGTGAAGAAAGAGATGATTGCTGAAATGAATTTGACCCGTAAGCGTAAATAGTTAAACTTAATATGACTGCTTGGAGCGGTATTTTTGCATAAAGTACGCTTCGGGCGGTCATAAAAACTATGAAATATGAGAGTAAAAGGAAAGTTGTTGGCGATGAGCCGTATCGTTCCCAGAGACGATGAGCCGGCAGAAATGGATAGTGTAGCAGCATCGAAACGGTTCGGCAACCGCCGGGCGTTCCATTTGCTTATGGAAGCTCAATATTATTGGAATCAAATGGATGATTTCCGGAAAGAAAGGGAACGGAACAAGCGGTATACCTACGGTGCGCAATGGGACGATGTTATTTGTGTGGATGGCAAAAGCATGACGGAAGAGATGTATATCCAGAAGCAAGGTAATATCCCGTTAAAAAACAACCTCATCCGGAGGCTTGTACGTAGTGTCCTTGGTGTGTACAGGAGCCAAAGCAAAGAGCCGACCTGTACGGCACGAGACCGCAACGAACAGAAACTGGGTGAGACGATGAGTACGATCTTGCAATGTAATATGCAACTGAACCGAATGAACAACTTGTACGCCCGGACCATGGAGGAGTTCCTTATCAGCGGATTAATCGTCCACCGGAAATCATACGGTTGGAGAAATGGCAAGGAGGATTGTTGGACAGACTATGTTCAGCCGAACAATTTCTTCATAGATAACAATATGAGGGATTTCAGAGGTTGGGATGTGTCGGTTATCGGCGAAGTGCATGACATTTCATTCGGTCAGTTGTGCGAGCAATTCGCATCTACTGCCGAAGAATACGGGAAATTGAAGGAGATCTACCATTTGGCTGCCGATCGGGATTATATTTCTTCTTTTGCCGAGCGATTTGGTTATAGCCGTTTACAGAATTTTGATTTTCTTTTTACGAACGATCCGGGCAGGTGCCGTGTGATTGAATTATGGCGTAAAGAGCAGAAACCCCGATACCGTTGCCATGACTACCAAAACGGAGATATTTTCAAGATCGATATCGAAGATTATCGCAGTGAGGTGGTTTCGGTCAATGAGGAGCGTTTGCAAATGGCTAAATCGGTGGGGATGCCGGAAGATGAGGTTCCGCTTATAGATGCAACGTGGTTTGTGGACGATTATTGGTATTTTTACTACCTGACACCGTTCGGGGATATATTGCGTGAGGGGGAAACTCCCTACGAACATGGCAACCACCCTTACGTTTTCAAAGCTTATCCGTTCATCGACGGGGAGATCCATTCGTTTGTAGCTGACGTAATCGACCAACAGCGATATACCAACCGCCTGATAACGTTGTACGATTGGATCATGCGGGCAAGCGCAAAGGGTGTGCTGATGATGCCGGAAGATTGTTTGCCGGACGGTGTGAGTGTGGAGGATATTGCGGAGAGCTGGACGGAGTTCAACGGTGTTATCGTGTACAAACCGAGCCGCACCGGAAAAGCGCCGGAACAGGTAGCCAATAATTCGACCAATATAGGTATTACGGAGTTACTGAGTTTGCAACTGAAATTTTTTGAAGATATATCGGGTGTTACCGGTGCCTTGCAGGGAAAACCGGGTTTCTCGGGAGAGAGTGCGTCGCATTATAACCAACAGACCGATAATGCTACAAAATCGTTGCTTGACCTGTTGGATAGTTTTAGCGATTTCGTTATAGACGGTGCTTACAAGGATGTGAAGAACATGCAACAGTTCTATGACAGTAAGCGGGTATTCAATATAGCCGGAAAGGACGGTGCATTGATCGAGTATGATCCGAAAAAAATACGGGATGTCGAGTTTGATTTGAGCATCACGGAAAGTACGTCTACTCCTGCTTATCGAATTCTTGCCAATGATTTTCTGATGCAGTTGTTTAATTCACAGGCTATCAGTCTGGAACAATTGCTCGAACATGGGGATTTCCCGTTTGCCGACGAATTGCTTCAAAGTATTAATTCGCAAAAGGAACAATTGGAACAGGGGAAAATGCCTGATGGCATTTCTCCGCAATTGCTACAACAGGTTAATCGGGGCGTGAATATGGATACCGTGAACAGACTCGGTACAGCCATACGGGGATAAACTTTTCAATCAAAGAAATTTCGTTTATCGACAGGACGGAACAATTTGCTCTGACGGCAAGCGTCAAGTACAGCAGTCAAATCGTCGTCGGTCAAATTACCTATACAGGTGGTTTGACCGCTTGACATTGAAGCAACGAGCCTTGCAACCGGTATTTTCCGGATAGCTGTCGCACAAAGGAAAGAGTCGTATTTTAGAAAATCATAGAATTTCTTTCTTAACGGATACTGCATGGCAAACTGTTCCGGTTTTTTCTGTATCAGGGGATGTATTTGGGAATTTATAAAGAAAAAACCAGCTACCTCGTCATTATAGACCCCGATAACGACAAAGTATTTTCCGTGGTCTATTTCCTCGAAGATTTCGGAATACAGAATCGCGCCTCTTTTGACAAAGCGTTCATAAATGGTATCTGGCAACTCCATCATAAGCAGGCTGTTTGAAGTTGGATTTGTTTGGCTACGTAGTCCACGTACTCTTCTTCGTCGCCAGCTTCCCGCAAAATATCTTTTACTGATATGGCCCGGTCTCGTGCCGTGTTACTCCATGCGAGTCCGTGAGACAACTCTGTAAGTTGCCCGAAACTTTTGTCCCGGCAAAATTCTATTGCATAGTCAAGGCATTCGATGTCGCTGGCTGAAAGTTCATCCATATCGGGAGGGGCAATCGCATTGACAATATACCGGTTCTCGAATGAGATTTTTTCCTTTATGTTCCCTACATAATCGGCGAAAAAGCTGTCGCCCCGGACGGCTTTCAAAATGTCATCCACATTTGATGGCACCGGTCCATACTGCATGGCAATGTATGTGTCGCCGGTTATGCTACGACCATACAGAGACAAATGGCGTTGGTCTGCAAAATAAAGGATCTTGCAGAGTTTGTGCATGTCGGACTTTCCTTCCAGTTTCGAAAGAGCGTAGAGCAAAGCGTTTAATGCCGCATCCGTTTGAAAAACCTGTCTCATCTTAGATGTTCCTTTCGTATATTTTCAGTAACCCTAAATGGATTAGGGTTACTGAGATATTGTTCATTGTCATGTTCATTGCAAAGTTAAACATTAAACATCATCGAACAAAATATTCATACTTCTTTATTAAGATCTACGTAATAATTTCTAATACAGGTGGCGGCTCGGCATAGTCTGAGCAGGTATGGTTCTGTATCCGGATTTCCGAGAATGTTTTTTTTAAGATGCGCACCACTTGATATACTGTCTACGTTTCAAGTCGATTGCTTTCTTTGACAGAGCACCGCTACCGTTACGATAAGGTGTGCAGTAGAAACATTCCACGGTCAGGTCGCGAACGAATACCTTGTGGTGGATGTAATGTTTTTGTTTCAATTTACGGAAGTTTTTCCGATCTGTAATGATCAGTTTTCCTCCCCTGCCATTCGGAATCACGTAATAGCGTTCGCCTGTTTTCCGATGTGCTTTGTTTGCTAATCTTACTGCTTCGTAAAGACGAAGTGTTGCACAGAATCTCTTAAAGATGTTCATAATCAAAACTATTAAATGATTAAACTTTATTTGGGCTTACGTTTATTGCTTTGCGAATAACGGCTGCATTCGGCATAATGCAAATGAATTTGCTTCTGCCCTCATTTGCACGTTATATTGTCGCAGCTGAAACGGTTCTTTTTTTTCTAACCGCAAACCTGCCTTTCCGGGGAACGAATTTGGGTATGTCCATTTCGAAATAGCAGATATGCAATCCTATGGCTCGTGTCATGAGCAAATCGTCGTGTTTCCCGATAATAGCGCCATACGCTCCATTCGGCTTTTTTTCGTAACATAGGTACTCGTCGAGGCAGCGTGCGTCGCGTTCGATATACAGACTTTCACGGATAACTTTTACGAGCGTGGATATGATCATCGGTTTTGTCGCTACATTGGTATGGAAACCATACTTTCGTGGTAATCCTTCTTTCACATCTTCCTCCGATTGCTTACGGGCATATAGATTGGGGTATATGTCTTTTATTTGATTCAGAATGAAGTGCGACTGGTCACCGTCTACCTGCCGTTCTTTGTCGTGGGTTTCAAGCGTATTGCTCTCTATGACAAGCAGGGATTTATTGTAAAATGCCGCGATTTGAGCTGCTTTCCACGCCAATAGGTCGATATCGCAGTGTCCATACCATTGGGCGACGACTACCGGCTTCCCGCCTTCTGCCATGAAGAGCCTATCGAACACGAGTATAACGGAATAGTCGGCTTTGTCGGACCGTCCTCCGACATCGACTATCGTCAAATATCGGTTGGTAACGGTTTCGTTTTCATCGTCGGATTCCGGTAAGTTCCAAATTTGCAACAGCCCCTGTCTGTCTTGTACAAACCGCAGGTTTTGCAGTGCCTTGCTGCCTTCGTCGGCATCGGCATATACCTCCCCGACATATTTAGGCGGCTTGCATGAGGGTCGTAATTTTTCCACTTTGTATTTGTCGAATACTCTTGCTCCTGAATGTACGAATGCTTCCAGATCATCGGAGGGGAATTCCGCCGCCATTAATCCGTGATCGGTGTATTTGGCTCTCTCTTGTATATACCAGTTTATGGCTTCGAGTGTTGCTCCCCGGTCCCACAGCCACCAAAGATATTTGCCACTTTCCTCACGGGTAGATGATACATTGTCGTTCTCCCTGTTGATGTACAGGCGTATCGCAAATTGGCTCTTTTCTTCTTCGCTGCTGAACTTGATGGAATACTGCTCGATGTCGAACCAAGAGACGAACATTGCTTCAAACTGCGACTTTCCGTTCTTGGCATCGTCGTATTCTCGTTGAAAGAAGTTGCCTGTGCCATTGGCTGTGCTTTCATAGACAATCATCGTATATGGACGGAGCAACACCCCCGAACAGGCAGAACGGACTATGTCTTCGGGTTTCTTTCCGTCGGTTGCTTTCCATAGTCCGACTTCGGAAAGATGCACCAGATTGTAATCGCCTCCACGACAACTGTCGGGGCGTTCTGCCGTACCGATCTTTATCTTGCAGTTGCGTTGCGGCACACGGTATATGCTTCCGGACTTTCCGACGCCGACTAATTTGGACTCATTCTCGTTGTAGGCTTCGCCTAATTTATGGAGCATTTCGACCGGATAGCTTTTAATCATGCGATCGAACATGTCTTTGATTTCGTCGGAACCCGATCCTTGATGGGCAATTATGAGCGAATTCAATCCGACTTTATGTACCAATTGCAACCATGCCATATAGATTTGCGATGTGGTAGAACCGCCCCATTGCCGGGCTTTCAACAATACAATCCGGATTGGCTTGTTTTCCTTTCGCAAGTGGTCCAATCGTTCTACAAACCGGCGTTGCGGTCGCGTAAGACGAAACAGCACGTCTTCTCCCCCACCCTTATTTTTGATGTATACATAGAAAGCCGCCCAAAAGGGGAAGTCGTACCGGCAACGTAAGCGAACAAATTGCTGAATGATTTTCTGCCGGTCTGCTTTGTATTCTTCTTCGTCATATCCGTGCTCTCCGGCACCGAAATCTTCTTTTTTTATCGCCCATAAAAAGGCATCTATCGAACCGAATTTTATTAGTTTTTTGATGAACGGGATATCCAGCATCTCGACTGGCAGATACTGTATTTTTATCGGGAAGTCCTCCATGTGAACATATTTCCGTTCTCCGATAGATCCTTTTCCGCTTATGGGATCGAACTTTGCGAATACTTCGGCATTACGTTTTTGGTTCTCGGTTACTATTTTCCGAATGATTTTATCGACCATTGCGTCTGCTTTTAATCGGTTTGTTTAATACGGCGACCACTACTCCTGCAAGATAGCCATACAGATGTAGCCATGCATTTGTGCCGGGAAGGAGAAAGCCTGCGAACAGGTATATCGACATCCATGTTTGATAGTACCACCTTCGCTGGACTTGAAACGATATCGATCCGAATAATACGAATATGATCGTCGAAAGTCCGACGGTCGGTTCTGCCATGCCTAATGTGTCGATCGGGACTAATATGGCAATGGCGTATGCCAATAGTAATCGGGAAACCGTAATGTCGTATATAAATAGCAACGATAGCCAGCATCCGATGTTAAGCAGGGCATGCAGGATATTTGCATGGAAGAATGGGTATATCAGCCTATTCGGTATATTGCATCCGGAATAAATGCCTACCGACATCCAATCGGTAGATATGCCAGCCAAGACAGCAATCACCACTCCTGCCACAAGGGCTATCCATTTGACTGCCTTACATGGATTTCCGTATTGTGCCCGGCTATGTTCTTGCTTATTAGCAGTTTTTTCATTTTTTCCCGTTTCCATTGTTTTCTTGCTTTGCAGATCATCATTTGTGCGCTTCCGGGGGTCAAATAGAATTTGGGCGCAGGTTGTTCCACCACAATTGCACAGAGTTCGGATATTCTTAAATCGGGTCGAGACTCACGCAACAGAAGCACCCGATGATATATTTCTTGGTACATTTCTTTTTTCAAAGGCCACATGGAATCCAAATCTATCTCTCCCCTCATAAGGGCGGATACTACCAAAGCTGCCCGTATATCGCTTACCCAAAATCTGACAGCTGGTTTATTGACGATCGTTTTGTATACATCGAGCATACGGATATGCCGGCATGATGATAAATATTCATCATATACCCGCATAAGATCGTTGATCCGCTCTGTCGAGTACTCCATTTTTGCGCCTTTATGTTTCATAGCCATCCCCGCCCTTATGTATTTGCCTCTGTTTCAAATTTATTGAGAAAAGTGTAAAAAGATAAACGGGGAATGCCTCCCTGAGAGCATATTTTTGCGATATGGTTTAATTTATAAAATTATAATTATCGAATTATGT
>ENA-OYWK01000390-OYWK01000390.1-human-gut-metagenome-genome-assembly--contig:-NODE-390-length-26148-cov-8.547465_pt1 | contig 26148 bp, 25 predicted proteins | sample MGYA00244808_ERZ653392 | MGnify/ENA primary metagenome ERZ653392 (study PRJEB26926, sample SAMN06165125) | human gut metagenome | biome: ENVO:00009003; feature: ENVO:2100002; material: ENVO:00002003...
TGAAGAAGGCTCCCTTCGATCAGGCCAAGGCCGATGCCTGCCAGATCGTGAAGCCTGCCTTTGAGCTGGCTGCTTCCGACATCAAGACCGAGGTCCTGAGTGTCGAGAAGGCTGCTGAGAAGCTGGTCGATCTGATCGGTGCCGACGTCATCGTCTCGGTCGGCCGCGGCATCAGCAAGGATGTCAACAAGGGCATCGAGCTGGCTGAGCAGCTGGCAGCTGCTCTGGGCGGCGGCGTGGTCGGCGCATCCCGTGCCGTCACCGATGCAGGCTGGATGACCGCTGACCATCAGGTCGGTCAGACCGGCAAGACCGTCCACCCCAAGATCTACGTTGCTCTGGGTATTTCCGGTGCCATCCAGCACACTGCTGGTATGCAGGATTCCGAGTGCATCATCGCCGTCAACAAGAACGAGTCTGCTCCCATCTTCGGTGTGGCAGATTACGGCATCGTCGGCGATCTGTTCAAGGTTGTGCCGGAGCTCATCAAGCAGGTCGAGGCAGCCAAGGCCGCTGAATAATTTGATCTTCTGAGATCCTGATTTGTGGAACACCGCCGCACAGTGGAAACGCTGTGCGGCGGTGTTTTTTTGCGCAGGATAAACAGCATCTGTTCCTGCTTGACAGAGGGAAAGAATCATGTTACTATGAAATTGGTATCGCTGTAAAAAGGAGGAATCTCAAATGAAACGTGCAAAAACACTTTTCGTCAGTCTTGCGGCCGGTGCGCTTGCGCTGAGTCTGCTGACATCATGCAGCGGGATGGAATATCCCGCCACCAGTCCGGGTGGGCACGGCTCCAATGGAACGGGTGGAACATCCAGCGGAGCGATGACAGGTGGAAACGGTTCTTCGGGAAACCAGGAAACGCCTGACACATCGGGAAGTTCGAGTTCTTCCAGTTCGTCCAGCGAACCGGAGAAGAAAATTGACCCGAACGAGAATCTGGAAGTTTACCGTGCAGAAGTCCTGCGGCTCATCAATCAGGCTCGTGCGGAGCGGGGAATCGTACTTTTGAAGGACGACGATGCGGCGTTAACGGAGAAAGCGCAAAAACTGGCAGAGAAACTGCCGGAAAATTTTACGTATCACTATTGTACGGAACAGGTCGCAGCAGGGTATCAGACGCCGGAATGTCTTGTAAGCGGACTTTTGAGTGAAGGTGGTTCGTACCTGCTCAGGGAAAGCTATACCAAACTGGGTGTGGGTTTCTATTACAGCGAAGATTCGGAGTATGGCTATTACTGGGATCTCTACTTTGAGAAGTCGTCGAACACTCCTGATCCAGGAACCGATGAAAAAGATGACTCGAATCAGAATGACAATACAAACGGTTCGGGCAATAGCGGAGAAAACAACGATTCGGATAACGCCGGAAATACCGATGCGCCGGATGACAAAGACGAAGAAAATACGGCTTCCCTTGACCAGCTCAGTCCGAATACAGTGGCCTACCGGAACGAAGTCTTGCGTTTGGTGAACATCGAGCGCAAAAAAGCAGGCTTGAACGAGCTGACGATGACCAACACAAATCTGCTCAAGGCTGCCCAGCGCCGTGCAAATGAGATCGCTGTTCGGTATAATCCGCCCCATACCCGCCTGGATGGCCGGAGTTGGAGCACGGTCCTTGCAGAATACAATGTCTTTTGGCGTGCTACAGGAGAGAATATGGCGGCGGGGTATCAAACGCCTGCGGAAGTTGTGGAAGGCTGGATGAACTCGCCGGGCCATCGCGCCAACATCCTGAATGAGGATTTCAATCAGATCGGCATTGGCTATGCCTATCGTTATGGGCCGGGTTACAGCCACTATTGGATCCAGATCTTTACAAATTAACAAGATTTCACCGCCGCACAGTGGAAACGCTGTGCGGCGGTGTTTTTTGCGCATATCTGCCCGCCGCAGCGCATACAGTCTGGTATGTGCCATGCCAAACGGACAGGAAAGGAGCGCACAGGATGGAACTGAAGATCTTTCGGGATGCGCTGCCCGCTGCGGGTGCGAACTGCACCGTCAAGGCGGAGCTCCCGCTGGAAACGGAGATCCTGATCTCCGATTATCTTCCGCCGGTGTTCAAGCTGGTCAAATGCTTTGCGAAACCGGTGGTGCTGCAAAAGCAGCTGCAGCCCGGCAAACTGACGCTGGAAGGCTATCTGCGCTGCATCGTGTATTATCAGGGCGAGGATGACGCGGGCCTCTGCCAGACGGAGCAGAAGCTGCCCTTCAACAAGGTGCTGGAACTGCCGGAGTTTGCCTTTACAGCATGGACGGCTCAGGTGGAGGGCCAGACCGAATACCTGAACTGCCGCTCGGTCACGCCCCGCCGCATCGAGGTGCGGGGAGCCTTTGGTCTGGTGGCGTCGGTCTACACCCAGCAGAAGACCGAGGTGCTCACGGCGCTGGCCGACGGCGGCATCGAGCAGCAGCTGACCACACTGGAGGGCGTCCGCCGCGCGGCCGTGCTCGACAAGCTCATCACGGTGGAAGGCGAGCTGGCCTTTCCGTCGCCGCCTGCCGCCATCCTGGACATTGCCGGGACAGCCTCCCTCCACGACCTCAAGGTCCTGAATGCCAAGGCTGTGGCCAAGGGGACGCTGCACGTTCTCTGCGCCTGGCGGGCAGAAGGGGAAAGTGCCCTGCAGAGCCAGAGTGTAGACCTTCCCTTCAATCAGGTGTTGGATGTGGAGGGCCTCAGCGAAGACTGCCGCTGCCTCTGCGTGGCCGAGCCGGTCGGGTTCACGGCCACACAGGGGGAGGGGGAAGCCCCCGGCACCCTCAGCGCCACCGTGATGCTGCGTCTGCGGGCGTGGCGGCCCTACCAGCTGCAATGTGTGGCCGATGCCTTCTCGACGCAGTTTGAGACAGAGCCTGTGATGCAGAATCTCCGTACCGAAGCGCTGCTCTGCGCCCTGAACGAGACGGCCACCCTGACCGGGTCCGGCCCGCTGCCGGATGCCGGGGCAAAGATCCTGGCCTGCTTTGCGGCCATCGGCCCGGCGCAGCTGGTCTGGCAGGAAACCGGCTGGGTGGTGGCGGCGCGGGTCCTTGTGACGGCGTTTGGCGAGAACAGCCTTGCCGAGCTGGAAAGCTACGAAAAGCCGCTGGAGCTGGCCCTGCCCATCCCGGCCGAAGCCGCCGAGACCGCAGCGCTCTATCCGGAGTGCTGGCTCAGCGTCGAGGACCTGCAATGCAGCTGTACGGGCGGTGCGCTGGATGTCTCGGTGACGGTGCGGGTGGAGGGTGCCATCCTCAGCCGCAGGCAGGCTTCCTGCGTGGGCAGCATTGCGCTGGGGGAGAAGCTGGCCCCTGCTGACCCGGAGATCTCCCTCCGCATCTATTACGCGCAGGCCGGGGAAGCGCTGTTTGCCATCGCAAAACACTACCATGTTTCGCCGGGGCAGATGCTTGCCGCAAACGACCTCGCCGAGGGCACAACGACCATCGAAAAAGCACAGCGGCTTCTGATTCCCGGTGCATGACCATAAAAATGTCCGCACTTGTATCTTATGTGCGGACATTTTTGCTGGTAAAGTATGACTTATGAACAAAAAGTGAACAAAAAGACAACAAGCCCTCTCCCAATTCGACACAGGCTTTGTTATAATGATTTCTGTCGTTTGAAAACCGGTTTGTTCAAAGGAGAAGTTTATGATCAAAAATATTGAGTTGGAGAAGGCGGCTTACGACTTCAAAGCCAAGATGCCCCTTCGCCAGGCAATCCCGCTGGGCCTGCAGCATGTGTTCGCCATGTTCGTCGGCAACCTGACCCCGCTGCTCATCATCACGAGCGCCTGCGGTCTGGCGGGCGGCGAGTTCGCTGACCTGCAGATCAGCCTGCTGCAGAACGCCATGTTCGTGGCCGGCATCGTCACGCTGGTGCAGCTGTTTTCCATCGGCCCGGTCGGCGGTCAGGTCCCCATCATCATGGGCACCAGCTCCGGTTTCCTGGGCGTGTTCAACAGCGTTGCGGCTTCCATGGGCGGCGGTGTGCTGGCCTATGGTGCCATCATGGGTGCGTCCATCCTGGGCGGCCTGTTCGAAACCGTGCTGGGCTTCTTCCTCAAGCCTCTGCGCAAGTTTTTCCCCTCGGTGGTCACGGGCACGGTCGTGCTGTCCATCGGTCTGTCGCTGATCTCGGTCGGCGTCAACTCCTTCGGCGGCGGCAACGCAGCCAAGGACTTCGGCTCCATGGAGAATCTGCTGCTGGCCGTCTTCGTGCTGGTGGTCATCCTGTTCTTCAAGCACTGGACCAAGGGCTTTTTGAGCTCTTCCTCCATCCTCATCGGCATCGTGGCCGGTTACATTGCCGCCTTCATCATGGGCTTTGTCCTGCCCACCACCGGTGTCACCGCCGACGGTGTGGAGTTCACCAAGGCATGGGTCCTGAACTGGAATAAGGTCGCACAGGCCAGCTGGTTCGCCATCCCCAAGCTCGTCCCGGTCAAGATCGTCTTCGATATGCGCGCCATCCTGCCGGTGCTCATCATGTTCATCGTCACGGCCGTTGAGACCGTCGGCGACATCTCCGGCGTGATGGAGGGCGGCATGGGCCGCGAGGCGACCGATAAGGAGCTGTCCGGCGGCGTCATCTGCGACGGCCTGGGTTCCTCCTTTGCTGCCTGCTTCGGCGTCCTGCCCAACACTTCCTTCAGCCAGAACGTTGGTCTGGTGGCCATGACCAAGGTCGTCAACCGTGGTGCACTGGCGACCGGTGCCATCTTCCTGATCCTCTGCGGCCTCATCCCCAAGCTGGGCGCACTGGTCTCCATCATGCCCCAGGCCGTTCTGGGCGGTGCAGCTGTCATGATGTTCTCTTCCATCGTGGTGTCCGGCATCCAGCTCATCACCAAGGAAAAGATGACCCCGCGCACCCTGACCATCGTTTCGGTGGCGCTGGGCGTGGGTTACGGCATGGGTGCCAACGCCAGCATCCTGGCGCACACCCCGCAGCTGTTCCAGCTGATCTGCGGCGAGTCCGGCATCGTCCCCGCAGCCTTCGTGGCCATCGTGCTCAACGTTCTGCTGCCCAAGGACGAAGAGAACGCCTGAGCTTCCTCTTCAGATCAAAAACTGTTTTAGTTCCCGCAGGGCTTCCGGCGTGTCTGCGTCCAGAAGCTCTGCACGGTCTGTGGTGAACACATTGCAGACCCGCTCCGGGTAACGCCGGAGCAGCACACTGCCGCCTTTGCCTTCGGGCAGGGTGCGCAGGGCGGAAAAATAACCGCATCCAAACAGAACGGGGCTTCCGACAAGCGGTTCCGGGTCGTTTTCGGCCTGGAACGCCAGCCGGAAGATCTCCCGCTCTGTTTCTTTTTGTGTCCGGGTGCCGGCATCAAAGGCGCACACCAGCGCCTCGACCGTCTCCCGCCGCAGCAGGGGCTGGTCGCCGGGCAGGAAGATGCAGCCCGCAAGGCCGGGCTGCAGAGCAAGCAGTGCGTCCAGCCCCAGCCGGACGGTGTCGTTCCGGCCCGGCAGTGCGTGGCGCAGGCAGGCGACCCCCAGCGTTTGGCAGAGCGCTTCCACCTCTGCCGACCGCGTCACGACGATGCGGCAGGCCAGCTGCGGGGTATCGGTGGCGTCCAGTGCCCGGCAGAGCAGCGGCCGCCCGCCGAAATCGGCCAGCAGCTTGTTGGAGCCAAACCGCCGGGCCAGCCCGGACGCCATGATGACACACCCGATCGGATGAGAAGTTTCAGACATGTGGATCCCTCCGCGTTGACCGTTCCGCTTCTCCCCTGGGAGCACAGCGGCAGCGCAGGGCGGACGGAACCGATAATTCTAGTGGTATTATAGCGGAAAATGTGATAAAATAAAAGCAAACAGCAAAAAAGAGAGGTACTGCGTATGATGACGATCCGGGAATACAAACGAGCGGAAAGTCTTGAAGAAGCCTGGCAGCTCAACCAGAAGAAGAACAATCGGGTCATCGGCGGCATGATCTGGCTTAAGATGGAAACGATCAACGTCGGCACCGCCATTGATCTGTCCGGTCTGGGGCTGGATACCATCGAGGAGACGGAGGAGCAGTTCTCCATCGGGGCCATGGTCACCCTGCGGCAGCTGGAGCTGGACGCCGGGCTGGCCGCATACACGAACGGGGCAGTGCGGGAGTCTGTGCGGCATATCGTGGGTGTGCAGCTGCGCAACCTTGCCACCGTGGGCGGCAGCATTTACAGCCGCTTCGGGTTCTCGGATGTGCTGACCCTGTTCCTGGCACTGAACGCCTCGGTGGAGCTGTACAAGGGCGGCATCGTGCCGCTGGCCGAGTACGCCGCCCGCCCCTACGACCGGGATCTCCTCGTGCGGGTGATCGTGCCGAAGGAACCGGCCGCGTTCTGCTACCAGTCGGTGCGGAACAGCCAGACCGATTTCCCGGTGCTGACCTGCGCCGCCGCCAAAACGGCCGAGGGCTATCGCTTCGCCATCGGTGCCCGGCCGGGCAAGGCAGTGCGGTTTGACCTGACGCCCAACGCGGCCGAGACGCCGGAGCTGCGGGCAGACCGCTTTGCCGCAGAAGTGCGGGCAGCGATCCAGACCGAGAGCAATCTGCGCGGCAGCGCCGAATACCGCAACCATCTGGCCGGAGTTCTGGTCAAGCGTGCGGTCCGCCAGCTGGAAGGGTAACGGAAAGGAGACCACGATGCAAATCACCATCATTCTGAACGGAACCAGAGTTTCCGCCGAGGCCGCCCCGGATACTCTGCTCATTGATTTTGTCCGCAGCCACGGCTGCTACAGCGTCAAGCGCGGCTGCGAGACCGCCAACTGCGGCCTGTGCACCGTCTTTCTGGACGACAAGCCGGTGCTGTCCTGCTCGGTGCTGGCAGCCCGTGCCGACGGCCACCGCGTCACCACGCTGGAGGGCCTGCAGGACGAAGCCGCAGAGTTCGGCGCGTTCATCGCCGATCAGGGAGCAGAGCAGTGCGGCTTCTGCAACCCTGGCTTCATCATGAACGCCCTGGCCCTCTTCCGCGAGAAGGAGTACCCCACCGAGGACGAGATCAAAGAATACCTTGCGGGCAACCTCTGCCGCTGCTCCGGCTACGAGGGCCAGCTGCGGGGCATTCAGGCATTTCTCGCGTGGAAACGATCGAAGGAGGCCGCCGAATGAAAAACGTCAACAAACCGTTCCGGAAAAAGGACGCGATGCAGCTCGTGACCGGTAAACCGGTCTACATGGACGATCTCGCTCCTGCCGACTGCCTCATCATCAAGCTGCTGCGCTCGCCCCACCCCAACGCCATCGTCAAGTCCATCAACACCACGGTGGCGAAAAAGGTGCCCGGCATCGAGGCCATCTTTACCTGGGAGGATGTGGACCAGAACGCCCGCCGCTACACCCAGGCCGGCCAGACCTACCCGGAGGCCAGCCCCTACGACCGTCTGGTCATCGACCGGCACGTCCGCTTTGTGGGCGATGTCGTGGCCATCGTGGCCGGTGCGGATGACAAATGCGTCGAGAAGGCGATGAAGCTCATCAAGGTGGAGTATGAGGTGCTGGAGCCGGTGCTGGATTTCCACACCGCCAAGGATAACCCCATCCTCGTCCACCCGGAGGACAACTGGGAGAGCCTGTGCCCCGTGGGCGCGGACAACAAGCGCAATCTCTGCGCCCACGATGAGTGCGGAAGCGGCGATATCGACGCCGTGCTGGCCGACTGCGACGTGGTCATCGACCATGTGTATCACACCAAGGCCTGCCAGCAGGCGATGATGGAGACTTTCCGCACCTGCTGCTATATGGACCTCTACGGCCGTCTGAACATCCTCAGCTCGACCCAGATCGTCTTCCATACCCGCCGCAACGTGGCCAATGCGCTCCACATCCCCAAATCCATGATCCGCGTCATCAAGCCCCGCATCGGCGGCGGCTTTGGCGCCAAACAGACGGCGGTTTCGGCCATCTACCCGGCCTTCGTCACTTGGAAGACCAAAAAGCCCAGCAAGCTCATCTTCACCCGCGAGGAGAGCCAGACCGCTTCCTCGCCCCGCCACGAGATGGAGATGCACGTCCGCCTCGGTGCTACCAAAGAGGGCCTCGTGCGCGGCATCGACCTGTACACCCTCTCGAACACAGGCGCTTACGGCGAGCACGGCCCCACGACGGTGGGCCTGTCGGGCCATAAATCCATCCCGCTGTACGGCAAGGCCGAGGCCTTCCGTTTCGTCAGCGATGTGGTGTACACCAACCACATGTCCGCCGGTGCCTACCGCGGCTACGGCGCAACGCAGGGCCTGTTTGCCGTGGAGTCTGCCGTCAACGAGCTGGCGGCAAAACTCCACATGGACCCGTTCAAGATCCGCGAGATGAACATCGTCCGGGAAGGCGATGTCATGCCCGCCTACTACGGCGCAGTGAACACCAGCTGTGCGCTGGACCGCTGCCTGAAAAAAGTCCACGACATGATCGACTGGGACAACAAGTATCCCGTCCGCGACCTTGGCAACGGCAAGGTCCGCGCCGTCGGCATGGGCATGGCGATGCAGGGATCCGGCATTTCGGGCATGGACGTCGGCAGCGCGACCCTCAAGGTCAACGATGACGGCTTCTATTCGCTGATCATCGGTGCAGCGGATATGGGCACCGGCTGCGACACCACCCTGGCGCAGATCGCCGCCGAAGTGCTGGACTGCGAGCTGGACGACATCATGGTCTTTGGTGCCGACACCGACGTCTCGCCCTACGACTCCGGCTCCTATGCGTCCAGCACTACCTACGTCACCGGCAAGGCCGTCGAAAAGTGTGCGCTGAAGCTGCGGGCACAGATCTGCAAGCTGGGCGCGGAGCTGCTCCACTGCGAGGAGAGCGAAGTGGTCTTTGACGGCAAGACCCTCTCTGTGGACGCCGACCCGACGAAAAAGGTCTCCCTGAGCGAGGTGGCGTTCGCCTCTCAGTTCGGCCACATGGTGCCGCTGGAAGTCACCGAGACCCACACGTCGCCCCTGTCGCCTCCGCCGTACATGGTGGGTGCTGCCGAGATCGAGCTGGACAAAGAGACCGGTGAGGTCAAGGTCGTGGATTATGCCGCCTGCGTGGACTGCGGCACCCCCATCAACCCCAATCTGACCCGTGTGCAGGCTGAAGGCGGCCTGCTGCAGGGCATCGGCATGGCGCTGACCGAGAACATCACCTACGACAGCAGAGGCTGGCCGATGGAAAACTCGTTCATGCAGTATAAGATCCCCGCCCGTGTGGACATCGGCCACATCCGGGTGGAATTTGAGAGCAGCTACGAGCCCAACGGCCCGTTTGGTGCCAAGTCCATCGGTGAGGTGGTCATCAACACGCCGCTGCCCGCCATTGCAGATGCAGTGTACAACGCCATCGGCACCCGCTTCTATGAGCTGCCCATTACCCCGGAACAGATCGCCATGGCCGTGGAGGAAACCCGCTGAATGCTGTCCGAAGCACAGTTCCCATTTCTGGCTGAAAAGGGCCATGTCGTCTCGCTGGTGGGCGGCGGTGGAAAAACGACGCTGCTCTATCAGCTGTCGGCCCACTGCGCCCGCAAGGGCTGGCGGGTGCTGGCCGCGACCACGACCCACATCCGGCAGCCGGACCACAACATGGCCCATACAGAAGCCGAATGCAGCGCCCTCTGGGCTGCGGGGGAGTATGCCGTCCTGGGCACACCGGACGGCTGCGGCAAGCTGACCGCCCCACTGCCGGACCTGCTGCACCGCTGGATGCGGCAGGCCGACGCCGTTTTTCTGGAAGCTGACGGCGCGAAACGGATGCCCTGCAAGGCCCCGGCGTCGCGGGAACCGGTGCTGCTGCCGGAATGCGACACCGTGCTGGCCGTGGCCGGGCTTTCAGCTCTGGGCCGCCCTTTGCGGGAGGTCTGCTTCCGGCTGGACGAAGCCTGTGCACTGCTGCATACCGTACCGGACACCCCCCTGACGCCGGAGCTTCTGGCTGCACTGCTGGCCAGCGAAGCCGGTGGGCGGAAGCTGGTGGGGGAGCGGGCGTTTTATGCGGTGCTCAACCAGGCGGACGACCCCACCCGGCGGGCGCTGGGCGAGACGACCCGGACCATCCTGTGGGAACGATATCATGTGCAAAGCGTTCTGACGCATTTTGCAAAAGGAGAACGAGCCGAATGAGCGAAGAAAAGATCGTGTTCTGTACAGGCGGCGGCTGCACCGCCAAACTCGGCGCGGGGGTGCTGAGCCGCATTCTGGAAAAGCTGCCGCGCGGCGAGCAGGACCCAAACCTGCTGGTCGGCTATGACAGCAAGGACGACGCGGCGGTCTACCGCATCACCGATGACCTTGCGCTGGTGCAGACGGTGGATTTTTTTCCGCCCATGGTCGATGATCCCTATACCTTTGGGCAGATCGCCGCAGCCAACGCCCTCAGCGATGTCTATGCGATGGGCGGCGAGGTGAAGACGGCCCTGAATCTGGTCTGCTTCCCGGAGAGCATGGACCTGAACGTTCTGGGTGAGATCCTGCGCGGCGGTGCCGAAAAGGTGGCTGAAGCGGGGGGCATCCTCGCGGGCGGGCACTCCATCGCGGACACCGGCGTCAAATACGGCCTCTCGGTGACGGGTCTTGTGGACCCGCACCGCCTGACCGCCAACGACACCGGCCGCCCCGGCGACCGGCTCATCCTGACCAAGGCGCTGGGCGTTGGGCTCATCTGCACGGCCAACCGTGTGGGCGAAGCTGCGCCGGAGCAGATGGAAGCCGCCATCCGCTCTATGACGACGCTGAACAAAACGGCGGCAGAGATCGCGCGGAAGTATGAGGTCCACGCCGCAACGGATGTGACGGGCTTCAGCTTTCTCGGCCACCTGCACGAGATGATGGGCGGGCGGCTCTCCTGCGTCGTGGATGCCAGAGCTGTGCCGGTGCTGCCCGGCGCATGGGAGGCGGCGGACGCCTGTCTGTACACCGCTGCCGGGCAGCGCAACCGCAACCATACCGGCCCATTTATCCGGTTTGAGAACGTGCCCTTCCCGATGGAAGAGATCCTGTTCGACCCGCAGACGTCCGGCGGGCTGCTGCTGGCGGCGGCCCCGCAGAAGGCGGAGGCGCTGGCGCGGGAACTGTGTGCGGCGGGCCTGCCTGCCGCCATCGTGGGCGAGATCCGGGACGCACAGCCCACGGAGATCACAGTGAAGTATTGAGAGGATAGAACGATGATGTTGAACGTAGATGCACGCGGGGATGCCTGCCCGCTTCCCGTTGTCAAGGCAAAAAAGGCCATCGCTGCGCTGAACGGTGCAGGCGAGGTGGAGGTTTTGGTGGACAATGAGATCGCCGTCCAGAACCTGACCAAGATGGCGCAGCAGAAGGGCTATGGCTCCAGCGCGGAGAAGCTGGCCGAGCGGGAGTACCGCGTCCGGTTCACGGTGGGCGATGCCTCCGCTGCGGCCGAAGAGCCTGCCGTCTGCACACCCGATGCCCGCACCGATACCGTGGTGGCCATCGCAGCGGATACGATGGGCGAGGGGGCCGAGGAGCTGGGCAAGACCCTGCTCAAGGCGTTCGTCTTCTCGCTGACCCAGCAGGAGAAGCTGCCCAGGACCATTTTGTTTTACAACGGCGGCGCGCACCTGACCTGCGAAGGCTCCCCGATGCTGGAAGACCTCAAGGTTCTGGAAGCCGAGGGCGTGGAGATCCTGACCTGCGGCACCTGCCTGAATTTCTACGGCCTGACGGAGAAACTGCGCATCGGCACCGTGACGAATATGTACGTCATTGCGGAAAAAATGCTGAACGCCGGGAACGTGGTCAAGCCGTGATCTATCTCGATCATGCCGCCACCACACTGCAAAAGCCGCCGGTGGTGGGGCAGGCGATGCTCGCGGCTTTGCAAACGGCGGGCAACCCCGGACGCGGGGCGCATGAACCGACCCTTCACGCGGCCCGTATCGTTTACGACACGCGCACGGCGCTGGCAGAGCTCTTCCATGCGGAGGACCCGGCCTGCATCGCCTTTGCGGCCAATGCCACCCAGGCGCTCAACACCGCCATCGGCGGGCTGCTTTCGCCCAGCGACCATGTCATTGCAACGGTCTGCGAGCACAACTCGGTGCTGCGGCCCCTCTACCGCCTGCGGGAACAGGGGGTACAGCTCAGCTTTGTGGGCGTGGACGACCGCGCCGTTCTGCGGTATGAGCAGTTCGAGCAGTTGGTCCGGCCTAACACCAGAGCGATCGTCGTCACCGGGGCATCGAATGTGACCGGCCATGCCACCGACCTGCCCTTTGTGGCGCAGGTGGCAAAAAAGCACGGCCTTCTGTTGATCGTGGACGGTGCCCAGACGGCGGGGAGCCTGCCCATCGACGTGCAGGCCCTCGGCATCGACGTGCTCTGCTTCACCGGGCACAAGGGGCTGATGGGCCCGCAGGGCACCGGCGGGCTGTATGTCCGGCCGGGGCTGCGGGTCGCGCCGCTTGTTGTGGGCGGCAGCGGGGTGCACAGCTTTGCCGAAGCTCACCCTGCAGAGATGCCCACGGCGTTGGAAGCCGGTACGCTGAATGTCCCCGGCCTTGCCGGGCTGGGGGCCGGGGTGCGCTGGCTGCTGGAACAGGGGGTCGAGGTGCTTCACGCCAGAGAAATGGCGCTGACCCGGTCGTTCTGGGAGGGCGTCCGGGAGGTCCCCGGCGTCGTTCTGTACGGAACGCTGGCAGCCCCCCGTACACCGATCGTCTCGCTGAACCTTGCCGGGGAGGACTCCGCCCGTGTGGCGGATGCGCTCTGGGAGGAATACGGCATCTGTGTGCGGGCCGGTGCTCACTGTGCCCCGCAGATGCACCGGGCGCTGGGCACCGTGGAGCAGGGCGTGGTGCGGTTCAGCTTTTCGCACCAGAACACCGAAGCCGAGGTGCAGTGCGCCGTAAAGGCGGTCCGCGCGCTGGCATTGGAGGAATAAAATGCGAGCAAAACGACCGTATATCGTGCTTTCGTTCCGCGCTACGGTGGATGCCATGGCGTGGGAAAAGCATTGCCTTGCCGAACACGTCCCCGGCCGGCTCATTCCGCTGCCGCGGGAGCTTTCCGCCGGGTGCGGTCTGGCGTGGCGGATGCTGCCGGAGGACTGGCAGTGCTGGCGGGAGCGATTTGACACTGCCGCCTACGATGCCGTTGCGCAGGTGGAACAATGATTTGAAAAAAGGAGACCCTTGCATGGAACCCCGAACTTTTTGTGATGCTTTGAACCGTGAGGCGGGCGATTACCTATTGGCTACGGTGCTGGAGGGCGCGGCGCAGGGGGCGCAGCTGCTGTTGTGCGGCAGTGTGCCCGTCTGGCCGGAACATCCGGCGGCGTGTCTGGAAGCACAGCTGCCTGCGCTGCAGCAGGTGACTGCCAGCGGAGTGCAGACATTTGGGGCGCTTCGTGTTTTTGCCGAGCGGTTCGGTGCAGCCCCGCGTCTGGTGGTCTGCGGCGGCGGTCATGTGGGGGCATCGGTGGTGCGGCTGGCAAAGCTGCTGGGTCTGCCTGTCTGCGCCTTAGAGGACCGCCCGGAATTTGCCGGGCAGCTGCGGCAGGCCGGGGCCGACCCGGTGCTCTGCCTGCCCTTTGAAGAGGGCCTTGCAGCAGTCTCCGGCGGAGCAGAGTGCTATTTTGTGGTCGTTACCCGCGCCCACAGCTGCGATGTCCAGTGTCTGACGGCCATTCTGCAAAAGCCCGCCGCCTATGTCGGCATGATGGGCAGCCGGGGCCGCGCGGCTCTGGTGCGCCGTCAGCTGACCGAAGCCGGGCTGGACCCGGCGCGGGTGGAGCAGCTCCGTGCGCCCATCGGTCTGGCCATCGGGGCCAAAACGGCGGAGGAGATCGCGCTTTCCATCCTCGCACAGATCGTGCAGGTCAAGAGCACCCGCTCGCTGACCGAGGGCTTCCCGCCCGCCATTTTGGAAGCATTCCGGGCGCTGCAAACGCCTGCGGTGCTGGCGACCATCGTGTCTCGCCACGGCTCCACGCCGCGGGAAGTCGGCTCCAAAATGCTGGTCCTGCCGGAGGGCAGAGCCGTGGGCAGCGTGGGCGGCGGCATCATGGAATACCGCATCCAGCAGCTGGCCGGGAAGATGCTGGCCGGGGCGGTAGCGCCCGCCCAATTGGCCGATCTCACCACCGACGGCACAGGCGACGATGCAGCCATTGCGGCCTGCGGCGGCTCCATGCAGGTCTTTTTACAGCGGATCGAACCGGAGGAATGAACGATGAAACAGGAAAAACGGATCGTGGTGCGGGGCGGCGGAGACCTTGCCACCGGCACCATCCACCGGCTCTGGTCTGCCGGGCTGCGGGTGCTGGTGCTGGAAGCAGAACACCCCGCCGCCATCCGCCGTCAGGTGTCCCTGTGCGAGGCGGTCTATGAGGGCGAGACCACCGTGGAGGGCCTGCGGGCCGTGCGGGTAGCTTCGCTGGCCGAAGCCGACGCCGTCTGGGCGCAGAACGCCGTCCCGGTTTTGGTGGACCCGAAGGGCAGCTGCCTGGCTGCGGCAAAGCCTGCCGTGCTGGTGGATGCCATCATTGCCAAGAAAAATCTCGGAACCACGCGGGATATGGCTCCGCTGACCATTGCCCTCGGCCCCGGCTTTGTGGCCGGGCAGGATGTGGACGTGGTGGTGGAGACCAAGCGCGGCCACAAACTAGGCCGCATCATCCGGGCAGGCTCTGCTGCGCCGAACTCCGGTGTGCCGGGCGTCATCGGCGGCTATGGGGCCGAGCGGGTCATCCATTCGCCCGCCGCGGGTGTGTTCCGGAATCGCCGCGCCATCGCAGATTTTGTGGAGGCTGGCGAGACCATCGCCCTGCTTGAAACGCCGGAAGGGGAGACCGTCCCCGTCACGACGCAGATCTCCGGCATCCTGCGGGGGCTTCTGCGGGATGGCTACCCGGTGCCGAAGGGCTTCAAGGTGGCCGATGTAGACCCCCGCCGCGAGGAGCTGGAAAACTGCTTCCTCATCTCCGACAAGGCCCGCTGCATCGCGGGCAGTGTGCTGGAACTGGTGGCTGCTGAGCTTTGGGAATAACGAAAGAACGAGCAAAAGAAAAACCGCCGCCTTCCGGTCATCCCGGAATGGCGGCGATTTTTGCTTGCAGGGGTCAGTTCGTCTCTTCGGTGAGCTTGGTGATGAGCATCTGGTAGATCTCGTTGCCCTTGAGAATGAACTGCTTTTTCACGAGGTCAGCGCTGAGCCGGTCGGGGGTGCCGATATTCAGGCAGAACAGCTCCTGATCCAGCGCTTTGATGGTGCAGCGGATGGTGCAGTGCCCATCCGGCTTTTCGGTGATGCGGGCCGCATACTGTGCCTCCTTGCGGGCCCAGGTCTGGCTGCGCAGCACGGCGGCTACGGCGCGCTCCCGCACACTGCGGGGCAGGTCATAGGCCAGCTCCTGCGCGACCTTGCGCCCTTTTTCGGTGATGGTGTAGCGCCCATCGGCCAGCGTGACCAGCTTTTGCTGGGTGATGTCATCCAGGCAGGAGCCGATCTCAAAATAATTGACCAGCGCTTCCTCCATCAGAGCGTTTTCAATCTCCGTGCGGGTGATCGGCCCGGCATTCTTCACGAGATAACACAGCAGCAACCGGATCTCGGTGCTGTCGGTCAGCCCGCCGGGGCGGACACCGGCGGTAAAAGCATCGTTAGCGGCCATCGTTCTGCACATCCCCCTCAAGTTTCAGATTGCGGAAAATCATCTTCTCTTTATAGTATAAAGGGTTTTACGCCGGATTGCAAGCCGCAACCGAAAAATCAGTCTCGATCCGCTTGGGGCTGTCGGGCGTGGAGTAGAGCCAGTGGTCCAGGTGGCCTTCGGTGATGAAATAATGCAGCTCGAATCGGTGGCTCTGGCCGAGGCTGTGGTTTACGATGACGAGTTTGATCTTCATTTTTTCCGGCAGAATGTTCTTGATGTAAACACTCACAGCCTGGCCGGGGTGAAGATCCTGGCAGCTCTCGGCCAGCCCGGCCAGATTCGGCGCGATCTCGATGAAGGTTCCGTATTCCTCCACGCTGCGCACGATGCCCACCACCGTTTCGCCCACGGTAAAACCGGCGGCGTTCTCGGCCCAGGTGCCCAGCAGCTCCCGGATGGTCAGGACGAACCGCCCCTGCACATCCCGGCTCTTGATGACGCACAGAATCTGTTGCCCCACGCTGACCCGGTCGGCGGGAGAGGAGATGCGGCTGACCGACATGCAGTCGATGGGAAGCAGGGCGCTGATGCCGCATCCTACGTCGCAGAAAGCCCCGAACGGTTCGATGTGGGTCACGGTGCAGGGCAGGATGTCGCCGGGGCGGAGGGTGTCGAGGTAGTCTGCCTTGCACATCCGCTGCGCCTCGGCGCGGGAGAGCCGGTAGCAGGGCTGGCCGGCCTCATCGGTGTCCAGCTCTTCGATGACAAAACAGGTGGGCCGCCCCACCCGCGTGAGCACGGCAATGTCCCGTACACTGCCCGTCTCGGCTCCGTCGGCACACTGCTCAAAGGGCATCACGGCCCGCACCCCGCCCAGTTCGAACCGCAGCTGGCGGGCCGTGTCGAACGCCAGTGCAGTGCTCTGCAAAATTTCGCGGCTGGCCATGGCCGCCCGCAGCTCCGCAGCCGAAAGCCGGTCTGCACTGCGGTAATTTCCTTCGGTACGATAAGTCTGCATCATTCTTCATTCCTCTTTCTGTGCTGTTTTTGTCTTGCGCACCCGCCGTTTTGCCCGGCGGCAGTAAAACCATATGCGCTGACAATTGCATTTTATACGAGTTTGGATTATACTATATCTGTATGCGGCGGCCGATGCGAAATCGGCGCGGGCCGCGATACGGGCCTGTGCCGGAGGGCACAGGCAGGAGGGAGAGCTGTTCATGGATATCGCAGTTGGAGATACCATCCTCACCCGCAAAAAGCACCCCTGCGGAGCGTCCAGCTTCGAGGTGCTGCGGGTGGGCATGGATTTCAAGATCCGTTGCACGGGCTGCGGCCGCGAGGTCATGCTGCCCCGCGCAAAGATCGAAAAAAACATCAAAAAGGTCCAGAAGCCCGGTGCCGCCGAGTGACGAACCGCCACATCCCATGAGAACGATAAGGAGAACTGCACAAGTATGTCAAAACTGTTTTCTCAGATGGATGCGGTCTGCCACCGGTTCGAGGAGCTTTCGGTCCGCTTGAACCAGCCCGAAACAGCGGCGGACCCGGCACTGTTTCGCCGCCTGATGCAGGAATACCATGAGGCCGAGCCAGTGGTGCAGGCCTATCAGGCCCTGACAACGGCGCAGGATCATCTTGCCCAGGCAAAAGCCCTGCTCGAAGGGGAAACCCTCGACCCGGACTTTAAGGAAATGGTACAACAGGAGATCAGCGAAAAAAGTCAGGATGTGGAAGAACTGGAAAATTCTCTCAAAATTCTGCTCCTGCCCAAGGATGTGAACGATGGCAAAAGCGTCATCGTGGAGATCCGCGGCGGGGCAGGCGGCGAGGAAGCTGCCCTGTTTGCACACAGCCTGATGCGGATGTACACGATGTATGTGCAGAGCCGTGGGTGGGAGCTGGAAGTGCTCAACCTCAACGAGACGGAGCTTGGCGGCGTGAAGGAAGCCATCTTCGCGGTGAACGGTGCAGGGGCATACAACCGCCTCAAGTACGAGAGCGGCGTCCACCGGGTGCAGCGGGTGCCGGAAACGGAGACGCAGGGCCGCATCCATACCTCCACGGCCACGGTGGCCGTGATGCCGCAGGCGGAAGAGGTGGACTTTGCGCTGGACCCGAAAGACCTCCGCATCGACACCTTCCGCTCCTCCGGCGCGGGCGGTCAGCACATCAACAAGACGTCTAGCGCCATCCGGGTGACGCACCTGCCCACCGGCATGGTGGTCGAATGCCAGAACGAGCGCAGCCAGTTCCAGAACAAGGACAAGGCGCTGGAGATCCTCCGCAGCCGTCTGCTGGCCCAGAAACAGAAGGAACAGCAGGATGCCATCAATGCCAATCGTCAGGGCCAGGTGGGCACCGGAGACCGCAGCGAGAAGATCCGCACCTACAACTTCCCGCAGGACCGCTGCACCGACCACCGCATCGGCCTGACCGTGCACAATCTGGATAAGATTTTAGACGGCAATCTGGACGAGATCATTGATGCGCTGGCGACCCATGAGCAGGCCGAAAAGCTCCGCCAGCTCAACACACAAAGCGACAAATAATGCACCTGAAATGGCGTAAAGAATATATACTTTACAGATAGAAAGAACGATGATTCGAATGGAAATGAAAACTGAGATACTACCCGCCAAGGGCGAGGGCATTGCAAAAGCGGCCGCGCTGCTGCAACGCGGCGAGCTGGTGGCCCTGCCCACGGAGACGGTCTACGGCATCGCAGCCGATGCCCGCAATGGGGAAGCTGTGGCCAAGATCTTTGTGGCCAAGGGCCGCCCGCAGGATAACCCCCTGATCGTCCACATCACCGGCCCGGAGATGCTGCCCGGCCTCGTCAGCGAGGTGCCGGAGCGGGCACAGCTGCTCATGGCGGCGTTCTGCCCCGGCCCGCTGACCATCATCATGCCGCGCGGCCCGGAGGTGGCGGCGGAGTGCTGCGCCGGTCTGGACACCGTCGGCATCCGGATGCCCAGCCACCCCGTGGCCCGTGCGGTCATCGAGGCCAGCGGCTGTGCCTTTGCGGCCCCTTCGGCCAACCTGTCCGGCAAACCCAGCCCCACCAACGCACAGGACGTCTTCACCGATATGAACGGCCGTCTGCCCCTGATCCTGGACGGCGGCGAGTGCGACTGGGGCGTGGAGTCTACGGTCGTGTCGGTCGTGGGCGATAAGCCTACCCTCTTCCGCCCCGGCCACATTACATTGGAAGACCTGGAACGCGCCCTCGGCGAAGAGGTCGAAGTCTCCAAGGCCATTCTTGAAAAGCTCCCGGAGGGCGCGGTCGTCCGCAGCCCCGGCATGAAGTATAAGCACTACGCCCCCAAGGCGGATGTCACCCTGCTGGACGGCACCTTTGAGCAGTTCAAGGCTTACGTGGAGGCCCACATGGACCAGAATCCCAGCTGCCTCTGCTTCACGGGCGAGGCCGAAAAACTCGGTGTGCCCTGTGTGGAGTATGGCCGCGAGGGCGATGGTGCCGACCAGGCAAAGCATATCTTCCGCAGCCTCCGCGCACTGGATGAGCAGGGCGACGGTGTCGTCTATGCCCGCTGCCCGCAGAAAGACGGCCTGTCCATGGCGGTGTACAACCGCCTCATCCGGGCAGCGGCTTTCCGGGTGATCGCGCTATGATCACGCTTGGCATCACGGGCCGCAGCGGCTGCGGAAAATCCACCGTGACCGCGGTGTTTTCGGCCCATGGGGTCCCGCTGGCCGATGCAGACCAGATCTCGCGGGAGATGCTGCTGCCGTCTTCGCCGCTGCTGCCGGTGCTGGCTCAGCGGTTCGGAGCAGACATCCTCCGGGCGGACGGCTCGCTGGACCGCCGCCTGCTGGCAGACCGTGCCTTTGCGGCACCGGAGGGCAAAGCGGCGCTGGACGCCATCACCCACCCGGAGATCGTCCGCCGCATCCGGCTGGCAAAACACGCTGCCGAAGAGGCGGGGGCTTCGCTCTTTGTGCTGGATGGTGCGGTCATCGTCGGGACAGAGGCCGAAGCCGAGTGCGACCGTCTGGCTGTGGTGACGGCTCCATTTGAAACGAGCGTGGCCCGCATCGCTATGCGGGACGGCATCGCGCCCGAAATGGCAGCGCGCCGCCTGAACGCCCAGACGCCCGAAGAAGCCCTGCTGGCCCGCGCCGATTACGTTCTGCGCAACGACGCAGACCTTGCCGCACTGGAAACAGCTGCGAACGCGCTTTGCGAGCAGTTGCTGGCGGAAGGCGGCACGAAAGGTGGTGCGCGACCCTCGATTTGAATGCGAAGAGATTTTTGAACGGCTTCGTTCTGGTGTTTCTGGTGACGCTGGGCATCCTCTGCCTGCCGCCGGTGCGAATGCGGGTGGAAAAAACGCTCTATCCCTGCAAATATTCCGCCCTTGTGGAGCAGTACGCTGCCGAGTACGACCTCGACCCGCTGCTGGTCTACTCCTTCGTTCGTACGGAGAGCGGCTTTGACCCGGATGCTACATCCAGCGTCGAGGCCCGCGGCCTGATGCAGATGACCGAGGAGACCTTCCTCTGGCTGCGCAGTAAGATCGCGGAAGGGGAAAACGTCACCTTCGGGGATCTGTATGACCCCGCTGTCAGCCTGCGGTTCGGCTGCTACTACCTCCATCTCTGCATGGAGCGCTACGGCGGCGATGTCGCCACAGCGGCTGCGGCCTACCACAGCGGCTGGGGCACGGTGGATGCGCTGCTGCAAAAGGAAGAACACTCCGCCGACGGCATCACGCTGCAGGGCTTTCCCTACAACCAGATGCACCACTATGTGGAAAAGATCACCGCCTGCTATGCAGTGTATCAGAATCTGTATGGCACTTGATCCGCTTGAACCGGGCCTCCCGGTTTGAAATATTTAGGAATATGGAAACAGAAAGGCAGGAGAAATTCTATGGCAGAAAAAACTCCGACCCAGCAGCTGGCCGAAAAGCTGCTCTATAAGCCTGCTTACGTCGCCGACAAGGATGCAGACGTCAAGCAGAAGGCACACGCTTTTGCCGAGGGCTACAAGAAGTTCCTCGACAACGGCAAGACCGAACGCGAAGTCGCCGCCGAGAGCGAGCAGATGCTCAAGGATGCCGGCTACGTGGAGTTCGACCCCAAAAAGACCTACCAGCCCGGCGATAAGGTCTACTTCGTCCAGTTCAAGAAGGCTGTCGTGGCTTCCACCATCGGCACCCGCAGCTTTGAGGACGGCTTCCGTCTGGTCATCGCGCATACCGACAGCCCCCGTCTGGACCTGCGCCCGACCCCGCTGTATGAGTCCGACCACCTGAGCTACTTCAAGACTCACTACTACGGTGGCATCCGTAAGTATCAGTGGGGCACCATGCCGCTGTCTATCCACGGCGTCTTCACCCGCGACGACGGTACCACCGTCACCGTCCGCGTCGGCGAGGACGAGGGCGATCCCGTCTTCTGCATCACCGACCTGCTGCCCCATCTGAGCGCCGAGCAGAACACCCGCACTCTGAAGGACGGCATCAAGGCTGAGGAGCTGAACATCCTCATCGGTTCCGATGCTGTGGAGGATGAGGATGTCAAGGAAGCCGTCAAGCTGAACACCATGATCCTCCTCCACGAGAAGTACGGCATCACCGAGAAGGAGTTCATGCGGGCCGAGATCGAGATCACACCGGCTTACAAGTGCCGTGACGTCGGTTTTGACCGTTCCATGGTGGGCGGCTACGGCCACGATGACCGTGTGGACGCTTACCCCGCACTGATGGCTGAGATCGAGACCAAGGCCCCGGCCTACACCACCGTTTGCGTCCTCACCGATAAGGAAGAGATCGGTTCCGATGGTGTGACCGGTATGCAGAGCATGTATGCCTTCCACTTCATGCAGGAGCTGTGCCGCACTGCCGGTCAGGACGACATCCTGGCCTTCCGCAACAGCGTCTGCCTGTCCGCAGACGTCACCGCTGCCTACGACCCGTCCTGGGCCAGCGCCTTCGAGCCGATGAACGGCACCTATGCAGGCCGTGGCGTGGCGATTTTCAAGTACACCGGCGGCGGCAGCAAGGGCTCCGCAAGCGATGCCTGCGCAGAGCTGGTCAGCGATGTCACCCGGATGCTCGACAAGGGCAACGTGGCATGGCAGATCGGCGAGCTGGGCCGTCTGGACCTGGGCGGCGGCGGCACCATTGCCAAGTATGTGGCCAACCGCGGCATCCCCGTGCTGGACATCGGTGTGCCCGTGCTGTCCATGCACTCTCCCTTCGAGGTCATCCACAAGAATGACCTGTACATGGCATATCGCGCCTTCAGCCTCTTCAACAACGCACAGTAAGCGCCATTGAAAAACCAGTGCCCCGGCAGGTTTTGTGCCCGCCGGGGCATTTTTGCACTTTTTTGGGGAAAATGCTTGACCTTCCACCGACTTTATGGTGTAGTGTAAGGGCGGAGGTGAAGCAAATGAACATCAAACAGGCTTCGGCACAGAGCGGGGTCTCCAGCCCCAACATCCGCTTTTACGAAAAAGAAGGGCTGCTGACGCCTGCCCGCAACCGGAGCAATGCCTACCGGGATTACACCGCCGAAGACGTCCGGACCCTGAAGCTGATCCGGATGCTTCGGATGCTGGATCTGCCGCTGCCCACCATTCAAAGCGTTCTCCGTGGGGAACAGCCGCTGGCCGAAGCAATCCAGGCGCAGCAGGCAGTGCTGGAACAACAGGCCGCCCGGCTGGCGGGTGCGATCCGCTTTTGTGCAGAGCTGACCCGGCAGGCACCCCGGATGGAGCAGCTGGATGTGGACGACTGCCTGAAACGGATGCAGGACCCGCAGGAGCCGGACGGATTCTTCACCGGCTGGCTCAAGGACTACCGCACGGTGGCAGAAAACGAACAGAAAAAGCGTTTTTACATCGTATCGGAGCAGTCCATCAACACCCCGGAGGACTTTACGGAAGCGCTGCAGCGCTATGCCGAAGCGCAGGGAAGCCCTCTGTGCATCACAAAAGGCGGGATGTATCCGGAGTTTGAGTGGAACGGCATCCGATACAAAGCGTGGCGGGGGCAAGGCCGCTATTGCGATTCCATCTGCTGCGAAGCGGTCGTTCCGGAATCGCTCCAAACGGGGCTGCCGCCCAGACGGGAGCGCCTGCTTCGATGGCTTTGGCGGCTGCTCCCTGCGGCGGTGGCCGCTATGGTGTTGGCAGCACTTGCTCTACGCGGCAGAATGTGAACCCCTGATCCCGATACCACTGGATGATGTCCGGCAGGGCTTCGGCGGTGGTGTGGGTGGTGGCGGAATCGTGCATCAGAACGATGCACTGGGTCTGTTCACCGGTCTCCCGCACCACATTGCGGTAGATGGTGGATGCGCTGGGTTTGCCGCCCACAGCATCCTCGGCGCAAACGTTCCAGTCCACAGAGGTGAAGCCTTTTTCAGCGGCCTGCGCTTTCAACTCGCTCATGATGCCTTTGCCGCCGTAGCGTCGGCTGACGGTGTTGGTGCTCCCGCCCGGAAAGCGCAGATAGCGGATGCTCTCGGCGTGAACGTAGGGCGCGATGCGCTCCTTCAGCAGGGCAAGGTCCTGCCAGTAGGCATCCGAGCTCCGGTAGATGTCGCTGTACTCGTGCGAGGCAGAGTGGAATGCGATCTGGTGCCCGGCGGCTTCTGCCTCAGCGAGAAGCGGCAGATACTTCTCGTTGTACCCGGTCGCCACCACAAAAAAGGTGGCCCGGACTCCGGCGGCGTTCAGCGCGGCCAGAACGTCCGGCGTCGTCTTGCTGGGACCGTCGTCGAAGGTCAGGCAGACCCATTTGTCCGGTGGTGCGGGCGGCGTTTCCGGCACCGACCCGGCCGGCACTTCGCTTGCGGCAGGGGAGACGAAACCTTCGTCCGGGATGGGCGTCAGGTCATTTTCCCGGCACCCGATGACCGGCGCAGAAGCATAGAAACTCCCAAGCCCAAAACCTAAGCCCAGCCCCAGAAATAGAAGGATCGCGCCCTGTAATAAAAACTTTTTCTGCACCTTCACACCAAAAACCTCCTCATGCTGTGAATTTATGAAAAAGCGTCTCCGTACAAGATATGAGAGCCGAAAAATTCTATGAAAAACGCTTGACTTTCCCAGGAGATTATGGTACTATACTTGAGCAGTCCGCACCACGGTTTCAGACCTCAGGAATCGGAGATTGCACCAAAACAGTATGCGAAGGTGGCGGAACTGGCAGACGCGCACGTTTGAGGTGCGTGTGGTTTATCCTTGGGGGTTCAAATCCCCTCCTTCGCACCAGATGAGAAACCCGCATGAATGCTTGAAAATCAAGTGCTCATGCGGGTTTTTGCTTGTTTTGGAATGTGCAGATACGAACGAATGCCAGCGGTTTTACCGGCTTCTGACGCTCCCAAGGTCGTCAAAAAGTCGTCAAAAAGTGGTAAAAAACAAGAACAGAGGCAAACGCAAAAAGGCTCCACCAAACGGGGAAACCGTTCGATGGAGCCTTTTCTTATGCGGAAGAAGGGACTTGAACCCTCACTCCGATGGAACTGGTGCCTAAAACCAGCGCGTCTGCCGTTCCGCCACTTCCGCACGGAGCTTATTAAGTGTATCAAGTTTGCACCCAAAAGTCAATTCCTGCGGCACAATTTTATAATCACATCCCGCGCGGCGCATACTAGCAAAAAAGATTCCGGGGAGATGGCGAACGTGAAACAGCAGGACCGAGCGCACCGAAAGGGCTGGAAGCGGGCAAAGCAGGCGGCAGCATGGCTGGCACTGCTGCCGGTCGCTGCGCTGGGGTGGCTGTACAGCCGTCTGCCGGACCGCGTCTATCTGACGCCGGGCGAGGTTCTGGCGCTGCCCCGCTTTTCTTATGTGGAGCCGCTGGGGGCGCACGGAAGCCAGAATGTCGCCAGCACCCGCGCGGTGGGAAGCTACCAGACCACCCTCTCGCTGGGCGGCTGGCTGCCGATCAAGACCATCCGGACCATCGTCACCGAGCGGATGCAGGTGACGGTCTGCGGAACGCCGTTCGGGGTGAAGATGTTCTCGGAGGGGGCGCTGGTGGTCGGCTTTTCGGACGTGGAACGCCCCAGCGGCGGCACGGCCAATCCGGCAAAGGAAGCCGGGTTGCGCCTGGGCGACCGGGTCATCCGCATCGGCACGACCGTGACGGAGGACAATGACGCCGTCAAAGCGGCGCTGGAAGCAGCGCAGGGGCAGGCGGTGGAGGTCGTGTATATCCGGAACGGAGAGCAGCTCCGCACGACGCTTGTGCCGGTCTGGGATGCGGCGGCGGGGCAGTGGCGGGCCGGGATGTGGGTGCGCGACTCTTCGGCCGGTGTCGGGACGCTGACCTTCGCAGACGATGCACGGGGCATTTTTGCGGGGCTTGGCCACCCCATCAGCGACAGCGACACCGGCGAGAGCATTGCACTGCGCACAGGGGAGATCGTCCCCTGCGAGATCACCGGCTGCAGCAAGGGGACAGCAGGAAGCCCCGGCGAACTGAAAGGGCACTTTCTGGGCAGCCGGGCCATCGGGAGCATCCGCATCAATGGGGAGAACGGCGTATACGGCACCACCCGCACACAGTTCGCCGGGCAGCGCATGGAGGTCGCCTTTGCGCAGGAGGTCACAACGGGCAGCGCGGAGATCTGGTCTACGGTGTCCGGTGAGACGCCGCGCCCTTATCAGGTCCGGATCGAACGGATCAGCGACGCAGACCCCAAACGGAACATGGTCCTGCGGGTGACAGACCCGGCGCTTCTGGCGCAGACAGGCGGCATCGTGCAGGGGATGAGCGGGAGCCCCATCGTACAGAACGGGCGGCTGGTGGGAGCAGTGACCCATGTTCTGGTCAACGACCCGACACGCGGCTACGGAATTTTTGCCCAGACCATGTTGGAACAGGCCGAAATCGCGGCGCAGAGGGCGCAGGATACAGAATCGTCAAAATGAATAAGCATCATTCGACAATGAATGCTATAATATGGCAAAAATAACCGTTGAAATCGATGGAAAAATATGGTAAAATCAAAAGCGTTAAGGGAACTGCACACTTTGGAGGAATGAACGATGGATAAAATTCGGTTTTTGATGTCGGATACCAGCGCAGAGATCACGGAAGCCTGCCGCGAAGCGCTGGAACAAAAAGGCGTGGAAGTTACGGTCGTCGAAAAGGACGGACAGAAGGTGCTTCAGAAAATGCTCTCGGTGCGGCCGCAGGTGGTGCTGCTGGACGCTTTTATGCCGGGGCTGGATGCACTGGCCGTCAAGCAGAAGTACAACGCCGCAGGCGAGCGGCACACCTCGTTTTTTGTGACGGGTGCGTTCCAGAGCGAGGAAATGGTCCAGGAATTGCTGGATGAGGGATTTGCGTACTATTTCGTCAAACCGTTTGACGAAAATGTTCTCGCCAGCCGGGTCGTGAAGGTGGCAATGGGCAAGGAAAAGCATCACCTGACCACCAGTGTGGACAGCGATGAGCTGACCGTGACGGAGATCCTGCACCAGATCGGCGTCCCCGCCCACATCAAGGGCTACCAGTTCCTGCGGGATGCCATCCTGCTCACCATGAACGAGCCGGAGTACA
>ENA-OYWK01000394-OYWK01000394.1-human-gut-metagenome-genome-assembly--contig:-NODE-394-length-26034-cov-12.650795_pt1 | contig 26034 bp, 18 predicted proteins | sample MGYA00244808_ERZ653392 | MGnify/ENA primary metagenome ERZ653392 (study PRJEB26926, sample SAMN06165125) | human gut metagenome | biome: ENVO:00009003; feature: ENVO:2100002; material: ENVO:00002003...
AGGGTTTGGGGCAGGCACGCCCCAACAAGATCACTTCGGAAATGCAGACGCATTGCAGAAGTGAAGTTCCCGAATGGACAGAAAATTTTCAAGAATTGAAAATTTGTGGCCACGGGACGGTTCTTGCCCTCTACCGCTGCGCTCAAAACGCATTTTCAACAAATGTTTCCAAATTGTTAAGGCGCAAAAAATAAGTAGAGGTTGTGCTGCTCATGTATGGGAATCACCGTTTGCTCCGAACGAAGTTCCTGCCCCTGTTTGTGCAGCGGCGTTGACGAAAAGTCGGTATCACGTCCGGTCGGCTCATGAAATTTTCAAGGTGCGTTTCCCACAAAAAGAGAAAACCGCCCACGCAGCGCAGCGATGATTTTGTCGGGTGAATCGGCGGCAAAATGAATCGGGTGTGTTGCGGGGCGATAAGTTCTTTCGTGGACTTTTCCTCACGGAAGTGGTGGGTCTCACGGTGATAACCAACCACTTTCTGTGGCTGTGTTCAAAATGAACACGACCACATCTTGTGGAAAGGTTCAAACCAATCCATAAGAGCAGTGGGATTTACAAGAAAAATACCACTGTGTGTGAAAATCGTCAAGAGGGTTTTGGAAAATTTATGGCAATAAAGTGGAGAGAGTAGGACTTATAGGATATTTAACGGAGGCAAATCGGGAATAAGGTATGATGACTAGAGTGGTAGAGGTATGGAACCGACGCTGGATGTACAGCGTATACGAGGACATCCGATCCCTACCTTCCGAAAATTGACAAATAATTCTCAATTTTAGTATACAGCCTCCGTCGGTGCGTGATATCCTGAAATCACCGAAAGCACTGATTCAAAAGGAGGCTGCTTATGTTCGACAAGCTGTTCACGCCCATTACCATCAAGGACATGACCCTGCGCAACCGCATCATCATGCCTGCCATGGGCACCCGCTTTACCGAGGATCGTTTTGTAAACGAAAAGCACATTGCATACCATGTCGCCCGCGCAAGGGGCGGCAGCGCTCTGAATATCGTGGAGGTCTCCTCCGTCCACGCCCTCAGCGCCCCCAAGATGTTCCTCTCCATCGCAGAGGACAAGTACATCCCCAAGCTGAAGGAACTGACCGATGCCATCCATGCCGAGGGCGGCAAGGCCGGTATCCAGCTGTGGCAGGGCGGCTTGGCTGTCGGCATGGACCAGACGGCTATGATCCTTCTTTCCAGCGATACCGAGCTGGCCCCCGGCTTCACCGTTCCCGGCATCAGCAAGGAAATGATCGCTGAGGTGGTGGACTGCTACGGCAAGGCGGCTGCCCGCGCCGTGACTGCCGGGTTCGACTGCATCGAGTTCCACTGCGCCCACAACTATCTGCCCCACTCCTTCCTGTCGGATGGCCTGAACCATCGCACCGATGAGTACGGCGGCAGTCTGGAGAACCGCGCCCGCTTCCCGCTGGAGTGCATTCGCGCCATCCGCGCCGCCATGCCGGAGGGGATGCCCCTGTTCATGCGCATCGACGCACAGGACGATGGCTTCGGCGAGGCCGGTCTGACCGTGGAGGACACCATCACCTTCTGCAACTGGGCAAAGGATGCCGGTGTGGATGTGCTGGATGTCTCCCGCGGCAACATCGTCACCGCCGCCAGCAAGTATGAGGTGCCGCCGCTGGATCTGCCCCGCGGCTTCAACGTGGACAATGCTGCCCGCATCCGCAAGGGCACCGGGATGCTGACCATCGGCGTGGGCCGCATCAACGACCCCCAGCAGGCCGAGGACATTCTGGAAGCCGACAAGGTGGACATGGTGGTCATGGGCCGTGCTCAGCTGGCAGACCCGGATTTCTGCAACAAGTGCAAAGAGGGCCGGGTAGAGGACATCGACCGCTGCGTGGGCTGCAATCAGGGCTGTCTGGATGGTTTTGCCGACCTGAATATGCCCCACATCACCTGCCTGCGCAACCCTGCCATCGGCCGTGAGACCGAGTGCGCCGCAGCCATGCAGCCCACCCAGAACCCCAAGACCATCCTCATCGCAGGCGGCGGCATTGCGGGCCTGGAAGCGGCCCGCACCCTGAAACAGAAGGGCCATCACCCCATCCTGTGCGAGGCTACCGATGCACTGGGCGGCCAGTTCGTGCTGGCCGGCAAGGCTCCCCGCAAGGAGGAGATGGAAGTCGCCATCCAGAGCATGGCATCTCAGGTGCAGCGGATGGGCGTGGATGTCCGTCTGAACACCCCGGTCACCCCGGAACTCATCGAGGAGATCAAGCCCGCTGCCGTGTTCAACTGCATCGGCGCAACGCCTCTGATCCCCAGAATCCCCGGCGCAGAGGGCGCATACGTTGCCAACAGCCATGACGTTCTGGCCGGTAAGGTCAAGCCCACCGGCAAGGTGGTGATCATCGGCGGCGGCATGGTGGGCATGGAGGTGGCCGAGCTGCTGGCAGAGCAGGGCTGCACCGTGACCGATCTGGAAATGATGAAAGAATTCTGCGCCGATCTGGGCTCTGCCCGCAAGATCTGCGTGACCGAGAGCATCTACGCCCACGGCATCACCCCGGTGACCGAGGTGAAAGTGACCGAGATCCGCGAGGGCGCGGTCCTGGGCGAAAAGGACGGCCAGACCGTGGAATACCCCTGTGACTGGGCGGTGCTGGCCATCGGCAGCCGCAAGCGGGATGGTGCTGCGCTGGAAGAAACCTGCCGCAAGCTGGGCATTGGCTATCTGGCACTGGGCGATGCCGCCGGTGCCCGCCGCGCCATGAATGCCACCCGCGAAGCCTATGATGCCGCTCTGCGGGTGGACGATGCCGTCTTTATGCAGGACATCATCGCAGGCCCCAAGACGGTTTTTGTCACCGGTGCTACCGGCACCATGGGCCAGGAGACGGTCAAGCAGCTGCTGGCCCGCAGCCCGCGCTTCAAGGTGCGTGTGCTGGCACGTCCCAGCGATAAAAACCGCGCCCTGCTGAAAAAGATGGCACACCCAATGCTGGAAGTGGTCTGGGGCGATATGGCAGACTTCGCCTGCGTCCAGCGCTGCGTAGCTGGCACGGACTATGTGCTGCACATTGGTGCAATGGTCTCCCCGGCGGCAGATAAGTACCCGGAAAAGACCCTGTACACCAACATCGGCTCCACCCTTGCCATCATCAAGGCCATTCAGGAGCAGCCCAATGCCGATGACATCCACCTTGTCTATGTGGGCACGGTGGCAGAGACCGGCGACCGCCAGTACCCGGTGCAGATGGGCCGTTGCGGCGACCCCATCAACCCCTCCATCCACGATTACTACGCCATTAGCAAGGTGTTCAGCGAGTTTGCCATTTTTGAAAGCGGCCTGAAGCACTGGGTCTCCATCCGTCAGACCGGACAGTATCCCACCAACGACGGTGCAGGGGAAGAGCCCATCATCTTCCACCAGCCGCCTAACAACGTGCTGGAATGGTCTACTTCCATCGAAAGCGGCATCTGCATGGCCAATATCTGCGAAAACTGGGTGCCGGAAAGCTTCTGGCGCAAGGCCTATAACCTCAGCTCCGGCAAGGGCTGGCGCTTTACCTGCTGGGAGTTCACCAACCTGATGATGGAGGGCATGGGCATGACCTTTGCCGACACACAGGACCCCCGCCGGATGGCACAGTACAACTTCCACGGCCACTATTTCAGCGATGCCGATGCTCTGAACGACATCCTGCACTTCCGCTGCATCGACCCCAAGACCTACCAGCAGGGCATCGTGGACAGCATGAAGGCCATGATGAAGAATCCCATGATCGCTGCCATGATCCCCGGCGCAGAGGCCATGAAGGCACAGAATGTGCAGATCGGCCACAAGCGCATGGGCTACGACTGGATGATGGAAAACAACGAGACCGACTGGATCAACGCCTTCTTTGGCTCCAAGGAAGAGGCCGAGGCAATCCCCAGTCTGGAAGAAGGCTACAAGCTGTTCCACCCCAGCGAGGAGGAGCAGAAGCTGGATCACGGCTACGACGAGAGCAAGGATTTTGAAATGCTGGATCTTGAGGACATGAAAAAGGCTGCTGCCTTCCGTGGCGGCGAAGTGGTCAGCGACAAGATGGAAAGCGTCTATAAGCCGCTGGTCTGGAAGTGCGCCTTTGGTCACACCTTTAAAGCAACCCCCAACACGGTGCTGCGGGGCGGCCACTGGTGTCCGGAGTGCCAGCGCAGTGAGTGGCACTATGCCGAGATCGCCCGCAAGAACCCCTTCTACGCCCAGGTCTGGAAGCCCATCCACGGCGATAAGCACGATTACCACATCCCCATGGCATACAGTGCCTTTGACATCACCAAAAAGCTGAAAGAAGAACTGAACATTGAAGATTAAGGAGGACGCCCATGTTACTGGAAAATAAAGTTGCAGTTGTCACCGGCGGCAGCCGGGGCATCGGTCTGGCCACCGTCAAAGCTTTTTTGCAGGAGGGTGCTGCGGTGGTGCTGTGCGCCAGCCGTCAGGAGACCGCCGACCATGCAGTGGCGGAGCTGAAGGCTGAGCTGCCGGATGCTGTGGTGGAGGGCATCTGCCCGAACCTTGCCGATGCAGCCGCTGTGGAGTCCGCGATGGACGCCGTGGCTGCAAAGTACGGCAAGATCGACATTCTGGTGAACAACGCCGGGATGTCGGAAAGCACCCCCTTTGCCAGCTACACCCCGGAACTGTTCGATAAGACCATGGACCTGAACGTCAAGGGCGTGTTCCACTGCGCCCATGCCGCCGCCAAGTGGATGGCAGAGCAGCACAGCGGCGTCATCCTGAACACCTCCTCTGTGGTGTCCATTACCGGGCAGGTCACCGGCGTGGCGTACCCCACCTCCAAGTTTGCGGTCAACGGCTTCACCCTGACGCTGGCCCGCGAGCTTGGCCCGCAGGGCATCCGGGTCAACGCCGTTGCCCCCGGCATTACCGAGACCGACATGATGAAGGCTGTGCCCAAGGAGATTATTGATCCTCTGATTGCGCAGATCCCCCTGCGCCGTCTGGGTCAGCCGGAGGATATCGCCAACGCACTGGTGTTCCTTGCCTCGGAGAAGGCATCCTACATCACCGGCGTTGTGCTGAGCGTGGACGGCTTGGCAAGAGTCTAACTACCTACTGACATTCTCTTCCTTCATTTTTTCTCCTTATCCGGCTGTTTCTGGTTTTTGGTCAGGAACAGCCGGACTTTTTATTGCAAGGCGCAGCCCGGTATGGTACAGTTATTATACTAGGATACAGGAAGGTGAAAAACATGGAGCAGTACCAGAGCATTTGTCAGCATCTGTACGAGGCTACCCAGATCCCGGCGCTTCTGGTGGCGCAGGACGGTCATGTGGTGGCGGAGTGGTCCCGCTTTTCAAAAACGCCGGTGCCGGAATATGCCTTCAGGGTGACGGTGCAGGATTTTGAGCTGCAAAAGCGGGATGCGCTGCACCCGGCTATTTTCCACATCAAGCCCGGCTATCTCTTCGCTATGGCAAAGCTGGATGCACAGCTGTACTGGGTCACGGGGCTGGTGTCCCCGGTGCGCCGCAGCTATGAGGAAATTTTTGCAGCCTACGGGCAGGAAAGTCTGTTCACCCCGGAGGCGCTGCGCACGCTGGCTACCGGGCTGCTCAACTCTCCGCTGGTCACGCTTTCGCAGCTGAAAAGTGCAGTCTGCCTGTTGCTCTGCCTTGTGCACGGCACCATGATCCCGGAGGAGGACATCCTGCTGTGCAACGATGAAGACCGCCTGCCCATCGGGCAGCCGTTTCAGGCGGCGCTGTTCCAGATACGGGAAACCCCGGAGCCGCATATCACCACCCAGCTGGAGGAGCGCATCGCCGCGCTGGTCGCAGCAGGGAACGTGGAGGAGCTTGCCCGGTATATGCGCAAGCCGGAACAGGGAAAAAGCGGAAAAATGTCGGAGGACCCCCTGCGGCAGATGAAGTACCATTTTGTGGGGTTTGCCGTGATCGTGTCCCGTGCCGCCATCAAGGGCGGCATGGACGAGGAAGAAGCCCTGACCCTCAGCGATCTGTACTGTCAGCGGGTGGACGTGATGACCCAGGCCATCGACATCCTGCGCACCTTCTACGAGATGAGCATGGAGTTCTGCCGCAAGGTGCAGCAGGGCAAGCAGGGCAGCTATTCGCCCACAGTGCAGAAGTGCCTGCACTATATCTCCCGCCATCTGCACGAGAACATCCGCGCCGAGCACCTTGCCCTGCTGACCGGGCTCAGCTCTAAGACCGTGGCAGAGCGCTTCCGGCAGGAGATCGGCTGTTCCATCCCGGATTATCTCCATGCACAGCGGGTGGAGGAGGCGAAGTATCTGCTGCGATACACCGAGTATTCGCTGGTGGAGATCTCCGGCATCCTCAACTATGCCTCCCAGAGCTATTTTACCAAGATCTTCCGGGACCGTACCGGGCAGACCCCGCAGCAATACCGGGACTGCCCGCAGGAACTGACAAACACATAAGGTGATATCCCAGAGATGCGGAGCGGTTTGCTCCGCATTTTTTTATAAACTTCTTTTTATTGATATACCTATCCGGCGTTCCTTTGCTATAGTTATGCTAACATCCGCTGATTCACCAAAAGAATGAAGGAAAGGCAAGGAATTTGTAGTGAAAGAGCGTAACGAAAAGCGGCCCGCCCGCAAAAAAGGCATCGTGCCCATTGCGGTGCTGCTGACCATTGGTCTCATGGTCAACATCGCCTGCGGGATCTTCTATTCCGCCATCACCCCGTTTATGACCGCAAACTTCAACCCGCTGCTGACAGGGCAGAAGCAGGTGACCACCGGCCAGAGCCTGACCGTGGAGCAGGCGGCAGACCAGAGCCGCGCCATGGCACAGGAACTGGTGCAGGAAGGTGCCGTTCTGCTGAAGGACCAGAACAATGCTCTGCCGCTGGCAGAGGGCACCGCCGTCAACCTGTTCGGCTACAGCTCCGTGGACCCCATCTACGGCGGCAGCGGCTCCGGAGCCAGCGACACCTCCTCCAACATTGATTTGGTCACCGGCCTGACCAACGCCGGGTTCACGGTCAATCAGGAGCTGGTGGACTTCTACAAGAAGTCCGGCGTCAGCCGTGCAGCCCAGAAGGGCTTTGAAGGCTCCAACTTCACCCCGGCCGAGGTGCCCGCAGCCCAGTACACCGACGCGCTGCTGCAAAATGCCAAGGCATTCTCGGATGTGGCCATCGTCACCTTCTCCCGCGTCGGCGGCGAGGGCGGCGACCTGCCCCAGGATATGTACGCCGCCGGTTATAGCAAGACCGACGACGGCAGACACTATCTGGAGCTGACCCAGGACGAAGAAGATCTGCTGGCCCTCATCAAGGCACAGGGCTTTGGCAAGGTGATCGTCCTCATCAACTCCTCCAACGCCATGGAACTGGGCTTTTTGGAGGATGACTCCATTGATGCCGCTCTGTGGATCGGCAGCCTCGGCTCCACCGGCTTCAACGCCGTGGGCGAGATCCTCTCCGGCAAGGTGAACCCCTCCGGCCGTCTGTCGGATACTTACGCTTACGACCTGACCACCGCTCCGGCTTACTGGAACGCCGGCGACTTCACCTATTCCAACCTCAACCACCACTATGTGGAGTACGCCGAGGGCATCTATGTGGGCTACCGCTTCTACGAGACCCGCTATGTGGACAACACCACCGGTGCCTGCGACGAAGCCGCTTATGCAAAGGCCGTGCAGTATCCCTTCGGCTACGGTCTGTCCTACACCACCTTTGAGCAGTCCATTGCCGACTACAAGACCTCCGACAGCGCCATCGAGATGACCGTGGAGGTCAAGAACACCGGCTCTGTGGCAGGCAAGGACGTGGTGCAGGTCTACTACACCGCCCCCTATACCATCGGCGGCATCGAAAAATCCCATGTGGTGCTGGCAGGCTTTGCAAAGACCGGCCTGCTGCAGCCCGGCACCTCTGAGAAGGTGACCATCACCTTTGCCCCGGAGGATATGGCCTCCTACGACGAGACCGGAGCAAAGGCTTACGTTCTGGAAGCCGGTACGTACCAGATCAAGCTGATGAACAACGCCCACGAGGTCATCGACCAGCGGGAGTACGAAGTGCCCGCCACCATCACTTACAGCGGCGAGAACGCCCGCAGCACCGACCTTGTGGCCGCCACCAACGAGTTTGAGGATGTGGCACAGGGCCAGATCCAGAAATACGTCTCCCGCGCCGACTGGGAGGGCACCCTGCCCACCACCCGCACCGACGGCAAGACTGCCAGCGCAGAGACTGTTGCCGCCAAGGAGAACACCCCGGTCTATGAGAACAACGACAGCGACCAGCCCATCACCGTTGCCGACCACGGCCTGACGCTGGAGGATATGACCGGGCTGGATTACGATGACCCCAAGTGGGACGACCTGCTGGAGCAGCTCAGCGTGGACGACATGACCAACATGATCTCCAACGGCGGCTGGTCCACCCCGGAAGTTGCCAGCGTGGGCAAGCCCGCCACCAATGATCTGGACGGCCCTGCGGGCATCAACAGCCTGGTCAGCAGCCTGAAGGGCGTTTCCTTCCCCAGCGAGGTCATCGTGGGTTCCAGCTGGAACACCGACCTTGCCCAGCGCTTTGGCACCGCCTTTGGTGCCGAGGCCGCCGCAAACCATGTGGTGGGTCTGTATGCCCCCGGCATGAACATCCACCGCACCCCCTTCTCCGGCCGCAACTTTGAGTATTACAGTGAAGACGGCCTGCTCTCCGGCAAGATGGGCGCTGCCATGGTGCAGGGCGTGGGCAGCCAGGGTGTGTACACCTACATCAAGCACTTTGCCCTGAACGATCAGGAGTCCAACCGTCTGTCCATCTCGGTCTGGGCCAACGAGCAGTCCATCCGCGAAATTTATCTCAAGCCCTTTGAGCTTTCCGTCAAGGAGGGCGGCACCACCGCCGTCATGAGCAGCTACAGCCGCCTTGGCAACACTTGGGCGGGCGCTTCCAAGGCACTGCTCACCGATGTGCTCCGCAACGAATGGGGCTTCCACGGCATGGTGGTCACCGACTCCGCCATGGGCAACACCAGCTGGATGGACATCAACCTTGCCCTCCGCGCAGGCGGCGACATGATGCTCTGCCTGATGGGCGTCAAGCTGGATTCTTCCTCCAACACCGCACAGCAGGCCATGCGCCGCGCCTGCCACAACATCCTCTACACGCAGGCAAATAGCATTGCCATTGCGGCAGCTGTGGATAACACCCCCTACTGGCTCATCCTGCTGGCCATCGTGGACAGCATCCTGCTCATCGCCATCGTTCTGCTGATCCTCAAGCGCATCCCTGCTGGCAAAAAGCTGGGCAAGGGCGCAAAGGCCGGCATCTGCGTGGGCATCGTTGCCGTGGTGGCACTGGTGTTCTGGGCCATGTTCTTCCGCAGCGACAGCGTATCGGCTGCGGCCTCCTCTGAGAGCGCAGCCGCTTCCGAAACCGCCGAGAGCACCGCAGCATCGGAAGACGCAACGGACGGCCTGTTCATGGAGCTGTCCCAGACCGACGCAGGCGGCTGGCTGGGCTGCCACGTCTACCTGATGCAGGACGGCAGCTACTCCGTTACCTACGATTACAACGCTGAAAATGCCGGTGTCGAAGGCGAAAAGGGCACTTACGAGATCGGCGCGGACGGCACCCTGACCCTGACCGCAGAGGACGGCACGGTGCACACCGCTGCTGCCGCTGCCAACGCAGACGGCACCATCAGCTACACGCTGGAGTTCACCGAGGCAAACACCTCTGTGGTCTGCAACCCCACCGGCACCCTTGACCCCAATGCAGCCTCCGCAGCACCTGTCATGGAAGGCCTGTTTATGGAGCTGTCCCAGAAGGACGCAGGCGGCTGGTTGGGCTGCCACGTCTACCTGATGCAGGATGGCAGCTACACCGTCACCTATGACTACACTGCTGATAATACGGGCATCGAGGGCGAAAAGGGTACTTACGAGATCGGTGCAGACGGCACCCTGACCCTGACCGCAGCAGATGGCACGGTGCACACCGCCGCTGCCGCTGCCAACGCAGACGGTACCATCAGCTACACGCTGGAGATCACCGAGAGCAACACCTCTGTGGTCTGCAACCCCACCGGCACCCTTGACCCCAATGCAGCATCCGCAGCACCTGCTATGGACGGTCTGCTGGTGGAACTGTCTCAGAAGGATGCAGGCGGCTGGCTGGGCTGCCACATCTATCTGATGGAGGATGGCACTTTCTCGGTGACCTACGACTATACCGCCGACAACGCCGGGATCGAAGCTGCCAAGGGCACTTATGTGGACAACGGGGACGGCACCCTGACCCTGACTGCCGATTCCGGCGAGGAGATCACCGTGACCGTTACCGATAACGGCGATGGCACCAAGACCTACGCCGCCGAGGTTACTGAGGTAAACACTTCCATTGTCTGCAACCCCACCGGCAAACGCTGATGGCCTATGGGCGGCGGTGCGGGAGCATCGCCGCCCATTTTATAAGAGGAGACGCTATGAAACACCCTGAAATTCTCCAAAAGCTTTCCCTTGAACAAAAATGTGCCCTGCTGTCCGGCAAAAATACATGGCAGACCCAGGACTACCCCAAGCAGGGCGTGCCCGCCATCTGGCTGTCGGACGGCCCCAATGGCCTGCGCAAGCAGGCGGGTGCAGCCGATCATCTGGGCTTGAACCCCAGTGTGCCTGCCACCTGTTTTCCCACTGCTGCCACCATGGCCAACAGCTGGGACCCGGCGCTAGGCGAAGAAGTAGGCCGGGCACTGGGGGAGGAGACCGCCGCGAACCGAGTGAACGTGCTGCTGGGGCCGGGCCTGAACGTGAAGCGCAGCCCCCTGTGCGGACGCAGCTTTGAGTATTTCTCCGAGGACCCCTACCTCTCCGGCAAGATGGCCGCCGCCTACGTCCGGGGCATTCAGGAAAACGGCATTGCCGCCTGCCCTAAGCACTTTGCGGTAAACAGTCAGGAACTGCGCCGCATGGCAAGCAACTCGGTGCTGGACGAGCGCACCCTGCGGGAGCTGTACCTCACCGCCTTTGAGATCGTAGTCAAGGAGGCGCACCCCAAGTCCATCATGTCCGCCTACAACAAGGTGAACGATACCTACGCCAACGAGAACCACCACCTGCTGGTGGATATCCTGCGCAAGGAATGGGGCTTTGACGGCGCCGTCGTTACCGACTGGGGCGGCTCCAACGACCATGTGGAGGGCGTGAAGAACGGCTCTACGCTGGAAATGCCCTCTCCGGGTTTGGGCGGGGCACGCAAGCTGCTGAAGGCCGTGGCCGAGGGCAGCTTGACCGAGCAGGAGATCGACCTTCGGGTAGACGAAATGCTGGATCTGGTGTTTTCCACCAACGCAGCCATGGAAAAAGCACCCCGCAAGTTTGACGAAAAGGCCCACCATGAATTAGCCCAACGGGCGGCAGCGGAGAGCATCGTTCTGCTGAAAAACGAGGGCGGTATCCTGCCTCTGAAGCACAGCAAAAAGGTGACCCTTATCGGTGATTTTGCCCTCACGCCCCGGTATCAGGGCGCAGGCTCCAGCATGGTGAACCCCACCAAGGTGGACAGCCTGAAGGACGCCATGGAAGCGGCAGAGTTGGACATGGTGGGCTACTGCGCCGGTTACGAGCGCAGCGGCAAGCCCAACAAAGCCTATCTGGACGAGGCTGTCTCGCAGGCAAAGATGGCAGATGTGGTCATCCTGTGCATCGGTCTGGACGAATCCAGCGAGAGCGAGGGTCTCGACCGCCCCCACATCGGCATCCCGGCGGTGCAAAAGCAGCTGCTGGACGCCGTTACCGCAGCCAACCCCAACGTGGTGGCGGTGGTCAGCGCAGGCAGCGTCATCGAGACTGACTGGGTGGAACAATGCAAGGCCGTGGTGCACGGCTATCTGGGCGGGCAAGCCGGTGCCAGTGCGATGCTGGAGGTGCTGACCGGCTGGCAGAACCCCTGCGGCAAGCTGGCGGAGACCATCCCTCTGCGTTACGAGGATACCCCTGCCGCACGCTATTTCCCCGGCAGAAAGCAGAACGCCGAGTACCGGGAGGGGCTGTACGTCGGTTACCGCTACTACGAGACCGCCAACAAGGCGGTGCGGTATCCCTTTGGCTACGGCCTGAGCTACACCACCTTTGCGTACAGCGATTTGAAGGTAAATGCAGATAAAGTTACTTTTACCCTTACCAACACCGGCAGCGTGGCCGGTGCGGAAATTGCACAGCTCTATGTGGCAAAACCGGATGCAGCGGTTTTCCGCCCCGCCAAGGAGCTGAAGGGTTTTACGAAAGTGTTCCTCAAGGCAGGGGAGAGCAAAACGATCACCATCCCGCTGGACGATAAAACCTTTCGCTACTGGAACGTGGCCACGGACAGCTGGGAGGTGGAGGGCGGCAGCTATCAGCTGCTGGTGGGTGCCAATGTGCAGGACATCCGCCTGACCGCCGAAATCACCCTGCCGGGCACCGGCGCACCCGACCCCTATGCAGGCAAAGACCTTGCACATTACCGCACCGCCCATGTGCAGGAGGTGCCGGATGCGGAGTTTGAGGCTTTGCTGGGGCGTCCGCTGCCGGAGGAGACCACCGCCATCGACCGCACCATGACCTTGGGGGAGCTGCACCACAGCCGCAGCCCCCTGTGCTGGCTCATCGCAGGGGTGCTCACCCTGCTGCTGCGCTCCGGCGAAAAGAACGGCAAGCCCAACCTGAATATCCTGTTCCAGTACAATATGCCCCTGCGAGGGCTGGCGCAGATGACCGGCGGCATCATTGGCGAGGAAACTGTGGACGGCCTTGTGATGGAAGCAAAGGGCTTCTGGGTCATTGGTATTCTGCGGGCACTGGTGGGCCTTTTGCAGAACTATGTAGCCAACAGCCGCTATCAGGCAAAGCTGGATGAGCAGTCCAGATAAGAGGGGAGATTGCTATGAATTTCTGGAATAACTTTGCGGCCAAGCACCCGGCCGCTGCCAAGTGGGTGCGTGAAGGCGGCTTGTTCGTCATTGTGTCCAACCTCATCACCGTGTTCAAGTACCTGCTGCTGCAGTTCCTGCCCAAGGCCTTTGCCAGCCTGCCGGTGGTGGATTTCGGCTGGCCGGGCATCGACATCACCCTGTTCGGCGAGACCTTCAAGTGGAACATCCTCGGCTACGACGCCGCCCACGGCGGCTTGCCCTACTTCTGCGCTTATATGATCGCCATGGTCATCGGCGAGTGCATCAACTTCCCCATCCAGCGCAATTTCGTGTTCCGCAGCAAGGGCAATCTGGCAAAACAGATCGGCTGGTATGTGCTGGCGTTCTGCGTCATCACCTGCATTGTCAACTCCATCAACTGCATCTGGGTGGCAGTAGCCGGACTGCTGGTGCCGGACTTCATCTATAACATCGGCACCACCGTGCTCAACGGCGGCATCTCCATGGTGATTTTCTTCTTCGTGAATAAGATCATCTTCCCGGAGGGCGAGGCTAAAAAGGAAAACTGATCCTTGCAGAGCGTGTCTGCACAAACAAGCAATCTACTTTTCTTCATTTTTTTCTCTTTCATAATGGGCTTCCCCGAAAGAACCTTGAGAACGTTCTTTCGGGGAAACTTGTTTTTATACTGCACTGATTTTTCTCTTGCGATAAAAAACAACTTGCAATCTTCTGCAAAATGTGGTATATCCATTATACGAAACATTGTTTTGAAAGAACGCTCCACCGTTCAATGATGTATAAATGGGAGGTGTCTGCCATGACCGCCGTGATCTATGCCCGCTATTCTACTGATAGTCAGCGCGAAGAATCCATTGAAGGTCAGATCCGGGAATGCACCGCCTATGCGGAAAAGAACGGCTTCACGGTGGTGAAGCATTACATTGACCGTGCCATCTCCGCCAAGACCGATAACCGCCCGCAGTTCCAGCAGATGATCAAGGACAGTGAGCGTGGCATCTTTGACGTCATCATTGTCTGGAAGCTGGATCGTTTTGCCCGGAATCGCTACGACAGTGCCCGGTACAAGACCCAACTGAAGCGGAACGGTGTGAAGTTGGTATCGGCAACGGAAGTCATTTCGGCTGGCCCGGAGGGCATTATTCTGGAATCGGTGCTGGAAGGCTACGCCGAATACTACTCGGCTGACCTGTCTGAAAAGGTCGTGCGCGGCATGACCGAGAACGCTCTCAAGGGCATTTATAATGGTGGCACGATTCCGTTCGGCTACATGATCGATGAGACCCGGCATTACCAGCCAGACCCGCTGCTGGCTCCGTATGTGGAGCAGACGTTCCAGAAGTATGCGGACGGTGCGACCATGACTGATTTGCGGGATTGGTTGAAGGCGCACAACATCAAAAATTCGATGGGCGGAGAGATGTCCTATAACACAATTCAGCGGATGCTGAGTAATCGCCGGTATATCGGCGAATTGCGTTTGCGGGATGTGGTACAGCCCAATGCGATCCCGGCATTGGTATCGGAAGAGCTGTTCAACAAGGTGCAGGAAAAGCTGGCGAAAAATAAAAAGGCCCCTGCCCGTCATAAGGCAGAGGAAAGCTATCTGCTCACTACCAAGCTGTACTGCGGCAAGTGCGGTGCACTGATGTTCGGAGAAAGCGGTGTCAGCCACACCGGGAAAATGTATACCTATTACAAGTGTGCCGCCGCCAAGAAGAAAAAGACCTGCGATAAAAAGGCCGTGCGGAAACAGTGGCTGGAAGATCTGGTGGTCAACGAGACCATGAAGCTGGTGGAAGATGACGCTTCTATGAATGCCATCATCGCCAAAGTGATGGAACTGCAAAACCAGGAAAGCACGGATTTGCCCATCTACGAAAAGCAGCTGAAGGAAACGGAAGTCGGCATCACCAATATGCTGAACGCCATCCAGATGGGCATTCTGACCAGCTCTACCAAGGAACGGCTGGAAGCTCTGGAAGAGCAGAGGAAGGAACTGCAAGCCCGCATTGCAGAGGACCGGCTGGCCAAGCCGAAGATGAAAGAAGAGTTCGTCCGGTTCTGGTTGCTTCGCTTCCGTAAGCTGGATATGACCCAGCCGGAGCAGCGGCAGGCACTGGTGGATACCTTCATCAATGCGATTTACCTGTATGATGATAAGGTTCTCATTACCTTTAACTATAAGGAAGGTACAGAAACGGTCGCTTTCGGGGAAGCCGTGAAAGCGGAGAAAAGTTCGGATATGAGTGCGCGAGGTGCACTCTCAAACGACAGCTTTCAAAAAGGCTGTCGTTTTTCTTTTGCGTCCATCCTTTTGGAAACGTTCTGCTATGCGGATAAGAGGACTTGAACAGCACGGCCCTGCCGCAGGCGGGGCAACAAAAGCCCCAGTGGGGCTTTTGTTAGTGCGCGGTTCCTGGACCCGTAGGAATGTCTACCGGGAGGACTGCCGCTGATTTGTTTTTCCTTGCGCTCTGCTATGCGGATAAGAGGACTTGAACAACGACGACCGCTGCCTGCACTTACTTGCCCGGATGCCGAATGCGGCAGTCATCCGGCTCCCAAGGGGATGGCATCGCAACCTTCTCCCCCGGTTACGGCACAAAGAACCGCTCCATGTTGACGTGTTCCATCCGCAGCAGTTTTTCCTTTTTGTCGATGCCGCCCGCATAGCCGGTCAGGCTGCCGTTCGTTCCGACGACCCGGTGGCACGGGATAAGGATCGCGATCCGATTGTGCCCGACGGCACCGCCCACTGCCTGTGCAGACATGCGGGGCCTCCCCTGCTTTTCCGCCAGCTGCTTTGCCAGTGCGCCGTAGGTCGTGGTCTGGCCGTAGGGGATCTGCAGCAGCAGCTCCCACACCGCCTGCCGGAAAGGCGACCCCATGGGATGGAGCGGCGGGGTGAAACCCGGCTCCCGGCCGCTGAAATAGACCTTCAGCCAGCGTTCTGCCTGCTGCAGGATGGGCGTTTTCTGCGCCGTGTGGTCCGGGTCCAGACCCTCGGCAAAATACGATTCGCCGTCGAACCAAAGCCCTGTCAGGCCCACGTCATCTGCCGCCAGCAGGATGCCGCCCAGCGGGGAATCATAATGCAGTGTGTACATCATAGCGGATACCTCTTGCCGGTTCTCTTTTTGATGCCCTGATTATACCACGCTTTTCCCCGCAGGGGGAAGGGAATTTTCCCAACAAAAAACGGGAGGCCGCCCCAGTCGTTCGACGGAGGCGGCCTCCCGGCCTTTTATTCGGTTTTACTGTGCGCTTGCGTAGTTGGCTGCGCTCTCACCGGCGATGCGGCCAAAGACCACAAAGTCGGCCACGGCGGTGCCGCCCAGACGGTTTGCACCGTGGACGCCGCCCGTCACTTCACCGGCTGCGAACAGGCCGGGGATGACGGTGCCGTCTTTCTTCAGCACTTCGGTGGCGCTGTTGATGGTCACGCCGCCCATGGTGTGGTGGACACCGGCAGTGACCTTAATGGCATAGTAGGGGCCATTGTTCAGCGGGTTTGCAAAGCTGGTGCGGCCAAAGTCGGGGTCGTTCTTGGCCTCGACATAGCCGTTCCAGGTCTCCATGGTGTTGGCGAAGGCAGCAGGATCAACGTCCAGCTCCTTGGCCAGCTCCTCGTAGGTCGCACCAGTCTTGGTGTAGCCCTTCTTGATGTAGCCCTGGATGACGCTGGAAGCATCGGCCATGGCCTGATCGACGATCAGCCAGCTGTAGCTGCCCGGCTGTGCGATCTCGGCAGCGGAGACCACGTCACGGGTGCCGACTTCATCGATGAAGCGCTCGCCGTTGGCGTTGACGAGGATCGCGCCGTCACCGCGCAGGCCCTCGGTGATGAGGGCGGCGGTGTTGGCCTCAACGGTGGGGTGGATCTGGATCTGGTCCATATCCACGGTGCCTGCGCCGATGGCAGTCGCCATCTCAATGCCCTGGCCCTGTGCGCCAGCGGCATTGGTGGTCATGAAGCCTGCCAGTTCGGGCTTGTACTGGGTGACCATATCGAGGTTGGCACCGAAACCGCCGGTGGCCAGAATGACGCTCTTGGCGTTGACGACGACGGTGTTGCCGTCCTTATCGGTACCGGAAACGCCCACGGCTGCGCCGTTGGCATCGGTCAGGATGGTATCGACGGTGGTGTTCAGCACGATGTCGATGCCGCGCTTCTCGCAGTTCTCCTGCAGCAGCGGGATCATGTAAGCGCCCACGGAGACGACCTTGCCCTCTTCGTTGACCGGGCGGTGGATGCGCTTGACGGATGCGCCGCCGAAGCTGGAGACGTTGTGCAGGGTGATGCCGTTCTCATCCAGCCAGTCGATGGCGTCTGCCGTGCCTTCGCACAGGGTCTTGACCAGCTCCGGGTCATTGATGCCCTTGCCGCCGACCATGGTGTCCAGCTCCATCAGCTCCACGCTGTCGAAGTAGCCGGTGGGGTTGGCCTGATAGGCAGCCCACTGCTCGGAAACGGTCTTGGCCAGTGCGGTGATGGTCTCATTGTCGGCATACTTTTCAGCAGCCGTTGCCAGCGTCTTTTCCACACCGGCAGCCTGATCGAACTCGTTCTCGTCCTGATAGACGGTCTTGGCTGCATTCATGCCGCCGGTGGCGCGGGCAGAGTTGCCGCCCACCATAGCCTGGCTCTCCAGGATGACGACCTTCTGGCCTGCATCGGCAGCGGTCATGGCAGCGGTCATGCCCGCGCCGCCTGCACCGATGACGACGACGTCGGCATCATAGCTGACAGTCTCGCCGTTGGCGGTCTTGTCTGCCTTGGCCATGTAATCGTCGGGGTTCAGGCCGGCCTCGGTCAGAGCAGCCTTGGCAGCCTCCACGAACGCATTGGAGGTGATGGTCGCACCACTGATGCTGTCGAGGTTGATGGTGTTGCCTTCCACGACTTCGCCGGGGAACTGCTCAATGACCACCGAGCCAATGCCGGAGGTCTCCTCGTCGCCCTTAGCGGTGCAGTCGGTAATGACGTTGTCCGTCAGGGTCAGGGTGACGGACACCTCGCCCATACCCTTGGCCGTGCCGGTAAAGCTGCCGGACACGCCGCCTGCTGCGCTGGTGGAGGATGCGCTGCCGCCGCATGCGGTCAGGAACATCGCACCTGCCAGGAGCAGCGAAGCCAGAACGTTCTTTTTCTTCATGGATACTTCTCCTTGATCTTGATTCATTTCTTCTCGCAGACCGGCACAATTTGCCAGCTACCCCGATATGATACCAGATAAACAATCGTTTCACAATCTTTTTGAGTGGAAAAAGTCAGTTTGTAACCTTTTTGTGATAAGTTTGTGACAAATGCTCCGTTTTTCTCAACTTCGAGGATGTGCTGCACCCCTGCGCAGACAAAAATAAAACAGCCCCTGTGTGTTTGCACACGAGAGCTGTCAGATGGGTGGGCGCGGGTGGATTGCGCGAGCCGCGCATCTAAAAAAGCCCCACTGGGGCTTTTTTGCCCGCCGGACTGTACGGCGGGCCGATGCTGTTCGAATCCACCCGCATTCGTGAGTTTCACGCACACACAAAACAAAAAGCTCCAACGTAGTAGTTACGCTGAAGCTTTTTTGGTGGAGCGAAGCAACCCAAATCCGAACCATTGCCCTCTGGGGCATCTTTGGCGGCGATTTCATCGAAAGTGATGGTTTTTGTGCCGTCTTTGTAGTTGAATGTAATCAAAACTTTTTCATCATAGAGATAAACAGCATTCACGAATGTATTGATAAGCGTTTCCCGGTGGCTTTTCACGTTCGGGTCGAGTTTGCGGAACCGGGTCAGCCAGAACCGAACCTGATTTTCGCTTAACCGTGGCCGAGCGATTTTTTCTTCGGTAATCCGAATCTCAAATTCTTTCTGCTGGGCTTCCAGCTTTTCCAAACGCGATTTGGTGGAATTGGTCAGCACACCCGCTTGGATGGCGTTCAGCATATTCTCAATGCCGTTCTCTACCTCGCGCATCTGCTTTTCCAGCAAAGGGAGTGTGGTGTTTTCCTGATCCTGCAACTCCATCACTTCCGCAACGATGGCATCGATCACGGCATCGTCTTGAATCAGCTTCATGGTTTCAGCTACGACCAAATCTTCCAGCCATTCCTTGCGGACGGTCTTTTTCTTGCAGGTCTTGAAACGCTTCGCGGTAGAGCATTTATAATAATGATGAACGACCTTGTTCCTACCCGTGCCGCACTCGCCGAACATCATCGCGCCGCACATTCCGCAGAACAGCTTGGTGGTGAGCAGATAATCATCCTCGGCTTTGTGGCGGGCAGGAGCGCGGCTGTTCTTTTTGATTTTCAGCTGCACTTCCTCAAACAAATCTTTATCCACGATGGCCGGGATACTGTCGGGCATCACAATGTCCTTGAAGTGGTTTTCTCCGATGTACCGCTTATTCGTCAACAGCTTCTGAACACTGTTGTATGTAAACTTCTGATTGCGGTTGGTAGTCACACCGCTGTCGTTCAGCCAGTTCATCAGTTCCTTCATGGTCGCACCATCGTTGTACCGCTGGAAGGCTTCTGCCACAAAGGGAGCTTTCAGCAGGTCGACTTGAAAGAACTTCTCCTCATCTACCTTAAAACCAATGGGAATCGTGCCGCCGTTGTACTTCCCCTTCAGAACATTCTCGGTCATGCCGCGCACAACTTTTTCAGAAAGTTCTGCCGAGTAGTATTCAGCCATGCCGGTGAGCATACTCTTGACCATGATACCCGCAGGGCTGTCAGAGATGGGCTCCGTGGCAGACACCAGCTTGACATGATTCCTCTCTAACTGGTACTCATAGTGGGCCGAATCATAGCGGTTCCGGGCAAAGCGGTCAAGTTTCCAGACCAACACAATGTCAAACAACCGTTTCTCGCTGTCCTTGATCATCTGCTGGAAATCCGGGCGGTTGTCGGTTTTGGCAGAAAGGGCGCGGTCAATGTAGTGCTTGACCACGGTGATGCCGTTCTTTTCGGCATAAGCCGTACATTCACGAATCTGGCCTTCGATGGATTCCTCACGCTGGTTATCGCTGGAATAGCGAGCATAGATCACGGCGGTCATGCGAACACCCCTTTCACTTCATTCTCCGCAGGCGGCGCACAAGGTCGGATGCACTGTACAGCACACGGGCCACCGACACGGTATCCTCGCCCACAATGTAGAACACCGAGTAGTTATCCACCAGCATCTGCCGCAGCCCTTGGGTGCGCTCCGGCTCGCTTTCCACCCGCGCACAGCGTTCCGGCAGGATGTTCAGCGATTGGATAGCTTCTGCAATGCGGTTATACTGCCCCATGGCCGTGTCAGGCTCCAGCAGACGGTCAGCAATGTAGCTGTAAATCTGCTCCATATCACTGAGGGCTGCATGGGAAATTTTTACGTCATACTGCTTCATCTGTGCTGTTCCCTGAACTGTGCGAATGCGCTTGCGGCATCCACGGTATCACCGTTCTGAATCTCCTTAATACCCACCTGCAAGGCTGCGTGAAGCTGATTATCGGTCATGGTGTCAGCGTTCAGAGCCGCAGGAGCCTTCGGCAGGGACAGAGAGAAGGGAATGCCGCCAGTCAGGGTGATCTGGCGCAGGTACATATCAATGGCTGTTGCCATCGGGATGCCGAGCTGCTTCAACACGTCTTCGGCCTGCTGCTTGACGGTAGGGTTTACACGAAGATTGAGCGTCATCGTTTTTTCCATGGTTATCACCTCAATTTTATTGTAACGCATCTTGCGTTGCAAGGCAACAACAAGGATACACATAAAGAAAAATCTCCAACTTGCACAAAAAGAAGTTGGAGATTTTGTATTTATTCACTTATGGACACGAGCCAGCGATGATGAACTTCATCGTATGGCCCCACCAGAACATTAAAAGTCATTCCAATAAGCAATTGGTTTGCTCTTCCGTATTTTTGTATGAAAGAAACCGGCTGCTGAGAAAGTTTCATATAGGCATTGGACATATATTGGTCATAGTATATATTGCCCAACAATACTCGATTCTCAGAAATTTTTTCAACTTCAAATTTTACAATTTTTTTGAAAGGGCTGGTTGTTTGAATTCTTTGAATGCCAGCATCATGTCTTTTGCTGACAGATAACGCACTCTGCAGCGCTTTGTGAATCATGATTTCCCAATCATCGGAGATTATAAGACCTTCATCGCCATGATGCTGCCACCGATACAGTTTTGATACTGATGAATAGTTCCCAATAAATCCAAGTCTATATAAATCTCTAAGTATAGGAAGTTCATTATCAGTCCAAATAGTGTTTTTAAACAAACTACGAGTTCTTGCTTGCAATTCCTCAAACCTAAAAACTGCACGAAATCCCATTAGACAAGAAACAATCTCATCGATTTGCTCCGAAGAATAAAGCGCACGCATTTCCTCTTTGATTTCATTCAGGCTCTCTACTGAATATTTTTTCCAAAATTTTTCACAAGATGATTGCGTAAATGCATCATCGCCGCTACTCAAGCATCCTTGGGCCGAAAGTATGAACCTAACAATATCTCGTGGTTTATTCCAGCTATTATTTAATATATAATTTGCTGGTTCTATTCCTCGAATAGTTTCAGGGAACCATTGAGCAATCAATTCTTTTTCGGAATGTTTAACGCCGTGATCTTCTTCAGCCATTGCTATTCTTTTGGTCAAAATTTTAAGAACAGGATGAGAAAAAGAATTTGTGTTATTATAATCCCACACTACTGGGACTTCAAACCCCGAGGTCACCTTATTTAATTCTTTTGTTACGATAAAACGATTTATAGAATTTAGAATTTCTGTACGAACGGAGCAGATAATTTTGGTTTTCCTAAAATTATCATAACTCGAAAATACACTATTCAACTTTTTGACTGTAAAAATCAAATCACGAATCAGTCTTAGATCTCGATAGAATATTTTCTGATTTCCATAATATGCTTCTAGTTCATCAACGAATATATAATATGGAACATCTGTTCTCTCAACTTTTTCAATCAACGAATCAGCTTTATCAATTGCAGAAGTAAATGCCCTATATGCTTCAGTATCAGAGCATTTTTGTTGTGAAAAATCCAATTCAAAGTCTTGAGAAAGTTCGGTTTGAGTTGGAACATCGATACCGGAAAGAGAAAACTTAAGCTTTGGAGGAATAAAGAGCTTGTTCCTGTTTTTTACAGCAATCTTCTCGATACATTCCTTGAACTTTTTCCAGTCAATATTGTCAACAAAAAGCTTTTCTTCACAGAAATTATTATCCGCAATTATACGTTGATAAAATAGCCATCTCCAAATATATTCAAAATCATCGCCATCTAAAACAATATCACTGCCAATTGACATTGAACTCAGAAGCCTTTTGGATAAACGTTCTAGCTCTTGCCGTTTTGCGTCAGAATAGTCACCTTTAAAAAAGATAAACGATGACCATGCAGTTGGGTCTTTTTCCTTGGCACAATTATCCAAATAATATAGCAACGCAGTTTTTCCAATTCCTTTGTAACCTGTTATAAAATAATATGTTCCATCTAAAAGTGCGTCCACATTAAAGTTAGGTGGAAGAATAAAACTTTTTATAAAGGGTCCCATTCCCTCTGCTTCAATCTCATCTTTTGCATCAGGTTTTCCGGCATAGATATCTTTTATTTTTACATCAGACATATAAAGCGTCTCCTCAAAACCATTTATTAGTACGTTCACACAACGTATTCTTTTGAAGTTCTTTTCTTTTTTCAAGAGTTTCCAATTCGTTTTTTCTTGTCTTTTCGGCAATTCGTTGATTATATGCTTCCTCCGGGTTTACATCTTTTATCATTCTTCTATGTTTCTGAAGAATATTAAAAAACAGTCTGCTATTTTTCCAGTAAGAACAATTACAATAACACCATGCTTCTAAATCCACTTCCTTTCTCCACCAATGAATAACCTCGCTGTATGCTGTCCCGTATTTTCTGATGGTTGCTTCAGCAAGCGGATTGACATCTCTTGTATATGAAATATACGCGCCTTCAAATGTTGCTAAAACAGGTTGCATCTTATCGTACTCTGCTTCACTTATGCTTTCTATAACTGTTTTTAAGATTTCAAAAGTTTCTTGTTCTTGCTGTACTTGGTAGTTGATTTCCCAAAATTTCGGACTTGCTTCTAAATACTTTGCATCCACTTTGCAAATTTCATTCGATATGATTTTCTCAAAGGCTTTACACTTATTTTGTAAGTCACACTGTAGCAGATTACCTTTAGCAGATAGCGCTTTGGAAAGCCGGAAAAAATATTTCAATTTATCGCCTAATAAATTCAAGTCCACTTGTTCAATTGACGCATTTGTGTGAAGTCTATTTATTTTGCCAAGGTATACTTTCATTGAACAAATAAGTGGATACCAAGATTCATTTTTATAGCTATCAGTTTCTAGCCATGCAATTGCTTCCTTAAAGTTTTGTGAATTTTCAACACCACAATTGGTTTTATCGCACCTAATAGAATCTTCAAGCTTTCTTATTTCTTGTACATATTCATCATAGCTTTGTGCTAAGATTGTGGGTTGTTCTATTTCAATAGGCCTGGATTGATGCGTCTTGGATACTTTCGTGGAAGGTGTATTTTCATAAAAATCATCTGGAATATAATCATCTGGAATATAATCATCAACATTCCAAAACTTCACTCTTAACTTTTGAGCTTCTTCCTGTGCCTGTTTTGTTAATTCTGAATTGCTCATAATGACAGCAATATCACAGTCATAGAAAGAAGCCCCTGTATAAGCTTCCTGCACTGCCTTATTGGGAATCTGCCCCTGATAGAGTTTGCACTGAATACCAAAGCGAATGCCGTTCTGTTCCGCAATAATATCAACACCATGGTCACCGGAACCGGAAGTCACTTCTGCCTTGGTAAAGCCATTTTTCAGCAGACAGTCCGCACAGTAACGCTCAAAGTCCCAACCGCTCATCGAAGAAAAATCCATGATTGACCTCCCGAATCGTTGACATATCTTAAGTTGAGTATAGCACAATTGTCCCTAGTGCGCTATACTTCCACCGTATTCTCTTGGGTTTTCAAAGGGGCCGCAGCACCCCTTTGGTACACAACCTTGTAAAGAGCAAAGACTATTTTACGACTTTTTATATAAACCACCACGGCAGTTCCAGCCACAGGTTATCCATGGCCTGTTCCTCGGTCTTTTGGGCGCGGCCTTTTGTCAGATGAAAGTATATCGCCGTGCCGATCAGCGGATGCTCCTCACCATCAGTGAAGCCATAGCGGTACAGCAGATAGGTCTGCTCCCGTTGGGTCAGCCGTTTCAGGCCATCGTACAGTTCCCGGCGCGATTCCTGCTCCTCCATAATGCTCTGCGGCTGCATGGCGTAGGGGTCGGCTATGGCTTCAATGCGCCGCAGCTGCTCTTCTCCCGGCAGAACATCGTCCAGCGAAACGCGCTGGTAGCAGACGCCGTCCTTGTCCTCCGTTACCATCCGCTGTTCAAAAGCGGCAAAGGCATCCCGCACCATGTCCATCATGGCGTTGCGAATGGCAGGAGCCGCATAGGTCAGGAACTTCATGCCGCGCACTGCATCGAACTTCGGCACAGCTTTCCACAATCCCAGATTGCCTGCCTGTTTCAAATCGTCCGTGTCAAGGTTCAGGCCAGACTGTGCCAGATTCATGCTGCGGAAAAGGTCATTTGCCACCTTGCCGATAAAGGACTTGTTGTTGTCGATTAACTGGCTCCGAAATAGCCGATGCTCTCTGCCCAGGGCTGATCGTTGAGCCACTGCAGAGTATCGCGGCCATCCGGGCGCTCATTGACGTTGGGTTCCCAATGTCCTTCGCTCTTGCCTGTGCCGCGGCAGGCATCTGTTGCATAGGGGCAGCACTGTTCGATCATAGAACAGGAGGAACGGGATCGCCAGCAGAACAAAAACAGCGCCCATCACCAGCAAGATCTGATACGGCGCAAAGTACACTCCAAAATGCTGGCAGGGAACCAGATACAATACCGTCAGCGCTTTGACCTGTTTGCGCACCACCAGTCGGCTGTCCTTTTATTTCACACCTCCTGCTGCTTGCATCCTGCGGAAAATGCGATTATAATAAAAACCGTCCAACTCGTTTCGTACAACGTCGTACCACAATCAAAAAGAAGAGGCTCCTTATGCAGGAACAGAACATTGCACAAATGCTTGAAAATCCATTCATGCAGTACAATCACATCGAGATCGTATCGGTAACATCGGACAGCGCCGTCATGTCGCTGGACATCCGGCGGGACACCACCAACATCTACGGTTACGTGCACGGCGGCGCATTTTTTACCATGGCCGACTGCTGTGCCGGGCTGACTGCCCGCTCTGACGGACGGCAGTATGTCACCCAGAATGCTTCGGTCAATTTCATCCACAACGTCAAAGCCGGTCACCTGACAGCCCGCAGCCGAACGGTCAGCCGCCGCCGACACATCTGCGTGGTGGCTGTGGAGATCACAGACGAGACCGACACGCTGTTATTTTCCAGCACCTTTTCCATGTACTGTATCAGCGCCGAGGGCTGACTGCTCTTTCTTCCCCGCACTGCGCACGTTTTGCGTGCCGGTGCGGGGCTTTTTTATTGTGCAGCGTATTCTGTCAGCGGCCCACAGCTCTCCCTGGGAACGTACTCGATCGGCAGCAGCCGGCTTTCCGGAGTGACAATCTGACCGTCCAGCTGCCCCAGCACCAGCTGGATGCACTCCCGCGCCATATCCTCCATGGGCAGATAGACCACGCTCAGGCTCGGGATCGAAAACGCATCGGATTCCTCCGGGCCGTTGCCTACAGCGATCAGCCGGGGCAGCTTCTCGCCGATATATCCGGCCTCACAAAAAGCCCGCAGCGCACCGTGCGCAATGGCCGAGGAACCGCAGAACACTGCGTCCGGCAGCTGCTGCTTCCACTCATGCCTCAGCCGATGCGAAACCGCCTCGTAACCGCCTCGTATGCCGTTTTCACAATACCGGTTGTCCAGGATCGTCAACCCGTGGTGCTCCCCTTCCAGCCGGAACCCATGCATCCGGTTTTCCATCCCCTCAAAGACCTGTCTCTTATACACATCTCCGAGCCCACGAGACGTAGAGGAATCTC
>ENA-OYWK01000412-OYWK01000412.1-human-gut-metagenome-genome-assembly--contig:-NODE-412-length-25383-cov-6.766503_pt1 | contig 25383 bp, 18 predicted proteins | sample MGYA00244808_ERZ653392 | MGnify/ENA primary metagenome ERZ653392 (study PRJEB26926, sample SAMN06165125) | human gut metagenome | biome: ENVO:00009003; feature: ENVO:2100002; material: ENVO:00002003...
CACCTATTAAGGCGTCGGCAGCGTCAGATGTGTATAAGAGACAGGAAAAGAGGAAATAAGAGAATATGTACGATATGATTATAGTAGGGGCTGGAACAGCGGGTCTGACAGCAGGAATTTATGCGCTCAGATCTGGCGTTAAGCCGCTTATTCTGGAGTGTGAGGCTATGGGCGGACAGATTACATTGTCTCCATGTGTGGAAAATTATCCAGGTATTGCAAAGATCAGCGGAATGGAGTTTGCAGATGGACTGATGGCACAGTTGACAAATCTTGGCGGTGAGGTTACTTATGGCAAGGTAATTTCGACACGAAAAATAGATAATGGCTTTGAAGTTTGCACTGAAGATGGTGAGACATATGAGGGCAAAAATCTTGTTATTGCGTCAGGTGCGGCACATCGTCATCTAGGAATCGAGCGAGAGCAGGAGCTGATTGGAAGAGGAGTTTCTTACTGTGCTGTATGTGACGGACCGTTTTTTAAGGAGAAAACAGCGGCTGTTGTAGGAGGAGGAAGCGCAGCTCTTCAGGATGCGCTGTATCTGGCGGGCATTTGCAGCAAGGTGTATTTGATTCACAGAAGAGATACATTCCGCGCTGAGAAGAGTCTTATTGATCAGGTAATGGCTGCAGAGAATATTGAGTGTGTGATGGAAAGTCGTGTGACTACACTTATTGGTGAAAAGAAGCTGACAGAACTTGAAGTTACAAATCTTTCAGGTGAAAAGAAGACACTTGTGGCAGATGGCTTATTTGTTGCAATAGGAATGGAGCCTCACAATGAAGTATTTAGAGATCTCGTAGATCTTGACGAGGCTGGATATGTAATTGCCGGTGAAAATTGTAAAACAAGGACACCGGGAGTTTACGCTGCAGGAGACTGCCGTACTAAGACGGTGCGTCAGCTGACAACAGCAGCAGCCGACGGAACAGTATGCGGACTTGTTTGTAAAGCAGTATAAAAATAAAACCTTCAAATACATTCCATAAAAAATGTATTTGAAGGTTTTTTGTTTGTATTATGCTTCCTCAGAGATATTATTCTCGGCAGCTTTTTGTGCCTGTGCAGCACGATGCTTTTCAAGAATACGGTTGATTCTGTCAGTCGGATTTAATAGACCATGAATTGATACATTGTGATTTAAGTTATCAATCAAAAGTGCAATATACTTGCTCAGATCAACATTTACATAGTACGGACGAGATAGCAGCTCTGGTCTCTGGTAAACAAGGTTAGTGGTCAGGATATGATCAATGATACCCTGCTCATAAGCAGCATCAAACTTTGCCAGGCCATTTGTAAACAGACCAAAAGTAGCAGCAGCGTAAACCTTGCGTGCCTTACGGCGTTTTAATTCGCGTGCAACATCAAGAATGCTGTCACCAGAAGAAATCATGTCGTCGATAATGATGACATCCTTTCCTTCTACGTTGGTACCTAAAAACTCGTGAGCAACGATAGGGTTCTTTCCGTCTACAATGCGGGTGTAATCGCGGCGCTTGTAGAACATACCCATATCAACACCAAGATAGTTAGTCAGCTGGATTGCACGGCCCATGCCGCCCTCATCTGGGCTGATGACCATAAGATGCTCATTGTCAACCTGCAGATCTGGCTCTGCACGAAGCAGTGCTTTGATAAATTGGTATACACACGGAACGCTCTCAAATCCATCACGTGGAATTGCGTTCTGAACACGTGCATCATGAGCATCAAAAGTAATGATGTTGGATACACCCATTTTTGTAAGTTCCTGAAGAGCCATAGCGCAGTCAAGAGACTCGCGGGAAGTACGCTTGTGCTGGCGGCTTTCATACAGGAATGGCATGATTACATTGATACGGCGTGCCTTGCCTTCAACAGCAGCAATGATACGCTTTAAATCCTGGTAATGATCGTCTGGAGACATGTGATTCACATATCCGCACAGAGAATACGTTTGGCTATAGTTACAAACATCCACCATAAGATACAGATCGCAGCCGCGGACTGATTCCTCGATAACGCCCTTTGCTTCACCGGAACCGAAGCGAGGATTCTTTGCTTTGACAATGTAGCTGTCCTTGCTGTATTCAGAGAAGTGAAGCGCAGTAGATTGTGCATGACTTCTCTCAGCGCGCCACTCAGTCAGGTATTGATTAACCTTCTGTCCAAGGCTTGCGCAGCTTTCAAGTGGGATAAGACCCAGTGTGCCCACTGGTATCGTGTTCAGATTCTTTTCGTTTGGCATGATGACCTCCATGATTATAATATGCAGCTTACCTGCGTCCAAAAGTACGAACCTTAACTAATCATAACATGAAGATGTCGAAGATTCAAGCCTTACGTCGAAATGGATAAAAAAGAAATTTACGTAAAAAGAAAGAAAAATTTGTGCAACATGACCCCAGAGAATCAAAGTCATAAGCGAATTAGCAGGGGTCATGTTATTTTTTAGAAAAAAATATGTCTACGAATTTCTTAAATCTTCTCCAAAAACAGGGATAGGCGTATATTGCCCCATAAGTCGTGAGGAGATTCGCTCGGTGTAGGTACTTTGAAGCTCTTCTGGGCTTAGATTTGTTGAGATAATAGTTGTTTTCCTTGACAGATCACGCGAATTGATCACATGAAACAGCTGACTGATTACAAAAGGAGTCAGATTTTCAGTTCCAAGATCATCAATAATCAACAGGCTGCATGTGAGTGCATATGAATCATTTTCTGATGAATCATCGTTGTTAGAATGAAAACGCTGCATAGCTGATTCAAAAAATTCAGGAGCAGTCATATATAAGACAGAAAAGCCTTTGTCAAGAACAACCTTTGCAATACAGTTACAAAGAAATGTCTTGCCAACGCCCGGATTTCCAAAGATTAAAAGACTAGGGTTTCCATCCTTGAACTGATAAGCATATTTTTCATAAATAAGTTTGAGACGCTGCATATGGGCGCGATTACTCATTCCGCCAAGAAGTGGATTTGGTGCATCTGAATAGCGGTTTATATCAAATGTGTTAAAATTCTCACGTTCCAAACGGTCTCTAATGCCAGATTGTTCATAGAGTAAGCTTATGCCAGCCTGCTCAAAGCAGTGACATTTACGGTTTCCGTCAAGATATCCAGTATCTTTACAGTCCGGGCAGCTATACTTTGGCTGAAGATCATCAAGTGTATAGTGAAGAGAAGAAAGAAGCGCACCGCGCTCGCGTCTAAGTGCATCAATCTGCATCTGCGCATTTAGAGCCTGCGCTTTATTGCCAGTGATTTTAGCCTTTGCAAGAGCAGCGCTAGATGTCGGAAGAAGCTTTGAAATCTCAAGAAGTCTTGGGCACTGCGCATAGATATGGCGCAGACGTTCTTCCATCTCATGCTGGTGTTGGAAACGGATGCGGCTGTAGCGGCGCATCAGTTCATTATATTGTGAATTGGTCAGAGCCATAAAAAGTCAATCCTTTCTGTGATAATCATTCATTTGAATCCTGACTATACTGCTTTAAAATCTTTTCCATGTAATTATTATTTTTGCGCTCAGTAAAATTACGAAACTGCTGTGTACCCTTTGCGACAGAAGAAGCACGGTTTGAACTGGTGCGCTTTGCAGCATCACTTTTTACCTTTTGATCGCGCTGATTTTCAGCAGCCTGTGCATCAGCAAGTGAATGCACATTTTTTTCCTTCCAGCGCTTTAAGATGCTTTCTGTAAAATTAACATTTGGGCGCTGACATTTTTTCATCGTGATATTGCAGGCATAAACATAGACATCTGTAGGAAAACTGTAATCCTTGATCCATTTATTGATATATTCAAGCTGAGCCGGAGCAGGAGTCTGATTGTATAAGCCATATGCCTTCATGATAGCATAGACAGTATCATTATGAAGCAGGTTGTACTGACGAATAGCATCAAGTGTATGAAGACCCTTTTGATGCCAGGACTGGGCAACAGAATCAATAAATTTCATATTAAGCTTGCCCTTGCAGTGATTAGCGCAGTAATCAACAAGATAATCAATGACATCTGGTGAGCGGTTAAACTGAAGATACCAATAGCCAAATGATTCTGTGTCTGCATAATTAAGCGGATGCGAAAAATACTGCTGCCATGCCGACATATACATGTTAAACTCTGGATCGTTCTCAAGAAGAATCAGCTCCTCTTGGGAAAGATGAAGTGACTGTATAGAAGGGGTCGCATTTGCAGCAGAATGTGTAGTAGTTTGTGTGGAAGCCATTGAGCCAGAAGCATTTGCAATGGTTGTATTTGCAGGAGAAACTAAAGCAGGAGTGGGCGTAGGAATTACAGATTGTACGCTTGGAGCAGGTGCAGCTGTCTGTGTAGGTGCAGTCTGTGCAGAAGCCTCTGTCTCTGCCTGAATAGATGGATCTGTAAATGCAACTCCTGACAATTCGTGACCCGATGTAAAGCTAAGGCGCATCAAACCAACAGATTCCCAATAGCTAAGAGAACGAAGTACCTCGCGCTCTGAAATATCAAGCCTGTCACTAATTGAAGCACTGCTTAAACCAGTGGCTGATGTCGAGACAGCGCGAAGCAAATATAGGTAAACCTTTACATCCGTACCGGAGGCGGCAGGAAGAAAACGGTCTATAAAATAGCCGGGAACAACAAGGGTATCTATGCTGAGCCGGTTCTCCAGTAAAAGAAAGGACATAAAAAACCTCCAAAATCCAAGTATCATCTTTGTAAAGTATAGCACAAGTTATTTCTTTTGAAAAGCGATAAAAAATCCCCAATTATTTCCCTTAGGATCAGGGCAAGCAATTGGGGATTTTGCGAATACCTTATTTAGAAATTAAGTCTTCTCCGATTTTTACAACATCACCGGCGCCCATAGTGATCACCAGATCACCAGAGGCTGCGTGCTGCAAAATAAATTTTTCAATTTCTTCAAAGGTTTCAAAGTAATGAGCACTTGTACCGGCCTGCTCTAACAAAACGCGGATATTGTCGGAGCTTATGCCAAGATCATCAGTTTCTCTTGCCGGATAAATTTTTGCAAGAACGACCTCATCTGCTAAGGACAGAGCTTTTGCAAAGTCAGTAAGCAAAGCTTTTGTTCTTGTATAGGTGTGCGGTTGGAAGATGCACCAGATCTTTTTGTGAGGATACTTCTTTGCAGCAGTAAGTGTCGCTGTGATTTCCTGCGGATGATGTGCGTAATCGTCAATAATAGTAATTCCATTTACGACACCCTTCTTTTCAAAGCGTCTCTGTGTGCCATGGAAATTCAAAAGACCAGCAGCGATGGCATCCATTGAAAGATTCAGCTTTTTGCAAAGGGCAACGGCAGCAAGTGCATTGTAAACATTATGCTCTCCAGGAACACTTAACTGAATGTGACCAAGTGTAGTGTTGCTTGCATCTGTGACGTCAAAGGAAGCCTGAGCAAATTCATTATATGAGATATTAGAAGCACGATAATCGCAGGATTCTCCGTGTCCAACAGTGATAATCTCGCAGTCAAGTCCATTGATCAACTCAGAAAGATTATGAATATCACCGTTAATTACAAGTATTCCATCCTTTGGAAGCTTTTCCATAAATAAGCGGAAAGAATGACGGATATCGTCAATGTCCTTAAAGAAGTCAAGATGGTCTGCTTCAATATTTAGGATAACTTCCATAGTAGGATAGAAGGATAAAAAGCTGTTTGTGTATTCGCAGGCCTCAGTGACAAAAAGATTTGAGCCACCTACGCGAATATTTCCTCCGATTGTTGGAAGAATGCCTCCGACAGAGATTGTCGGATCAGTATCAGCAGCCAAAAGAATTTCAGTAACCATAGAGGTCGTAGTTGTCTTTCCATGAGTTCCAGCAATGTTGATTGCCGTTTTATAGTTTCTCATCAGCTGTCCAAGAAGCTCAGCTCTTGTTAACAGCGGGATATTGCGCTTTGTTGCATCAACAATCTCTGGATGTTCAGGATGGATCGCTGCTGTGTAGACAACGACATCTGTTCCCTGTGGAATGTGAGAGATGGACTGATCATAAAAGATAACAGCGCCAAGTGAGGACAGATGGTCAGTCAGAGGTGATTCCTTAGAATCAGAGCCGCTGACGGTAAAGCCCTCCTTCATTAAAACCTCAGCAAGTCCGCTCATGCTGATGCCGCCAATTCCAATAAAATAGACATGGCATGGATTTTCAAAATTAATATGGTACATGGTACTTCCTCCGAATAATCAAGTTAAATAAGCAAAGTCAATACTGAAAAACAGTTGTTTCTTAACACAAATTCTGCTTGATTTAAGTATACTCGATTTTGGAGGAATGTAAAGCGTAAATGTTATTATGCTGTGCGAATGAACGCCTATTCACAAAACCGCACGTTCCGTGCGTCGCTGCTAATCGCAAACAAAGTTTGCTCGCAGCTTTGTTTTGTTCATAAACAGGCGTTCCCCCCGTCCTGCTGATCTGTCAAATTTCCATGCAAGCATGAAATTTGTCCAGATCTAGCATGACGAGTGAACTGTAACAAATAAATAAAAATGCATATTTTTTTTTCTGTAAATTGTTCACTTTTTGAAAGAGATGTGCTATAATAACGACAAGTACTAAAAGATTACAGTTCCCCAAACGCCTATTCACAAGACTGCACTCATGTGCCTTCACTGTTAGACAGTTTCATTTTACTTGATGACAGGCGCTTGGTGAACTGATAACACAACAATTAAAGAACAAAGGGGTGATTTTGTGGTTAGAAAGGAAATGATCGCCATGTTATTGGCGGGCGGACAGGGAAGCCGTCTTGGAGTTTTGACTTCAGAAGTAGCGAAGCCAGCTGTATCCTTCGGCGGGAAATACAGCATTATTGACTTCCCATTAAGTAACTGCATTAATTCAGGGGTGGATACAGTAGGTGTGTTAACACAGTATCAGCCACTTCGTTTGAATACACATATCGGCATAGGTATTCCGTGGGATCTCGACCGTAATTATGGCGGAGTGACAATTCTATCTCCATATGAAGCAAACGAGAATAGTGATTGGTATACTGGTACTGCAAATGCAATTTACCAGAACATTCGCTATATCGACAGCTTTAATCCAGAGTATGTATTGATTTTAGGCGGTGATCACATTTATAAAATGGATTATCAAGTGATGCTTGATTATCATAAGGCAAACAATGCAGACGTTACGATGGCTGCTATGCCTGTTCCGATTGAGGAGGCAAGCCGTTTTGGTGTGCTGATCACAGATGATACAGGCCGTATCACTGATTTCGAAGAGAAGCCTGCACATCCAAGAAGCAATTTAGCTTCCATGGGTATTTACATATTTACATGGTCTGTGCTTCGTGAGGCATTGATCACAAATAAAGATATTCCAAACTGCGATTTTGGTATGCATGTCATTCCGTATTGCCATAAGCGTGGTGACAGAGTATTCTGCTATGAGTTTAATGGATACTGGAAGGATGTTGGAACACTTCATTCTTATTGGGAAGCAAACATGGAGCTGATTGATATCGTTCCTGTATTTAATCTGTATGAAGAGTTCTGGAAGATATATACTAAATCTGATAACCAGCCGCCGCAGTATATTGCAGATACGGCACAGATTGAGCGCTGTATCATAGGTGATGGTTCTGAAATCTACGGAAGAGTACGAAACTGCGTAATTGGACCAGAAGTTATTGTTGAGGAAGGTGCAGAAGTTTATGATTCCATTTTGATGCAGGGTGCTGTAATCAAGAGGGGAACAAAGATTTACAAGTCAATCATCGCACAGGATGTAGTTGTTGGTGAAAATTGTACGATTGGTGTCGGTGAGTATGCAGACAGCCAGTATAATAAGAAGGTTTACTGCTGTGATCTTGTAACCGTTGCAGAAGGCTCCGAAATTCCGGATGGCGTTACAATCGGAAAGAACGTAGCAATTGCCGGAAAGACCGCTATTGAAGATTATCCAGATGGAAATCTTGTAAGCGGCGGATACATCATCAAGGGAGGCGAGAAAGAATGAAAGCGATTGGTATAATTTTAGCCGGTGGAAACAACAAGAGAATGAAGGAGCTGTCATATAACCGTGCGATCGCTGCTATGCCAATGGTAGGAACCTACCGCAGCATTGATTTCGCGCTGAGCAACATGTCAAACTCCCGCATTCAGAAAGTAGCAGTTTTAACACAGTATAACACCGTATCCTTGAATGAGCATTTAAACTCTTCAAAGTGGTGGGATTTTGGAAGAAAGCAGGGCGGTTTATATGTATTCACCCCTACTATAACCGCTGAAAATAGCAACTGGTATCGGGGTACAGCCGATGCCCTGTATCAGAACCTGCATTTCCTCAAAAGAAGCCATGAACCATACGTGGTTCTGGCTTCCGGCGATGGAATTTATAAGCTGGATTATAATAAGGTTCTGGAGTACCACATTCAGAAGCGTGCTGATATCACCGTTGTCTGCAAGGAAATGCCAGAGGGCGAGGATCTAAGCCGCTTCGGACAGGTGAAGGCAGATGATGACGGAAGAATCCGTGGCTACGAGGAAAAGCCAATGGTTGAGACTTCCAGAAACGTTTCATGTGGTATCTATGTAATCAGAAGACGTCTTTTGATTGAGTTGATTGAGCGTGCAGCAGAGGAAGACAGATATGATTTGGTAAAGGATATTCTGATCCGTTATAAGGATATCAAGAGAATCTATGCATACCAGATAGAAACATATTGGAACAACATCTCCTCAGTTGAGGCTTACTACAGAACAAATATGGATTTCTTAAAGAGAGATGTCCGCAGTTATTTCTTCAAGGAAGGCAACAGTGTATTCACAAAGGTAGATGATCTGCCGCCGGCAAAATATAATCCGGGTGCTAATATTTCAAACAGCCTGATCGCATGTGGAAGTATTGTAAACGGTACAGTTGAAAACTCTGTTGTATTCAAGAAGGCATATATTGGAAACAATTGTGTTATCAAAAATTCTATTATCATGAACGATGTTTATATCGGAGACAATGCAGTCATTGAAAACTGCATCGTAGAGAGCAGAGGAACAATCGAGGCAAATGCATGCTATAAGGCAGAGCCAGGTGATATTCGCATCGTTGTAGAGAAAAAAGACCGTTTCATCATTTGATAATACCAGGGGATCAAAGTCACAAGCGATCATGCTTGCATGATAAAGCTTGTGACCTTGATCCCCGCCAAAACATGAGGATGAAGCGAATCCGAATGTATATTTTATAAAAGAAGAATAAAAATTAGCTGCACAAAGGCGTGCAGAGGACGGAAAGGCAATACTGGGATGGAAATTACAGATGTGAGAGTGCGCAAAGTTGCACTGGATGGTAAGATGAGAGCAATCGTCTCTATTACACTAGACAATGAATTTGTGGTTCACGATATCAAGGTGATCGAAGGAGAAAAGGGAGTATTTGTTGCGATGCCAAGCCGTAAATCGGCGACAGGAGAATACCGAGATATCGCACATCCCATTAACTCAGAAACAAGAGATTATGTGCAGAAGATTATCCTCGAGAAATACGAGGAGGCATTGCAGGAAGAATAAACTTTGAATAACAATTCGACAAAGATATATGAATACTTATAAAAGAAAGGCTGCCTTCGGGCAGTCTTTCTTTCTCTTGCAATTGTCGCCTTCATTCGGTATAATGTGGCTGAGGGAAAATGTAACGTAATTATTTTTGGAAAGGCGAGGTTTTAAAGTATGAAAAGGAGAAAGACAGCAGCGGGACTATTGGCGGCATCACTGCTAGTAGGAGCAGCGCCGGTGGTGACAAATGCGGCGCCAGTGAGAATTGTATCAACAAGCATAACAGAACAGTCTTCGTCAGGCTATCGTGTAAATGTAACATTTTCGGCAGATGCAGGTGTGAGCCGTGTTATGATGCCGACATGGACAGAGGCAAACGGACAGGATGACATTGTGTGGCATCAGGCAAGTGTTAGTGGTAATACTGCATCATTCTATGTTCCAGTCAGTGCCCATAAAGGAGAAAGCGGTGCATATATTACGCATATTTATGTATACGACAGACAGGGACAGTTTGCGCTAAAGGGCGAAAATGTAACAGTTCCAGCATCGACATCTGCGTCATCAAGCCTTTCAATTGGTGACGCTTCTATTACGGAACTTAGTGCATCGGGCTACCGAGTTACGGCAAAAATAAATGCACCGTCAGGAGTAAGCAAAGTATTGATGCCAACATGGACAAACGCAAATGGACAGGATGATCTAGTGTGGCATCAGGCAAGCGTAAGCGGCGATACAGCTACATTTTACGTGCCATCAAGTGCCCATAAGGGAGAGAGCGGAGCATACACGACTCATATTTACCTATATGATAAAGCAGGAAAATTAGCACCATTAAAGGGGGTCAATGTAACTGTTCCATCAGGTGCAAATCCTGGAGGCAGTTCAGGAAATAATAATGGCAGCGGTACAGGTGTGCTGTCGATGGCGATTCCATATGTAACAGAATTATCATCAAATGGTTTCCGTGTTACGATTCAATTTAATGCACCTGCAGGCTATAAAAAGGTTTCAACTGCAGTGTGGACAGCAGCAAATGGACAGGATGATCTGGTATGGCATAACATGACCGTATCTGGAAACACAGCGACATGCTATGTTCCAGTAAGTGAGCATAAAAACGAGCACGGTTCATACATTGTGAATGCGTATGTATTTGAGACTGATACAAAATATGTACTTCAGGGAATGACCGTTCCAGTGCCGTAAACAAAGAAAATGGAGGAACAAATGGCAAAGAAAAGACGCAGCTGGGAAGACTATCAGAAAAAGAAAATAAAAAGAGGCCAATCAGGTGCGCCTATTGTCATACTTTTGGTGCTGCTTGTAATTGCATGTGCAGGTCTTGGTGTAGTGGCATGGGTATGCCTGCGCCCAGTGACGCTTCCACATGTGCAGCCAGATCAGGCATCATCGACGAAAGCACCTGTGGAATACGAAACATGGAAGGCAACAGAGGCGGCTGCGGATGGTGCTCTTGTACAAAGCAGTGATCCAGTCGTACAGGCTGCTAATTTAAAGGCAATGCAGTACGATTATGACGGTGCAATTGCACAGATTCAGTCAATACCTGGCTATGCAGATAATGAAACATATGTTAGCTGCATTCAAAGCTATGAGAGTTTGAAATCACAGGCTGTACAGTGGACAGATTATGATAAGATTACACATATCTTTTTCCATAGTCTTATTGTTGACAGTGAGCTTGCATTTGAAAGCTATAAGAGCAGTGATTATGATCAGGTAATGACAACCATCGAAGAATTTAAGGATATAATGCAGTCTATGTATGACAAGGGTTATGTTTTGATAAGCCTTCATAAGATTGCAAAGATGGAAACGCAGCCAGACGGCACCGTGCAGATGGTGCAGCAGCCAATTTATCTTCCGAGAGGAAAAAAGCCATTTGTACTTTCCGAAGACGATGTATGCTATTATGAGTATATGACAGGAACTGGATTTGCGACAAAGCTCTGTCTTGATGAAAACGGTAAGGTTGTAAATGAGTATGTTGAGCGTGATGGAAGCGTATCATATGGTTCTTATGACGTTTTGACTGTTTTAGAGGATTTTATTGAAACACATCCTGACTTTTCTTATCAGGGTTCAAAGGGTATTCTGGCATTTACGGGATATGATGGTATTTTAGGCTATCGCACAAGTGATTTCTGGTACAATGAAAATTGTGACTATTACGTTTCTACACCTGCAAACGATAAAGAAAAGCGCGAAGATCATACGTCACCAAATGAAAATATTGAGCAGGACAAGCAGGCAGCACGAGAAGTTGCACAGGCAATTCGCGATCTGGGCTGGGAGCTTGCCAGCCACAGCTGGGGTCATCTGAATATGACAAGTACAAGCTATGAACATCTTGTATGGGACACAGATATGTGGGAGCGCGAAGTAGAATCTATAATCGGAGATACAGATATTATTTTATATCCGTTAGGAGCAGATGTAGGAGACTGGAGACCATCACAGTATACATTTGAAAATGAAAAATTCAAAAAGCTCTGGGATGTAGGCTTTAGATATTTTTGCAACGTAGACAGTACTCAGTACTGGCTGCAGTATGGCTCAAATTACATGCGTCAGGGCCGCCGCAACATGGATGGTCAGATGATGTTTAAGCAGATGGTTTATCCAGAGAAGGTACTCACAAGTGATCTGTTTGACGTATATGATGTCTTTGACAGACGCAGACCGCTTCCTGTAAATGGTATCACAGTGCCAGAAGATTTTGATCTGCAGGCACTTGCCGATTCGCTTGGAATGAGTGACCGTATAATAAATTGAACTAACATGAGCGCCATCGGGGACAGGGACGCCGCGGCAATTGCTTTTTTAATGCCACCGTCCCTGTCCCCAGTGGCAGAAGGAGGAAAAAACATGTATATCATAGCAGGTCTGGGCAACCCAACCGCACAGTATAGAGGAACAAGACATAACGTTGGCTTTGAGGTTATTGATTACCTTGCTGACAAATACAATATTGATGTAACAACAAAAAAATTTAAGGGCTTAATTGGAACAGGCGCGATTGAGGGACAAAAGGTTGTTCTAGTAAAGCCTCAGACCTTCATGAATTTAAGCGGAGAGTGTATTCAGGAGGTCATGAATTACTACAAAACAGATATCTCTGATTTAATTGTAGTATATGATGATATTAACCTAGAGCCAGGACAGCTTCGCGTGCGTGGTAAAGGAAGTGCAGGCGGTCATAATGGTATGAAAAATATCATTCTGCATTGCAATTCACAGGATTTTCCAAGAGTGCGTGTCGGAATCGGAGCAAAGCCGCCAAAGATGGATTTAGCAGACTTTGTACTCAGCCATTTCCAGGGCGAAGAAAAAAAGGCAATGGAAGACGGCTACAAAGAAGCAGCAGATGCAGTATGCTCCTTAATGAACAACGGACTAGAGGCAACCATGAATCATTATAACCAGAAGAAAACAAAATAATGATAAGGAGGGTCAATTGTGGGTATTTTTGCAAATCCGCTGACGGACCTGCTGGAATATGAAGACTTTTCAAGAGATTTTTTGAAGGGAACAGATCCAGTGGGCATGACAGGCTGTATTGACTCCGAGAAGGTGCATTTTATGAGCACCTTTCTTGGAGAGAAAAAAGTGCAGCTTGTTGTGACGTACAATGAACAGCGGGCAAGGGAAATTGAAGAAGATTATAAATTATTTTGCAGTCAGGTCTATGTGATTCCACCGCGTGACCTGATCTTTTTTAGCGCAGATCTGCAGGGAAATGCCATCATTGCAGAGCGCATGAAGGCATTTGCAGCACTTTATCAAAACGAGGCGAAGGTTATCATCACGACAATGGATGCGCTCATGAGCGCGGCAGTGCCGTTTGAACAGCTGATGAGTCATGTGATAAAGCTAAAAGAAGGTGATGAGCTTGATCTTGAAAAGCTAAAGCATGACCTGACTGTGATGGGATATGAGCGTGTAGGACGTGTGGAGGAGCCAGGACAGTTTACTGTTCACGGAGGTATTGCTGATGTATATCCATTGACAATGGAGGTTCCGGTTAGAATCGAGCTTTGGGGAGATGAAATAGATACGATTCGCTGCTTTGAACCGCAGAGCCAGCGCTCAATGGATCAGATCGAGTGCGTATCTGTTTTTCCAGCGGCAGAGGTGATCGCAGATGATACGGCAAGACGGCGTGCTGTGGGAATGATTCAAAATGAGCTTGAGAGCCAGTTAGCTGTCTTTAAAAAAGTAAAGGAGCCAGACAAGGCGAAGCGTCTTCGTGAGGAGACAAACCGCATATTAGAGGCACTTGGCGAAGATGTTGTATTAGAGGCACCAGACAGCTATATAAGCTATTTTTATCCGCGCACTGTTCAACTTTCTGAATATTTTGATGAGAAGAACACGTTAGTTTTCCTTGATGAGCCGATGCGTCTTAAAGAGCGCGGTGATGGTGTGCAGGCTGAGTTTGAGGAAAGCATGAAAAATCGTCTGGAGCAGGGCTTTCTTTTGCCAGGTCAGACAGCGCTTTTAACACCGGCAAAACATGTGCTTGCTGCTTTTGAGCGCGGTCAGGTTGCAGCACTGTCTTCACTTGACAGCCGCCTGGCTGACTTTACTGTGGTAAACAGCTACGCAGTAAATGTTCAGAACATGAACACATACCGTGAAGGCTTTGAACTTTTAATTAAGGATTTGACACACTGGAAGAAGGAAAAGTACCGCGTTGTCCTTTTGTGTCCGTCAAGAACTCGCGCAAACCGCATTGTCAATCAGCTTATAGAGTATGATCTTTTGGCATATTACAGCGAGGACGAGGATAAAAAGATAAATCCAGGTGAGATCATGGTTACTTACGGAAACCTTCACCGTGGCTTTTTATATCCGATGCTAAAATTTGCTGTTATCACAGAGAGCGATATCTTTGGTGTTAAGAAAAAGAAAAAAGAAAAAAAGAGCCACTATCAGGGTCAGCGAATAAGTGATTTTGCGCAGCTAAAGCCTGGTGATTATGTGGTGCATGAAAATTATGGACTGGGAATTTATCGCGGAACAGAGCGACAGATTGTGGATAAGGTAACAAAAGATTATATTAAGATAGAATATGGTGATGGCGGAAAGCTGTATTTTCCTGTCACACAGCTTCATATGATACAAAAGTATGCTGATTCAGAGTCTAAGCAGCCAAAGCTTAACAAATTGAACGGCCAGGAGTGGACAAAAACAAAAAGCCGTGTTCAAAAAGCAGTCAACAACATTGCAAAGGAGCTTGTGGAGCTTTATGCAGTGCGCCAGAGTGGTCACGGTTATCAGTATGGAACAGACACTGTATGGCAGAAAGAATTTGAAGAGCTTGTACCATTTGATGAGACGGCAGACCAGCTTGCAGCAATTGATGCGACAAAAGCTGATATGGAAAGCACGAAAATCATGGACCGCTTAGTGTGCGGTGATGTAGGCTACGGAAAAACAGAGATTGCCATCAGAGCTGCCTTTAAGGCTGTGCAGGACAGTAAGCAGGTCGTATTTCTTGTGCCGACAACTATTCTTGCTCAACAGCATTACAATACATTTGTTGAGCGAATGAAGGACTATCCAATTCGAATTGAGCTTTTATCACGCTTTCGCACGTCAGCGCAGATCAAGGCATCACTTGAGCGCTTAAAAAAGGGTCTTGCCGATATTGTAATAGGAACACATCGTGTGCTGTCAAAGGATGTTGTATTTAAAGATCTAGGCCTTTTGATTATTGATGAGGAACAGCGCTTTGGTGTCACACACAAGGAAAAGATTAAGCAGCTTAAAAAAGACGTTGACGTGCTGACACTAACGGCAACACCGATTCCGAGAACACTTCATATGAGTATGATAGGCGTGCGCGATATGAGTGTGTTGGAGGAAGCACCGTATGAGAGAAGACCGATTCAGACATATGTAATGGAAATGAATTGGGAAATGGTTCGCGAAGCAATAAACAGAGAGCTTGCCAGAGACGGACAGGTTTATTATGTGTATAATCGTGTCAAGGATATTGATCAGATTACGGCACAGATAGCAAAGCTTGTGCCAGATGCAAATGTTGCCTTTGCACATGGTCAAATGTCAGAGCGTCAGCTAGAACAAATCATGATGGACTTTGTTAACGGTGATATAGACGTGCTTGTTTCCACAACTATTATAGAGACAGGCTTAAACATTCCAAACGTAAATACTATTATCATCCACGATTCCGACCGCTACGGACTTGCACAGCTGTATCAGTTAAGAGGACGTGTAGGCCGTTCAAACCGCACTGCCTATGCTTTTATCATGTATCAGCGAAACAAGATTTTAAAAGAAGAGGCTGAAAAGCGTCTTCAGGCAATTCGTGAGTATACAGATCTTGGCTCTGGTATTAAGATAGCCATGCGTGATCTGGAAATTCGAGGCGCTGGAAATCTGCTTGGCAGTGAGCAGCACGGTCATATGGAAGCAGTAGGCTATGATCTGTACTGCAAGATGTTAAATATGGCTGTCAAAAAAGAAAAGGGTGAGCTTGAGATGGAGGAAACCTTTGAAACAACGGTGGACATTCCAATCAGCGCTTACATTCCAGACAGCTATATACGAAACGAAGAAGACAGGATGGAAATCTACAAGCGTATTGCAGCAGTCGAGACAGAGGAAGAGTCAATGGATATGATCGACGAGCTTATCGACCGTTTTGGAAGTGTTCCAAAGCCAGTCACCAACTTGCTTGAAGTGTCAATCCTTCGTGCGGATGCGCATTCTCTCTATATTAAAGAAATCAAGTCCTCGTCAACAGAGATTCGCCTGTTCATGCATCCAAGAGCAAAATTTGACACGATGCGTGTGCCGGATCTGATACAGTCTTACCGAGGTGCACTTCGTCTGCTTGACAAAGACAATCCTTATTTCTTATTGAGGGCAGGAGATGGCGCAGTCAAAGAAAAAACGCTGACATTGAAAACATTGAAAAAACTGTTAAGCGATATAAAAACGTTGATTGTTTCATAAAATCATGCTAAAATGAAAAGCAAAGTTCACGAGGCGCCCGATAAAGAAGATGCACTTCGGAGCGTTGATAGAGAATATAGAAATAGAGTGAGGTAAATTTATGAACCGAATTATGAAGTATGCAGCAGCAGCCTTCGCAGCAGCTACTGCCGTTAGTACATTAGGCGGATGCGAACAGTTAGAGAAAAAGGCACCAGAGGATACAGTTGCTGTTTCATTTGGCGATACAAATATCATGCTGGATGAGGTTACTTATATGATACGTTCCATGGAGTATACCTATGAATCCTATTTTGGATCAAACATCTGCGGCAACGATATGGGCGATGGTTCAGGCATGACAGTCGGTGATTACATCAAGCAGATGTCTCTGTCACAGCTTCGCCAGACACTTGTATTAAATGAGTATGCAAAGAAAAATGGCATTGAGTTAAGTGATGATCAAAAAGCAAAGGTAGATGAGGCAATTGAAAAGCTTCAGACAGAATCAGAGGATTATCTGGAAGCAGTCGGCGCAACAGATGAGCTGATTGAAAAGACATATACAGAGAATGCAATTGCAAATCTTGTTTATATGGATCTTGTTGCTGATGTTGATACGACAGTTGGTGATGATGAGTTCCTTCGCAAAAAGATCGCATATGTAAAGCTGACGCCAAGTGAACTGACAGAGACGACAGCAGCCGATGGGGCAACTACAGAAGTGTCAAGTGATGAAGACAGCAGCGAAGAGGCATCTTCTATAGAGAATACAGAAGCAGAATCAGAAAGTGCATCCAAGGATGTAACGACTTCCACAGAAGAAGCAAGCAGTGAAAAAGCATCAACTGAGGCAGTATCAACTGAGGAAGCATCAAGCGAGAATGTTTCGGAACTTTCCTCTGAGGCATCCACTGAAGATTCAACTGAGGCAGAAACACTTTCAGAAGAAGAGCAGGAACGTCAGGATGCGATGAACGATGCAGCAGACAAGATCCTTAAGGAATTTGAGGAAGGAAATGATGCAGCAGACTTTATCAGTGATTATCAAAATGACAGTCACTTTACTGCAACAAATTCTGAGATTTCCATTAGTGAGGATGGAACTGCTGTATATAATGCAGCTGCATGGGCACTGGCAACAGACGAATGCACTGTATATAGAAGCGATGACGGCAGCATCTACATCATCCGCTGTCTTGATGATAACGATGAGGAAGCACGTCAGAGTGCCATCGATTCAGAGATCGAAAGCAGAAAGACAGCATTGTTCTCAGAGAAATATGCCGAGATTCAGGACGATTCTTCCAAGTTTAAGGTAGATGAGGATGTGATTGACACAATCCGCTTTACAACTCCGGTTTACGTAGCACCAAGCGAGGAAGAAACATCAGAAAGTGAAACTAGTGGTGAGGAAACATCAGAAAGTGAAACTGGTGAGAAAGAATCAACAAAAGAAGAAAAATCAAGTGAGTCTGATGAGTCAGAGGAAGCGGTAAGTGAAGCTTCTTCAGAGGAAGAGAGTAAATAATTAAGAGCCGCCTAATATCGGGAAAGGCACAGTAAAGTGTCATTTTCCCGATTGCAGGTGGCTTTTTTGGCGAAAAACGCGCTCTCTTTCTTAATCGTTATCCCGATTTCACTTGACATCTCGTAATAATTTTGTTATAATGCCCCTCGAAGTGTAATAATTTTGTAATATTTAGTAATAGTTCACTCGTGAATTGTTACTGCGAAACTAGCGAGGGAGTGCAAGCTTACTCGCTCGCAGATAAGAATGTAAAGAGGTTTTATAAAGAAAGGCTTGGTATATATGAAGATCAAAGGAAACAGATTTGTTACGTCAATCTTAGCAGCGTCTATGCTGTCTGGTACATTTTTTGTTCCGGCATCCGCAGGTGAGCTTGAGGGTGAGAGCGCAATCGCAGGCATGACTGTTACATTGAATAACTACTACGCAGGAGAGGAAACTCCGGATGAGGCAATCTTAGATTATCTTGTTCCTAAGGCTCAGGCAACATCTGAGGCTGAGAGTGAGACAGAAACCGAAGAGCCAAAAACCGAAGAACCAAAAACCGTTATGGCCGCTACTGTTGCTGTCACTTCAGATGCTTCTAATGTAGGACTGGTAAGCGCAGCAGGTTACTTAAACGTGCGTGAACAGCCATCCACAGGCAGTGTAACAGTCGGAAGACTTTTCAGTAACTGCCAGGTTAACATCAAAAGTTCCGTAAACAACAGCGAAGGCAGCTGGTATCGTATCACTTGCGGCGATGTAGAAGGTTATGTAAGCGCAGCCTACGTATTAGTTGGCACAGCAGCCAAGACTGCTGAGGACAATATCCAGAACCGCTATGCAGTTGTTACAGCAGATCAGTTAAATGTTCGCGACAGTGCATCTGACAGCGCAAATGTTGTTGGAACTGTATACAAGGATGAAGAGTACGCAATCATCGAGGATCAGGGTGATTTCGTAAAGATACATATTGCAAATGATGAGGTTGGATATGTTTCAAAGTCCGGCATCACCATTAAGACTCAGTTCGCTCAGGCTCAGAAGGTAGACAATGAATTTGTATCTCAGGAGCTGGAGAACTTCATGATCGATATCAACTACTCCAGAAACGTATACGAGCAGGCAATGGCAGAGGGAACAGGCGAAGGCTACTATCGTGCATATGCAGCTATCGTTTATGCAGCAGAGCTTCTTGGTTACTACAGCGAATTTGCAGCAGATTCTGGATTAGAAGATCTGGCAGCAACCTCAAAGCAGGAGCAGGAAAGCGCACTTGCACTTGCAGATGCAGCATATAAGTTAGCATCAGATTCTGGCTACTTTACTCAGGTTGCAGAATCAGTAGCATCAAGCGAGGCAGCAGCAGAATCCTCCGCAGCAGCAGAGTCTGTACAGGAAACTCAGACACAGCCATCAACAGATGCATCTTCTGAGGGAAATACAACAAGTAATACAGCTGAGACAACAGCACCAAGCAGCTCAGCATCTGATGAAACCATAAGTGTAGAAGTTCCGACTGCAGCATCTGTAACAGGCATTGAGGCTTGCTATCAGGGCGGTACAAAGTATGTGGGTGATGTTGTCTACACCGCAGAATTGTTTGTAAGAGTAAGCTACAGCGATGGAACTGTAAAGGATATTTACGATGGATGGTATTCACCACAGGTAGGTATGACCTTAAAGCAGGAGGGCTACAATGTTGTAACCATGTATTATGGTGATTTTAGCTCCAACCTTGAAGTATATGCAAACCCGGCACCGACTCAGGCAACCCAGCCGGCAGCCCCAGAGACACAGCCAGCGGCCCCAGAGACTCAGCCGGCAGCTCCAGCGCCAGCACCAGAGACACAGCCAGCAGCACCAGAGACTCAGCCGGCAGCACCAGCACCAGCTCCAAGCGGTAATGGACAGTCTATCGTAGACTATGCAATGCAGTGGGTAGGACAGTGTAATTATGTATGGGGCGGTACAAACCTGACACCAGGAGGCGGTGTTGACTGTTCTGGATTTACCATGAACGTATACGCAGCATTCGGTATCAGCCTTCCGCACTACTCCGGCGCACAGATCAACTATGGACAGGCTGTATCATACGAGCAGCTGCAGCCAGGTGATCTTATCTGCTTCTCAGGCCATGTAGCAATCTATATCGGCGGCGGCATGATGGTTCATGCAGCAAGTGCAGAGAGAGGTATCGTAGTAGATAATGTATTCTATAACAAGCAGCCGATCGGATATCGTCGTCTTGTATAAATAATTAAAATTCAAGGCCGTCTGTCAGAGTTGACAGGCGGTCTTATTTTCGTGTATTATAACCGTAAGAAACGAAGACATTAACAGTTAACGTTAACTGGGAAAGAAGGTAATATTGCATGAGACGTGATAAAGTCAATTACTATCTGGATCTGGCAGAGATCGTATCCCAACGAGGAACCTGCCTTAGACGCCGCTACGGTGCTGTTATCGTAAAAAATGATGAGGTGGTATCTACTGGCTATGTTGGTTCCCCGCGAGGACGCAAAAACTGTACTGATTTAGGTTTTTGTATCCGACAGAAACTTCAGATTCCAAGGGGTGAGCGCTATGAATTGTGCAGAAGCGTTCACGCTGAGGCAAATGCCATAATCAGTGCATCAAGAGATCAGATGATCGGAAGCTCTTTATATTTGACAGGAGTAGAAGCAGATACAGGTGAATATGTAAAAAATTCCAACAGCTGCTCCATGTGTAAGCGAATGATCATAAATGCAGGAATCGAGACTGTATATGTGCGTGATGATAAAGATAATTACCGAGTCGTAAAGGTAGCAGACTGGATTGAAAAGGATGAATCACTAGAGGGCACATTCGGGTACTAAGCAAAACATGAAATTTGGCTAATTTCATCTTGATTTTCGACAGGCGGTCATATATAATTAGGGGTGGTGTCCATGCGGCAGATTTGTTCGTGTGCGTTTGGCAGAAAAGAATGCAAGAAGCGTAAAGGCACCATGAAACCTAGGCTGGCGAAGCAAATGGTAAAAGGGCTTCGTCTGTGTGAGAATGTCACAACAACAGGAAGGAAAAGACAAATGATACATCAGCAATACGAAGTAGATGACCATCTTCATGAAGAATGCGGCGTGTTCGGCATTTACGACATGGATGGCAATGACGTAGCGTCGACTATTTATTATGGTCTTTTTGCTCTGCAGCACAGAGGTCAGGAGAGTTGCGGTATCGCGGTAAGCGACACTAGCGGTCCCAAAGGACTAGTACTGAGTCATAAAGGAATGGGTCTGTGCAACGAGGTGTTTACCCCGGAAGACTTAGAGTCAATGAAAGGAAACATCGGTGTAGGCCACACCAGATACTCGACGGCAGGTAGTTCTACGAGAGAGAATGCACAGCCGCTTGTATTAAACTACATCAAAGGAACACTAGGCCTGGCACATAATGGCAACCTGATCAATACGCCGCAGCTACGCCAGGAGCTTGCAAGAACAGGTGCAATCTTTCAGACGACAATCGATTCTGAGATTATCGCGTACATGATTGCAAGAGCCAGAGTTGAACAGCCGACCGTACAGGCAGCTGTCGCAGAGGCGATGAAAAAAATCAAGGGAGCGTATTCACTTGTTGTCATGAGTCCGAGAAAGCTCATTGGAGCAAGAGATCCATATGGCTTTAGACCGCTGTGTATCGGAAAGCGTGGCAATGCCTATATACTGGCATCAGAAAGCTGTGCACTTGACACTATCGGTGCTGAATTTGTCCGTGACGTAGAGCCGGGCGAGATCGTCACCATCACACAAAAAGGAATTGAATCAAACCGAAGCATGTGTATCCCAAAGGAGCAGCATGCAAGATGTATTTTTGAATATATTTATTTTGCCAGACCAGATGCCTATATTGATGGCGTAAGTGTATATGAGAGCCGTCTGATTGCAGGACGTTCTCTTGCAAAGCATCACCCAGTTAATGCTGATCTTGTTGTCGGTGTTCCGGAGTCTGGTAATGTCGCAGCTATGGGTTATGCGATGGAGAGCGGCATTCCGTATGGCATGGCATTTGTAAAGAACAGCTATGTCGGCAGAACCTTTATCAAGCCAAAGCAAAGCAGCCGCGAGTCAAGTGTTCGCATTAAGCTGAACGTACTTACAGAGGCTGTAAAGGGAAAGCGTGTCATCATGATTGATGACTCAATCGTGCGTGGAACCACAAGTGACCGTATTGTAGGTATGCTTCGTGAGGCAGGTGCAAAGGAAGTTCATGTAAGAATCTCCTCACCGCCGTTCTTGCATCCGTGTTACTTTGGAACTGATATTCCATCTGAGGATCAGCTGATTGCTCACAACAGAAGTGTAGATGAAATCTGTAAGATTATCGGAGCTGATTCCCTCGCATACTTAGACGAGGAATGTCTGTATGAAATGTCAAAGGGACTTGGCATTTGTACTGGATGCTTCAATGGCAAATATCCGCTGGATCCGCCGACAGAGGACATCCGCGGCGACTATCAAAAGTAAAAAGATATAGAAGAAAGGTTGGTTTACTATGGCAACAGATCGTTATACAAGCCCACTTTCCGAGCGCTATGCCAGCAAGGAAATGCAATATATTTTTTCACAGGATAAGAAGTTTACCACATGGAGAAAGCTGTGGATCGCACTTGCAGAGAGCGAGAAGGAGTTGGGATTAAATATTACAGACGAGCAGATCGCTGAGCTTAAAGAGCATCAGAATGATATCAATTATGATGTTGCAAAGGCGAGAGAGAAGGAAGTTCGTCACGATGTTATGTCTCACGTTTATGCATATGGTGTACAATGTCCAAAGGCAAAGGGTATCATCCATCTGGGTGCAACCAGTTGCTATGTAGGTGACAACACTGATATGATCATCATGCGTGAGGGACTGCAGCTTGTAAAGAAGAAGTTAGTCAATGTCATTGCTGAGCTGGCAAAGTTTGCAGACCGCTACAAGGCGCTGCCGACACTGGCATTTACTCATTTCCAGCCGGCACAGCCAACCACAGTCGGAAAGCGTGCAACGCTTTGGATGATGGAGCTTGTGCAGGATTATGAGGATATCTGCTATGTAATCGATTCCTTAAAGCTTCTTGGCTCTAAGGGAACAACAGGTACACAGGCATCCTTCATGGAGCTGTTTGACGGTGACCATGCAAAAATCAGAAAACTGGATCAGATGATCGCAGATAAGATGGGCTTTGCCGGTGTATATCCTGTTTCTGGACAGACCTACTCCCGTAAGGTAGACAGCCGTGTATTAAATGTACTGGCTGGTATTGCAATGAGTGCACATAAGTTTACAAACGATGTGCGTCTTCTGCAGCACTTAAAGGAGGTAGAGGAACCATTTGAGAAGCATCAGATCGGTTCTTCTGCAATGGCATATAAGAGAAATCCAATGAGAAGTGAGCGTATTGCTTCTTTGGCAGACTATGTGATCTCAGATGCTATGAATCCGATGCTTGTCGCTTCAACTCAGTGGTTTGAGCGTACACTTGACGATTCTGCAAACAAGAGAATCAGTATTCCAGAGGGCTTTTTGGCAGTTGACGGTATTCTGGATCTTTACCTGAATATCGTAGACGGAATGGTTGTTTATGAGAAGGTAATTCACAAGCATCTGATGGCAGAGCTTCCATTTATGGCAACAGAGAATATCATGATGGATGCAGTAAAGGAAGGCGGAGACCGTCAGGAGCTGCATGAGAAGATCCGCCAGCTGTCCATGGAGGCTGGACGTAATGTCAAGGTAAACGGTCTTGACAACAACCTGCTTGATTTGATTGCAGCAGATGATACATTCCACCTGACAAAAGAGCAGCTGCAGCAGTGCATGAATCCAGAGCGTTACACAGGACGTTCTAAGGAGCAGGTAGAGGATTTCCTCGCAGAAGTAATAAATCCAATCCTTGCTAAGAACAAGGAAGACCTTGGTATGACAGCAGAGATTAACGTATAAGAAAGGTAAGGTAACTGATATGGCAAGAGCAATTGTAGGCGCCAATTGGGGCGACGAGGGCAAAGGTAAAATTACTGATATGTTAGCACAGGAGTCTGACATTGTAATCCGTTTCCAGGGCGGAAGCAACGCTGGACATACAATTATCAACAATTATGGAAGATTTGCAATGCACCTTCTTCCGTCCGGCGTGTTCTCACAGCACACTGTAAATATCATTGGAAATGGTGTTGCACTGAACATTCCGTATTTTATAAAGGAGTTAAACAGCTTAACTGAGCAGGGCGTTCCGAAGCCAAACATTATGGTTTCTGATCGTGCACAGATCCTGATGCCATATCATGTAGCATTGGATACCTACGAGGAAGAGCGTCTGGCAGGAAAGTCCTTTGGTTCCACACGTTCCGGTATCGCTCCGTTCTACTCTGATAAGTATGCAAAGATTGGCTTCCAGGTAAGCGAGCTGTTCGGAGATATGGACGAGTTAAAGGAAAAGTGCGAGCGCATCTGCACCTTAAAGAATGTTATGCTTGTTCATCTGTACCACAAGGATCCATTAAATGCAGATGAGATTTTCAATACACTTATGGAATACAAGGAGATGATCGCTCCTTACGTAGCAGATACAGGACTTTACCTGCATCAGGCAATCAAGGAAGGAAAGAAGATTCTGTTAGAGGGACAGCTTGGTACCTTAAAGGATCCAGATCATGGTATCTACCCGATGGTAACTTCTTCCTCTCCATTAGCAGCATACGGCGCAATCGGCGCAGGTATCCCGCCATATGAGATCAATGAGATCACAACAGTTGCAAAGGCATATTCTAGTGCAGTAGGCGCAGGTGCATTTGTCAGCGAGATCTTCGGTGAGGAGGCTGATGAGCTTCGTAAGCGCGGTGGTGATAAGGGTGAGTTTGGTGCTACCACAGGCCGTCCGAGACGTGTGGGATGGTTTGATGCAGTTGCAACAAGATATGGCTGCCGTGTGCAGGGAGCAACAAGCGTTGCACTTACAGTACTTGACCCGTTAGGCTACTTAAAGGAGATTCCGATGTGCGTAGGCTATGAGATCGACGGCGTTGTAACAAAGGATTTCCCAACCACTCAGAAGCTTGAGAAGGCAAAGCCGGTATACAAGGTACTGCCAGGCTGGAACTGCGATATCCGCGGAATCCGCAATTACGAGGATCTGCCAGAGGCTTGCCGCAACTATATCGACACCATCGAGCAGGAGATTCAGGTTCCGATCACACTCGTATCAAACGGACCGGGAAGAGAAGAGATCATCCACAGAGAGTCAAAGTTAAAGTAATATTTACAAATAAAAAGAGCAGGCAGGGCATCTGATATGTACCCAGTTTTCTGGACACCGGGTCAAAATTGAATAATTAAGCTTCCA
>ENA-OYWK01000423-OYWK01000423.1-human-gut-metagenome-genome-assembly--contig:-NODE-423-length-24855-cov-7.935081_pt1 | contig 24855 bp, 29 predicted proteins | sample MGYA00244808_ERZ653392 | MGnify/ENA primary metagenome ERZ653392 (study PRJEB26926, sample SAMN06165125) | human gut metagenome | biome: ENVO:00009003; feature: ENVO:2100002; material: ENVO:00002003...
CTCTACGTCTCGTGGGCTCGGAGATGTGTATAAGAGACAGGATTATCAGTTAATTGTTATTTTTTTATTATGTAAAAAATGGAAATAATCCTCATATAGTGTGGTCTGATGTAGAATGTTTCCACACTTATAAAAATAGGCAGGAATTCTGCCTATTTTGTGCGTAAAACCAAAATCTGTTGCACATTAACTTCTGTTACAAGTTCTTTTTTATTTTGTATGACAAGATAAAGGCTATTATAACAAGAGGCTGTCAAGTCATTTTTTTAAGACAGCCCTTGTATTTTATCTGATAGTGGACATGAATACAATGTTAATAGTTATATCCTTTGTCGCTGTAAATGAATATGAACCGGCTGATGTCTGGGAGTATTCCCCAAGATCGTCCAAAGCCTGCCATCCGGTAGTAAAGAAACCTCTCAGATAGTTATATCTCCAGCGGTCACCTTCTCCCGGCACGGCATAATCCGCACCATCCGCATATATTGTTACCCGGTCTCCATATGAGAACTCACGGGTTTGCTGACCGGAACTCAGACCGGTAGCAGAAAAGCCAATTCTGAAATCACCGTGCGTATACAAGGAGAAAGAATTGTTACTCCACATGCCAGTCTGTATAGTCACCTTTATAGGATTGTCCGCTTTGAAATCGTATACGAATCTGCTTCCATCAGGATAACGGCTGTAATCATTGTACGTAAATAAATATTGACCATATTGTCCGGAGGGTATCCCGTTGCCATTCACATACCATTCATCCTCTCCATATTTCCAACCGGATTCCGGCTCTGGAGATATCAGGTAACCACCTCGTTCCAAGTTTTCATCATCCGGTGAAAGATTCAATACTATTTCTGAAGCAGATGGCAGCAATGTGGTTTCACCACGTTCATCAAAGACATCCAGTTTGCCTCTTCCTGTCCGGATGGAGAAATAGAACGTTTTACCGGCTTTTGAAAAGTTCGCCTGCAAAGTACTGTTCGAACTTTGCAACTGCACAGTGGTACTGGCTGAGGAGGCATTCATAATTTTTGCATCTCCTTTAGTCACAGTCCATCCGGAAAATGTGTATCCGGATTTTGCAACAGCGGTGATGGGGATATTGGTTTTTACTTTGTATGTTCCCCCTCCGGTAACAGTTCCTCCGGAGGTCGGATTGGCAGTCAGGGTCAAAGTACGTTTCTTTTCCTTGAACTTGCACTTGAATTTATGATCCTTGCCATTCAGAAAAACTTGATATGATACAGAACTTCCACTGCCTGTATAATTGTACTTTTGGGGTTCATCTGACGGTCCCCCGTAGAAATAGTCTATCTCATATCCGTCAGAGGCTTCAGCACCTACCGTGGGTCTTTCTTTACCATCATAAAGTCCCTCTCCATAAGCGGTACCACCGATAAACGATACGGTACGTGAGTCCGCATCCTCTTCTCCGTCAACCTCGATAGTCACCGCGGTCTTTCCGGTTGTGAGCTCTTTTTCAATTTCTTCACTGCATGAGCAGCCTAAGAAGATGGTTGCCAGCAGCACAATGTAATGTAAATGATTTGTTTTCATAAATTGTATTTTGATAGTTTTTAATATGCAAATGTAAGTGGGAAGCAGCACAACCTTTTTGTGCTGCCCTTCACTAAATTTTAATTTTCAGTTGGATATCAAAAGATTTCTTGAAATAATATGTATTTCGTTCATTGTCATATTCAATCTCTGCACCCATGGCCCGGAGCTCTAAGAAGTAATTAATGATTGTATTGCGATGTACGCCCATTTCCTTCGCTATTTTTGCGGCACTTCCTGTATGTTCTTTTTTCAGCAGACGGGTCAGTGTCTGTAATCTTTCCATGTAGTCCAGTATTCTCATAATCCTCTTCTTTTTCTGATGTATGGCCTGACCGGCCTTCCGTACTTTCTCACCTCATAATGCAGATGGTTTCCCGTGCTTTTTCCGCTTGATCCGATGAATCCGATCACTTTGCCACTCCTGACCTCTTCACCTTCCGGAACATAACAGGCGGACAAGTGCCCGTACAGGGTCACAAAACCATAGGCATGGCGTATCATCACACAGTATCCATATCCTCCCTTTCTTCCTGAGTATATGACTTTTCCATCAGCTGCGGCATGCACGGTCGATGCAAGTTCCGCCGCAATATCCACTCCTGAATGGAACCTGCGCTGTCCGGTAACCGGGTCGCTCCTCCATCCGTAGGCGGAACTGATACGGTGGAACCGGTGTACAGGGGGATGTACCGGTATCCTGTATTCCAGATGATGCCTCTCCACGATGTCCATGATCTCCCCGATGCGCTCAAGACTGGAACACCGGGAGAGTGCGTCCTCCAATATGGCCCTTTCCTTATCAGGTACCGGACAGAAGAGGCATAGGAACAGAACTAGTTTCGTTATCATGTGGTATTCTTTATGGTTTTCCTACAATCTCCGGGAACAGTATCTCCGCATTGATCAGCTGTTTGTTCTTCAATTTGTAATAGAAATGTCTTCCCCCGTTTCTCTCCTGTATCTCTATGATGAGCACCTTCTTGTCCGGTATGGTGAATTTCGGAAGGGCGACCGTAAAGTCACATGAGGAAAGCGCAGCCACCTCCTCCGGACGGTTGAAAGAGAAGAGGGGCTGCTGCTCCAGCTGCTGGACGGCGGTCTTTTTCCGTTTTTTCGCATCCTGTATATAAAAACGGATGAAGTCTATGGTATAGCCGATCTGGGAACGGTTGTGCAGCCCGAAGCGGAACAGCAGGATATCATTGTCCACAAAGATATTGGTCACGCAGAATCTCATGCCGGCCACCTCGTCCCTGATATTGGTCAGCAGCTTCGGCCTCCGTGATATCTCTTTTTCAAGCAGTGCTTTCTGCCGGGTATTCCGCTCTCTTCCCTCCAGTATGGCCACCTGCTTCTTTTTGGTGTCCTGTTTGTCCACAATGAAGGAAAATCTCTCACATCCGGGCGCATACCGCAGGTCAAACGTATAGAACCTGCCGCTTTCGGTGATGGCTGTAAGGTTGGTCTGCAGGGCAAACGGCGACACGGCCCTGAGTGCGACAATATTGTTCACATTCTCCGCTTTCTCCACCTGTACGGTGGTGTTTCCGAAATCGACATACACGATTTTTTCCGGATAGATCACATGGGTCAGTTTCTCGTCAGAAACCGGAAGAACCGCCGTTTCCGGCATGGTACCGCCCTCCTTGTAGACAGCCTGCGCTCCCTCGTCGAAGGATATGCAATAGGTGTAATACCTGCTGTCCTCCGTAACAACCGACAGGTTGGTCTCTCCTTTGAAATCCCTTACCGTTGATTTCAGCCGGATGACGGACGGACATACCTGTATGACTTCCCCTATGATGTTCTCATCCCCCATGTTCAGGTATTTCACGGGAGTGGGGAATATCATATGGAGCGTCTTCTCATAACCGATCTTCAGGTTTCTGCACTCCAGCTCGTCAATACGGGGCTGCTGGGCTCTTCCTGATAAAAAAGCAAACAGGAGAAGTATCCCTGTGATGTAAATTCTGTTTTGTCTCATATCTTGATAAATTATATTTTAATAGTTTGATGTTTATCTTTGCATCCGGCTTTAGAATTTGATTCGTGATGAATTTCCTGTCCGGCATTCTTAACGTTTGCTATTTGATTGTCTGTCCCTTTGACATTTGTCCGGTTCATCTTCCGATTGCCCTCTTCCTGTTTCCTTGAATATTCACGGTAACTTTTCCAAAACCCCAAAATGTGGAAAACAATGGTAAGGGTGAGAAGAAAGCAGAAAAGCAAGATGGTCACAGAGCCGTCTTTCGATAGGAATTCTTCCATTTCGTACAGTTCTTTTAATTATCATTCGTTATTGTCACTTCCCGGGTCCGTTTATAATAGTTTACAGGCACTTCACTTTTTGAGCGTCGGATGTTCTTGTAGGCACGGCTTTAAACGTCCGGAGCAGCTGCCGGTCTTCAACAGTGCCGGATCGACCAGGTCGAAAATCCAGTGTGACTGGGGTATGAGCAGTTCAACCCTTACGGGTGCATCATCCGGCTTCAATCCGGGAAGTCCCGGCAGACCGTTCATGTCCGGAATAAGGCAGCGGCCGTCAGCCGGTTCATGAAGATACAGTCCGGTCCGTCCGTCTTTCAGGACGAGCCATGCCGGAAAGCATGCCTCCGGTTCATATTCCGACTGTTCCACTTCCGTGTCGTCTGTTCCCGGATAACGGACACGCATCCTGATCCGTATCGAAATCCCGTATTCAGGAAGGGAAAGAAACCTGTCAGCATCATCCGGTGTGAGGATTTCATGCAGTACGGATACATCAGGGGACAACAACCTTCCACGGGAGTGTGTCCTACTGTCCGGATACTGTTCACTGTTCATATGCAAGGAGGCCTTTCCGTCCGGCATGAATACACACCATACAAATACTCCCTCCTCCATGAGGTCACCTGTTATTGTCCTGCTGTCTTTCATATCTTTATTTTAATGTTTCAATATGCCGTTTCCGGTCAGCTTTCCCCCGGTTCTTTTTTCTCCATCAGAAACACGGCATAGTTGGTTTTGATGGTGACCTTCACTTTCTTGATATTCTTGCTTGCGGCCTGCTTGGTGGCGTTCACCACACCGTTCACGCCTCCGGCAATAAGCTGGCTGCCCATGTCCAGGCCTCCGGTTATCTGCGGATTTGTCCCGTCCACCGCCCCGGCCGTGGCATCCTTGTTGATTTCCGCCTTTGCGTTCCCCGGTACATAGATACCTTCCATTGCGTCAGAAGAATATACTTCTTTTTTAAACGGAAGGATATTGCCGCCCACATTGACTGTCCTGATCTCCACAATGACCCTTTCGCCGTCTATCTTCCTCACTTCCCCGTACACCGGCGAGTCCTTCCTCACCCGACGGCCGTCATCGGTGAGACAGTCCTCACCCAGACGCATCTTCAGCGTGGATCCGGCCATCACGACCTGGTCGGAATGCACGTACGCGCGGATGGCGTTCCGCCTGCTGCTCTTGTGCAAGGCGACCGTGTTGAATCTTGTCCTTGCCTCAGGGGCTTCCTTTGTCTCTTCCTTCTTCTCCACCTTCTTTTTCTCCTGTTTCCTTTTTTTCTTCTTCCGCAGTTCACGGGTGATACTGTCCAGGTTCTCTTGTGTGGGAAGGATATAGGAGGCGGTATCCGCCTTCCGCCCGTATTCCTCTTCCGGCGGCATCTCACTGTTGATGATGAGTTGACGCATACGCTCTATGTCCACCGGATTGTCCCCGCCCTGTCCCTCCGCCTGCTTGCGCAGGGGGGTACGCTCGAGCTGGGCCTTCACATCCGTAATGGTCACATCCTTGTTGTCCGTGCTAAGACGGACGGTGTTCTGATTCTCTTCCTTTCCTTTCATCGCGGAGATTGTCCAGATGACAAGAAGGACAAGTAACCCGAACACGCTGACAATGATTACTTGAGTCTTCTTCATGTTCTTCTGTTTTATTCAATTTCTTTCTTTGTTTCCATCCGAGGTGTCCAACAGCTCGTATTCCTGTGTATAGTTCCGGAAGAAGAAGCCTGTCACATTCTCCGGATAGGACGGGGTGGTGCGTATGGCGTCGCCCCGGCTGTATATCCTTATACGTTTGACCCCGCCGGCATCATGGATGGACAGGATGGAGGTGAACAGCACGTTGTAACCGTCATCACGTATCCCGACCCTGTGCAGCTTCTCAAACACGCACTTGTAGATGACACCCCTGTCCGCCGCGTCGGCATAGGCGCGGTCGTTCAGGTATTTGTTCCAGATGGCGTTCAGCTCGGATTTCTCCACCAGAAACACGGCCTGCGCCTGGTTTCCGGAGATGCTCATCCTGTCGAAAGAGTTTACATAATAGGCCACCGCGTTGCAGTGGGCCTTCAACAGGGTCTCGTATAACTTGTCCGTTTCCATGGACTTCAATTGCAGGAACTCTCCGCCGGTATTCACGACAAGGATCCTGTCCGTCACTCCGCGGACGGTCATGTTCATGAAGAACAGCACCAGGGCGACGATGGCCGCACACAACAGGCTGACCGCCTTGACATAGACGGAGGACCGCTTCTTGGCCTCTCCCAGTGAGGCGAAGTCCCTCACCATATTCTTTATATCCATTTTCATATTCTTCCGTTGTTTTAAAAAAGGTTATGGATCCTGCCTCTCACAATCGCCAGCAGGGACAGTTTCAACGCAAGGGAAAACAACACCTGCAGGACGACATTCCACGAGGTGTTCATGACATACTCGCTGACGATGGCGTCCGAAAACTTGCTGGCAAGGATGAAGGCCGGTACCATCAGATAACAGACCAGCAGGTTCTTGCACCACGTATGGAAATACGTCCGGGTACTCTCGTTGTAGAAACAGGCTATCGCCACAGGGGATATAAGTTCCAGCAGGAGCAGGAACATGTATCTGCCGACTATGAACAGGGTCTGCGCGTACATGTAGAAAGGGGCGGCTATGACGCCGGCCACATACGCCAGCAGATAATCGAACGAACTGCCGACCGGATTGAGCAACACGCCGGCAACGTCCATTACCGACATGTCGCTGAACTGTTTCTCGAACTGTGCGATTATCGGCTTCTGGAACAGGTCGGCCACATCATAGACCTTTCCGCCGAATCCGGCCTGCAGATCGTCCATCAGTTTGCCGAACACCGTTTCCAGGGCTTCCAGCAGCACGGGGAACAGTGCGACGGCGGCTATACAGAATACATACTGCCACACCAGGTTCATGTAATCCTTCATGGTGGGCGTGCCGTCCTCGTTGGACTGCACCTCCCGGTATACCGTATACAGACGGTGGATGAGCGTGACAGCCATGAATCCCGTCACTACCGCATAGAAGGCTTCCACGGCGATGTTCCCCCGGATACTTTCATAAGCATTGTGGATATGCTCGACCGATATTTCTGTTATTGATGCCATATTCCTATTCCGTTACAAGTCCCAAATTCCGTCTGATGGTACGCGTATGTGACATGATCTGTCTGATGGTGCCCAGTGAAGCCTCCTGGCGACGGACTTCCTGAAGACATCCGTCGAGCTGCTCCATCCGTTCGCTGTCGTTCATTTTCAGGTCACTGCTGAGTATATCCCCGGTCAGGGAGATAATGGCGGCGTTGTTCGCCACCACGTCCTGCACGGCCGAAGTGATGCCCGGCAGCCCCTTCATGTCCATCTTCTCCGCCTCTTCCAGCGTCCTGAGGCAGTTGCTGTTCAACCGGTTCTGCCGGTCTATCAGGTCCGTGAACATCCGTGCGCGTCTGACGGTGGCGGACACCTTCTGGACATAGTCCAGGGCGGTCTGGAGCCTGTTCACCGATTCCGTCACCTGTTTCACCGTTGCTGCGGTATTTCCCGCGGTCAGTGTGCTCTGGGCGGTGTTGAGAGGGTCGGTAATCGCCGCCTGTGCGGCAGCCTTCAAGGTCATTCCGCCGCACAGGAGCAGAAGCAGAAGCGGCCTGTATCCCTTTAATCCTTTTTCCATACGGTCTCCTTTCATTTCCTGTCCTTTGACGGGTGTCTCTCCATGTATCTGCCTATCGCTTCCTCCATCGGCATGGTCCTGGAATAGCCGTCAATCTCAGCCCATGTCTCCCCGTCGGTCTGGAAGGCGAGGAACTTCTCCCGGCTCAGTTCGTTGCGCACCACCACCGCATACCTCCCCTGGCCGCCGGTGAAGCGGATGAAGCACTCGGAATGCGGACGCTCCCCGGAAAAGTCGTTGCGGATGGACCGCATCATGTTGCACTGGGCGGGGTCGCCCCCCATCTCGAACCTTTTCTCCACGGCCCTGTATACCACATCCGTTGTGGGAAGGATGTACAGCAGCTGGGTATTGGTGATCATGCCTTTGGTAAATTCGTCATCGGGAAGCTGGTCGGGACTCTGGACGATGGTCATCACCGCACCGTTCTCCTTGCGTATCTTCTGGTAGCAGAAGGCGACTGCGGAATGTATGCTGATATCCTCGCCTCTGGACTTCATCTGCGCCGTTTCGGCATACTCGTCAAAAATGATCATTCCCCTTCTGGTCCGGTCGGAAAGGATCTTGTCATGAATCACGTCGAAGATCAGGGCCATGACCAGGTCGGAGAGGAACTTGTCCTGTTTGATCTGCGTCAGCTCGAACACGACCAGCCGCCTGTTCCCGAAATCGGGCACTCCTTCGGTCCTGCATACATTGGCATACCGTTCACCGGGAAGGAACTCGCTGCATATGAGGCGGAAGGAGGACAGGTCAAAATAATTGGGGTCTACGTCCTTCCGCCGGCAAATATCCTCATAATGCTCCGTCACGTGGCGGTAGAAAGAGGGAAAGGAATGGGGTGGCAGGCAGGTGGCGTAATAATCCTGGATGAATTTTGTGAGGGCTACGGACTGCTCCTCCTCGTCCTTCCCGAACATGCGGCGCCAGAAACGCTGCACGATACCCGATAGCACCTCTATCTTGTTGTTGTCAAGGGAACAGCCCTCCAGATCGAAGGGATTCAGACCCAGCGGTGTCTCCCCGTCATAGTCCACATGCAGCGAGATTTCAGGATAAAGCTTGCAGAGCTGTCCGAAAGAGTACCCGAACTCCACCACCACCACGATATAGCCCTGCTCGATGAGCTGCTGCACGATATTCAGTGTCAGCACGGACTTGCCGCCGCCGGTGGATGCCACCACGATGCCGTTGCGGGCCGGTATGCGTTTTTTCTTCGCGTCCCAGATATCCTTTTTCAAAGGTATCTGATAAATACGGTCATTGAAATACACCCCTTCCTCATCCGGGGTGAATGTCGTGTAGTTGATGAACAGACAGAGCGCGAGGGAAAGCGGGGTCAGGAACAGGAAGCCGCTGTCAAGCCCTTTCTCCTGTCCGGGAACCGAAGCCAGGTATATGTTGGCCAGATGCTCGTAGGACGGTATATAGAATTTGAAGTCCGAGACGGTCAGGTATTCCCGCAGTTTCTTCTCGGCCCGGTCCAGCAGTTCCGGGCTGTCATCCCATATCATGACGGAAAAATTGGCACGGCAGAGGAGCTGCCTCTCCTCCATGATCTCCTTCTGCATGTTCTCGAGCTCGTCCGCCTTCGGCTCCAGCATGGCCCTGTCCCATCCCTTGTTGGTGCGGTAGACCGCCACACGGCGGGAGAACTCTTCATAAAGTTTATCCGAGCCCTCGAAATAGAGGATCTGGTTGACCGCATGGTTGCAGTGCAGGTGCACGCCCAGGCCTTCCAGTTCCGCCATGTACAGGCTGCATCCGGACACGGGCAGTGTGGTGTCCTCCACATCGCTTCTGACGGTGCGGTCAGGCAGATAGTCACCGTCACAGACGGTATAGCAACGCGCTTTCTCCCGGTCGACGGTGATCTCTCCGGAGAAATGGATGTCACGGTCGCAGTCAGCCCGGGGGAAGAAGTTGATGTACCGGATGACATACTCCCTCAGGCTGGCGGCGGCCATCCTTTCCAGACGGGTGTCCCTGATACTGTTTATCACACCAATGGCGGAGTTCACCCCCTCCAGAAATTCGGTGAGTTTCTCCCGGTCGGACACATGCAGCCTCTCCCGGTAGGAGAACGGGTTGGCATTGTACGAGGCTGCCAGGGAGGACAGGCCGGACAGGGTGAATATCAGAAGACAGTCATGTTCCAGATACTCACGGCCGGAGAAATGCCTCTGTTCCGCCTTGTCGATGAAGCTGTCCCCTTCCAGCTCATGAACGTACTCCCTTTTAAGGAACACGTCCTGCTTGTGCACGAAGCTGCCGGAGGGCAGGTGTTTGAACGCCTGGTAGAGACGCGCGTTGCGCTCCTCCAGGTCGGTACGGTGCAGGCTGTAACATTCCGGATTGTACATGCGGAACGCTACAGACACGCAGCCGTTTCTGGTAAGGATGACACCGTATTCGTCATTGATGACATCCAGTATGGAATATCCTTCGTTTGCCATTTTCTTATTGTTTGTTTATTTTTTATCCATTCGGTTGTTATTTGTATCTTTGCACAGGAATCAAACACTATTATTGTCTAACTTGATCTGTCTTATGATATGTTAAATGAATTGGGAGATATCTACCAAAAAATGGAAAGGGGCATACGGTATACTATTGTTTCCCTTGCCGCCTGCACTATTATTGTGTATCCGTTTTTGTTTATGTATATATCATCTTTCAGTAGCTATACTTTTGTCGTACAACTGATGTTGGCTACGGGAACTGCCGGAGCATATCTCAGTTTAACCACTCTTGTTTCCTGTCCGGTACAACCACCTCCATATGCTGTATTCGTTCCGATTCCTGTTCTCGCTTTTGGGGAGTTGATTTACCTTTATCTGATCGAAAGTAAAGGAATACAGATTTCTTTGGCCTGTTATTGGACAAGGTTTCTTGTGCTATATTCAAGTGTTGCCTACTTTAGTATTCTTCTCCTGTTTGCAAAGATTTGTTTGGGTAAGATTACATTGGGGGGCAAACACTGTTGGCAGCTCCTTAAAAAAAAAGTTGAATCATGCAGACGATGAGTCGTTCCTTTCTTTAGAGGGATCATTGATTTTTTTTTCGGTATCATTGCCACTCTTGCCATACTTTTTTAAGAACTCCATGTTCCCATGTATGGCAATTCTTATCAAAACATGCAGTGTCAGCATCCCCATGATAATGATGCATATATAATCAATTGGCATTCCGATTGTTTGTTCCAGCCAGTTTCTAACACTTTCCATACTGTCAATAGTTTATCTGTTTTTTCATTAAAGCATTTCTCACATCACGGTTTGTAACCGTCTTCTCCCAATGCGGCGGCCTGTACTTCTTCCTTGAGGCATTCTTATAGAACTTCCTTGCCAACAACAGACCACATCCGACAAGCAATACGAATATGAAAAGCATTTCACCGCCTGTCGTACCGTCCTCCAGCCAGCTCTTGACGTTCAGCAGGAGCACGGCCACGGCGAATCCGCCGTAACCGAGCAACAGATAGAAGTCGCGTACCAGCAGCCCGTGTATCTTGCACGGGTTCTCGATCCCTTTGCGCACCTTGTACTCCATGGCGGTCAGATTGAGAAGCTGACACCGGCTATCTTGCCCACGCAGAAGCTGATGACGGTCACCGCGATAAGGACATAGCCGACCATGTAGGCGACGTTCATCCATCCCTGTTTCTTGTTGCCCTCGCTGTTCTCGTCATTGATGAGTCTCCAGTTCTTTCCTATGCCTACGGCAAGCGCCATGACCATCACACCGAGGAAAACCGGCAGTGCGATGTCGTTCAGGACGGTGTTGATGTCACTTTTGATGGATTGTGCCCCTGCTGGAAGAACCGCCGCCAGCAGGACGGATAAAGTATAAATTTTCTTTTTCATTGCCTTTCTTGTTCTTTTTCAGTTATTGTTCCTTCATAATTGCCTCCGGGCTGCCAGCCGGTGATGGTGATGTCCTCTATCTCCACCCCGTTTCCGGCGGTTTTCAAAGTGTAGACATATTCCTTTCCGGATCGGAATGCCGCCGCCGGCATGACGAAGTCGTATGGATGTCCGCCGGCCACCAGCGCCACGTGCATGGCCGGACTGTCACCGGGATAGAGCAGCAGGCTTCCTGTCCCGGAGGATATTGTGCCTTTTTCCGGTTTTATCTCCAGTGAGCCCGTCAGAAGACTGTACGAAGCGGAGTAGCTGTAATCCGCCACTCTGACCGCGGTGACGGCGGCGGGCATTCTGAAAGTCACCTTCGAAAGAAGATGATACAGGGTGATGGAGGCGGAGGGTGCGTTCCCGGACACCATGGTCCTTTCCGAATACAGATAGTCTGTCTGGCTCCTTGCGTCCAGGCCCATCTTTCCGCCGCTGAAGGACGGGTTGTAAGGATAATACGCATATATGCCTTTATCCCCGTCCGACAGGGAAATCTCCGCGAATGTCCATTTCCCGGACCGGTTGAGGACTCGGATGTTGTCCGGATACAGGTTTCCCGCCGTATCCGTTACAAACATGCCGAACTCGCTGACGGACATTTCCTGCCCGTCATCACCACGTGCCGTGCAGGAGCTGATGGACATGACGGCGTCCTGCTCCGGACTGTCGTTAGGGCCGGAGCAGCCGCTGAGGGCTGCAACCGGCATTACAAACGTCAGACAAATAATGAGATGATTGAATGGTTTATCCATATTTATAGTTTTTAGTTTATGTCCACCGATACCTTTCTGTCCTGGTATACAGTGATTGACAGTTTCCTTCCGCTTTCGTTCTGGGTCAGCGTAATCGTGCCGCTACGGTCGGAAGTTGTCGGGTTTTCACTGACGGTTGCCGAGTTTGTGCCGGCACTGATCCAGGACACGTTGGCGGAAGCCGACCAGCCGATATTGCTGCGGGAGGTTTCGCTGCCGTTGGTGTATGTGATCTTCTGTGAGGTGACACTGTAGGTGACGGTTCCCCCGGTGGAGACGACGTCATCACCGCTGACGGCTCTGAGCGTGAATATGTACCCGTAGGTGATTACATCGGCGGGCTTTCCATCCTGATGGATTGTCACATGGCCTGATTTTCCTCCGTAACTTGCCGTATAGGTACAATTGCGGGATGAAGTGCTGCCATTGGCCGCCACTGTGACAGTCGTGCCGCTCCGGCTGAAGCCCGACGCGCTTCCTGACCATGAGGCGGATGAGCTCACATCCACACTCCGGTATTCTGTGGTGGTGCCTGTTGTTATGCCGTTCCACTTCGTGTATTTCGGACGGCTTTGTGATGCTGTCGCACTCAGGCGGCTTGTGCCTCCGGATGAGCCGATACCGGACGGGCTGGCGGACACTGACAATGAGCCCGTGGTCCAGTTGCCGTACTCCGTTGTCTGACTGCCGGCGGACTGTCTGACCGTACAGGCGGCCGACCTGCCGTTTGAAGTGGCCGTGACTGTGCAGGACCTTTCAGACGCTGTTGTGTTGTTGCCTGCTGTCAGTGTTGTTCCGGACAGGCTGAATCCGCTGCCGGCTGCCGACAATGACGGTGTGGCCCTGTCTGTTTCCGTACCTCCTGAACCGCCGACACCGTTCCACGTCCACGCACGGGTACGGGCTGCATCGGCCGTGATGACGGATGTACCTCCCGTGTTTGCAACCGTTTCCGGATTGGCCGATACGGTTACACTCCAGTCGCTCCAGGATGCGTATTGTTTTGCACCGGCATCCTGTGTTATGGTCAGGCTGTTATCCGATGTTATGCCGTTGTAACTGCCTTTTACGGTAATACTTCTGGCATTTGTCGTAGTATTGTTGACAGCCAGGACCTGATTCCCGGACAGGCTGAATCCCGTCCCGGTTCCACTGAGGGAAACCGTTACATTTTCTTTTTTATCAGGATCCCGGTGGTCGTTATAATAAGTGCTGAGAACGGCTGTGACAGCCTTGTTTCCTCCGGCAGCGGGTATGTTTCCCGCAGTTGTGCTGATTTGCAAGGTCTGCCGCGTGGTAGCGGAGGACTGTTGTACCGGCAGGATGTAAGTCCTTCCGGATTCTGCCTGGGTAAACAGGACCTTGCCGTTTCGGGGAGCGGTATTCAGGTTTTCCGCCACCTTTATTGTTTTGCCCGCCTTGTCCGGGGTTATCCAGACGTCTGTCGTTGAAACCGTGTAATCCAATGGACTCTCAGTGCCGGGCAATGGCTTCCCGTTTATTGAATAATATTTGTTTGAAACCGTTTCGTAGTTATAGATGCCGCCGGAATAGCCGCTGCCGATGGTTTCCGGACTGACGGTAAAGGTATACTGCAGCTCTTTGCCCATGAACGGAATTACGGTAGTATGCCCCGCAAGGAATTCTTTCTTTGCCGTAAGGGTGTAGTCCTTTTTTGTGCCGTCGGCAAATAAAAGGGTAAGGAATGTACCGTCGGCATCCCGGTCCTGCGCCGGAATGACCGCAGTGAATGTGCCGCCGTCATTATACATCCGTATATCCGAGGTGGCTCCAAGGGTATTGGCGGTGCCGGTTCCCAGGTTGATATTGGCTGTAGCCTTGGCCCTTTGGATGGTCACGCCGGAAAGTGCCTCTCCCGCTTCCGGCGTATAAGTGACCTGCAGCCGGGACAGCCGGTGGGAGAAGGCGAGCGTTATGACCTTATCGGTTGTTCCGCTCCTGTTGGCCGCATACATGAAGTCGGAAAGCGTGATGCCTTCCCGCTGGTCCCCCTGTATGCTGAAATCATAATCCAACGGATTGCCCATGTCTTCCCTGTAGGGGTAATAGGCATAATAATCCGTTTCATAGCCGGCGGCTATTTCGTTGGCGTCCCCGTCCGCCACGAACTGCGAGCCGTTCCAGACGAACCGCTTGTTGTCCGCATAGTTTCCGGACGTTTTCAAGGTTGCAGGCGCTGATGACATGCGTACTGCCGCATAGACGCCGATGGCATCCCCGGTCTCAAACGTTGTCTCGGTTGCCCGTGCTCCCCCTGCGTCAATTTCAAAGGACACGGTATCACGGCTGTGGATTGCGGTGCCTTCCTCATTCTCACAGCCCTGCAGGGACAGGAGGGTTGTTACGGCCAGCCAGGGGAAAAGGCTGTTTAAAATATTCTTCATTTTCATCGTTTTGTCTGATTATGGGGGATTGGCAGCCCCGATATGGTTTGTAACAGGGCGGGAAGAAAGGCTTCCCGCCCCTTAAAGTCAGATTACAGGTACAAGCTGGATTTCACCTTTCACATCGTCTGTCCAGGGTTCGATGGTCACACCGCTGCCATCGGCACCGCCGATGACCAGACCGTTATTCCCCAGTACGATGTCGTAGATATTACGGTAAGAGCGTTCCCATTTCGTTCCGGCCGGGAAGGTGAATTGCAGCTGCTTTCCGTCAATGGTGAACACGGCCTGCATATCCTTGCCCGCTGTCGCATCAACCGGAACGACAATGGATGAAAAGGATACGGCCTTGTCTGTCAGAGTGGCGCCGGCGCTGAATTCCACATTGCCTGCCGTCGTTTTTGTCAGGGAACCTGTTGAAATATCCATAGTGGCACGGGTATACAACGGAGTGGCGGAACCGACATTCTTCAGTGTGATTCCGGTAAGGATGCCTTCCTGTCTGTATCCTTCCGTTTTCTTCATGCGGAATACGACCTGTGAAAGGGCATGTTTCATCGTGATGTTCACATTACGGTTCAGGATGCTCGCCTTGGTGTCGCCCTGTCCGTACAGATGGTCCGTCTGGGTGGTGATGTCCACCGGAAGGGCGGAGGGGGTGGTCAGCGTGGCATCATACGGATAATAAGCGAACACCGTCGCCTCGTTCTCATCCAGCAGGATCTCTTCCGAAGTCCATCCGGCAGCTGAATAGGTGAAAGGGGTGTTGGTATAGACGGCATTCTGGTTGTACGGAGTGCCCAAAGTACCGTTGCAGACATAAAGACCCAGCTTGTCACCGGCTTCCCAGGCGGTCTTTTCCGCGCGGGAAACAGCGGGAGCACCGATGTTGGCGTTGATTTTCAAGGAGGCACGGACATCCTTGACGGTTCCTTCTTCATTCTCGGAACAGCTGCATGCCAATACGGCAAGACACGCTGCGAACAAAAACATTTTCTTCATTTTGTAAAATTTTAAATTGATGATAAAAAAACAGTATTAATAAGTAATTATTCCCTGGCCCCATTCCACATTCTGCCAGTCCTCGATGGAAGCGGATGCGGTATGTAGGGACGGGGATACGCGGACGGTGATGTCCACACTGATACCGTCAGCGGTGAAGTCCTTGAACACATCACTCAGGTCAAGATCCGCATCCACGGGCATGTCCCCGTCCAGATGAAGACGGATGACATTGCTCACCCCGCTATTGATGCCGAACACCAGCACTTCCTTCCGGAAGAAATTCTCCTTTTCAGGGGAGACGGTGAAAGGCAGGGTGGCGAAACCGCTTCCCTTTTCCCTTGTACGTACATACCGGCTTGTGGTCACGCCGTCAAGTTCGGCGGTGATTCCGGTATATTCCAGGATTCCCGTATTCGTCACCGTGATGTTGAAGACAATCCGCTGCACCATCAGTTTGCTCTCGCAGGTGACGTGCAGGGTGTCGTCAGTCATGACCGTACCGGTCACGGAAGAGGAATACGCGTATCCCTGCTCCGCCGTGATCTTTCCCTGTTCCGTCGGAACACGCAAGCGGACGGTGGCGGCGGAGCCCGCATCCTCCAGGATGTTGACATCCTTGTTGCAGGCGAGAAACTCGTAACTCCCGATATGCAAGGTCCCATACGCATCACCGCTTCCATTAAAAGGAATGGAAAGATTGTCATATTCCGCCACGCCGTTACCGGTCAGCGGAAAAACCATCAGGTTCATCTCCGCCTGTTCCGGTGTGCCCATATCGGAAGGGTGATGGAACCCGTTACGGGCGTGCAGGTATCCTTTGTAGATACAATCCTCGGTGAACAGGCCGTCACAAGAGGAAAGTGACAGCAGGGACAGGAATATGCCGGGCAGAATTCTTACTATTTTATTCATATTGCGACAGGTTTAAATTATACGTTGTTATCAGCCGGTTGATTTCCGGATCAAGACGACCGCGATAGGCTTTGGAACCGTCCAGTTCCAGTGAGCGCATGAAGGAGGACACGGCTTTGCCGTCGTCTTTCAGACGGCTGTACAGGATGGACAGCAGGTAGCACACATTGGAACTTTCCGGCAGGGATTCCAATATTCCGGCAGCCCGTGCATCATAGCCCAGTGACATCAGGCAGATGGCCGTGTTGTAGTCGTTATAGTCCGACAGTATCACCAGCGCGTCCTTGTACTGCCTGTCCTCCATCAGGTCAAGACCGTGCATGTAGGCCGAGTCAAGGACGGTGGTGTATTTGAATTCCTCTATCATATCCCGGCGGTGCAGGTAGAATGCGAAGTTCACCGCACGTGCCAGAGGATAATAGTTCTCCCTGATATGCTTGTAGGCATCCGGAAAACGTTTCCGGATCCCGGCCTCCCTTGCGTCCGGATCCTTTACGGAGGACATGATATCCAGAACGGCTGACCTGTCATCCATTTCCGTATCCTGTTGTACCTTGCGGACAAGAAGCTGCCAGTCCTCGCCAATCCACCGGGGACGGATCAGGGTGTCGATGCCGGTCCTGTCATCCGTCCTTCCGGACAGGTACTCCTTCAAGGCAACGGCACGCTGCCTGGACAGGATACGGTTCGCGGCCGCGCTGCCTTCCGGGGATGCGGTGGCGGTCATGTCAATACTGTCCATCACCAACTCACCGGTATAGGTCAGCTTGTTGATCGCTTCCAGGACTTTGTCTATTTCGGAACGGTTGTTCCCGTATTCCTCGTCAAACAGGTATCTGCCTGCCGGATAATTGATATAGGCGGTCGTATTGGCCGTGGCCTTGCGGTATATCTTCTCCTTCCTGTACCGGGGCGCATGGTCCAGGAACTGCACCATACTGCTTATATAATAGGTAATGGTATCCGAGGACGGTAAATTGGCGGAACTGCCATTGACGGCAAGTATCCTTCCGTCTACTGTCAGGTCAATACGTTTCGTGTTATCGGTAACATCCATCTCCTGCCGGTAATAATAGCTGAAGGTATTGTTCCTGTTCCTGATGACCGTATCCAGACGGGCGGCCTGGTAAGGGAAACGAACCAGCTCCTCATATTTGCGTGACACCGCGTCACGTTTGCGTTCGTTCTCCGCAATGCGCTTGTAATCGAAGTATCTCTCCGCTATACGCGCCGAATCTTCCGGCGTCACCCTGCGTACCTTCAGAGGGGTGCCTTCCGAGAACATGCGGTAGCGGGACGGAATCAGCGTGGTGTCCAGGTCACGGCGGAGCCAGTAGGCGGGAAGTACGGACAGGATGGTGTTGTGGCCGGCGATGGCCATGCGGTTCCGTTCCATCTTCGCGTTGAAGTGCTGGTAACGGCGGTTCCATCTCTCAGTCCAGTCAATCCATTCCTCGCGGGCGATATAGTCATGCTTCCATGCCTGGTAGAACTCCTCCTCCAGCTCGGCCATGGCACGGCGGTAGCCTTTCATGTCGAACATCTCTTTCAGATAGGCGGAATCCGGGATGATGCTGTTTATGAAGGCCTGGTACTGCGCGTATCCTTTTTTCTGCCGCTTGACGAAGTCGGCGCCGGACAGGAAGATCCTCTCCAGTTCTATGCGTTTGCCACGCTTGTAGGCCACAGGGGTCAGCTGTACCTGCCATTTGTCATCTATCAGCCTGCCCGGAACGGTCACGACAAAATCCAGATTCACTTTCCCGGCACGCTCGGGGATGTTCCTGTTACGCGCGACAATGGTCACCTCGTCCAGCTGCAACACGGTCATCTCTTCACCCGTAACGCTGTCACGTTCGGCCATGGTGACAATATGTTCCACTCCCGAACTGTCCTTCCAGGTGATTTTTTCGGGAACGGAATAGCATGTCGTGTCCGGTGCAGGCCGCTTGCCGGCCTGTGAGAGACCGACCTTGCTGATGCTCCTTTCCATCTTGTGGGACAGGGAACAGGATAAGGACAGCAGTGGAAGTAAAAGGATTACAGGTATGTTTCTTTTTTTCATAGGACCGTACATTTAGAAAAGATATATCATGTTCAACGCCACACGTGAAGGTATCAGATACCATCCGTGTTTTCTGCCCAGGAAGGCGCCGCATTCCCGGCAACGGTATTCGTTGTACCTCGCCCAGACCGCGGCGCCGCCGAGTTCCCATTCTATGTTCCATGTTTTTGACAGGGGGTAGGCCTTGCCGATGGAGAGGCCGATGCCGTAGCCTTCTCCCTCATAGCGTTTCTTGTTCCATATCCTGCCGATCGAATAGCCGCTTGCCAGGGTGTTCATCCCGACAAAAAAATTGGAGTAGGACTCCACGAACCAGTAGCGCACGCCCGGCATGACAGTCAGGTTGCGGAACTGGCGGTTATCCTTAAAGACGAAGGGATTGTACTGGACCGGTAGATGAAGCGACCATCGGCGGTTCAGCGTCATGGACCCCTCCAGGTTGATGTTGCCCGTTGCCAGCCCTATCAGGTTGGTACGTGCGGAATAGAACTGGGCCGGGGATGCCAGGCAGACGCCCAACAATATCCCCAGAAAAAAGAATTTCTTTCTCATCTGTTTTCTCCTTCCTGATTGGACGGCCGGGAATTCAGCACGGTGATGTCCCATGCCGTCAGCGTGTTGAAGTAACGGCCGTCCCATTCACGGGCGGAAATGTCAAATTTGACACTGACCTCCATACCCTCCTCCATGGGAAAACGGTCCATGTTGTCATTCATCACTTGCAGGCAGATCCTCTTCGGATACTGGTCTTGCGTTTCTATCACAAACTCACGGGACTTCCACGGAGTGCCCGATGTCTTTCCGACTCCTTCCTTGACCGGAAAGAGGGTAAGTACTTTTCCTTTTATCTCCATATTTTTTTCGTTTATGTGTTTTTAATCAAGTGAACGGGGATGAACCGCAACCATCCTTTTCACGATCTGCTAAAACCATTCGGCATCCGGATCGACCTCCACGGAAAGCCGGTCCATGATCCATGTGATCAGTCTGTTGACAAAGCCCATGTTCTTATCCTTTTAAAAAAGAGTATTATCCTTCAATTGCCTGCTCAGACTTATATGGCGGCCGTCATCAACTCCGGTCATATAAGCCTTGTGGTTCGTCTTATGCCTGTTCGCCACAGGCTTTCTTCTGACAAGCCTGAACCTGCCCATATAGTCGCCTATCAGTTTTTGGTGACAGATCATGAGGCCGGTTTCCTGCGGCGTCTGCCCGGACTTCTCCAGCTGCATGCGTAAACCGGGTATGCAGCCTTCCAGATAAGACCGGATATAGTCCTTCTTACCTTTGGCGGTTCTCCAGTAACCGCGTCTGCCTTGCGCATACCCGGAATACTTCTCTTCGGACAGACGTCTGAAGGTTTTACGCAGGTAGTCAAAGAGCGCAATGACAGTTGCCGCATTTTCCTCTGTCCCGATTACCACCATATGGGTTGTGCCCGCGTAGAGCAGCATCTTGCAGTAATTGTATTCACATAAGACCCTCATCAGGTCCCGTTTCCAGATATTGCCGGCCGCATCCTTGTAGCTGATTCTGTCAGATTCGCAGGCTGTCAGCCGGTTTTGTGGATTCTCACCGGCAAGATCAAGCAGGGAGAGGTTGTATTCCATAAGCAGGCGGTGTACCGCCGCTGCCGCCGCATGGGCTTCACCTTCAGATCCGATCTGTGTGGCGGATTCTTTGAGCCGGATAAGCTTGCGGATTCTTTCCGTTATCTTTTCTGATACTTCTTTCATATTGTTTGCTGTATTACATCTCATTTCCTGCAGTCATTGCTTTTTTTTTACAGGCTTGCAGGAACTCGTTGAAATCGTTATGCCGGGGATACAGCCGGACGGACTCATTGACCAGTACCGTATCCTTCCCAAGATTCCCCTCCAGTTTCTCCAGGGCGTCCATGCCTGCCTTGTCGTTGTCCAGAAAGGCATGTACCAGCCGGTGCCGGGAAAGGAACTCTCCGGACCTGCCGGCCATGGCCGTGGAGTTCAGGATGCAGAAATTCATTGGCGGCAGTCCGGGATGTTCCCTGGCATACTGGAGATAGCTGAGAAAATCCATGAATCCCTCGAAAACGGCACAACGGTCGCCTCCATTGTCAAGACAGGTGACGGCTTTTACTCCGGCACATCCCTTGAATATCGGATTCCTGAGCTCCATGCCTCCCTTGTCATTGGGGAAAGCTACGGCGAAACAGCGCCTGTCCTTCCTTCCGCTGAAATGGTAGTATGCTTCCTTGCAATATGCCTTTGCAATGTCCGCATCAATTCCACGCCGGCCCATGTATTCCAGAAGCATCCTGTTGGTCAGGGGATTGATATTGTCGACAGTCAGTCTGGGGCTGGTGCCGGCATCCCCGGCGGAAGTCGGAACAGGGAGGGGGTCGGACGGGGCGGACAGGTCGCTTTTTTCAATCCGCCGCATGGCGGAGTGAAAATCGCACCGTTCCAGACGCATGACCAGGTCAGCCACACCTCCCGAGCTGTCCTCACCGAAATCCTTCCATTTGTTCGTGTGCAGGTTCACCATGAAACTGGGAGTCTCCTCATTTCTGAAAGGGGAGCTGTACATGAGATAGCCGTGGTAGGACCTGACCGGTTCATGACCGTATTTTTCCAGTATCTCCCGCAAGGGGATCGCATTGGCTTCCTGTGATTTCATAATCTTTCGTTTTTTTTAAGTTCCTGCCGCACCGGCTTCACAGCGGGACGGCAGGATGGAATGTTCTTTCACATACTAACTAATGTCAAAATATCATGCGGTCCGGACGGACGTCAGCCTGCTCCTGAGAAAACATAGCGGGCTCCTGATGCGCCCGTTGCTGCGCTCGATTTCCTTCAAGGCGGCTTCCAGCACACGGGGGGAGTCCGCGGACAGATGCAGGATCTCATGCTGCTGTGCCGGAGAAATGCCTAGACGCTCAAGGGCGGCACGGAAACCGTCCTGCCTCTTTTCTCCTGAACATTCAGCGTTGTACTTGCGGATATAGTTCTCTATCAGCGGAGTGAGGCAGCCGCCCACACTGTAACGGTAGTCACCGTTACGGATGCTGTCCTTGACGGCGGCTATGGCGTACTCCAGGGGCATGGCCGGATAACGGGCTTTCAGAATGCACGCCCAGCGGATCTGGTCATCCTTCAGGTTCAGGTATTCCAGATCGGATTTTAAAGTCCGGATGGAATTGTCCTCCTCATCCGTCTTTTCCTGAACGGATGTAAAGGAGCTTGAGGATGATATGTTTTCTTTTCTTTCCTTTATATTGTAAGCTTCCGGAATATTCACGGATTCTTCCGGAATAAATCCGGTTTTTTCCGGAAGAATCCCCTCTTTCAAAGGAACGGGCGCTTCTGAAGGTTCCGTGAAGGGAACAGAGGTGACTGCCACAGATCCACAGATCGGAACGGACGCCGCTTCCACAGGAAGCTGTGCCCGGGAAACCGGGAAGGAGGATTTTTCTTCGGAAAGAAGATTTATTTCTTCCGGAATGACTGTCTTGCGCTTGGCCGCGTGACACATGGACACATATCGGATCTGGATGGAGTGCCCTGTCAGAATGCCGTACTGTTTCCAGATTCCGGCATTGAACAGCCCCGTTTCCGTACAATAGTTGATGATCCGGAGAACCTCCTCTTCCCTCATGTTCCAGTATTCCGCACAATCGAACAGCTCGTCCTGTGTGAAACGGATATAACAGCCTTCCACACGGTAGATCTCATTCAGGACATACTGGTATATCGCATAACCGGCACAGCTGTGTTCCTTTCTCAGCTTGCGGATCTTGATGTCACGGAACCGGTCCGTTTCGGCCCTGTAGTACTCAAAGCCTTTTCTGGCAATTCTTCCCATAATTATACGTTTTAAGAATTTTTTTCAGTGTGAAACAAACAGGATTCGAACCTGTATCACCAGCCTGCATACAATGCGGTGACTTGCCTGTTAGTCCATTGTTCCGTTACGATTCTGATAAATATCTCATTAAACTATCCTTATCTCTAAAAAGTCTTTTTCCCCATTGTGGATAATTGTTTCTGGGCACACTTAGCCCATCTGACAGCTTATAAACCATAAGAAAACTATCATCAGTATAGGATATTTCGATAATTATTTTGCTTATACTTGTATGGATAATGTTATCCCCGCTCAGATAGCATACGCTATCTCCTACGTTAAATTCAGTATCTATATTCATACCTATATCGTTTTAAATATTAATCTTTTTCGATGAAAGTGTTAGTAGTAGTTAACACTCCGGCTGAATCCCGATTTTTACCATCACGCACAAAAAAACTATCGCTTAACAGCCTTTCATAATCGATTTTATTCATAAGAATAACACTCGCATTGCCATCTATATACAGTTTGCATTGCATGAATTGAGTTCCTTTTACTTCCTCGATTACGTCTATTTGCATTGTTCTTTTTTTACTCATATCTGTTCCTGTTATTAGTTATTGAGCAAAACTTCTTTTTTACTCTGTTTATAGTCATACCCAGTTATTTCTGTTAAAAATCAAAAATGGCTTTTTGCATCTCTTCATCATTTTTAGGCTCATGAGTATATCTCTCATGGCAATAACAGTAGTTGCTTCCGTAAGCACATGTACAAAACATCTTATTCAGCTCCTCTCCAACTTCCCATCTGGCATTATCGTTAGGTATTCTTCCCTCCTGTAACCATTGCCACTGGGTTTTCATTTTCTCTCGGTATGCAGCATTTTTTATTCTTTTCTCTTTCCGTTTCTTGGCTACATCCCGGTACTCCTTCCTTTTGGCAAAAAGGATGGCTTTGGCAGTGTCCTTATCTTCATGGACCTCACTGTCTTTGAAATAGACAGCTTTGGCAGAGTAAAAGCTGTTAGTCCATTGTTTTGTACCTTTGGCCCCCTCATTGGGGATAAAACCCTTTTTAGCCCATTGCAGGGCCGTTAATATTTCCATATTGCTCCCTTTCTATTATATATTATTTAAGTTCGAAGATTCTGTTGATGGTGTCAGCTAATTTATCATTGATGATTTTCGAGTTCCAACTGTCAAATTCAAGAATAATACCAACTTGTCTGGAACCGCCGGAGTCTGTATAAGACCTGCCCATTGTGATATTTACAGGCAGGTTCTCCTCTTTGGCTACCTCTATAAAAGCGTTTGCCAGTTTTTTTAACATTTCACATCTTATCAACATAGTATTTTCGGATTAGTGATTATGAATTGACAGCCATGAAGAAACCGGCATTATTATACTGTTGCCTGATTTCTGCGGATGTAAGAATATGATACTTGGTATACAACTCAGCATTGAACAAGTCAACCTGAATACAATACTCCACGATTTTCTCCACTTCTTCCGGAGAGAGTGCCCAATAGTCCGCTACTCTGCAAAGCATATTCTTACACCAATACAATGAATGGTTTCCTGTACGGAATATCTCATTTTCTATATAATCATAAACCGCATATCCATTACATCCATATACAGTTTTCAGATCACTAACTTTGGTTTCATGCAACTGTGATGTCCTTTTATAACAAGGCAGGAATGGAATAATCTTATTGTCTGAAATAACGGATTTCATAATGTCTTTTATTTAAATTTCGGTAATAAGGATGCAGTTCAGATTCTTATTGAATTCTGAACAAAAGATTGTTGCTGCAAAAAATTATACTCTTGCAGGTATATCGTATCTTTTACGTATTTTTTTTTACGTAATTGAAAACAGTCTTTTCACAGACTTTTGGAAAAGAGGGATTATTCTCCTTTAGATATTCATGAATCTGGGTGGAAGAATAATAAGGACAGGTTATCAGCAAATGCTTAACTGACTCCTCATAAGGATCGAGACGGCAGGAATAAGAAGGGCGCGGACGATTGCCATGTTGAAGAAGCTCATCAACATTTAATCGGGAAAGCCGCATGACTCTGCCGGGAGGAAGTTGCAGCTTCTTTGCTATTTGAGAACGGCTCAAGCCAAGAAGTCGAAGTTCGGCAATGTTATGCCAGTCGTGGTAGTCTTCTGTAATCTTTTTTGCATCCATTTTCTACATAAATATAGTTTTCGTAAAGTGAAATATTTAATGTTACGAAAAAGTGATGCGGCAAAGTTACGAGTTACAGCCTGAATCGATTCGCGCTGATCAATATTGACGAGTTCGACCAGGTGAGCGCCACACAACAGGGATTCTTGAAGCACATTCTGCAAAAGCCGGTGGTGAATGCGCGCCGGCCTTACGGCACATCGGTGGTGGAGATGCGCCGCTATGCTTCGTTCATTGCCACCAGTAACCACAAGGATTTGC
>ENA-OYWK01000438-OYWK01000438.1-human-gut-metagenome-genome-assembly--contig:-NODE-438-length-24272-cov-13.265805_pt1 | contig 24272 bp, 23 predicted proteins | sample MGYA00244808_ERZ653392 | MGnify/ENA primary metagenome ERZ653392 (study PRJEB26926, sample SAMN06165125) | human gut metagenome | biome: ENVO:00009003; feature: ENVO:2100002; material: ENVO:00002003...
CGCAGCCGTCCACGTTGGTGTAGGCGGCGCAGTTGATGATGACATCCGGGCGCTGACGGCGGATGAAGTCATCCACCATCTTGTAGTTGGAGATGTCCAGTTCGGGCAGGTCCACAGGGATGACGGTCGCGCTCTGCAGCTTTTCGGGGATGGGGCCGATCTCGCTGCGGCCCTCGCGGAGCTGCTTGATGATCTCGGTGCCCAGCTGACCCTTGCAGCCAGTAACGATGATTTTCATGTGCGGTCTCCTCTTAGTATTTCAGTTTTCCGTCGGCCACATTCTTCAGGTGCTGGCCATAGGGGCTCTTGCCATAGCGCTTTGCGCTCTCCAGCAGCGTGTCGCGGTCGATCCAGCCATACTTGAAAGCGATCTCCTCCGGGGCGCTGATCTTGATGCCCTGCCGCTTCTCGATCATCCGCACGAAGTCGGCGGCATCCACCAGGCTGTCCATCGTGCCGGTATCCAGCCAGGCAAAGCCGCGGCCCAGCAGCTGGACGTCCAGCTCGCCCTTCTTGAGGTACATGTCGTTCAGGGTGGTGATCTCCAGCTCGCCGCGGGCAGAGGGCTTGACCTGCTTTGCCATCTGGACGACTTCCTTGTTGTAGAAGTACAGGCCGGTGATGGCGTAGTTGGACTTCGGGTGCTCCGGCTTTTCCTCCACGCTCAGGACCTTGCCGTTGGCGTCGAACTCGACGATGCCAAAGCGCTCCGGGTCCGGTACGTAGTAGCCGAACACGGTGCAGCGGCCCTTGGTCTCGGCGTTGGAGGCAGCGGTCTTCAGGATCTTGGAGAAGCCGTTGCCGTAGAAGATGTTGTCGCCCAGGATCATGGCGCAGCAGTCGTCGCCGATGAACTCCTCACCCAGAATGAATGCCTGTGCCAGGCCATCGGGAGAGGGCTGGACCTTATATTGCAGATGGATGCCGTACTGGCTGCCATCGCCCAGCAGCGCCTCGAAACGGGGCGTGTCAGTGGGGGTCGAAATGATAAGGATATCCTGAATGCCCGCCAGCATGAGGGTGGACAGAGGATAGTAGATCATCGGCTTGTCGTAGACAGGCAGCAGCTGTTTGCTGGTGACCATGGTCAACGGGTAAAGCCGGGTGCCGGCGCCGCCGGCGAGAATAATACCTTTCATCGTTTGTGCACTCCTTTAATTAAAATGAAAAAAGTTGTGCAGCTATACGAAGCCTTCGTTTCCTCCGGCCTCGTAATATTCAAAGCGGAGCTGCGTCCGCTGTCAACAAAGTTGCAGAAAAACCGCTCTGCCGGGGGTGCTCCGACCACCGCAGATAGTTTTACACTTTATTTTACTATCAAATCGAAAAAAAAGCAAGAAAGAACGGCCCTTTACAGAAATTTTTCTGCAAAGGGGCCGTTCTCCTGATGTCATTTGCGGTTTTCTGGGGGGATGAACCTCTCAGTCATCGCTTCGCGATGCCAGCTCCCCTGGTAGGGGAGCCCTTGGCAGGCCGGGCCAGCCCTGCTGTCCGCATAGGCCCAATCGAGCGCAAAGCGCCGGGCCCTGTCCGAATGGACAGCGGCTGCGGAACTGCGCTCTACCAAAGGGCGTTGGGCAAGCAGCCGCGAATCGAGGCCGCGGAGCCAGGCCGTTCCCGAAATCGAAAAACTTCGCTCATCCAGTACGACCACCACCGACTCGCCAGTGGCTCCCCTACCAGGGGAGCTGTCGAGCCGTAGGCGAGACTGAGAGGTTGTACCGAGGAAAGCGCTCTGTGATTGTAAGCCCGACGGAGAGGTTGTACGAAGGAACACCTTAGCCCTTCTTGCTCTCCGCCTTCGCCGCGAACTTCGCGTCATTGACGACGAAGCGCTCATGCACACCGCCGCCCACGGGGCCTTTTTCGTCGTGCAGCGAGACCTTGAACACCAGCTTCCGGCCTTCCACGGCGGTCAGCTCGCTCTCACAGGTCACGGTCATACCCACGGGGGTGGGGGCGGTGTGCTCCAGCTCCAGCTTCGTGCCCACCGAGCCGCAGCCCTCGTCCAGCTCGGACGCGACGCTCATCCAGCAGGTCTTTTCGGCCAGTGCCACCAGTGCGGGCGTTGCGAACACGTCCAGTGTGCCGCTGCCCATGGTCTTTGCGGTGTTTTCGTTCGTCACGAGCTGGCTCTGCTCGCCGTGGATACCAATAGTCAACATAAAAAAACTTCCTTTCCAGAATCGCCTTGCGGCAGTAAATTTCCGATCTCCTGATAGGATACCACATTTTCCGCGTCGATGCACCTGTTTTGGGTGGATTTCTGCATTTTCCTCTTTCCTGTCAGCCCAAAACGCGTTATGATAGGGCAAAATGGGGGAGGGTACGCCTATGAACGACTTCTGGAAATCCTACGATATCACCGCGCTGGAGTACGGAGTGAATTATCAGTGTTACCCACTGTATGGAAGAATCCATCTCACCGAACTGGCGCTTTCACTGATCTTCATCCTGAGTGCTGCGCTCTGGTACAGGCACAGCGGGCCAAAACAGCGGCGGCGCATCCTGGTGGGGGTCACGGTGCTTCTGCTTCTTGACGAAGCGGCCCTTCTGCTCGGCATGGCCCTGACTGGCCAGTGGAATTGGAGTTATCTCCCACTCCACCTATGCAGCATCCATGTTTTCGTCTGCCTGTACAACACCCTGTTCGACCAAAACTGGTGCAAAGAGGAACTTTACGCCCTTTGCATCCCCGGCGCGGCGCTGGCCCTGCTCTGCCCAAGCTGGTTGGATGTGCCTTCATGGTGGACGCTCATCAACTTGCACTCGGTCTCCATCCACGCCCTGCTGGTGCTTTACCCGGTCCTTCTCGTTGTGGGCGGCTACCGCCCCAGCCCCCGCCGGGTGCCGCAGGTACTGGCTTTCCTGTTCGGCACCGCCTTGCCCATCTATTTTCTCAACAAGTCTCTGTACACGAACTTCTATTTCCTGAACAACCCAACCGCCAACGTCATCACCTGTGCCTTCACGAGATTTCTGGGTGAACAATATTATATACTCGGCTTCCTGCCCGCCATCGCTGCGGCACTGGCGGTGATGTATCTGCCATGGGCAGCAAAAAACTTCACCGAAAATCGACGAAAACATTGACGCTTTTTCCGCTTACTTTTCCACGCTCAAAACGCACCCTCTTTGCAGATTGAAATCGCAGTTTTCTTGCGTATTGGGGTATTTTTTTACAATTTCGAGGTTCTGTTCAAAATCTTTGCAAAAAGCCTTGACAGGGCCTCTTTTGCGTGATACTATGAACACATGAACAAACGTTCACATGAATGTGCCGCGAAAGGAGAAACTGCCATGAACGAACCAAAAGACGTTCTGCCCGCCGCGCAGCCGGGGCCTCTTGTGATGCCGGACGACGAAGTGCTGTATGAGCTGGCCGACCTGTTCCGGGTGTTCGGCGACTCCTCCCGCATCAAGATCCTGTATGCGCTCCACGACAGCGAGCTGTGTGTGCAGGACCTCGCGAATGCGGTGCAGCTGAGCCAGTCTGCGGTGAGCCACCAGCTCCGGGTGCTGAAGGACTCGAAGCTCGTGCGGTTCCGCCGGGACGGAAAGACCGTTTACTACGCACTGGACGATGACCATGTGCGCAGCATCCTCTCCATGGGGATGGACCATATCGAAGAATAACCGAAAGGCAGGTACTTATTATGAAAAAGAGCTACAAGATCGAGGTCGATTGCGCAAACTGCGCCCAGAAGATGGAAGACGCCGCCAACACCGTGGCCGGTGTGGCAAATGCGACCGTCAGTTTCATGACCCAGAAGATGAAGGTGGAGTTCGCAGAGGGCGCAGACCCCCACGACACCATGGTGAACGTTCTGGCCGCCTGCAAAAAGGTCGAGGACGACTGCGAGATCTTTGATATCTGAGCAACGCATCCGATGAGAACGGCTCCTCCTGCGGGGGAGCCGTTTCCTTCCTCGGCGGTTTCCTGTTGAAAGAAAAGCCAGTTTTCAACACTTTCCACCGGGTTTTCAACATCTTTTGCGGAAAAGTTTGAAAACAAACGCGAAAAAGTCAGATTTCTTCGGGAAAACCTCGTGGAAAACATGGGGGAAAACGTGGAAAAGTTTCCTTTCCGGGGAAAACCTGTTGAAACCGCCCCCAGCCATCCGTCAAAAGGAGAGTTTCGTATGACCAAAAAGCAGAAAAAGGTGCTGTATCAGATCATCGCAGCGGTCATCCTGATCGTGATCCTGAAGCTCCTGCCCGCATTCCCCACCCCGGTGGAGCTGGTGCTCTACCTCATCCCGTACCTCGTGGTGGGCTGGGATGTCCTGCGCAAGGCGCTCAAGGGCATCAAGAACCGCCAGCCGTTTGACGAGTGCTTCCTGATGGCCGTTGCCACCGTGGGCGCGTTCGCGCTGGGCGACTATGTCGAAGGCTGCGCCGTCATCCTCTTTTACCAGATTGGCGAGCTGTTCCAGAGCGTGGCCGTCGGCAAGAGCCGCCAGAGCATCTCCAGCCTGATGGACATCCGCCCCGACTACGCCAACATCGAGGACGCAGACGGCAAGCTGGAACAGGTGGACCCCGATGATGTCGAAGTCGGCACCGTGATCGTGGTCCAGCCCGGCGAACGTGTGCCCATCGACGGCGTGATCGTGGAGGGCACTTCGGCCCTGAACACCGCAGCCCTGACCGGCGAAAGCCTGCCCCGCGATGTGCAGACCGGCGATGAGGTCATCAGCGGCTGTGTGAACATGACCGGCCTGCTCAAGGTGCGCACCACCAAGGAATTTGGCGAGTCCACGGTTTCCAAGATCCTCGACCTGGTGGAAAATTCCAGCATGAAGAAGGCCCGCACCGAGAACTTCATCACCCGTTTTGCCCGCGTGTACACCCCCGCCGTCTGCTACAGCGCACTGGCTCTGGCGTTCATCCCGCCGGTGGTCCTGCTGCTGATGGGCCAGCCCGCCCGCTTCGGCGACTGGGTCTACCGCGCTCTGACCTTCCTCGTCATCTCCTGCCCCTGCGCTCTGGTCATCTCCATCCCGCTGAGCTTCTTCGGCGGCATCGGCGGTGCCAGCGCCTGCGGCATCCTCGTCAAAGGTTCCACCTATCTGGAAGAGCTGGCCCGCACCGGGATCGTGGTCTTTGATAAGACCGGCACCCTGACCCAGGGCACCTTCAAGGTCGTGGGCGTCCACCCCGAACACGGTGTCACCGAAGACGCCCTCGTGGAGGCCGCCGCCCTCGCGGAGAGCTGGTCCAAACACCCCATCTCCCTGAGCATCAAGGCCGCTTACGGCAGGGACATCGACGCCAGCCGCGTCACCGATGTCCAGGAGCTGGGCGGCCACGGCGTGACAGCAAAAGTGGACGGCAAAACCGTTGCCGCCGGCAACGCCCGCCTGATGGCAAAACTGGGCCTCACCGCCCCCGAAGTGACCGAGCCGGGCACCCTCGTGCATGTGGCCATCGAGGGGCAGTACGCCGGTTATCTGCTCATCGCGGACGTGGTCAAGCCCCACAGCGCGCAGGCCATCCGGAGTCTGAAGTCCGCAGGCGTCCGCAAGACCGTGATGCTGACCGGCGACGCCGAGCCTGTAGCCAGAGCGGTCGCCAATCAGCTGGGTCTGGACGAATATCATGCCGGTCTGCTGCCCGGCGACAAGGTGGACCAGATCGAAACGCTCCTCGCCGCCAAAGGCCCGAAAGAGAACCTCGCCTTCGTGGGCGACGGCATCAACGACGCGCCCGTTCTGTCTCGCGCCGACCTCGGCATCGCCATGGGTGCGCTGGGCTCGGACGCCGCCATTGAGGCCGCGGACATCGTCCTGATGGACGACGACCCGGCCAAGATCGCGCTGGCCATGCGCATCGCCCGCCGCACCCTCCGCATCGTCTACGAGAACATCGTCTTCGCGCTGGCCATCAAGTTCGCCTGCCTGGCGCTCGGCGCTCTGGGTCTGGCAAGCATGTGGACCGCCATCTTCGCCGACGTCGGCGTCATGGTGCTGGCCGTCCTCAACGCCACCCGCGCCCTCTACACCAAAGACCTTTCCCGAAAGAACGAGCAGTGACCCATAACACACGGACGCCCCCGCCGGGAATTTTCCGGCGGAGGTGTTTTTGTGCGCAAAAAAGACCGCCCTGCGGAAAGGGCGTAGATTTCGTGATGACGGCCATGTTCGTGGTCATCTTCCTGAACCAGTGGGAAAAAGAAAAGCAGCACGTCAGCGCCCTCATCGGGCTGCTGGTGCAGCTGGTGTTCGTATAAAAAACAACCCTCTCCGTCTCGCATTCACTCGCCAGCTCGCCCTTCAGGAGAGGTGGCATTGCGAAGCAATGACGGAGATGGTTCTATTTTTAATGATAAAATGTATCAAAATTGACCTGCCGATAGAACCGCTGCTGGAGCTGGTCGAAGCTCTCACAGTTCTGGGCCAGCAGCCACATCACCTTTGTGACAACGGCTTCGATGGTCATGTCGTGGGCTTCCAGGAAGCGGAACCGGTTCCGGACCCGCTTGCCGACCTCGTAAATGCCCACATCGCTGCCCTCGTAGGTGACCTGTGTGGTTAAGATCAGGATCTTGCGGGTCTTGTCGTAATCGCCCAGATTCTCTGCAAAAGCGTCCATGAGCCGCTGCGGGATGCCGCCCACGCCGAAACTTTCCACAATGACGCAGTCGTATTGTTGAAAAATGGCCGGGATGAGTTCCGGGCCAAGGCCGGGCGTCAGCTTGAGCAGAAAGACCTTGGGGTTCAGTGCCCGGCCAAACTCCACCGGGCCGGTGGGCCAGGGCGAGGGGATATACCGCACCAGCCGGTCGCCCTGCACCAGCGCCAGCGCCGGGAAATTGACCGACGCAAAGGCATCGTAGCTGATGGTCTTGTTCTTCTTGGCGCGGGTGCCCGCGATGACATGCCCGCCGAACACCACCATCACGCCCCGGCTGCCGGGGTCCAGCGCGCAGATGACGCTGTCGCGCAGGTTTTTCTTCGCATCGGTGATCTCGTTGGAGATGGGCTGCTGCGCACCGGTGAGGATGATCGGCTTGTCCGCATTCTGGATGAGGTAGGACAGCGCCGCCGCCGAATAGGCCAGCGTATCGGTGCCGTGGCAGATGATGAAGCCATCGTAGAGCGCATAATTCTCCTGCACGGCCCGCGCCATCAGCAGCCAGTGTTCGGGGCCGAGGTCTGTGCTGTCGATGCTGCACAGCGCCAGCGTCTCCGGGCAGCACAGCTCGTTCAGTTCCGGCAGATGGGCCAGCAGTTCCTCGCTGGTCAGAACGGGCCGCAGCCCCTGTGCGGTGCGCACACTGGCGATGGTGCCGCCGGTGGTGATAAAAAGCAAACGCTGCTTGGACATGTTCGGTGCCTCCCTGGGTCAAATTCAGTCGATTCAGTATAACACACTCGGCCCCGGATGAAAAGTGTGCAGTTTTGAGACCTGGTCACAGATTTTTGCGGGAAAAGGTGTATACTATACTTGATCCATCCGTTGAAACGTTTTCCTCTGTACAACCTCTCCGTCTCGCTTGCGCTCGACAGCTCTCCTGGTAGGAGAGCCTCTGGCGAAACCGGAGACTTTGCAAGGACTGCCAAGGCCTCTCCTACTAGGAGAGGTGGCATTGCGAAGCAATGACGGAGAGGTTGCAGGAAGGTGAACCAAATAAGGAGTAACTTATGCCCAACATCGTCATCATCGGTTCCGGCCCGGCCGGCGTGTCGGCCGCTCTGTACACGGCCCGCGCAGGGGTCGAAACGACCGTTCTCACCAAAGGGCCCGGCGCACTGGACCGCGCCGCGCACATCCAGAACTACTACGGCTTTGCCGAACCCATCTCCGGTGCCGAACTGGAACGCCGGGGCATCGAAGGGGCCAGAGCCCTGGGGGTGCAGTTCGTTTCCACCGAGGCCGTGGGCCTGACTTACACCGACAAGCTCACCGTCGAGACGCTGGCGGGCGAGTTCCCCGCCGATGCCGTCATCCTGGCCACCGGCGCTTCCCGCGCCGCACCGAAGATCCCCGGTTTGGCAGGGCTGGAAGGCCATGGCGTGAGCTGCTGCGCCACCTGCGACGCCTTTTTCTACCGGGGAAAGGATGTGGCCGTGCTGGGCAGCGGCGAATATGCCCTGCATGAGGTACAGGCCCTTCTGCCGTTGGTAAAGAGCGTCACCCTTTTGACCAACGGAGCCCCGCTGACGGCACAGTTCCCACCGGAGGTGACGGTCTGCCCCGAAACAGTGGACGCCATCCTCGGCGAACAGACTGTCACCGGTGTGCAGCTGAACGGCGGCCGACAGGTGCCCCTGTCCGGCGTGTTCGTGGCGCTGGGCGTGGCAGGCAGCACGGCGCTGGCCCGCAAGCTGGGGGCCGAAGTCGAGGGGAACCGCATCGTCGTGGATGAGAAGATGCAGACTACCCTGCCCGGCCTCTACGCCGCCGGGGACTGCACCGGCGGGCTGCTGCAGGTCGCCAAGGCCGTTTATGAGGGAGCACTTGCAGGCACCGAAGCTGCCAAAGCAGTGCGGAAAGGATAACACCATGTCCGATGTGCAAAATACTCCGGTCAACCGGAACTGCCTGGCCTGCGCCTTCCCGTTCTGGGACCAGCTCACGCCGGAGGAACAGGCGCAGCTCTGCCGCTTCACCCGGCCGGTGCGCTACCGGAAAGGGGAGCGGGTCCACAGCCCGGTCGAGAACTGCGTGGGCATCCTGCTGCTGCGGTCGGGCCAGCTGCGGGCCTATCTGCTCTCGGAGGATGGGCGGGACATCACGCTCTACCGGCTGTTTCCCGGCGAAGTCTGCATCCTGTCGGCATCCTGCGTGATGGATTCCGTCAACTTTGACCTGTACATCGACGCCGAGGAGGACACCGAGGCCTACTGTATCGGCGCAGGCGTGTTCCGCCAGCTGATGCAGCAGAACATCCATGTCCGCTGCTACGCCTACCAGATGACCGCCGAGCGCTTCTCCGACACCATGTGGACCATGCAGCAGATCCTGTTCATGAGCGCCGACCGGCGGCTGGCCATCTTCCTCACCGATGAGCTGGCCAAGACCGGCGGCGCGGATGTCCGCATGACCCACGACCAGATCGCCCGCTACATGGGCTCCGCCCGCGAGGTCGTCAGCCGTCTGCTGAAATACTTTGCCGGGGAGGGCCTTGTCCGCCTTTACCGCGGCGGCGTCACCGTACTGGACAAAGAACGGCTGAAGCAGATCGCCAACGGCACATAAAACGCATCAAAAAAGGACGTCTCATCCTGCGACGAGACGTCCTTTTTTATCGTTCACGATCTCAGCTCTTGCAGCCGGATTCCTCTTCCACGCCGGTGAAATCGCTGGCCTCAGCGATCTTGGTGACGTCGAACTTGCCCGTCTCATCCTTGGGGGCGACGGCGGGGCCGGCCTCCACCGGGTTCACGGGTGCTTCCTCGGCCACAGGCTTTTCCTCGGCCGTCTCCGGCTGTGCAGCGGGAGCCTCCGGCTCTTCGGATGCCTTTTCCTCGGATGCCTTCTCGAAGGCCGGGGGCCATGCGTCGCCCGGCTCAACGGTCTTGGCCTCGCCTTCGGCGTAGGCTTCGGCTGCCTTGGCGGCCTCTGCGGGGTCCTTTTCAGCCTCTTCGGGGAACTCCACCTCTTCGACGTGGAGCGGGCCCTTGTCGTTCAGAATTTTGTCCAGCACCACGATGGCGGCACCGGTGGCGGCGACGGCAGCAGCCGCGCCCAGAACGCGAAACAACGTTTTCATGGTGAGATCCTCCTTGATGTGATTTCAGTGTGCGGGTTAAGAGAATGTGACGACATCGTTCAGCGGCTTTTCGGCGGGTTCGACCGAGATGGCGGTCAGCACCGGGCCTTTGCCGCGGTAGATGTTGTGGAACTTGTAATTGACCTTTGCGGTCACAGTGACCCAGGCGCGCTGCTCCAGCGCCTTGTAGCCATCGTAGGAGCAGGGGAAGCCGACAAACTGGATGTCCTGCACACAGCAGGTCATGGCAAAGCGGCCGGGCACGAAGCTGTTCTTTCCTGCGCGGTTGGTCTGGCAGACCTGCGCCAGGAACTTCACGGTCTTGCCCGCGTACTTCTGGGGCTCGTCCTGGCAATCCATATACCAGATGCCGAAATCGTCGTCGCCGATCTCCACCACCGGCTTGTTCAGGTCGAAGGGGAGGGGGTCGGGGATATCATCGTAGGCCACGCTGCCGTCAGCGAACTCATAGGCGATGTCGCACTTGCGGGATGCCTGACGCACCAGCTTGTGCAGCTCCTGACGGGCGGCGTCGTTGTTGACGGCCTCCGCGCGGTTGAAGACGATCAGCTCACTGCGGGCGATCTTGTCCAGCAGCAGAGCGCGCATGGAGTTGTCGCGGGCATAGGTGAGGGCCGTGGTGCCATCGGCCGTGGCGATGCACTGGTAGACGATCCAGTTTTCGGGCAGATTGTTGGCCAGGTCCTGCAGCAGCCACATGCCGTTGTACTCGATGACCACGCGGCCTGCATCTGCTTCCTTGGCCAGTTTGGCCAGGTTCTGGGGGTTCAGCTCTGCCTTGTCCTCCAGATTGTAGAGGGTCACGCCGGGGAAGGCGAATTTCTTCTGATTGTATTCCTCTTCGCCCTCTTCGCAGACCAGCAGCAGGGTCTTGTCGCCGGAGTCGAAGTTGGGGTCTTCAAAGGTCTCCTGGATGAATTTGGTCTTTCCGCTTTCGAGGAAGCCCACAAACAGGTAGACCGGGATCTCATTTGCCATAAACGGTTTTCCTCCTCTGTGTTGTCCGGGCTCAGCAGCCGAACAGGCCGGCAATGGCCTTCTCGTCCAGCTTGGAGCCGATGACGACCAGCTTGCCGCCGACGTCTGCGCCGCGGGAACGGACTTCCCACTCGCCGGGCACATAGTCAAACTCCAGCCAGCCGTCTGCGCCGCCGTCCACGATGCCCTTAGAGCGCAGGATCATGCCGTACTTGCCGGTATCCAGCTCGGTCAGCGCATGCTCGATGTCAGCCTTTGCGATCTTCTTGGCGGTCTCGACGCCCCAGCTGGTGAAGACCTCATCGGCATCGTGGCCATCGTGATGATGGTGGTGATGATGACCGCAGCAGCAGTGGCCGTCCTCATCGTGATGATGTTCGTGCTCCTCCTCATCACCATGGTCGTGATGGTGGTGGCAGCAATGATCGTGATCGTGGTCATCATCCTCGTCATCGTGGTGATGATGGCAGCAGTGGTCATGGTCGTGATCATCGTCATCATGGTCATGGTGATGATGCTCATGTTCGTCCTCGTCGTCATCGTCATCCTCGTCGTCGTGATGGTGATGGCCGCAGCTGCACACGCCGTTCTCATCGTAATGATGATGGTGATGCTCGTGCTCTTCTTCCTCGTCCTCGTGGGCATGCTCCTCATTGGCCTTGGCTGCCATGGCGATCAGCTCTGCCTTGAAGTCGTCCTTCGTGGACATAGCGTTCAAAATCTGCTCACCGGTCAGGGCATCCCACGCGGTGGTGACAATGGTGGCGGTGGGGTTCTTCTCGCGCAGCATAGCCACCGCTGCAGCGATCTTCTCTTCGCTGGCGGTCTGGGTGCGGCTCAGGATGATGCAGCTTGCATGGCTGATCTGGTCATCGTAGAACTCGCCGAAGTTCTTCATATACATCTTGACCTTGTTCACGTCAGCCACGGTGACAAAGCTGTTCAGCTGCACGTCCAGGTGCTCGGCCACGCCCTCGACGGCGCGGGTCACATCGGACAGCTTGCCAACGCCCGACGGCTCGATGACGATGCGGTCGGGGTGATACTGCTCCACCACCTGCTGCAAGGCGGCGCGGAAATCGCCCACCAGTGAGCAGCAGATGCAGCCGGCGTTCAGCTCGTTGATCTGGATGCCGGACTCCTTCAAAAATCCGCCGTCGATGCCGATCTCGCCGAACTCGTTCTCGATCAGAACGACCTTCTGGCCCGCAAAGGACTCCTTGATGAGCTTTTTGATGAGGGTGGTCTTACCGGCACCAAGGAAGCCGGAGAAAATATCGATCTTGGTCATAATGCTGTTGCCTCTTTCTTTTTTTCCAAAGTCCGCAAATCGGAACCTTCAAGCAATCCGAGCCGCCGAGTGCTGGCTCAAAAATCTTTACACTCCTATTATAACAAGCCTGTCAATGGGAAACCGCCCTTTTTCATGAGAAAATTGTAACATTTTTTGAAGTTTGCCCGCGTTTTGCGGAAAAGGGCGGTTGTGTGGGGAGGTAGTGCAACTTCGATTCGGAGGGGGTTATTTTTTGTGGGAGCTGTCGTAGATCGCACGGATGTCATCCGGCAGCTCATCGGGGATCAGGGCTACACCCTCTCGGAGGCCTGCGAGGAACCGCTGCGGAACTACTACGCCCGCCGTCAGGCCGCCGACGCCCGCACCGCCGGCAACGGCCGTCTGGCCCGCAACACCCTCGAAAAGGCCATCTTCCACCAAAGCCGCCGCCTCGTCGCCGAGCCCGCCGCCGCGCTGGATGTGCTCCTGCCGAGCGATCTGGAATTGGACGAATAATTGCAGAACCACGCAAACCGCGGCTGTCCCTCCTGTTTTGTTTATTCTGTCTTTGCTTCTGCCTCCAGCAGCGCGCGCTTCACGCTGATGAGGCTCTGCGGGCTCACGGAGAAGCTGCGCAGGCCGAGTTTCAGGTACTGCACGGTGTTGGCCGGGTTGCCGACGGCCAGACCGCAGATGGTCACGGGGATCTGACCCGCGTCCGCCGCCTCCACGACCATGGCGATGAGCTTTTTCATCGCGTGGCTGGCCGGGCGGTAGTAGCGCTCAGCGATGGAGAGATCGCGGTCCACGGCATGGGTGTACTGGATGAGATCGTTCGTCTCAATGACGAAGAACTCACACCCGTGGGCCACAAATTCTTCCGCCGTCAGGCAGGCCGACGGCACACTGAGCATGACGCCGAAGGGCATCTTCTCGTTGAAGCGCTCCCCCCGCTCCCGCAGGTGCTGGCGGCAGTGCTCCACCAGCTTCATGGCTTCGTCCCAGTCTTCCAGATTGGTCACCATCGGGAACATCACCCGCAGCGGGCCGTCTGCCGCCGCACGGAACAGCGCACAGATCTGGGTCTCGAACTGATGGGGACGGCGCAGGCTGCTGCGGATGCCCCGCAGGCCCAGCTTGGAGGACTCCGGCCCCTGATGGGCGTCGGCCATGGTGCGGTCTGCACCAAAATCAAAGGTGCGCACCGTGACCACCCCGCCCTTTGCCGCCGCCAGGCAGGAGTGATAGAACACATACTGCTCCTGCTCGTCCACCGGGCGGCCCGGCAGCATCATGTAACCGCTGCGCAGCAGACCCACGCCGGACGCGCCGGACTGCCGCGCTGTTTCGATGTCCTCCTGCCCGAAGCAGTTGGCCAGCAGCTCAAAAGGCTGGCCGTCCTTCGTCCGGCACGGCAAGGCGCAGACGCGGTTCATCTCCTCGTTCTCCCACTGCTTCTCGCAGATGCGGGACATCGCCTGCTGGCGGGTGACGGCATCCGGGTCGAGGATGCACTCGCCGTTGTCGGCATCCAGGATGGCCGTGCGGCCGTCGCAGTCGTTCAGAAAATCGCTGCCCACCTGCACGATGCCGGGGATGTGCATGGCCCGCGCAATGATGGCCGCATGGCTCTGCTTGTTGCCTTCTGCCGTGATGATGCCCAGGATCATTCCGGCGGGCACACTGAACAGGTCGCTCGGCATGAGCACCTCTGCCGCCAGGATGACGGGGTGGTCCAGCGCCAGCCAGACGCGGGGGCGGTTGGTCAGGATGTTCACCACGCGGCGGGCGGCATCAAGGATGTCCACGCTGCGCAGCTGCATATAGGCGTTGTCTTCCATCTGGGCCAGCTGGTCGGCATAGCGGCGGCCGGCCCGGTCTACGGCTTCGGCTGCGCCGACGCCCGCCTTGATCTGGAACCGGACTTCGTTCATGAAGCCCTCGTCCTCCAGCATCATGCTCTGGAACAGGAAGATGGCCTGTTCGGTGGGGCCGCTGCGCTCAGCCATCGAGTCCAGCTCGGCCTGTGCCGTCTTGACGGCCCGGTCCAGCAGCCGCTGTTCCCGGTCCGGGTTGAACGGCCCTGTGCCAAAGCTCTCGGTCCTGCGCTCCACACGGCTCACCTGCCCCAGCACCAGGCCGGACGAGGCGGCATATCCCTGATAGACTTTCATTCCTCCGTCACCTCCGTCGGGGCAGGCGTGGTCAGTGTGCGGAAGACCAGCGCCTGCAGGAATGTATTGGGCAGCAGCGCTGCCCATGCGGCCTGTGCCGCGTTTCCGCTGCCCTCGAACAGCGGTTCAAACCCCTCGATGCGGGTGCGGTCGCAGGTCTCCAGAAACGCCTTTGCCAGCGTCTCCACGGTGTAATACCGGGTGGGGTCTACGCCCACGTCCTCAGCGGCCGCTTCCAGCGGGGCCAGCTCTGCGTCCTGCATGTTGGCCAGCTTGAGCGCCAGGTCTGCCGTCAGTGTCACCGGGTACTTTGCCTTCACCGCCTTCTGCACGGCGTCGAACCGCTGCCGGAATGCGGCCGCGTCCTGTGCAGTCTGCTCGTTCTTCGCCACCGCATAGGCACAGCCGCGCAGCCGCCCGAAGGCCCGCAGGGTGTCGTAATAACCCAGCTCGATGTTCCGTCTGGCGGTGTCCGGGTCAAAGTGGAGGATATCGCCCAGCTCCCAATAGCTGCGCACCATGGTGGTGGGCAGGCCGGTGCGGTTGGGCAGGGTGATGCCCACCCCTTCCAGATCGACACAGACCAGCTCCTCGGCCCCCATTTTCTGGGCCAGCGCCGTGGGCATGTTGTCGCGGTAGCCGCCGTCCAGAAACTGCACCCCGTCGATCTGTTTGGCCCGCAGCGCCGGGAAGCAGGCAGCCGAAGCCAGCAGGTAATCTTTCACCTTGCCTTTCGGGATCTCTTCCAGCGGCAGCTCACGGGGCTTCAGGCCCCGCTTTTCCACCGTGACGAGCCCGAACCGGATGGGCGAGGCGCGCAGCGCGTCCTCGTCCAGCACCCGCTCCACGATCTCTTCCAGCGGGGTGACATCCATGCCGCCCGCGCGCACCACGTCCCGCAGGAACTGGTGCAGCTCGGTCAGGTTCCGGGTCTCCTCCGGCAGCTCCATCACGTCCTGGCTGCGGATGCTGGTCCACATATCCCGTGCGGTCTCGTACAGGTCCAGCGCGAACATCGCGCCGTTCAGGCTGCCCACACTGGTGCCGGTGATGATCTGCGGGTTCCAGCCGAGTTCGGTCAGGGCACGCCAGACGCCCACCTGATAGCTGCCGCGGGCCCCGCCGCCGGCAAGCACCAGCGCCTTTCTGGGGGTATCGTTCTGCGCCATCCAATACGCCTCCTTGTCGTCCGATTCAAACCTGCAAAAAGTATACCATATTTTCGGGAAAATTTCTCCCTGTTTTTGGAACAAAAAGCGTGGTATAATTTAGTAAATTATGACTGTGAGGAGGACTGCATGAACTGCAACCAATGGATCTTTGATATGGACGGCACCCTGACCGACAGCATGACTGCGGTGTGGGAGAACGCCCCGCTGGCGCTGCTGCGCCGCTACGGCCGCACCCCAAGGGCCGACCTGCGCTCCACGCTCCTGAGCATGGGCATGGCGGACGGGGCGCAGTACCTCATCCGCGAATACGCGCTGCCCCTGCGGCCGGAAGACTATTTCGGCGTGATGCGCTCGGTCATCGCCGAGCTGTACGAGACCGTGGAGCTAAAACCCGGTGTGCGGGAGCTGCTGGCCCGCCTCAAGGCCGAGGGTGCCCGGATGTGCATCTGTTCCAACACCTGGAGCGACCAGTGCAAAACGGTGCTCACCCGCCTGGGCGTGGACGACTGCTTCGAGTTCTACATCGAAGCCCAGGGTCCCCTGCACAAGAGCCGCCCGGACGTCTTTTTCGCGGCCTTACAGCGCCTCGGCGGCACCGACCCGCACCGCTGCGCCGTCTGTGAGGATTCCCTCTACGCGGCCCGCACCGCCCACGACGCAGGTTTTTACGTCATCGGCATCGCCGACGCCGCCAGCGCCGCCGATGAACCCGCCCTCCGCCGCGTCAGCGACCAGTTCCTGACCCGGTGGGCGGAGTTGAAGTTCTGACAAAAAGAGGCCTTGCCCGTTGGGCAAGACCTCTTTTCTATCGTTTACCGTTCCAAAAACTTCCGGAAGGCTGCCCTCACGGCGGCTTCGCGGCCGCGGGGGATGGGGACGCGGGCACCGCTGCGCATCCACAGCTCCCCCACGGACAGCTGCGACGCCGCCGCCAGGTTGACCACATAGGAGCGGTGGGGCTGCAAAAAGCGCCGGTCGGCCAGCAGCGGCTTTGCCACTTCGGAGAAGGGCACCCGCAGCGAGAGCGAGGCCACATCCTCGCCGCTGGCAAGGTGGAAATGCACCACATGGTGGGTGCATTCCAGATACTCGATGTCCGCAAAGGGGAGGGCTCGCAGGCCGGTCGCCGTCGTCACCGGGATGACGGGGCCGTACTCCGGCTCGGTGGCGCGGTCCAGCAGGGCGGTGAGCTGTTCGGGCCGGAAGGGGATCTGCAAATACTGCATCGCATCCACCCGGAACGCCTCGTAGGCGTAGGCGGGCGTGTGGGCCAGAAAGGCCAGCGGTGCCCGCACCCCGCGCTGCCGCAGCTGCGCCGCCGCCTGCAGACCTGCCGCCGGGTTTGCCGCTGTCAGCTCGATGAGATACAGCTCGAACCGGCTGCCCGCATCCTCTTTCCGGAGCAGTGCCCCCGCATCCTCCAGCTGTTCCACGATGCAGGCGTCGGCCCGGCGGGCATAATATTCAAGGCAGTGCCGCTGCACCCGCCCCCGCAGCACCGCATCCGGGCTGCAGACCGCAATGTGAAAGATCATTTTTTCAATTCCTTCCTCCTGCCCGGCCTTCCGGGCGCTTGCATTTTGCGCCGCACGGGAGTATAGTTACTATAAAATCAGAAAAGGAGACGCCGCCATGAATCAGCCCCTTGTCAGCATCATCCTGCCCGTGTACAACGCCCAGAACCATCTGGCCCGCTGCGTGGGCAGCATCTGCGCACAGACCTATTCCAACATCGAGATCATCATCCTGAACGACGGTTCCAAGGACCAGAGCCTGCCCGTCTGCGAAGAGTTCCGCGCCAAAGACCCCCGCATCGTGCTGGTGGACAAGGAAAACTCCGGCGTAGCGGACACCCGCAACCTGGGCCTGAAGCTGGCCGGCGGCAAGTATGTGCAGTTTGTGGACAGCGACGACTACCTCGACCCGGACTTCACGGCCGCTCTCGTGGCCGCGGCCGAGGAGCACACCGCCGACCTCGTCATCGCACCCTACAAAATGGTCATCCCGGCGGGCGCTTCCAAGCCCGAACAGGTGCTCGATAAGATCCAGGATGAGCTGGGCGTCATGAGCGTCGCCCGGCCCCCGGAGATGCGGGAGTACGGCTTTCTGCCCGCAGGCGTTTATGACAAGGACACCTTCGCCCTCCGCCTGATGGACAAGCCCGCCTCCTATTTTTACAGTGTGCTCTGGAACAAGCTCTACCGCCGCGACCTCCTGACCCGGAACGACATCCAGTTCGTCAGCGAGATGCACTGGGCCGAAGACCTCGTCTTCAACCTGCGGTATATCCAGTACGCCGAGACCTTCGTTTCCATCGGCAAGGCCGGTTATTACTACGTCCAGAACCCGCAGAGCATCTGCCACACGCAGGTCCACGTATCCACCGTGGTGCAGAACAAGCTGCAGGTGTTCCGCTATTACAAAGACCTCTACACCCGCCTGGGCATGTATGAGGAGGTGCGCCCCCAGCTGTACAAGTTTCTGGTGGACATCGCCGAGAGCACCTACCCCTCCGGCCCGTTCAAAAAGGCCATTGATGAGGCAAAAGCCTACTGGAAAGAGCACAAACCGGAACAGGAATGATAACAAAAATCGAGAGGCCGATGGCCTCTCGATTTTCGTTATGAGAGGTTACGCTCCGATGGCGGCGCACTTCTTGGCCAGCCAGTCGCGCTCCTCCTCGGTCAGGCGGGGAGCGAGCTTGGTGAAGACCTCGCGGTGGTAGGCGTTCAGCCACTCGATCTCGTCCTTGGTCAGGATGCCGGGCACCACAGGCGAGGTGGCAATGGGCACAAAGGTCAGCGGGCGGAAGGCCAGGAAGGTGCCGTACTGATTGTCGGCCTTGTGGTAGCACTCCAGCTCGTTCTCGATGCGGATGCCGACGACGCCGCTCTCGTAGACGCCCGGCTCGTCGGTGACGATCATGCCCGGCTGGAACACGGTGGTGTTGCGGCCGTTCAGAGCGTGGGGGCCTTCGTGGACATTGCCCACGAAGCTGACGCTGTGGCCGGTGCCGCAGCGGTAATTGATGAGGTGCTGCCACAGCGGCTCACGGGCGATGGTATCCAGCATGTGGCCGTCGCAGTAGTTCAGCCAGACGGCCTTGGCAATGTCGATATGGCACTGCAGCGTCCAGGTGTAGAACCGTTTTTCGTCCTCGGTCAGCTCGCCCAGCGGGTAGGTGCGGGTGATGTCGGTGGTGCCGTCCATGTAGGTCGCGCCGCTGTCCACCAGCAAAAAGCCCTTCTTTTCGAGCTTGGCGTGGTCTTCCTCGGTGGCGTGGTAGTGCATCATGGCCGCGTTGCCGCCGTAGGCTGCAATGGTGCCGAAGCTCTCCACAATGAACTTGTCCTGTGCCGAGCGGTACTTGTGGAGGATCTCGTCCACGGTCAGCTCCGTCAGCTCCTCGCCTGCGGCCAGACGCTCTTCCAGCTCCTTCTGGAACCGCACCATGGCCACGGCATCGCGCAGATGGGCCTCACGGTTGTGGTTCAGCTCGGTCTCGTTCTTGACGCCCTTCATCGGCAGCAGGGGGTCGGCCTCGTCCTTGACGGTCAGGGCCGGGTTGTTGCGCAGGGTCTCATAGACCGCATAGTTGACGGAAGCCGGGTCGGCCAGAACGGTCTGGGCCTCGGTCTCTGCGGCCAGGAAGGTGAGGATGTCGTCATATTCGGCGATCTCGACGCCGTTCTCCTTCAGCTCGGCAGCGGCCTCCGCGCCCAGACGACGGGTGTTGATGAAGAGGACGGCACGGTCCCCGGTCACATAGCAGTAGGCCATGGCGTAGGGAGTGCACTGAATGTCCATCGCGCGGAGGTTCAGCAGCCAGGCCAGGTTGTCCAGCTTGCCCACCAGCTGGGCCGTGCAGCCCAGCTCCTTGAGCTTGGCCCGCAGCTGCTCCAGCTTCTCGGCGGGGGCAAAGCCCGCATACTCCTTGCTCAGGAGCCAGGCCGGGGTCTCCGGCAGGGCAGGGCGGCCCTCGGTCCACAGCTCATCTTCCAGATTCAGGGTCTTGATGGTGCCGTGCTTGGCGTCCAGCGCTTTCTGTACGCTGCGCACCAGCTGGCAGGAAGCGGTCAGGCCGCACAGGCCCAGCACACCGCCTTCCGGCAGGGCATCGGCGCAGTACTGCTCCACGGTCGGCACACCCGGCTCGCCCATCCGTTCCAGCTCGATCTCGGTGCCTGCGATCTCCTTTTCGGCCTGCACAAAATAGCGGCCGTCGGCCCACAGGGCGCTCTTGTCTCTGGTCACGACGAAGTTCGAGTTCTCGCCGTGGAAGCCGGAGAAATAGGTCAGGGAGGTGTAGTGGTCGGGCAGATACTCGCTGGAGTGCGGGTCGCCCACCGGGATGAGGTAGAGGTCCACGCCATTGGCGTCCATGGCGGCGCGCAGCGCAGCCAGACGCTCAGGGACTGTATTCATGCTCATGATAAAAGCCTTCTTTCTTACACTTGCACTTGCCGGAAAAACGTCCGGCGGCGGTTCTCGCTGGCTCCTATTGTATCATTCCGGCGCACGGATTGCAATTGCCCCTGCCGTTTTCTCAGCCGTTGCTGGCGGCAGGCAGTTCCGGCGGCGTGGTGCCGTCATTCTGGGGCGGCTGGCCCTGGGGCATCTGCCCGTCGGTGGGTGCCCCCTCCGGCGGAGTCATCCCATCCGGCATCTGCCCGCCATTGGGCCCTCCGTTTCCGCCGCCGAACTGCGTGTCGGCCTCGCCGGTCTGGGCCGTGGAGGAAACGGTGGACTCCATCGTATAGGTGCCGTCTGCCGTCAGGCTGGCGCTGGAATAGAAAACGAAGGCTGCATCGCAGACGGCAGTGGCGTCCAGCACGCTCTTGCCGTCAGCGTCCCGGATCGTGAACGCCTTGCCCTCGGTCAGGCCGACACTGCTGCGGTCCCCGCCGAAGGTAACATAAGGCTGGGACGCGCGGATGGAGAATCCCATGCCCGCGCTGCCGCCTGCCGCCAGCACCGTGCCGCCGGAAATGGTAATGCCGCCGTCGGCGTCCAGCGGCTGGTTGTCCGCCGTGCTGGCCGTCCAGACCGAAATGTCGCCGCCGGTGATGGTCATCGTGCCGTTGGAGTCGAAGCCGTCGCCGCCGGACGAGTACGCCCGGATGGTGCCGCCGGAGATGTTCATTTCAAAGGAATAGTCGCCCAGGTCGGAGTTGGCGGCGTTCATACAGTCATCGGTGGAAGTGATGTCGATCTTTCCGGAATACACATTCAGGATGGCACCTTCCAGGCCCTCGCAGCAGGTGGAAATCGTGATGGCCGGGCCGGTGGTGCTCTCGGCACCGATGTTCAGTTCCAGATCACAGTGGATGGCATCATCCCCGGCGGCGATGTTCAGGGTGCCGCTCTCCACGTTCAGCAGCTGTTCCGCGTTGATGGCGTCATTCACCAGCGCATCAAGGGTCAGATCCAGCTCCCGGATGGTGAGCGAAGCCTCCCGGTCCTCCAGCGCGGTGCCAGATTTGATGCCGTTTTTGCCCAGCGCCGTGATCTGGAGCGCACCGCCGCCGCAGAGCAGGACCTGCGCGCCATCCTTGCACTTGAGCACGGCTTTTTCCGCGTTCTCGTTGGCTTCGCTGTCGGTCAGGGCATTTTCGGTGCCGTCCGCCGCCGCGATGGTCACTCCGGTGGACTCCCCGCAGACGATGGGTGCGGTGTCCGCGCTGGTCAGGGTCAGGCCGTTCAGCACGAGGACGACTTCTTCCGTTCCGTCCTCCACCTTCACACAGCCGTCCGCACAGTTGCCGGACAGCGCATAGACGCCCGCACCGCGCACGGTCAGGGCTGTGCCGTCCAATTCCACGCCCGCTGCATCCTCCGGGCTGACCACGATGCCGCCGTCGGAAAATTCCACGGTCACAACATCGTCCAGCGCGTAGGCCAGACTGCCCGCCGTCAGGGCGTTCCGGTTCGTCTGCGCCGTGCTGCTGCAGGCCGACAGCCCACCGGACAACGTCAGCAGGCCCATGGCCTGCAAAAAGGAGCGGCGGGAGATCTTCAGATCCTCAAACGCAGTTTTCATAAAAAGCCTCCATCTCATACAACGTGATTTCAGTGTCCTTAGTGTACGGCCAAGGTATGGAAGCTTTGGGGCGAAATTGTGAAAAGCCGGGATAGATTCCGTGAAAACGGGGTGAAACGGCGCTTATTCGTCCTCCGTCTTTGATTTCAGATCCAGCTCCGGCATCAGCTCCTCGCTGATGATGGTGAGCATCTGTTCCATTTTGTCCACGTCCTCGGCGGGGAAGCGCTCCCGCACACGCTCGACCACGGTGTGCAGGTAGGAATAGCTGATGTTGTAGTACTCGAAATACTTCTGGGTGGGGCGCAGGTGGTACTCGCGCCGGTCCTTGGCGGACTGGATCTTTTCCACGTAGCCCTTGCGCATCAGGCTGCCGATCTTATACGCCGCGTTGGGGGTAGAGATCTTCATCATCCGCGAGAACTCCGCAATGGTGGGCTCGCCCATGGCCATGATGCCCTCCATGCAGAAGGACTCCACCGTGGTCAGGGTCGCCTCGCGGGTGGCAAAGCGCTGAAACACGTTCTGATAGAAGTGCAGTTTGAATTTTGTGTAAACGTCGTTGAATGCTTTTTCCAGCATGGTACGGCTCCTTCCGATCGCTCAATTTCCTTTAGTATACCATGTTTTTTCCCAGAAGCAACGGGACCGCCCAGCACGACGGCCGGGGCGCGTCAGTCTGCTTTGGCCTTTCGCAGCCGGATGACGTTCAGCACCACCAGCTCCAGCACGATGGCCACGGCCAGCAGCACCAGCGAGGTGAGCAGGCTGGCGCTGGCACCCAGGAACATCTGGCTCAGGCCGGTGACAACATAGCACACCGCCGAGATGGCCGCCGCCGTGATGGCATAGGGCAGCTGGGTGGACACATGGTTCACATGGCTGCAATGGGCACCGGCGGACGCCATGATGGAGGTGTCCGAGATGGGGGAGCAGTGGTCGCCGCACACTGCGCCGGACAGGCAGGCCGCAATGGAGATGACCAGCATCTCCCCCTGCGGGAACGCATGGCAGACGATGGGGATGAGGATGGAGAAGGTGCCCCAGGACGTGCCGGTGGCAAAGGCCAGGAACACCGCCACCAGAAAGATGATGGTCGGCAGTAGATATTGCAGCGCAGCCGCCGAGCCGTTGAGCAGGTTGGCCACGTAATACTTGGCACCCAGCAGGTTGGTCATGCCGGAAAGGGTCCACGCCAGCGTCAGGATGAGCATGGGGCTGACCATGGCCTTGAAGCCCTCCGGGATGCAGGCCGCGAAGTCCTGAAAGGTCATCACGCCGCGCACCCGGTAGAACACGAAGGTGAACAGCAGCGCGATGCTGCTGCCCAGCACCAGGCCCGCCGAGGCGTTGCAGTCGGAGAAGGCGGTGATGAAGTCCACGCCTTCAAAGAAGCCGCCGGTGTAGATGAGGCCGAAGATACAGGCCGCAATGAGCACCAGCACCGGCAAAATCAGGTCGATGACATGGCCGCAGGCTGTGGTGCCGTCGTCCACATCGTCGCCGTAGGGGCGGTCTTCGGTGGTGAAGAGGTCGCCCTTCAGCGCGTTGTCCTCGTTGAGCTTCATGGGGCCGTAGTCGGTGCCCGTGAAGATGAGGAAGAGGATCATGATGAGGGTCAGCAGGGCGTAGTAGTTATACGGAATGGTGCGCAGGAACATGGTAAAGCCGTTGATGCCCGAACCTTCCGGCACAGAAGAGGTGACGGCCGCCGCCCAGCTGGACACCGGCGCGATGATGCAGACCGGGGCCGCCGTGGCGTCGATGAGGTAGGCCAGCTTTGCGCGGGAGACCTTCTGCCGGTCGGTCACAGGCCGCATGACGGAGCCTACGGTCAGGCAGTTGAAGTAGTCGTCCACAAAGATGAGCACACCCAGAACAAGGGTCATGAACTGCGCCCCCGCGCGGGTGTGGATGTGGGTGGACGCCCAGCGGCCAAAGGCCGCGCTGCCGCCCGCCTTGTTCATCAGGGCCACCAGGATGCCCAGCATGACCAGAAAGACCAGGATGCCCACGTTGCTGGAGTCGGACAGCTTGGCGACCATGCCGCCGTCTTCGTTGAAGAACAGGGTGTTCAGGGCCAGTTCCAGGTTGCCGTTGGCAAAGAGCAGCGCACCCGTCGCGATGCCCACCAGCAGCGAGGTGTAGACCTCCTTGGTGTTCAGTGCCAGCACGATGGCCACCACCGGCGGCAGCAGGGAGAGCGCCGTGCTGTACACGGCGCAGGTGTAGGTAGACGGGTCGGCAATGGTGCCGGGGGTTGCCGCCGTGCACCACAGCAGCAGAGCGAACACCAGCACGGCGCCCGCCCACGAAAGATTGACTTTTTTCATAAGATCTGATTCCTCTTTTGATTTTTTGCCTCAGCGCGGGGCAGACTATCCCCAACCAGACAGGGAAGGGGGTGTTTGCCGCGCCGGATTATAAAGCGCTGTACTTTGAACTGTTCCGCGCCAGCGAACAGGCCGCCCGCCTCCTCCACGAGGCCCAGCAGCGGGCCGAAGAACAGGTGATGGCGGAGGATGAACCGCCGCTGCGGTTGGAAGAACCGCTCCGTCCCCGCTCAAGGGAGGGCGCCCCCCGGAAACCGTGAAGCGAAACGGAAACGCGGCATGTAGTACAACCTCTCAGTCATCGCTTCGCGATGCCAGCTCCCCTGGTAGGGGAGCCACTGGCGAGTCGGTAGTGGTCGTGCTGAACGAGCAAAGTTTTTTGCAATCGGCAACGGCCGGGCTCCGCTGTTAAGATTCACAGCTGCAATACAATGCCGCTGCCAATGAGAGCAGGGCCCACTGCTTTGCGCTCCATCGGGCCCAAGCGAACAGTAGGGCTGGCCCGGCTTGCCAAGGGCTCCCCTACCAGGGGAGCTGTCGAGCCGTAGGCGAGACTGAGAGGT
>ENA-OYWK01000444-OYWK01000444.1-human-gut-metagenome-genome-assembly--contig:-NODE-444-length-24095-cov-5.995923_pt1 | contig 24095 bp, 17 predicted proteins | sample MGYA00244808_ERZ653392 | MGnify/ENA primary metagenome ERZ653392 (study PRJEB26926, sample SAMN06165125) | human gut metagenome | biome: ENVO:00009003; feature: ENVO:2100002; material: ENVO:00002003...
CCTTTTTCATAATGTTTTATAAATTTTCAAGAGCAATCTTCATCATGTTAGTGAAGCAAGTCTGACGTTCTTCGGCAGTAGTGATCTCTGGGCTTATAAAGCTGTCAGAGATTGTTAAAAGGCAGGCTGCTTCTTTGCCTAGTACCGAAGCATTTGCAAACAGTGCAAAGCTTTCCATTTCAACAGCCAGACAGCCGCGCTCGTCGCGAAGCTTTTCCCAATAGGTTGGCTTTTCATCAGACGGCTGACGGTAGAAGACGTCACTAGAGTGAATTGCACCCTCAATCATATTAATTCCAAGACGCTTTGCGGCAGTGCGAAGGGAATCATTGAGTGCTTTGGATGGATAGCTCTCATCCTTGTCGTAGCCAGACTGAACCTTTGCATAGGTGGACTCACTGACTGCGGAAGTAGCAAGAACAACATCATAAATCTTTGCGTCAGAGCTGTAGCTTCCAGCGCTTCCGATACGAATGATACGGTCTACATCATATTCCTTAAATAACTCGTAGGAGTAGATACCGATACTTGGCATACCCATTCCGCTGCCCATAACGGTAACTGGTTTTCCATTATAAGTTCCGGTATAAGCAAGCATACCACGTACTTCATTTACAAGAACGGCATCCTGTAAAAAGGTATCAGCGATAAATTTTGCGCGCAGCGGATCGCCAGGCATTAAAACAGTTTTTGCAATCTGACCTTTTTGTGCATTATTATGTGGTGTTGGCATAAAAAAACCTCCTGTCTTTTCTGAAAAAGTGTTATACTAGATTTAGTATAACATAAATTTAATGGTATGCCAATATAAATTTGTGCAGATGAGAAGGGAGAATATCAATGTTTGAACGAAAAAAGGCATTAAAGGAAATCGAAGAAAAATTAAATACAGTTCAAATGTATTTGGAAAATAATTATAAGGATCTTACGCTGCAGTCATATAAGGATGCAAAAGAAGTGGTTGAGCGGTATGAGAAAGGCGGTCTGCTAAAACAAAAAGATAAGGATATGATTCAGAAAAAGATGGCAGAGTTTGATGCCAAGCTTGTGCACTACGGACATACGAATGTATCAGAGTTTTTAAAAGAGCGCTATTAGTTTTCGTAAGGAATTTGTAAAAAATAACGTGTTTTATTAAGGTGACATTGCAGAGAACGGCTGTTATACTGAAAGTAAAGAAAAGGTGAGGGAGAATGACCCTGACCGGACAGGAGGTCCGATATGATGAAGATGAAACGACAAAAAGCAAAATGGAGTGCAGTGTTGACATCAGCCGCTATGCTCATGATTAATATTCCAGTATCGGCAGAGGAACAAAGCCAATATATAAATGGAGTTACTCAGATAAATGGATATACAGAATTTGAGCAGCCGCAGGTGATCGAAAATCAGGATATGGCACAGCTTGGCTACAGCGATATCCGTGCATATGAGATTGAGAATGCAGGAGAACTGGCATGGTTTGTTCAGCATTTTTATGCAGGAGATTTAGAGACACAGAATGTAAGCTTAGCCGACAACATTGACATGAGCGCGTTAGCAGCGTATTCATGGACACCGCTTGGATATTATAATGTCGAGACACAGACAGGAAAAAGCTATGACGGTGTATTTGATGGAAATGGTTACAGTATCAGTAATATCATTCTGAACCAGATAAACGGTGTGGACTTAGTCAGCAAGGTATCAGAAGAACAGGCAGCAGTGCTTGGAACACAGCCTATTGAAAATATTGCGCAAAATGCGCTTGCAGGTGTATTTGGCTATATTGGAAGTGCAGGCCATGTTACAGAGCTTAAACTGGAAAACACATCTATCACGTCAAATGCAGATGCAGGTGTGTTAACAGGACGAAATGAAGGAAGCATTAGTGCCTGCGTCACATCAGGCGCATCAGTGACTTCTTCAAAAAGTGATGCGTTTGTAAGTGAGTTTGCTGCTGATAATGAAAACAGGATTGAATCTGTTTACTCAAGTAATTTCAGCATTACAAATATGTTGGGAGAAGATGCAGTTACGCCGATTCTGTTAAATTATGCACCAGGATATTCAAGCACAACAGGAAATGGAAGCGTATCAGCTGCATTTACAGAGCATAAGGAAAGTGTAGAAAACAGTCTTTTTGTGACAGAAGCGCCTGCAGGTGTAACAGTACTTGACACATCACAGTTTGCAGATGGAGCGGCAGCATGGTCATTAAATTCAGGTTTTACAGATCCAAAGTTTTCACAGCTTATGGGAACGGATCAGATGCCTGTATTGATTAAAAAGACAGACGAGAGTTACTCGCGTGTCTATAAGTGGACACTTGATTATGCAGATGAAGCAAGAGAGGATTCTGTTGTCTATACAAATGGTATTGTGCCAGACAGCATTTTTACAGATGGATGTCAGTGGCAGATGGCAGGATCAGATGGCACACTGACTGATGTTGTATCAGGTATGGCAATTGAAAATGATGTAACGTTAATTGAAAAGTCAGTCGAATCAACGCCAGAACCAACTCCGGAGCCGACACCAGAACCAACGCCAGAGCCAACGCCTGAACCTACACCGGAGCCAACACCAGAACCAACCCCAGAACCAGTTCAGAAGATGGATCCAGTTTATACACCTCCAGTTGGACTGGAAGGATATGTGACAAGACCATTGTCAGAGATTGAGCTTCCGAGTGATTCTAATGGTCATTTTGAGTGGCAGACTGATCCGGCAACGACACTTCCAGCACAAGAGGAAGCACCAGCAGCAGTTCGTTATGTTCCAAATGACACTGAAAACTACAATATAGTAGAAAATATTGTAATTACAATCAAGATCAATAAATTAGATCCGACACCGCAGACGCAGTGTCCGGACAGTATCAGTATTGATGAGGGACAGTCACTTGCAACTGTTGAATTGCCTGAAGGATGGAGCTGGCTTGAAGCAAGCATTATCCCGGAAAATGGTATTTATACGGCAGTTTATACACCAGAAGACACGTCCATCTATAATACGATTAATGCATCAGTAAATGTGACTGTAAATCCGACAAAGCCAGCTGATACAGAACCGCCTGTTATCGCAGGAATTGAAGATGGAAAAACATATTGTGAGGCACAGAGAGTAACGGTGACAGATGAAAATGCTGTTACAGTTACAGTAAACGGACAGCCAGTTTCACTTGATGAAAATGGAAGTTTTACGTTAGAGCCAGGAGAAAATCAGTTAATTGTTTCAGCAGTAGATGAGGCAGGAAACATGACTACTGTAAATGTAATCGTGAATAATGGTCATACATTCTCAGAGGGAAAATGTCTCATCTGTGATGCCAGTGATCCTGATTATGTGCCAGAACCTACAGAAGATACAAATATTCCTGATATCACGCTCACAGCATTAAATGAGGATGGTACTGCGGCAGACGGACAGGGTACAGATGGCTGGTATCGCACAAAAAATATTACTCTCACTGCACCAGAAGGCTATAACATTATTGAAAATCTGTATGACAGATCAGGAAGAATGCCAACTCTTGATATTGAATTAGAGGAAGGCGAGAACCATATCGTATATTATCTGATAAAAGAAGATAATACAACAGTCAGTGAGCAGCGTACAAAGATTTTATATCTTGATACAAAAGCCCCACAGATCAATGGTCTTGAAGAAGGAAAGGTTTATTGTGAAGCAGTAACCTTTAGTGTTGTGGAAGAAAACCTTGATCTTGAATCAAGCAGCATTCCAGAGTCAGTAAGTCAAAATTCAGATGGAAGCTTTACTGCATCACCGGCGGCAGGTGTTCAGGAAATTGTATTACGTGATAAGGCAGGAAATGAGACATCAGTTCATATCACAGTAAATGGAACGCATACATTTGAAAATGGTGTTTGTGTTCACTGTGGAGCATCTGATCCTGATTATGTGCCAGAACCTACAGAAGATACAAATATTCCTGATATCACGCTCACAGCATTAAATGAGGATGGTACTGCGGCAGACGGACAGGGTACAGATGGCTGGTATCGCACTAAATACATTACTCTTACTGCACCAGAAGGCTATAACATTGTTGAAAATCCTTATGCAAGATTACGCAGAATGCCGACTCTTGATATTGAATTAGAGGAAGGTGAAAATGAGATTGAGTATTATCTGATTAAAGAAGATAATACAACAATAAGTGAGCTGCGTACACGTAAATTATATCTTGATACAAAAGCCCCGCAGATCAATGGTCTTGAAGAGGGAAAGGTTTATTGTGAAGCAGTAACCTTTAGTGTTGTTGAAGAAAACCTTGATCTTGCATCAAGTAGTATTCCAGAGTCAGTAAGTCAAAATTCAGATGGAAGTTTTACTGCATCACCGGCAGCAGGTGTTCAGGAAATCGTATTACGCGATAAGGCAGGAAATGAGACATCAGTTCATATCACGGTAAATGGAACTCATACATTTGAAGATGGTGTTTGCGTTCACTGTGGAGCATCTGATCCTAATTATAAGGCACCGGCAGTACAGTCAAATGATGTACCAGATGCAGTGCCGACAACACCAGATGCAGCAGGAAACTGGTACCGCAAAAATACCATTAAACTGACAGCACCTACAGGCTATTATATCAGCCAGACAAGTGATGAGTCATCATTTGGCACAGCAACTAGTCTTGATCTTACATTGAATGAAGGCGAAAACAAGATTACCTACTATCTGCTGAGCACAGACGGCAAGGTTATCAGTACAGAGAAGACATTAACAGCGAATTTCGATCAGACAGCGCCTGTAATTAGTGGCGTAGAAGGCAAAAAGACATACTGTGAGGCTCCGACACTTACAATTAGTGATGCAAATCTTGTACAGGTTACAGTAAATGGTACTCCGGTATCGCTGACTGCAGAAGGAACGCTTACAGTTTCTCCAGCAGAGACAGAACAGACTATTAAGGCAGTTGATGCAGCAGGAAATGAAGCAAGCATTACCATTACAGTGCACAACGGTCACAGCTATGCAAATGGTATCTGTACTGTATGTGGACAATATGATCCGCAGTACACTGTAAATGTAGATGCACAATTCTTAACTCAGGGTCTTGGAAGTAATGGCTGGTATCGTGCAAATGCTACGCTGAAAGCACCAGATGGATTCTATATTGCATTTACGAATGACAGAGGATCATTTGGAACAAACAAACAAATCGTAATCACCGAAGAGGGAAGCTACACAATGAAATATTATCTTATGAATATTTCAAGTGGAGCAATTAGTCAGGAAAAGCAGATAAGCATTAAGCTTGACAAGACACCACCAGTGATTAGCGGAGCTGAATCTAATAAGACATATTGCTTAGATCAAAAGATTACACTTACGGTAAAAGATGAAAATCTATATTCTGTTAAGTTAAATAATCAGGAGATTGCATCAGAAAGCAGCTTAAATACAAATGATACCTTTACCTATGAAATTACAAAGGCAGGCACGTATGTATTTACAGCAGCCGATGCCGCCGGCAATTTGGCAAGTGTAAGATTTACTGTGAATGAGAATCATACATGGAATGATGGTGTTGTACAGAAAGAAGCAACAACAACTGCAGTTGGAGAAAAGCTTTATACTTGTACAGTATGTGGTGCAACAAAGACAGAAGAGATTCCGATGGTAACGACACCAGAGGCAACAACGCAGACACAGGCGACTACAACGCCAGAGGCAACAACGCAGACACCAACGACTACGACACCAGAAGTAACAACGCAGGCACAGACAACCACGACTACAGCGCCAAGTACGGCACCAAGTACAGCACCGAGTACAGCACCAAGCACGGCACCAAGTACAGCGCCAAGTACGGCACCGTCATCAGCTGCATCAGAAGCTAGCACAACACTTCCAATGCCAACCACACAGTCTGGTCAAATCAACCAGATTCTTGGTATTGAGGATGCCAGCGGAATAATCGGAATTATTCTGGTTGTGATTGGAATTATTCTTGCGGCAGCAGTAGTGGCAATGATCATTCTTACAAAGCGTAGCAAAAAGTAAATAAAAATGATTAGCCCAAAATAAACAAGGCGGTATCCGTAAGGGTACCGCCTTAATTTGCCTAAGAGAGCTGAACACTTATTTGTGAGCCGCATTTTGAAAAGCAGCAAATTCATGATAAAGACGAGAAACAGGAAGGCCAACAACGTTAAAATAGTCGCCTTCAATGCCTGAGACATAGATTGAAAAAGTACCCTGAATTCCATAGGCTCCAGCCTTATCAAGTGGTTCTCCTGTTGCAACGTAAGAGGCAATTTCATCCTTTGTCATTTGGCAGACATGTACATTTGTCTCCTCGTAGAAGCTTTTTTCGCGAAGACTGCCATCAGCGCAGACTTCAATTAGTGTCACACCGGTATAGACCTGATGTGTGTTGCCCTGAAGCATGGAAACCATTCGCACGGCATCTGCGCTGTCCTTTGGTTTTCCCAATATGCGATTTTCAAATACAACGATAGTATCAGCGCCAATCACATAGCAAGGAGCTTTTTGTGCCTTTGCAATTTCAAATGCCTTTTGATGAGCCAGTTCACATACAATATCACATGGAAGCGTTTTTGAGGTGACTTCCTCGCCCTTTGCCGGGCAGACAGTAAAATTGAAGCCGGCAAGAGCTAACAATTCTTTTCGGCGTGGGGAGCCAGATGCTAAAATAACAGGTTTTGTAAGATTCACGATAAATACCATGCCTTTCCATATTCGTTTACTTCGCTGATACTATACCTTTTTTTAAAGTAAAAGTAAACAGGAAAAGAAAAAAACATTACCATTCACCTTTGGGCATGTTATCATGCTGATCTGTCAAATTTCTATGTAAGCATGAAATTTATCGTCTCTGTTTACTGATACATCTAGCAGGACGCGTGAATTGAAAAATCAAGTTGTTTAAAGAAAAGAATTATGATACAATAAACAAAAGAAAAAAAGGGAAAGGAATTTCTGAACATGAGTCAACAAAGGAAAAACATGCAGGATTATCTGCTGATTTGGATTGATGCGGTTTGTCTCGTGATAAGCTATATTGCAGCTTGTTTTCTTGCATCCGTTTTTCGGAAGTTTATATTTGATTTTTCTTCCGTATTATCATCTCTTTGGATGATTTTGATCAGCTATTTTTTGGTATTTCTGTCGTTCAACATGAATCGCTATTTCATGAAGCGAAACAAATATGAAGAAATTACATATACGATCAAGTTAAATATTATTATGGGAGCTGTGCTTATTGCTGTATTTTATGTTACTAAAAATACAGAGCTGATCAGCAGAAGTGTATGGGCATTAACAGTACTGATCAATATAGTGTTGATGGCTGTGACACATTTAATCTGTAAGAGAATGCTTCGTACTATTTTTAAAAATAAAAAAGCAGATCATCTCCTTGTATTGACGACATCTGATCGTGTAAAAACGCTTGCAGAGGACTTAAGACGATATAATACTTACGAGAATTATCTGATTACGCTTGCGATTACAGATGGTGATTATGTTGGAGAAGATATCGAAGGTTATCGTGTTGTGGCAAATGGCGACAATGTGATTGAGGTAGCAAGCAGGGAAATTGTTGATGAAGTATTTTTAGTGCTTGATGATCAAAGAAAAAACGAAATCATTGAGTATGCTGAGCAGTTTGCTCAGATGGGTGTAATTGTTCATGTAAATATTGACCTTCTTGATCATCTTGGCGCAGGTTATCAAAGAGAAGTTACTCAGATTGGAAATCACTATGCGCTCAGCGTGGCACCAAGATTTTTTGATTTTAACAAGCTTGTAATGAAGCGTATAATAGACATTGTAGGAGCGATAGTAGGACTGATGATTACAGCAGTTGTGATGCTTTTTATCGCACCAGTTGTAAAGCTAGAGTCTCCTGGACCACTCATATTTAAGCAAAAGCGTGTGGGAAAAAATGGCCGTTATTTCTATATTTATAAGGTGCGCTCTATGTATCAGGATGCAGAGGCGCGCAAGGCCGAGCTGATGGAAAAGAATGAAATGAAGGGCTTTATGTTTAAGATGACGGATGATCCGAGAATCACAAAGGTCGGCAAATTTATTCGTTCAACTAGTATTGATGAGCTTCCTCAGTTTTGGAATGTACTAAAGGGTGATATGAGTCTTGTTGGAACAAGACCACCTACAGTAGATGAGTTTAAACAATATGAGGCGCGTCATAAGAGACGTCTAAGCATGAAGCCTGGTCTGACAGGATTGTGGCAGGTCAGTGGACGAAGCAACATTGAAGATTTTGAGGAAGTAGTTCGTCTGGACTGTGAATATATTGATAACTGGAGCATTCAGCTTGATATTCAAATTATCTTAAAAACTGTTGTTGTAATCTTTAAGAAAGTTGGATCAAAATAAAAGACAACAAAAAAGGACCGGTGTGTGGGAGCCGGTCTTTTTTTGTACAAAGAAAGTGTGTAAAATAAGAAACTAACCAACTAATGTGTGTGAAGCAATGTTGATGTAGTACAAAAAATTTAACGCTTTTATGCGAAAAAGTCAATATAGTATGAACGAAAAGCAAAATTTATGAATGAAAAGCAAAAATCAAATTTCCAAAGTTTGATCTCGTGTCTTTGAAAAACAGTAGTCACGCCAGGTTTGTTCAAGACGCTTGGCATTGCGCAGTGTAACTGGAAGAGTCTGTCCGTTTGAAAGAAGACAGCTGCCAGAAGAAAAGCATTTAATATCATCCATGTTGCACAGGACACCTCTGCTGACAAGAAGAAAATGACGGTCAGATAAAAGCTGTTTTGAGAATGTGCCAAAGGCAGCACAAGGATGGTATTTCTGACCGTTTCGGTCAGTGATCCATGTATAGTGAGAGTCAGCCACGATGCATACAATTTGTGAAGCAAAAATGCGAACCTCAATTGCATTTACTGAGAATGAAATGAAGGTTTCAGAAGCTGGAAGGTGCAAAGAGGCATCATTCAGACATGCAAAAATCGCATCTTTCTGATATGGTTTTAGAATATAGTGAAATGCATGGACACGAAAGGCATCTGGCATGTAATCAGCAGAGGCAGTCAGAAAAATTAAAATAACATGGTTGTCAATCTGACGCATTTTGCTTGCCGTCTCAACACCGCTCATACCATTCATAAAAATGTCCATAAAAACAATATCGTATTTATCAGACGAAAAGGAAGACAAAAAAGCATCTCCGCTGTCAAAACAATCAGATTCAAATAAAATCTGCTTTTCGCATCCATAGTCAGTAATCAAAGACAGAAGTATCCCACGTTCAATTTCAGAATCATCTACCAGTGCAATGCGCATAACGATTTATCAACACCTTTCTATATTATATTTAGCAAAGCTTTTTATGCTTAAAGAAAGCTCCGCATATGTGTCAAACAACGCGAAGCTTTCTTTTTATGTACTATTTAAGTACGATTTATCAGATAAATTACTGTGGCTGCTTTCCAATGTAAGCTAAGATACCACCATCTACGTACAGAACATGTCCGTTTACGAAGTTGGAAGCATCAGAAGCAAGGAATACTGCCGGGCCTGCCAGGTCCTCAGCCTCTCCCCAGCGAGCTGCCGGAGTCTTGGCAATGATGAACTGGTCAAATGGATGACGGGAACCGTCTGGCTGAATTTCACGAAGCGGAGCGGTCTGCGGAGTAGCAATGTAGCCAGGTCCAATACCGTTACACTGAATGTTGTATTCACCGTACTCAGAGCAGATGTTTCTGGTCAGCATCTTTAAGCCACCCTTAGCTGCTGCATAAGCAGATACGGTCTCACGTCCAAGCTCAGACATCATGGAGCAGATGTTGATGATCTTTCCATGACCCTTCTTGATCATGCTCGGAATAACAGCCTTTGCTACGATAAACGGAGCATTTAAGTCAACATCGATAACCTGTCTGAACTGAGCAGCGGTCATCTCGCACATCGGGATTCTTTTAATGATTCCGGCATTATTTACGAGAATGTCGATTACACCAACCTCAGCCTCGATCTTTGCAACAAGCTCGTTTACAGCGTCCTCATTAGTAACGTCACAAACATAGCCATGAGCCTTGATTCCAGCTTCTTCGTATGCAGCAAGACCCTTATCAACTAACTCCTGCTTAATATCGTTAAATACGATTGTAGCACCGGCAGCAGCCATACCCTTAGCGATAGCCATACCGATACCATAGGAAGCGCCAGTAATCAGCGCAATCTTACCTTCCAGAGAAAAAGAAGACATATCCATGGTAAAAAAACCTCCTTAAATTTTTTGACGGAACATAAAAAAATATGCCCATCTAGTTGTGTATAGTATACCATATCAAAAGAAACCAGTCAACAGTAACGCTTGTTGTAAAATGTAAGATATTTGTAAGCGTAATATCTTTGCAAAAAAGGGCGTAGTATGGTAGTATGGGTATGATAAAGCTGTGTAATGCAGGAGAGTAATGTTGGAAATGGAAGTGGCAACATATAGTGTATGGAGGGAACGTTTCATGAGAAAAAGAATGATGCTGTTTGCGGCAGGGACAGTGATTTTTGTCAGCGCGGCACAGAATACTTTTGCAGAAGAGGAAACGGGTGGAATAAGAAAGATTGCAGATATGGTCACAGAGGCGAGACAGATAAAAGAGAAAACTGAAATGTTTTCAGCCTCAATGACGCTTGGTGATATGGAAGTATCAGCCGGAATGACGATCCGTATGACACCAGACAGTGCATCTGTGGACATGCTGTATTTAAGTGCACCAAATGGTGATGGAACTTTTTTTGATTTTGTATCAGAGGATGTACTTCGTGTATTTGGTACAAAGGCATATTTAAATACAGAATCGGTTAAAGAGATGATATCGGAATTGACAGAGGAGGACCGCATTGACGAGGAAGAGAATGAGAATGTGCTGCAGGCAGCAGATTCACTTACAGAAGACTGGATTGGTCTGGTGGGCGCTTCAATAGGTCTGGATGAGTTTAAATATGATGATTTGATAGGGGTGTTTTCAGGTCTTGCGGCGGCACATGATGCAGGCTCCTACACGATTAATCTGAAAAATGATCAGATAGGGCAGCTTTTGGAGCGCATCGATATGCAGATTGAGCAGGGGCAGTTAGATAAAACATTTGTCATTGACTGGGAGCCACTTTTTACACCATATGTGGATGCAGTAATAGAAGGAATGAAAGAAGCTGATCCAGAAAATGCTTTTGATCAGGATAAAAAGAAAAAGCAGATATTTGATACTCTTCAGACTACATTTTGTCCGCATGAAGATGATGAGAAAGAACCATTAGCTGTGCAGTTTGAGAATGCAGTTTCAAAAGGTCTTGAAGTTAATGCGTCGATCTGTGCGGGAAAGGATGGCGCGGCAGGTACATATGCATTTGAAGTGACAATTGAGGCAGAGATTCCGGACAAACTTCAAGAGGAATGGGGAATTAAAGATCTTTCGCCGGTCGTTGGTGAAACGGAAGGGCTTTTGACACAGACAGATGAGCCAGATATAAAGAATGCATTATTTAATTTTGTAGTAAGCATCGAGCCAGCAGAAGAACCAATTGAAATAGAGGAACCAGAGGATGGTATTTTGTGGATGACAGACTTACTGAGAGAATGGGCATCACAGGGCTTGATTTCGCAGTAAAAATGAGGGATAGGAAAAATTTTCCTATCCCCGATTGTTTTTATAAAGTTACGCCGTTTTTCTCAAGAAGTTTTCTTGCAGATTCAACAGAGTCTACACCAGTTGGATTTTTAACAGGTGCGAATGCTTTCTCACGATCAACCTCAAATGGGCAGCAGCTGTCCATCATATGGATCATGTCGAGAATCAAAGATTCAAACTTGTAGCCGTTTGGTGTAGTTGGCTTAATCATATTGCCATCACCATCAATGTAAGGAATCTTCTTCTCAACGATATGTAACGGGAGACGCTTGCTTTTGATCTCAGTTAAACGATCCAAATTAAACATGTAGTTTAAGATAACACCAAAGTTGTAGAGCAGATTTCCATTCTCATCCTTTAAGTGAATCATATCCTCAGTCATCTCATAATATTCAACGATGGAAGGCTTGCCATCCTCAGTACAAAGAACACCGACACGCTCATTTGGGTCAGCCTTTCTTACAACCATACCGCCGCAGTCACAGCCAGAATCAATGACAGCGCCGACAAATGCCGGATCATTAATTCTTTGAAGAACATTGTCAACAGCAAATGCAGTCAGCCATTCAACACCAGCTTCCTTCATCTGCTTGTCATATCCGTAGCGGCAAAGAGATGAGAACCATCCGCCGTTTCCGTTTGGAGAAAGTGACAGGCGATCAGGTGCTTCCATGAGAAGCTTTCCATTGTAATCTACGCTCGGTGCCATATCCTGCTTGAAGAAATGAATATATTCAGCATTGTAGCCAAAATAATTTTTCTCCTTCAAAAAAGCAGTAGTATCATCATAATTTTTGTCACTTGTCATGATGTAGAATGGAATCCAGGCACCGGCCTTTTTTACAACCTCCATTACATTATTGATCAGACACTCAAAAATGTAAAGCTCTCTTGTGACACCGATATTGTACATACCCTTTGGCTTATCAAAACCAAGACGGGTACCCTGACCTCCTGCAAGCAAAACGGCAGCAACCTTGCCCTCGCGGATTGCCTGTAATCCAACTTCTTCAAGATGTGCGCGGTTTGCGTCAATCTGGGACAGCTCCATGGCAGACAGCGGTGCAAATGTGCCGCGTGCATTTACTGTTTCATGTGTCTTTAATACATCAAGCAAGGACCAGTCAATTCCTTCAATCTGAGCAAGGAGATTTTCTTGTTGCTGTGGTGTAAGAGTGTCATAAAATGAAAGCAGCTGCAGCTGATCTTTCTGTGTTAATAAGTTAATAGCGTCCTGTTTAGTCATAATAAGAACCTTTCTTCAAATATTGAATTTGGACAATTTACAGAATGCCGATGCCCACGGCATATGCGGGATTAAATTGACATCCCTATATTTGTAACTTTACGATAACACAGAGCCAGAAAAAAGTAAAGGTCATAATCGTCCGAAAAATGTAAGAAATTTGAAATGTGAAAAACTTTGAAAGTATGGTATGATAAAAAAAACACTGTTAATTTATGTGCTCAGATGTATAAAGAAAGTTTGAAAAGGTATTGCAAAAACACCATATTATTATGTATAATAAGAATCTGGGCGCATGAATAGAAATAGAAAGGAAAAAGGCGGATGTTTTACTACAAAAACAAGAATGATAAGAAAAAACGCATCCTAGCAGGTGCAGTTGCAGTGATTATCGTATTAGCCATGATTGCTTCTATGGTCGTCTCTGCTTTTGCAGAAGAGACGCAAGGCCAGGTTCAGGCAAAGTCCTACGATCTGACGTTCAATAAAAAAACAACAGGCGTGTTTGGACGCGGCGTCAGCTACGAGGGAATCAGTCTCGAGGGAAAGACATATGATGAGGCTGTATCAGAGATTAACGAATATGCTAATGATCGTCTGACAAGATACATGCAGTTGGATGTGCTTGGATATAAATATGATTATGACGGAAGCTCCTTTTCAACTACATGGGCAAATCCAGACGTAGTCAGCCAGCTTTCTAATATGACATTAGAGGGAAATCTTATAGAACAGTACAAGAAGCAAAAGGATCTTGATCAAAGCCCGATTGATCTTGATTTACAGTTTACAGTAGATGAAGATGCAGTAAGAAGTACTGTTGCAGAGTACACAAGTCATTTTTATAAGGATCCTCAGAATGCAACTGTAACGCGTGAAAACGGACAATTTGTTGTAACTGAAGGTGTGACTGGAGTTTCTTTTGATACAGATGCTATTGCAGCGGAGCTGTTGGCAAAGATTGAGGATTTCTCTACTGCTGATTCTATTCAGTATAGTTTCCCATTTACAGAGACACCACCGACATATGACAGCTCATACTTTAATTTTTCACCGACCCCACTCGGAAGCTACACAACCACTCGTCTAGGTGATGAACCGAGAACCAATAATATCCGGATATCCGCACAGAACCTGAATGGCAATGTAATTTATCCGGGAGAGACTGCTTCAACGCTCAAGATGTTCCATGATGTAACAGAGGAAAATGGCTACCAGATGGGTCTTGGCTATGAACTTGGAAAGGTTGTGCCGAGTATGGGCGGCGGTATCTGCCAGACGACGACCACATTATACAATGCCGTCATTCGAGCAGAACTTACCGTTGTAAGCAGAAAATCTCATTCCATGATCGTCAGCTACGTAGAGCCAGCGCTTGATGCTACCGTGGATTACAAGTCAGGTCTGGATTTTACTTTCACAAACACACTCAATTATCCGATTTACATTGAATCTTATGTAGACGGAGACAGCGTAACCGTCAACATCTGGGGCGTGGAGGAACGTGCGGCAAACCGTACTATTGCATTCACAAGTACGAGAACAACAGATTTTGTATGGAAGGATCCGCTGTATGTTCAGAGAGTGGATGATGTAAACTGTAAGGTTGGTAATGTAAATGTAGTGTATAAGCAGAAGACACTGACCGATCCGCATCCGGGATTTACCGCACAGTCTTACAAACATGTGTATATTGATGGGGTAGAGCAGTCTGTAGAATTGTTAAATACATCTGTATATGGTCCGGCATCTGGTGAACTGATTCATGCATCAGACTGTACCATTCAGGCAAGGCCGAACGAAGTTCCGACTGGCTCTTCCTGGGCAACGCTCCCGAACATTGGCATTGCGTTTACAATCGATACGTATACGCTTTCAGGTGAGCAGTGGCCGTATTATCCATATTAAATTATGATACGCTAAATAGTAGTTTTTATCCATGCGCCGCTTATTGTAAGGGGCGCATGTTTCTACGTAAGAAGGAGTTTCACAGAATGAGATCATTAAAGGAAATTAAAAAAAGGGCAGCAAAGGCAGCTGCGGTAGCGTTTTTGCTGCTTGGAGCGGTTGGTGTGGTATCATATGCATCAGAGGCAGATACTGCTAAGACACCATTTGTATTAACGTTCAATACGAGTACGACTGGTGTATTTCCAAGAGGTGTAAGCTATGAAGGAATAAGCCTTGAGGGGAAAACGCTTGAAGAAGCAAAAAGCGAGATCTCTGATTATATAGAAGACAGGCAGTCACGATATATGGTATGGAACATTGTGGGAAATACTTATGAGTACAGTGCGTCCTCCTTCGGCGTAGCGTGTACAAATGCAGAGATTGTATCTTCTCTTGACAATTTAACTATGAGCGGAAATATCGTAGAGCAGTATAAAAAGCAAAAGGATATGGATGTAAATCCTGTGGATCTTGATCTGCAGTTTTCGCTTGATACGCAGACTCTCCATGATACAATAAGTGAATATACATCGACCCTGTCAAGAACAGTATCAAATGCAAGCGTAAAACGTGAGAATGCACAGTTTGTTGTAACAGAGGCAGTAAATGGAATTGCGTTTGATACAGAGGCTATTTATAATGAGCTGACAGGCATGATAAATGATTTTTCAACGGCTGATCCTATAAATTACACGTTTCCTTACACGGAAACACCAGCGACATATACTAGTGCCGATTTTGCATTTAGTGAGCTGCCGCTTGGAAGCTTTTACACAGATGGTCTTGGAGACAAGAACAGACGAAATAACATTTCCCGTGCTGCAGAAGGTATGAATGGCCGTATTTTCTATCCGGGCGAAACAATATCTGCACTTGATTTGTACGGTGCAGTTACGATAGAAAATGGCTACGCAGAGGCACCAGGCTACAATCAGGGAAGGGTAGAGATGGTAGTTGGCGGAGGAGTCTGTCAGGTAACAACGACACTTTATAATGCAGTTTTGCGTGCTGAACTTGATGTTTCCTATCGTAAAAATCATTCAATGATGGTTAACTATGTATATCCAGGCATGGATGCAATGGTAGCGCCGCAGGATAATTCTGATTTTAAATTTGTAAACAGCTCAAATCATCCGATTTATATTGAAGCATATGTAGTAGACGACCGCATCTGTATCAATATCTGGGGAATTGAGGAGCGCGATGCAAACCGTTCTGTAAGATTTAGAACAGAGATTTTATCTGTTTCATGGCCAGAGACGCTATACAACATTGTTGTAAATGATAGTGAATGTCAGGTTGGAGAGGTTCGTGTTAACTATAAGCATAAAGTTGAGGTCGAGGTGCATCCAGCATTGTCGTGTGTATCCTATAAGCAGATTTATATTGACGGACAGCTTGTGGAGGAAACAGAACTAAATCGTGACAACTATAAGGCAGCATCGGGACTTATTTACCGAGCTTCAGATTGTAATGTCAGTGCATCAGCTCGTCCGGGAAATGCAGGCGAGGCCATGGTATTTCCATACATCGGCTGGACAATTGATATCTCAGTAACAACGCCTGGCGGAGGAGAGTGGCCATATTATGAATAACAGAAAGGGCAAAAATATGCGAACAGGAAGATATTCGTATAATGCGCAGCAAAGAAGCATTGTACGGCCAATTAAAAAAGTGCAAAAGTTAGCAGAAGGCTTTGCACAAAATTATGATTGCGCAGTGATTTGCCATGAAAAAAAGGAGATTGTCTCAGAAGCAATGATGACAGTTTCGGCAAAAGAGGATATCGCACTTGCATTTTACAGAGCATGCAATATAGTTTTTGCGCAGCGTGGATGTACGAAGCTTGTAAATGTCAGCTTTCTTTGGCCAGAAGACAGCGAAGAAGCATTTATGGCAGAGTTAACTGGTTATATAGCTGCCTTGTGTCAGAAAGAAGCAGTCAAGCTTGGCTTAGTGACAGCAGGCGTTAGCAGCTTCGTGCAAAAGGCAGTCATATCAGTTACAGCAGTTGGATATGCTAACGAAGACTTCACAGATAATGACGGCAAAAATCAGAACAAAACACTACAGGCAGGAAGTACACTTTGCATGGCAGGTCATGCGGGAATGGCAGGAATTGGACTGCTTGCAGCTTACGGAGAAGACGCACTGATAAAGCAGTATACGCAGGGCTTTATACGTCAGGCACAGCAGTTTTTGGACACACTTAGTATTCGTCCTGTAAAAGAAGCTCTTGAGGATATTGATGCTTGTATATATCCAATTCAAGAGGGCGGTGTTTTAAACGCACTTTGGAATTATGCAGATGGTATCGGCGCAGGACTCGACATAGACATGCGAAAGATTCCTATTCGTCAGGAATCAGTTGAAATCAGTGAGTTTTATGGTATAAATCCTTATCTGCTGATGGGAGATGGTGCTTGTCTTATATCTTCAATGCAGCCGGAAAAGGTGTGTGCAGCACTTGCAAAAGCAGGAGTTAGCTGCGTTGTAATTGGTCAGGTAACAAAAGAAAACGCACGTGTGATTCGCAGAGATGATGAAGTAAGATATCTTGATAAACCTGCACAGGATGAGCTTGTGCGTATTAGAAAGTAAGAAGAAAGGCAAATGGTATGAATGTAGTATTATTAGAGCCGGAGATTCCGGCAAATACAGGAAATATTGGAAGAACATGTGTGGCAACAGGAACAACACTTCACCTGATTAAGCCGCTTGGTTTTTCACTCGATGAGAAAGCGTTAAAAAGAGCAGGTCTTGATTACTGGCAGCATCTCGATGTACGCGTTTATGAAAATTTCAATGATTTTCTCGAGAAGAATCCAGATGCATCTAAAAAGCTGTATTTAGCAACAACAAAAGGACATCACGTATATAGTGATGCCCAGTATGATGAGGATGCGTATCTGATGTTTGGAAAGGAGAGTGCTGGAATCCCGGAAGAGATTTTGCTTGACTATGAAGACCAGTGTTTCCGTATTCCAATGAATCCACAGATTCGTTCCTTGAATTTATCAAATTCTGTTGCGATTGTGCTGTATGAGGCACTTCGTCAGAATCATTTTGCCAGTATGCAGTTAAATGGTGAGCTTCATCGTCTGCACTGGAATCATCCAAACGAGTAAAAACATTATTCGCTTTTTGCGGGTTTTGTCTGAAATTTGTAGCCGACTCCCCATACGGTAGCGATAGACCAGCTGTTTTTGCCTGGAAGCTTTGCGCGCAGGCGTTTAATATGGACATCTACCGTGCGGGTATCGCCTACATACTCATAGCCCCACACATGATCAAGAAGCTGTTCTCTTGTAAAAACCTGATTAGGTGAGGAGGCTAAAAAATATAAAAGCTCTAGTTCGCGCGGCGGCATTTCAATTGTAGCACCGCGGTAGCTGACCGAATAATTGGTCAGATTGATAACAAGGCCAGGGAATGTAATACATTTGGCTGAAGAATCGCTGTCAGCTGACGGTGATGTGCCAGACAATGTAGAGAAGTCTGGTATGTTTGAATGGGAACGGCGGACAATTGCACGGATACGAGCAATAAGCTCACGTGAATCAAAGTCTTTTGTCATAAAATCATCACATCCAATTTCAAGAGAAAGCACCTTATCGACGATATTATCATCATTAGACAGCATTAAAATTGGAATATTGCAGGCATTGTGAAATTCACGGCACAAATCAAGACTATTCATAGTTGGAATCTGACGGTCTACCAGCAAAATATGCGGCTGAAAGGAAAGCAGATTTTTTCTTGCATCAGTTTTATTGTTAACGGTGACTGTTTCATATGCATTTTCTGTCAGGCACAAGATGAGCTTTTTAATCATCTCATCATCCTGACTGGCAATTAAGACACGAATAATGTCGAATTCATGGTTGATCATATTTATTCCCCTCTCTTTTTCTTACTTAAAAGTAACAATGGTAACACCACTGTCGCCCTCACCAAATTCCCCTAAATGGAAGGACTTTACATATTTGAGCTTGCGCAGATGCTGATGAACACCGTTTCTAAGGGCACCTGTACCGCGTCCGTGTACGACACGAACCTTTTCAAGATGTGCCAGATAAGCATCATCGAGATATTTGTCGAGTTCTGGAATTGCCTCATCAACTGTTTTTCCAATCAGATTGATTTCAGGAGAAACAGTGGCAGATTTTGACATACGAATCTTGCCGCTTCCATTGCCCTTTTGTTTTGTGCGCATTGCAGGTACGCCATCACCAGAAATAGTCTGCTCATCAATCAGCTCCAAATCATTAATATTGACCTGAGAACGAAGAATACCCATCTGGACAAATAAATCTCCTCTTGCATTTGGAAGAGAACTTACAATACCACGAAGATTAAGTGAAACTACCTTAACGGCATCACCAAGCTTAAGCTTTTTAGCGTCTGGCTTTTTAGATGGAGAAGCCTTTGGCTGTGAAATCTGTGCCTTTGATGCTGTCTTGTCAAGCTTAGTACGAAGTTTAGTACGCTCTTCCTCAAGAAGACGGCTAACCTCGCCTCCATCAGTCTTTTTGTTGATAATTCGTATGGTCTCATCAGCGTAATCTTTGGCATCCTGAAGAACCTTGCGTGCTTTTTCGTTGGCATCCTGTAAGATTTTTGCCTTTTGCTGCTCAAGCTTTTCTTTCTGGGCAGAAAGCTGCTTCTTAAGAGACTCCATTTCCTCTTTATAAGCCGCAATTTGTTCCTTATCCTGCTCCATTTGGACACGTGAAGCCTCAAGATTAGAGATTACATCCTCAAAGCTCTCATCCTGACTGTCGATATGCTTTTTAGCATCGTCAATAATAAATTCTGGAAGACCAAGCTTTCTTGAAATTGCAAAAGCGTTACTCTTTCCTGGAATGCCGACTAACAGACGGTATGTCGGACGAAGTGTTTCCACGTTAAATTCACAGCTGGCATTTTCGACACCAGGAGTGGAAAGAGCAAAAAGCTTTAATTCGCTGTAATGTGTAGTGGCCATTGTGCGAACCTTCATGTTGTGAAGGAAGGATAAAATTGCCATTGCAAGTGCGGCACCCTCAACAGGGTCTGTACCAGCACCAAGCTCATCAAACAGAACCAGAGAATCCTTATCAGCCTTGTCTAAGAATTTAACGGTGTTTGTCATATGAGATGAGAAGGTACTTAAATTCTGCTCAATGCTCTGCTCATCGCCAATGTCTGCGTAAACCTCAGTAAAGACGCTTAAGGTTGTTCCCTCAGCAGCTGGTACGTGAAGTCCGGCAAGACCCATAAGTGTCAGAAGACCAACTGTCTTTAATGAAACAGTCTTACCACCAGTATTTGGTCCGGTAACGATCAGAAGATCAAAGTTTTCACCGAGTGTAAGTGTAATAGGCACAACGCGGTGCGGATCAAGAAGCGGATGACGTGCATTTTTCAGACGAATGATGCCATCTTTATTTAATCTTGGCTCACAGCCGCGGTAATGGCGGGAGAGAGCAGCCTTTGCAAAGATAAAATCAAGCTCTCCGATAAGTTCAAGATCAAGTGTCAGCTCATCTAAATGATCACATGTCTGATTGCTTAGAGCTGCAAGAACAGCCTCGATTTCCTTTTGTTCACGGATCTCCAATTCGCGAAGCTCATTATTCAGTTTTACAACGCTTAATGGCTCGACAAAAATGGTAGAACCACTAGAGCTTTGGTCATGTACCATTCCTGGCACGTTGGATTTGTGCTCAGCTTTTACAGGTACACAGTAACGGCCATTCCTCATTGTGATAACGCCATCTTGCAGATAAGTACGTGAGTTTACAACAAGACTGTTTAACTGCGTGCGGATCTTCTCGGCAGCAGTTTTCATTGCACGGCGCACAGAGCGAAGTCCGTTGCTTGCATCATCAGCGATCTCCTCCTCAGAGAGGATACAGCGGTCAATTTCCTTTGCAAGAGAAATGACAGGTGCAAGCTCACGAAACATTGCGTCAAGTGCATCGTCTTCCTCGCCAGGTTCATGGTCACGCTTGCCATAGTCGCTTGCGCGAAGTGCAACGCGAAGAAGTGCGCTTACACGCAAAAGCTCAGCGATGCTTAATGATGAGCCAACCTTCAAACGAAGAAGTGAGTCGCGTATATCCTTTGCACCAGAAAAAGAGATGCTTCCCTTTCGAAGAATGCGTGCTAGTGCATCGCTTGTCTGTGCCTGCGCTGTTTTGATCTCTTGAAGATCATTCATCGGAACGAGTTCGCGACAGCGCTTTTTGCCCATTGAGGTAGATGCATATTCCTCAAGCTGGGCGATTGTTTTTGTATATTCAAGTGTTGATAAAGCTTTTTGATTCATAAATTTTCCCCTTAATAAAAAATACAATAGAAGTATAATAAAAAATACAATAAAGTGCAAGAAACTTTCGCTGATTCTGGTGTGTTACAGTTTACAGGCAACTTCAGTATACTACAGAGGAAAAAGAAAAACCACAGTTTTTTTACTTGTAAAAGCATTTACAAGCATTGCGAAGTTGTTTATAATAAGATAAAAGGGGGATAATCCCCTTAAATAAGTATCAAAAAAGTGAGAGAGGTAAAAGATTATGAAATATATTCAGGAGCTGCGTGAGGGAGAACGCCTGTCGCAGATTTTTTTCTGTAAAAATAAAACGATTGCAACGACAAAGGCAGGAAAGACATATTATTCGCTGACTTTGCAGGATAAGACAGGTGTGCTTGATGGCAAGGTATGGGAGCTGTCTGGTGCAATTGAGCATTTTGAAAATCTTGACTTTATTAAAATTGATGGCGATGTCACTCTGTTTAATGGCAGTCTGCAGTTAAATTGCCGCCGCATTCGCAAGGCAAAAGAGGGCGAATATGATCAGAAGGATTATTTCCCAGTTTCTGAAAAAGACCCGGTTGTAATGTTTAAGGAGCTTGATGGCTTTATTCAGAAGGTTAAGGAGCCGCATCTGCATGAGCTTCTTTTGAGCTTTTTTGGAGATAAGGAGTTTGTAAAGAATTTCTGTCAGCATTCAGCAGCAAAGTCTGTTCACCATGGCTTTATCGGTGGTCTTCTTGAGCATACCTTGTCTGTTACTAAGATTTGTGATTTTTTCTGCACGCTTTACCCAATGATCAATCGTGATCTGCTTTTGACCGCAGCTATGTTCCATGATATTGGAAAGGTAAATGAGCTGTCTGATTTCCCAGAAAATGACTACACAGATGATGGTCAGTTGCTTGGTCACATTGTAATGGGTGTTGAAATGATTGGAAGTCATATCCGTGAGATTCCGGGCTTCCCACCAGTATTAGCATCTGAGTTAAAGCATTGCATTTTAGCACATCACGGTGAGTTTGAGTATGGTTCACCGAAAAAGCCTGCTATCATTGAGGCAGCAGCGCTTAACTTTGCAGATAATGCAGATGCAAAGCTTGAAATTATGAAGGAGCAGCTTGCATCTGCAACACCAGGTGAGTGGATTGGATTTAACCGTTTAATGGACAGCAATATTAAGAAAACAGTATTGCAGTAACAAGAAAAAGAGTTGGAGAAGTATGGAAGTGAAAAAAAATCAGGATTACGTTGTAACAATCGAAGATTTAAGTGTGGAAGGTGAAGGCATCGGCAAGATAAGCGAGGGTGAGCTTGGCAAGGAGAATGGATTTCCTCTGTTTATCAAGGATACGGTAATTGGAGATGTTGCAAAGGTCCGTGTCATTAAGGTCAAAAAGAATTATGGCTATGGACGCCTGATGGAAATCATCACGCCATCGCCAAATCGTGTAAAGCCGCTGTGTCCTGTCGCACGTCAGTGCGGCGGCTGCACGCTCCAATGTATGACTTATGAGGAACAGCTAAAGTTCAAGCGCCGTAAGGTAGAGAATAATCTGCGACGCATTGGAGGATTAAAGGATATTGAAGTGCCAATGACGCTTGGCATGGAAAAGCCGTGGCGTTATCGCAATAAGGCACAGGTGCCATTTGGTTTTGATAAGGGAGGCATTTGCGCTGGATTTTATGCAGGACGCACTCACTCTATTATTGACAGTGAGGATTGTCTGATCGCACCAGAAATCAATCAGACTATTATACGAGAGATCAAGTCATTCATGGAGGAGTATCATGTTGCGCCATATGATGAAGAACGTGGTACAGGAATTGTGCGCCATGCGCTGATTAGAGTGGGCTTTCATACAGGGCAGATTCTTGTATGTCTCGTCATCAATGCCGACAGTCTGCCTCATGCTGACAAGCTTACAGAGCGTTTGATAAAGATACAGGGCATGACATCTGTATGTTTAAATATCAATAATAAAAAGACAAATGTAATCCTTGGCGAAAAAGTTGTCAATTTGTTTGGACCAGGATATTTAGAGGATAAGATTGGTGAAGTAACATTTCAGATTTCACCGCAGAGCTTCTTTCAGGTAAATCCGTCCCAGACAGAGGTGCTCTACAAAAAAGCACTCGAATTTGCTGGTCTTACCGGACAGGAAACAGTGTGGGATTTGTATTGCGGCATCGGAACGATTTCACTGTTTTTGGCACGCAGCGCAAAGAAAGTCTACGGAGTAGAGATTATTCCAGCAGCCATTGAAGATGCGCGCGGAAACGCAGCGCGAAATGGTCTTGACAATACGGAGTTCTTTGTTGGAAAGGCAGAAGAAGTGCTGCCAGAATGGTACGAAAAGCGTGACAGCAAAGAAGAACGCCATGCAGACGTTATCGTCGTGGATCCTCCGAGAAAAGGCTGTGACAGCGTACTTTTAGACACCATCACGGCTATGCATCCAGACCGTATCGTGTATGTAAGCTGCGACAGTGCAACACTTGCCAGAGACTTAAAGTATCTGACTGAGAAAGTGTGTAGCGAAGGCAAAGAAGGCGAGTACCACTATCAGGTAGAAAAGGTACAGCCAGTCGATATGTTCCCGTGGAGTGCACATGTGGAGACGGTTGTTCTTTTGTCAAAACTGCAGCAGAAATAAAAAGAGTCTGATAGAGCGGGATTTGACGGAGGTAATGAAATGTTTGAAGAATTAGGAATTAGTTTTGGCACAGCACTAATCGTTTTACTTACATTGTATTTTATAGTTAAGTGGGCTGTCAAAAATGGAATAAAAGAAGCCTATAGAGATATTACAGGGAAAGTCACTACCGAAGATATTGAGGCATGTAATGAACTAGGTCTTAACGAAGAGGAGAAATAGTTAATAAAGAGAGGTGCAGATGCTATGCCAGGTATACTCGTGGTTGAAGATGATGAAAATTTAAATCGTGGAAT
>ENA-OYWK01000456-OYWK01000456.1-human-gut-metagenome-genome-assembly--contig:-NODE-456-length-23862-cov-4.648843_pt1 | contig 23862 bp, 9 predicted proteins | sample MGYA00244808_ERZ653392 | MGnify/ENA primary metagenome ERZ653392 (study PRJEB26926, sample SAMN06165125) | human gut metagenome | biome: ENVO:00009003; feature: ENVO:2100002; material: ENVO:00002003...
CACGAATGTTTCACAAATATGTATAATCAAAAATCCAACCATCTGATTTTTAGATGATTGGATTTTATTTTTGTGGTCCCACTTGGGCTTGAACCAAGGACCCCCTGATTATGAGTCAGATGCTCTAACCAACTGAGCTATAGGACCAAAAAGCTAAACTTTACTTATAGATATTACCTCATAAGAGATTAGCTCCGTTTACTTTCGGGTGCGAATTTACAGCTTTTATTTATATCCTCCAAATTTATTTCAAACTTTCAGGGTTCAATAAACGCAGCATTTCTGCGATCCGTCCGGAATATACTTCATTGCCACAACAATCCGGACATATCCTTTCGGAGATGATACTCAAACTTTATTCCCTGTCATTTTGTATTCCGTCGGATTTACTCCGAACTTCTTCTTGAAAACCCGCATGAAATAATGGACATCGGTATATCCGCACAAGTCGGCAATCTCCGACATGGAATGAACCGCTCCGTTATCGGCAAGCAAAAGCTGTTGCGCCCGCTGCATACGGGCTTCAATAAGCAACTGCGCTCCCGTTATACCCAACTGTGCCCGCAAATGACGGTTGAGCGTAGACCGGCTTGCCGCAGCAGCCATAGCCATATCGTCCACATTGGCATCCGGATTGCCGATATTCTCCTCTATATATCTGCGTACACGTTTGAGGAAGAGTGTATCTTCCGGCTTCTGCCCGACGTTGAGCGGCTGCATCTCTTGTTCCTCCTGCCCCCTGCCGGCAGCCACATCACCGCTGTTCTCTTTCAGGAGAGCCATATATTTTTCAAGCAGTTCACGCCTGTGGCGATTGACATTACGTATATAAAAGAAGGTATAGACGATCCCCGTCAAAAAAACCAAGGCAACGACTGCAAACAAAAGATATGCCCACCACGTCTCATACCAATATGGCGGCACATCGATGTATTGCGTAGCGGTATTATCCACCCAACGGCCATACCGGTCGGTCGATTGCACTTCAAGGGTATGCAATCCGGGGGTCATATTAAAAAACGTCACGCTTCTGGAACGGTCTGCTTTCGTCCAAGGAGAACCGTCCATACGGGTACGATACAATATATCCTTATTATCTACATAGTCAAGAGCGGCAAACCGTACGGTCACATTGCGCTGCCCTCGCGGCAAATCGGTCTTACCGCCCGGCGAAGGCGTGAAATCCTCCGTCTCGCCATTGATGACAACCGTCGTAAAGACAATCGGCGGCACATATCCCCGGCTGTAAATATTATGTTCCGTAGCCCTGAATGCTCCTTGTTCCGCCCCGAATACCCACGAACCGTCATGAAGTTTCAGAGGTGTGGTCTCCATAAACAGGCATGAATCTGTCCAGAACGCACTGCTGAGATTCTGGAAATGACCGTTCAACGGATTATAGGTCATCACGTGGTCGCAACCGACTATCATCAGAAGCGAATCGGAGTCTAACCTCATGGCATTGATTATATCGCTCGGCATCCCGGAGTTTCCGGTATTTATATGTATAAACTCCGGATTGTCGGAAAACAACATCTTCTCTTCTATCATATCCAGTCCGGAACTTTCGGTAGCCACGAACACATTGCCCCGGCTGTCCCGAGCGACACTCATCGTGGCATTGCTGCTCAAACTTCCGGGATTGTTCCCGTCACGAACTATCCTGCGCAAAATCGTATTACGGCAATCACTCCCGTCGATATGCCCGACCAACAAGCCGTCGGTTGTGGCGGCTATAATATTGTCGGAAGGGGTTATCAGCAGTTTGCGTATCTTATACCCGCCGATCGACGGAGAGAGTACCGGGTGCTCCGCCTGCGGATTTTCGCAACACTTCACACCTCCGCCGAATGTCGCCATCCACAACCTGCCCCACCGGTCCTCTGCCATATCATATATAGCATCATCGGTAATCCTCTGAATTCCGTTTTTCACAAGCGATCCGGGTTTCCCGCTCATCCACACATCGCCGTCCCGGGTCTGAAACATGCAGTATGGCGAAAAGTCGAGCGATGCGACATCGAGCAATCTGCCGTCCGAGCCGTATCTGCGCACACACCAGTCGGAGCGGGTCGCTACCCACAATACGCTGTCGCTATCCAAAAGCAATGCTCTCACCTCTCTTCCGGAAGTCTCCGGCAGGACACTTGCCGGATGATGTCGCAACAATTTCTTATCCAGACCGGAATGATCGCTCGACCAGAAATTGCCTTGCGAATCATAAAACCCTCTCCATCGCTTCCCCATCCTGCCGCCGATCGAGTCTTTCATCTCCGGCGGGATGTCGCTGAACGAATACGAATGAAGGTCGAATTCATAAATGTCGTCGTCCGTATGACAAAGTATATTCCCATCATCCGACAAAAGGATATCACGAATACGATTGGTACTGATCGAAACTTTGTCCCCCGGTCTTATGTACACCCGATGAAAGTCATATCCGTCATAACAGTTCAGACCGTTCCATGTCGCAAACCACAAGAGTCCGTTACGGTCCTGCACTCCGCCACCTACATTTTCACTCGACAAACCGTCGCGAATATCATAACGCACATGGGACACCCCGTCATTCTGCCGCGCCGTCAGAGGCGATGCAATCGACATCAATAGCGACATTATGACGAGACGGGCTGTTTTCATACCATACGACTTGTTTACATCCTCAAATGTACAAAGAATAACCGTCAAAAACCACTTTTGATTCTTTTTTCACGACGTTTGACCGTTTTTTCCAAGGGCTTGACCTTCTCCGAGAATAATTTTGCAGCGGTAAAATACATTCTAATCCTAATCTAAAAATAAAGAAATGGCACTATTTGACCCCATGAAAAAAACAAATCCCGTAAGAAGATTTCTACTTGCGGCAGCGGTAGCCGTCGGCACTCTTGCCACCTCCGCATCCGAACAAACCATCGTAGCCCATTGGGAATTTACCGGCGGGTATGACGAGGAAAGAACCGGTTCCGTCGTTACATACACCCCGAACAACTCGGCATGGGAGGCATCCGCCAACAGGAAATGGACGGAAGCCCAACCCTATTTCCTGCCCAACACCTGCGCATTAGAACCCGAGAAATGCAAAGTGACGCTCCATACCAGCAACGGTAAATGGCAACTCACGTCCAGCGGCTCGACTCCCAGTTACCTGCTCCGTCTGAACACTGCCTCGACAACCGATTTCACGTCGGTTTCCGACTATTCCGACGGGTCGAAACACGACCAGTATTTTGAAGTATCGATGCCCACCACAGCCCTCTCGAACGTAAAACTGAATTTCGCCATCGGAGACGGATCCAGCTCCGCGACCAAATTCGGAGTAGTATATTCGGTAGACGGAGGCACAACGTGGACAAGACTCGACGACTACGCAGCCGCCAGCCATTGGAACACATACGTAGATGCGACCTATACTCTCGATGCCGACGACAAAGAGAGCCTTATCGTACGTATGCTCATTCAGTCCGCTACCAAAACGAGCAATTACAATCTCAAATACCTGAATATAATCGCCGACGACTTTGCCGGACCGGTACTCCTGTCGAACGCGCCTGCCGATGGCGAAACCGATGTGCTTCCGACCGGAAAAATCACGCTTCTGTTCAACGAAAGTGTAAAGGCATCCGGTCAGAACGTGAATGCGACACTTACCAACACCGTATCGGGTGCTTCCGAACAAATCGAAGGCTCGATCAACAGCTCGAAAATGACATTCCCTATCACCGACCTCGACCTGTCCACCACCTATACATTCTCGCTTGCCGCCGGATCGATCACCGACCTCGCAGGCAACTCATGGACCGAAGGATGTACAATCCATTTCACGACAGCCGACCGTCGTCCCATACCCTCACCGATACTCGACAGCAAAAACCGTTTGTGGTATCATCGTCCCGCATCCTATTGGGAGGAAGCTCTTCCTCTCGGCAACGGACGCCAAGGGGCTATGGTCAGCGGATCGATCGCACAAGACACCATCCAACTCAACGAAGACACATTCTGGGGACAATCTCCCAACACCAACTATAACGCCTCGGCACGTTCGGTGCTCAAAGAGGTGCAACAACTCATTTTCAACAAACAATACGAAGAAGCCCAGCGTCTTGCCATACCCAACTGGATGTCCCAAACCTCACACGGGGCACAGTACTGGGCAGCCGGAGCCGTAATCATGGGATTCCCGGGTCAGCGCTTTAACGACGAGGAACCGGGAGCCACCGACAACGCCCGCGATGTCGAAGGATACGTGCGCGATCTCGATCTCAACCGGGCAATCGCCACTACCTCTTACACCTTCAACGACGTAGTCTACACCCGCGAAGTCTTCACCTCTTTTGCCGACAATGTCACGATCATACGCGTTGCCGCCTCAGAACCCGGCAAACTCGATTTCAATGTGAGCTTTGCCGCACCTGTCAAAGACAACCTTTCGAAACTCGGCATAAATGAGATCACCGAAGACGGTCTGATCCATGCCTCTCTCGTACCCGGACGCACGCAGTCTGAAAACGTAGACAACAAACTCAACCTCCACACCTATATAAAAGTGATCAACGACGGCGGTACGCGCTCGACATCAACCCAGACAATCACTGCCTACGGCATCGTGGCGGCACAGGCTTCCGCACCGATGATTGAAATCAACGGAGCCAACAGCGCGGTAATTATCATTTCCAACGCTACCAACTTCGTCAATTACAACGACATCTCGGCAGATGCCGATGCCGTAGCTCTCGATCGTCTGACAACCTATCTGAACAAGAACAAAGACTACGACACCTCGCTCGCCGACCATGTTGCAAAATATCAGGAACAATTCGGCAGAGTAGACCTCGATCTCGGCGAAAACAGGACGCAGGAGGTTAAAGACACCGAAACCCGCATCAAGGAATTCAACACCAACGGCAACGACCCCGGACTTGTAGCCAACTACTTCCAATTCGGACGTTACCTCCTCATCTCGTCTTCGCAACCGGGCACCCAGCCGGCAAACCTTCAAGGTATATGGAACCCCAACGCACGCCAGTATCCTGCATGGGACTCGAAATATACCACCAACATCAACGTCGAAATGAACTATTGGGCAGCCGAAACCGCCAATCTTACCGAATGCCATGAACCGTTTATCGAAATGGTGAAAGATGTCGCCGTCACCGGCGCCGAAACCGCCCGACAGATGTACGGAGCCCGCGGATGGGTGCTCCATCACAACACGGATATATGGCGTACTACCGGTGCGGTCGATAACAATTCCGTAGGCATATGGCCTACCTGCAACGCATGGTTCTGCTCCCACCTCTACGAGAAGTATCTCTTCTCCGGCGACCGCACCTACCTTGCCGAGATCTATCCCGTGCTCAAAGGATGCTCGCAATTCTTCCAAGATTTCATGGTGAAAGATCCCAATACCGGCTATATGGTCGTATGCCCCTCCAACTCACCCGAAAATCATCCGGGGATCGGTTCGTACACAGAGAACGACAAGTCATACAATCTCGCAATCTTCGGCGGTGTAGCCATGGACAACCAGATGGTCTACGATGTGCTCAAAAACACAGCGGAAGCAGCCCGCATCCTCGGGGTAGATGCCGACTTTGCCAATGAGCTCGATCTCCTCAAAGCAAATATCACGCCCTACAAGATCGGTCGTTACGGTCAGGTGCAGGAATGGCAGGACGACCTCGACCGAGAATCGACATCCCACCGTCACCTTTCTCACCTTTGGGGTGCTTATCCCGGCCGTCAGGTCTCTCCTTACGAAAATCCGACAATCTTCCAAGGGGTTCACAATTCGCTCGTTGGTCGCGGCGATGCAGCACGCGGCTGGTCGATGGGATGGAAAGTCTGCGAATGGGCACGTATGCTCGACGGAGACCACGCCCTCAGAATTATCCGCACACAACTCCGGCTCGTATCGCCCAACATCACTTCGAGCGACCCCAACGGCGGAACTTATGCGAACATGTTCGACAGCCATGCGCCTTTCCAGATCGACGGTAACTTCGGCTGCTGTGCAGGTATTGCCGAAATGCTCCTTCAAAGCCACGCCGGATTCATCCACCTTCTTCCCGCCCTCCCGGCAGAATGGGCTGACGGCAATGTCAAAGGACTAAGAGCACGCGGCGGTTTTGAAATCACGGAGCTCGAATGGAAAAACGGTAAAGTCGTTTCCGTCAAAGTAAAATCGACCGTAGGCGGCAATCTGCGTCTGCGTTCCAACACGCCCCTGCATTATGCAGACGGCTCGGCGCTCACCGTAGCCGCAGGCGAGAACACCAACTCGCTTACCCAGCCCTACAACATGCCCGATCCGATCGTAGCAGACAAGAACAAGATTCCCGAAACGGTTCTTCCCACTACTTATCTCTACGACATTCCGACGACCGCCGGTGAGGAAATAACCCTTACGGATGGCAATACCTCCGATATCATCGCTATCGAGACCACCCGGAGCGGAAAAGCCGAGTATTACGACATACTCGGCCGCAAAGTCGATCGCAACAGCTACAAAGGGATCATCATCTCGTCAAACGGAGAAAAATTCATCAACCGATAATTCAAAATCATGAAAACGAAATTATTATCATCTCTCGCCATTATGGCTGTCCTCGCAGCCAATGCCGCGACGGTAGATGTCGATACATCCAATTTCAGCAGCGCATACGACGCTACTTCCGACGGTGACATTCTACTTCTTTCAGAAGGTGCATACGGTGGCACTCTGACATTTCCATCAGCCAAAACCGTCACATTAAAAGCAGCCGATGGCGCCGAAGTGAAATTCGGCGGCGTGTTCCGTGCAAACGATGAATCTATTTCCGGCGGAGGCATCGTATTGGACGGACTCAAAATCGACATAACGGACAGCTACTTCATCAATCTCGACAAATGCGGCGACATCGCCCGCATCGAGGTGAAGAACTGCGATATATCCAATATCGCACGATGCTTTCTGCGCACCAACAATGCGAATTACTCCCTATCGGAAATCTCGTTCGACAACTGTATCATAAGCAATTGCGGATCGGGCGGGTGGAACTTCATGTATCCCAAGCACAAAGTCGGAAAGGTTTCGGTCACCAACTCGACCCTCTATAATTACATCAACGGGGAGAGCTTCTTTATGCCCAATCAGGCATACACCGACAACGACTTCACTTTCGTATTTACCAACAACACGGTGTACCGCTGGGGTAAATCCAACGACCGCGCCCTCTGCAAGACAGAAGGTAAATACAGTGCCAATTCCACCTATACGTTCAAAGACAACATCATATATAAAGGCGGAACGGATGCCGTCAAGCCCCAGATGTTGCAATCCAACACCGGTTCACTGACCGCGACCAACAACCTTGTGATCGACTACAACGGCTATAACCTCGGCTCCGGCGACAAGAATATCCAAGACCTCTCGATCGAAGATATGGGTATCGCCGAACTTCCGTTCCCGGCACCCGACTCAGGCGACTTCACCATCGTTTCGAGCTCGCCTTTGGCTACCGCCTCGACTACGGGCGGTGTCCTCGGCGATCCCCGATGGCTCAAAACCGTGCATGCGGCTGTCAATCTCACCGTCACAGCATCCCCCGAAGAAGGAGGTACGGTATCCCCCGCAAATGCCACGTATGAAACCGGCGATGCCGTGACCGCAACAGCGACCGCCAACTATGGCTATCGCTTCAAGGAGTGGCGCGATGCGTCGGGAAATGTCGTCTCCTCTGAAAACCCATATAGTTTCGACATCACAGCCGAAACCGCACTCACCGGTATCTTCACTGCCGTCCCCACCTACTCGCTCACCGTAGCCAAAGAGGGAGACGGGGCAAAATGGGGTCAAGTAAATCTCACCCCCGAACCCGTCAATGGCATCTACGAAGAGGCGACCGAGGTAGTAGCTTCGGTTATTCCCAACTCCGTGACTTTGTTCCTCTACTGGGAAGACGGTTCTATCGCTCCCGTACGTTCCGTGACCATGAACGAAGACAAGAATCTGACCGCATCGTTCGATGTCGTCCCGTTCATCGTAGCATGGGACTTCCCCACGCAGGAACCCCGTGGGAACCGCCCGGCAGATTATGCTTTCACCACCGACAATACCGGTCTGTTTTCACTCTACAACGGTGACGGTTCATCGACCAACTGGGGGCACTCCACACGCACATTCAGCGGTATAGAGCACAACTGTCCGCGCCGTTACACCAACTATGCCGACATGTCGAATCCCCGTTACTTCGAAGCCAAATTCAACACAGCCGGCTACACGAACATCCGTCTCCACTTCCTCGCAGGTGCCGACAACGGATGTGTCCACTCCAAACAGCTTGTCCAATACTCGACCGACGGTTCGACATACCAGCCTCTGGCAACCTTTGAGCCGCGGCTCAATGAATGGGTCGAAAAGAACATCACCATCCCCGACGGTCTCGGCTCGGTCTTTATCCGCTGGATCGGCGACACGACCTCCGAGTTTATGGGTTCTGCCAAAGACGGTGATACGGAAGGATTCTATCTCGCCGACATCGTGGTATATGCCGACCGGGAGAGCGTCAATGACACCGAAGCTCCCATACTTCTCGGCAGTTCTCCGGCTGACGGATCAAATTCCGCCTCTGCCAAAGGTTCGTTCGTACTCACATTCAACGAACGGGTGAAAGCGGGCACAGGCGACATCACCCTCAACGGCACTACGCTCGACGGAGTTTACGGATCGCGTACCGTGACCCTTCCCTATAAAGGTCTCGAATACGGAACAGCCTATACCCTCAATATACCGGATGGAGCCATCACCGACATGAGCGGCAATGCGTTTGCCGGAATCGACATCAATTTCTCGACCATGGAACGCCCCGTTCCCGCCAAGCGTGTATTCGATGCTGTCGTGGCAGCCGACGGTACGGGCAACTACACAACAGTGCAGGCAGCCATCGATGCAGTTCCCGACAACCGTATCGCCCCTTGGATCATCTTCATCAAGAACGGTGAATATGAAGAGCTCGTGACCGTCCCCGAATCGAAACCGTTCATTCACCTCATCGGTCAGGACAGGGATAAAACCATCATCAGTTTCTGGATCAACAACGGCGGCGCGACCGACAAGGGGTGGGAATACTCCACCAACAATCCCGCATCGGCAACCTACGGAAAGAGCGGCGTCTTCGAACTTCGCGCCTCCGACTTCTATGCCGAGAACATCTCGTTCATAGACAGCTACGGTGTTGAGACCAAAAACGGCCCTATGGGGCAAGCCATGAATTCAAGAGGCGATCGGGCATCGTTCAACAACTGTGCGTTCCGGTCGTTCCAAGACACATGGTACACCAACATCCAGACACCGTCCTATCGCCACTATATCAACAACTGTTTCATCGAAGGTGCTGTCGATTTCTTCTACGGGCAAGGAGAAATCTATGTCGAAAATACGACCTTCAACCTCGTTCGCGACGGCTCGGTAATCACAGCTCCGGGACACAAACCGGGTACAGAATACGGTTATGTGTTTGACCGTTGCACCGTGGAGAGTGCCTATTCGAACCACACCTACGGTCGTGCCTGGCAAAGTGAGCCTATCGCGGTCTGGCTCAACACGACATTGAAAACCACCATCAAACCCGAAGGATGGTCTACTTGGCATATCGCCCCGAAACTCTTTGCCGAGTTCAATACTACCGACTCCAACGGCGATCCGGTAGATCTCACCAATCGGCGCACGGTCTATCCCACCGACGATAACGGAGAAGTAACACGGCAGGCAATCCTTTCTGCCGAAGAAGCCGCCCGCTACACTTACGAGAACGTGACCGCCGGCACAGACGACTGGAATCCGCGCAAATACTTCGAAGAAGTAGCCGCTCCTGCCATGAATGCCAACACATCGCAACTCTCGTGGGACGAATCGCCCTACGCCATCTGCTATGTGATTATAGACCCGGATGAAAAAGTCGAGGCTTTCACTACCGAGACGACCTACACACCTGCCAAACAGGGTACATATACAATAAAGGCAGTCAATGAGTACGGATCGCTCAGCCAACCGTCCTATATCAAGATCAACACAGGCATCGTTTCGATCGACACGGCTAACCAAGTAGAGAAAACCGTCTACTACAATGCCCAGGGCATCTTCTCCATCACCCCGTTTACCGGGCTCAACATTGTGGTGGAATATATGTATGACGGCTCAACGAAGACTTCAAAAAAGATGATAAAGTAATTCACGGATAAATCTCCGGAGCACCGTCCCATGCAGAAACGGGACAAAGCAGACAAACGACGGGGATATACCGAAATACCTATTTTAGGAGAATTGTCCTTGCCATAACCATCTGTGGCAAGGACAATTTTTTATGTTCGAGGTGTACGGCATACCGTCATCCGGCACAAAACCCGTCCGCAATCCGTACGATCGGCGATTGCACATATCGTTCTTTTTTATTAATATTGCATACATCATTCCATTCTATCAGTCCCAATAGAAGAACACGACCCAATGAAACATTTTTCAAAAACGATACCACAAAACCCGCAGAAAATGTTTTGTGGCATTTTATTACATCGGCTTGCAATATTATTGCATCTGCAAGACGGAACAAAACATATATTTGCTTACCGAAATAAAAACATGCACTTGCTCAGTTAAACTATAAACCGTGAAAAAACAATTCATCATATTTTTGGCTATCGTCGGCTTCACTCAACTTGCCGGTGCTTCTCTGTACCGCAGCTACCAGACCGAAGACGGACTTTCACACAACAGCGTATGGGCTGCCATGCAAGACAGCCGCGGCTTCATGTGGTTCGGCACGAACGACGGACTGAACCGCTTCGACGGGTTGAATTTCAAAGTGTACCGGCGCATCGACAACGACAGCCTCAGCTTAGGCAATAATTTCATACACTGCCTGCTCGAATCGCCCGGCGGCGACATTCTCGTAGGAACAAAAGAAGGGCTATACAGCTACCGGTCCGACAGCGACAATTTCCGGCATATCCCCCTCGACGGTCACCGGTTCGGCGATGACCGCAACAGTATCCACTGCCTGTTGCTCGACAAATCGGGACATCTGTGGGTAGGCTGTTACGGGCAGGGCATCTACTGCCTCGATTCCGACCTGAAAGTAATCAAGCACTTCGGCGACAAGAATATGCCGTCGCGCTTCGTCACCGCCATGGCTCTCGATATATCGGGCGCGATATGGGTGGGGACGGACAACGCCGGACTTTTCCACCTCGACCCCGTCACCGGGAAAACGACCGAAACGCCCATATCGAAAGCCAACATACAGACGATGTACCGCCAAAGCAACAATACGCTCTGGTTGGGAACTTCAACCGACGGTCTTTTCCATTTCGACCCACTCTCCTATACCGTAAAACATATCACGCATGTCACGGCGACCTCCATCCCCGTACACGATATCAAGGCACTGACCCCTTACAGTGCAAACGAACTGATACTCGGATCGAAAGACGGGCTGCTGAAACTCGATTGCAGCACACACCGGCTGCAAATGTTCGACGACGGTTCTTCTTTCGACAATCTGCCCGATAAAAGTATCTTCGCGATCACCCGCGACAACGAAGGCGGTCTGTGGCTCGGAACTTATTTCTACGGCGTATGCTACCGTTCGCCGCGAGTCAATGCCTTTTCATTCTATCAATCGCGACAAAACGACGAGACACGCGCAAAATCGAACAACATCGTCAAGCGCATCGTCGAAACGCCCGACGGCAATATCGTGTTCACGTCGAACAGCAGCGGTATCAGCACGTTCAACCCCGCGACGCGCCATATCACAGTATTCCCGGTAACGGGGTTGTCCGACAACGTACAAGGAATCATGGCAAACGGAGACGAACTGTGGATCAGCGACTACGATCGCGGCATAGTCGTTACCTCCTACCCTTCCGGCAAAACAATCGCCACCTATACCACCGCCGACAGCCTGCCGTCGAATGTGGTGAACACCATGTACCGTACTTCGCGCGGACATATCTACGCGGGCACTTCGCGCGGAGCGGCATTCTTAGACGGCAAGACATTCCGGCATATACCCGCCTTGCAGTCGGCATCGGTCATGACGATACTCGAAGACTACAAGGGCAACCTTTGGTTCGCCACACACTTCCACGGGCTTTTCAGGATGACTCCCGACGGCACTTTCACGAACTACGTGAACTGTACCGGCGACAGCACCACCCTCCCCGGCAACAATATAAACAACATCTTCCTCGACTCGCGCGGAATGCTCTGGACCGGAACGGAAGGCGAAGGGCTCGCCCTGTTCAACCCGACTACCGGGAAAGTAGAACGCCGGCTTACCGAAGCCAACGGCGGTCTGCCGTCGAATATAATATATTCCGCCCAAGAGGACATGACGGGGAATATATGGGTTTCGACCGGCGGCGGACTTGTAAAGATTTCAGCCGAGGATTACTCCATCCAGAACTTCCGTTACCTCGAAAATCTCCTGAAAATCCATTACACCCACAACTCCTCCGTGCGTTCAAGTGCAGGCGGAATACTGTACTTCGGCGGTTCGGGAGGATTCATCGCATTCGATCCGGCAGCCATCCGGTCTAACGACATCGTTCCGACGGTACGTATCACCGATTTCTACGTCAATGGGCAACACGACCGGCGTCCCACCTGCGAAAAGTCCAAGATAGAACTGGCAGCTTCCGAATCCACTTTCGGCTTCGATGTGGCATGCCTAAGCTACCTGTCGCCCGAACAGAATACCGTGGCTTTCCGCCTCGCCGGTTTCGACCGCGACTGGAAAACCCTGCCCGGCACCGACCGGCATATAGATTACATGAACATTCCCGCCGGCAAATATACCCTGCAAATAAAAGGCTCGAACAACGACGGCGTATGGAGCAAACCCATTGAGCTGAGCATCGTGATCAACCGACCGTTCATGCTGTCGAATGTCATGCTGGTCGTCTATATACTTTTGCTCGGACTGACCGTCTATATTCTTAAACGGCAACTCGATGCTTCCCACCGCCGCAAAATGGTGAAGTTCAGCCACGCCAAAGAGAAAGAGCTGTATGAAGCCAAAATCGGGTTCTTCACCAACATAGCACACGAAATCCGCACACCGCTGTCGCTGATCAGTGCTCCGCTCGATGCCATTCTGAATTCCGGCGACGGCAACGAACGTACCCAGCGCAACCTTGCCGTGATGAAAAGCAACGTACAGCGACTTTTGGAACTTATCAACCAACTGCTCGATTTCCGGAAAGTAGAGTCGCAGTTCATGCGTCTGAATTTCAGCCGCTGCGATGTCACCGAAATCGTACAAGGAATCTGCAACCGTTATGAGGAATTTACCAACCTGCACAGCATCACCCTCGACCGCAGCGGAATAGAGCCCGGAATAGAATGCAATCTCGATCCCGAGGCTTTCGAAAAGATCGTCGGCAACCTGATGTCCAACGCCATGAAATTCGCCGACAAGCGTATCAGCGTAGCCATGCACATCGACCGGCAGGGGCAAATGCTCCGTTTAGAAATTGCCGACGATGGTCCGGGAATCAAAGAAAAAGATATAAAGCGCATTTTCGAATCGTTCTATCAGGTCGATGACCACGGGAAACATCCGGGATCCGGGCTCGGCTTACCTCTCGCCCAAAGTCTTGCCAAGATGCACAACGGCGAAATAACCGTCGAATCGGAGTACGGACACGGAAGCCGGTTCATCCTCACCCTGCCGACCACCCTGCCCGCCGAGGACGCAAACGACACCGAATCGCAACCCGACGACACCAATACGGAAACGGCGGAAACATCTGCCGGCGGAAACCGCTCGTTATCTACCGTGCTCGTCGTAGAGGATAACGACGAACTGCGAACGTTCATAACAGACAACCTTACCGACTCGTTCAACGTCCTGTCGGCAGCAAACGGTGTCGAGGCATTTGCCGTTCTCGAAAACAAGAACGTCGATATAATCATCTCCGACATCATGATGCCCGACATGGACGGCATAGAACTTTGCCGTGCCGTGAGAAGCAACCCCACATTCTCGCACCTGCCGGTCATCCTGCTTTCGGCAAAGACCGACATCGAAACCAAAGTGGAAGGACTGAACATCGGTGCCGATGCCTACATCGAAAAACCGTTCTCGATAGAACAGTTGCGTGCACAGGCTATGAGCATCCTCGAAAGCCGGCGCCGCCTGCGCGAGAACTTCATAAAATCGCCGCTCGATTTTTATAAGAAGCCCCACGCCGAAGATATTCAGGAATCGGAGAATGCAGAGTTCGTCAAGAAGCTCAACGAACTGATTCTCGACAATCTCACCAACGCCGATTTCAACATCGACGGTCTGGCACGCATGTTCTACATGAGCCGCTCCAACTTCCACAAACGGGTGAAAGGGATCACCGGCAAGACGCCGAACGACTACATCCGGATCGTACGGCTGAGCAAAAGTGCCGAACTGCTTGCCACCGGCCGCTACCAGATCATCGAAGTGTGCTATATGGTCGGGTTCAACACGCCGTCCTACTTCTCGAAATGCTTCTTCGAACATTTCGGGAAACTGCCCAAAGATTACATAAACGATTTATAAAATAACCTATTAACAACCTATCGAATGAATTCAAAAATCCTAATGATTCTGTTGTTGGTCGTCGCGAATCTGTCGGCTTATGCCCGCGACATCAACATCACCGGTACGGTGACGGATGCCTCGGGCGGAGAACCGCTTGTCGGTGTCTCGGTCATAGTCAAAGGCAACACGCGAGGCGTCATTACCGATCTCGACGGCAAATACTCGATTGTCGCCGACGAGCAAGCCACGCTGCAATTCTCCTATGTCGGGTGTAACACGCGCAATGTGGACATCAAAGGACGCACCACCATCAACGTCGAACTGGAACCGTCGCAAATCGCACTCGAACAGGTAGTCGTTGTCGGCTACGGTTCTCAGAAGAAAGTCAATCTTACCGGATCGGTAGCATCGGTCACGATCGACAAGGACATAACATCACGCTCGACACCCAACGTCTCCTCCGCCCTGTCGGGGTTGATTCCCGGTCTGTCGGTAAACCAAAGCACCGGCATGGCGGGTAATAACGGCGCCACCTTGCTGATACGCGGACTCGGCACGATCAACAACTCCTCCCCGCTGATCGTCGTAGACGACATGCCCGACGTCGATATCAACCGCATCAACATGAACGATATCGAGAGCATCTCGGTCCTCAAAGATGCCACAGCCTCGTCGGTCTACGGATCGCGTGCCGCCAACGGTGTCATACTCATCAAAACCAAGAACGGTAGCAAGGACAAGCCCACGCAGATCAGTTTCTCCGGTTCTTACGGCTGGCAGGAACCGACCAAGTCGTACGACCTGCTGAGCGACTACGCCACAGCTCTTCACCTGCACCAGCTCTCCGCCGCTACCAACCCGGGCACCAACGGCGTACAGCAGAACTATAAGGAAGGCACGATCGACCAATGGCTCGCCCTCGGTATGATAGACCCCATGCGCTACCCCAACACCGATTGGTTCGACTATATCATGCGCACGGGCGGCATACAGAATTATAACGTATCGGCAACGGGCGGCAACGACAAAGCCAACTTCTTTGCCTCCGTAGGCTACATGAACCAAAAGGGTTTGCAGATCAAAAACAACTACGACCGTTTCAACGTGCGTATGAACTTCGATTACCTGATTCTCAAACAATTGAAAACAGGTATGCGAATGGACGGCAATTGGAGCAACTACTCCTACTGCCAAAGCAACGGCTTCAACGGCGAAGACAACCGAATCGGCAATGCGGTAGCCGGTATTTACCCGTACGACTCCGCCACCGGACACTACGGCGGCCCGATGGCTTACGGCGAACTGCCCGAAGCGTTCAACCCGCTTTGCGTCTACACCAACGCCGTAAAGAAAGAGAACCGTCAGGAATTCAACGGTACGGCATTTCTGGAATGGAACGCCTTCAAAGGATTCACCGCACGCCTCGACTATTCTCTCCGTTACTATAACCAATACTACAAAGACGCTCCCATGCCCGTACAAAGCTACGATTTCCAGCAAGACAGCTACAAGGAGCTTTGGTACATACAGCCCAGTGCCGGTGTGACCGACCGCAACAACAACGGCTACAAGACGTTGTGGAACTTCCGCTTGAACTACGACCATACATTCAGCGGCGGGCACGACTTGCGCCTGATGGCGATTTATAGCGAAGAATATTGGTTCAACCGCTCCAACACTACGGCTCGCGGCAACCGCATCCATCCGTCGCTCTCCGAAATCAACTCGGCACTGACCACCTCGCAGACCACCTCTGGCACCTCGTCGCGCGAAGGTCTGCGCTCCTTCATCGGGCGGGCAAGCTACAACGCACTCGACCGCTATCTGGCAGAATTCAACTTCCGTGTCGATGGCAGCTCGAAATTCCTACCCGGACACCAATACGGTTTCTTCCCCTCCGGCTCGCTCGGTTGGCGTATCAGCGAAGAACCGTGGGTCAAACCGTATGTACAAAGCTGGCTCAACAATGCCAAGATCCGTGCATCCTACGGTCTGCTCGGTAACAACAGTGGTGTCGGCACTTACCAGCAACGCGAAATCATGGAACAGAACAACTACATGTTCGACGGGGCTATCGCATCCGGATTCGTCTATCGGAAAATGCTCAACAACGACCTTACTTGGGAAAAGACCCGTGTCTTCAACCTCGGTCTCGACCTCGCCCTGTTCAACTCGCGCCTTTCGGCAGAGTTGGACTACTACGACCGTCTCACTACCGGCATGCTTCAAAACTCGCAGATGTCGATCCACCTCACCGGTGCCTATGAAGCGCCGAAAGCGAACCTCGGCAACCTGCGCAACCGCGGTGTCGAAGTGAACCTGACATGGCGCGACCGTGCCGGCGATTTCAACTACTCGATCAACGCCAACGTCTCCTACAACCGCATGAACCTCGAACGGTGGGGTGAGTTCCTCGACAAAGGATATGTGTACCTGAACATGCCCTACCACTTCACCTATTATATGGCTACTCTGCCGGGATTGGCACAGACGTTCCAAGATACCTACGACTACGCCGACCAAGGGGCGAAACCCGGCGACATCATCCGGTTGGACACCAACGGCGACGGTATTCTCGACGCGAACGACAAGGTTGCCGACCTCAACTGCCTGCGCGATGCCCCGACCACCAACTTTGCGCTGAACTTCAAAGCCGAATGGCGCGGCATCGATTTTGCCATGCTTTGGCAAGGGTCAGCCGGTCGTCGCGATTTCTGGATCAACAAGTACAACACCACGATCCTGCCCGTGCAGACCTATACACCGACCGAAGACCACCTGAGCAAACCCTGGTCATGGGAGAACCGCGACGGCGAATGGGAACGGCTCGGAGGTAACGCCACCAACGCGACCGAAAACGAATTCCATCTGCGCAAAATGGACTACTTCCGGCTGAAAAACATACAGCTCGGCTACACCGTGCCGCGGAAAATCACCACCAAATTCTGGGTGCAGAACCTCCGCGTCTATTTCAGTGCCGACAACCTGCTGACCCTTACCGCATACGAAGGGCTCGATCCGGAGAAGCCTGCCAATTCGGGCGACCTCTACCCCACCACCCGTACATATACTCTTGGTGTAAACATCTCATTCTAAACAAAAATCCATCATGAAAAAGAAATATATCATTCCGGTACTTTTCCTGTTGGCGTTGATAACCTCGTCCTGTGTCGATCTGCTGAATCAGGAACCGACCGACTCGCTCTCGAAAAAGAACTTCTGGAAAGACGAGGAGGATGCCACCGCCGCACTCGCCGGTGTATTCTCCGACACTCGCTATCTCTTCTCCCGCGACTACTACCTCGACGGTCTGGGCGACTACGTGAAAATGCGGGGTAACTCGTTCATGTCGAACAACGGTAACAACGGTCGTGCCTACATGGGCAGATGGGACTATCTCCCGTGGGGATTCGGCGGATACTTCGAAAATATGTACAAGTACTGCTACGGGGCGATCAACGAAGCGAACTACGTGATCGCGAACGTCGAAACCATGCTCCTGCAAACCAAAGGCGAGGAAGAGAGCCAACGGCTGCTGACGATCATCGCCGAATGCAAGCTCATGCGAGCCTTGGTCTATTTCCGGTTGATCACCTGGTGGGGCGACGTGCCCTATATCGACTGGAACGTACAAAGCAACGCCGAAGTCGCCTCTCTCTCCCGCACCCCCATTGCCGAAATTTACAAGAATCTGATGAACGATTTCGACGAAATCATACCGCAGCTTCCCGATAAAGCCACTATCCGCGGCAGATACAGCAAACCCGCCGCATTGGCTTTGCGCGGAAAGATCAATCTGTTCTGGGCGTCGTGGAATCATTTCGGCTGGCCCGAACTCGACACGTTCACCCCTTCCGAAGAAGAAGCCCAACGCGCCTATAAAGCAGCCCGCAGCGACTTCGGGTCTGTCATCAACGACTTCGGCCTCGACCTGTTCCGTGGCGGAGAACCGGGCGAATGCGACGCTCCGGCGGAAATGTGGGCGGACGGAACGGTTATCGACGGCGTAGACCTGTCGGGACGTGTAAAGAGCTTCGGCGGTGCGGAGAAACTGCCCAATTACTACTATCTCTTCTTGCCGACGGCAAACGGCGATCCGGAATTCGTATTCACCTTCGAACACGGAGGAACGAGCACCGGACAGGGCGACCAGCTCATGCGCGACTTTGCCGGACGTACCGTACAGTATTCCCAATCGTGGGTAAACCCGCGTGCCAACATAGCCGACCGCTACCAAAGCACCATCACCGGCGATTTCTGCCCGGCAATGGTACCGATGTCGCCCGGCATCAAGGCTGTCAATACGCCCAACTCCACCCTCAACCCGCAGACCTACGCCAACCGCGACTACCGCATGAAAGCATCGATCATGTGGAACTACGAACAGTGCATGGGCATGATGTCGTTGAAAGAGACCGGCTTGACACAATACGAATACAAGAACTGGGAAGGTGCTCTCTCCTCTTTCTCGGTAGACGACGAAGGACACGTGACGGAGCATAAGCACACGACATACAACATCCTTTCGACCACCGGCTACGTATTCCGGAAGTTCGTCCGCAACTACGCCGGACAGGAACGTACCGACGGCGACTTCAACTGGCCTGTAATCCGGTTGGCAGACGTATTCCTCATGTATGCCGAAGCCGATAACGAAATCGACGGACCCACACCTACGAGCATCGCTTTGGTGAACCGGGTACGGCATCGCGGCAACCTGCCCGAACTGACTCCCGACAAATGCAACAACCGCGACAACTTCTTCGAGGCTATCGAGCAGGAACGCATTGTCGAACTCCTCGCCGAAGGTCACCGCATCTGGGACCTCCGCCGCTGGCGACGCCTCGAACACGTCTATGGCGGTGTCGGAAACACCGGATATAAATGGTACGACATATTCGGCGCACTCGAAAATGAATACTGGGTCAATTCACCCTCTCTCCACTACGAGCAGTGCTATATCTTCCAGATCCCCGAATCGGAACGCAACAAGAATTCCAACCTCACACAAAACAAACCGTGGCGTTAATTCACAATAAAAAAACGATATGAAAAAGATATTCAACCTACTACTCATAAGCATGGCTTGCCTGACACTCTTCACGGCTTGCTACAACAACCCCGTGGATGAAGACGGGCTGCTGATCACCGGACGCGACGAATGCTACGTCAGCAACTTCGATCTCACGGGCACCGATCATCTCACGGTCAAAGTCGGCGACGCGATCATCGACAACGAAGCCTGTACGATACACATCACCGTAGCTTTCGGTACAGACTTGAAGCATCTCTATCCCAAGTTCTCGCTCGTCACCGATGCCAAGCTCGAACCCAAGATAGAAGGTCTGACCGACTTTTCCGACCTCGACAACCCGCGCCAGTACACAGTCGTGTCCGGTAGCCGGCGCGTCCGCAAGACCTATACCATTTACGTAACCATTCAGCAACCCACACCCCTGTCATGAAAAAGATACCTGTCATATTGTGTTTGTCGCTCCTTGCCGCAGCATTCACAGCCTGCTCCGACAAGAACGAAAACGAGATACTCCCTATCAACAACAAGTGTCTCAAACGTACCCAAGGACCCAACCTCGTCGGGAACGACATCTATTTCGTCTATGCGATGGCAATGCCCTACGGGTCCGGTCAGTTCCAGACCTGCACAGTCGAGGCTTCCATAGCCGGAGCCGAAGAAACTTGGTTGGAACACAATTCCTACTATACCAATTCGTCGGGCTTCGACGTAGCGGTTCCCGTCGGCGAACCGTCGGTAAACGAGGGTGCCCGCACCACCGTGACCTTCAACACCGATACCTGTGCGGCTGCGCTCCGCTACTACTACCGCATACCCGAAGAAGCCCGTGGTAAAAAGGTAAGTTTCCGCTTCTCGGCAACAGCCCGCGACGGACGTTCGATCGCCATGAACATGGGTCCGTACACCATCAGCAAGCAATACATGACCCGCAACATCACCCTGAGCAAAAGCCGCTGCTACATCTCGCTCGAAGACATGGCAGCCTATACGCTCGAAGAGGCGAAAGCCATTCCCGACAAGATCGACCTCGTGTACCTTTGGCGGAATAAAATCAATCAGGGAATCGAATTCGGCCACACATTCGCCGCTCCGGCAGCCGACCGCCAATGGCTCGACAACCTCGAAGTACCCGAAACGATGACCCGCGACCTGCACATGCGTAAGGAGTGGGGGATCATCGACGGACATCTTACCGACGATCCCGACTACGGCACGTACATCGACGATATCGACTTCGAAACCATACGCCTGTCCGACATGCCCGACTACTGTGTCAATATGAAAGAAAAAGGCGGCATGTGGATCGAGACAGCCGACGGCAAATACCGAGCATACCTCTACATCAACTCCCTGCGCTCGACCTCGGGCGGTGTCATCAGCATAAAACGCTACGACTTGTAGAACGGACGGATGTCCCGGCACATAGGTTCATGTGCGGAGTTGCGTGACGGCTTATTGTAGCGGCACACAGCTCCGCACCATTCCTAACCCAGCCGCAAATGCGGCTGATATGCCCCGATAGAACAATATTGCATAACAGGATTATTGCAGACAAATGCAGGATATTTGTATTTAACATCCGTTTTTTAGATTTAACTTGCAGCATCGAAACCGATATCCTTGTGCAATTTACTAATAACCCTAAATAGTATTCATCATGAAATTCAAATCACTGACTCTTGCAATGGCATTTGCAGCGTTGTCCGCAACTGCTTTTGCACAGGATCCGACAACGTCGGCTCCCACGCCGACGCTAAATCCCGACCAAGTGAAGTCGGCATTCAGCGATCACTACACGGCTTTCACCAAATGGGACCGTCAGCACGGAGCCACTATGGAAACCGTCACCATCAACGGTAACGACAATGTACTCAAATTTTCGGGCGACTATGTAGCTGTCAGCCTCGGCGGACGCAAGCTCAACGATATGGAATATCTCCATGCCGATGTCTATGCCCCGACCTCCGGCGGCGTAAGCCAGGTACGCTTCGGATTCGCCCTGTTCAGCGGAGGCGAAAAATATGCCGATGCCTATAATACCAATACGCCCGCAGGCGAATGGACATCGATCGACATTCCTCTGTCGGCGTTCAACGGCTACGACTTCTCCAACACACAGGTCTTCCGCATGACCATGACCAAGACTCCCGGCAACACGTTCTATATGGACAATGTCTATTTCTATACGACAAAAGTAGCGCCGAACACCTTGCCGACTGTTGCCGCCCCGACCCCCAAGATCGATGCAGCCAACGTACGCTCATGTTACAGCGACGCTTACGAAAGCGCATTCAATTTCAACGGCTACAACAATAGCGGATGTATAATCACCTCCAAAGAAATCGCTGCGGGTGAGCATGTACTCGAAGTCAAAGACTTCCGATGGGCACACTTCGCTCTCGGCGAGATCGCAGGAACCACGACCGTAGACCTGTCGGGACTCGAACGTGTACACTTCGACGTATATGTGCCCGAAGACAACGTGACGACAGCCATACAGCCGGGTATGTACAATGTCGCTTCCAAAAAAGAGGCATACTCGGGGAAACAGACCCTCACACCCGGCAAATGGACCAGCGTAGACCTGAAAGTGCAGGACTTCCAGAATGTAGGGCTTACAGCCGTAAACAACATCACATTCAAGGATCCCGCCGGCAAAACCGGTCTGGTCTACCTCGACAACGTCTACTTCTATTGCGGCTCACCCGTAGTTGATCCCGATCCCATTGTTCCTGTTCCGTTCTCCATCAAACCCGCACCGGTACCTGCAAACGACGCATCGACCGTCAAATCCGTTTACAGCGACGCATACACGCCTGTATGCACCCTCACCAATGCCGGTGGTAATTCGGGTATTGAAGAAGAGGAAATTTCCATTACCGACAGCGACAAAGCCCGCAAACTCACCGGCTACAACTACATAAAATACAATGTCGGGACACTCGACGTTTCCGACATGGTCTATCTCCATGTGGACATCGCAACCCCCGACGGTAGCGATGCTTGCGCCACCGTACAACCCGTATTGGTGAATGGCAACACTTCGTTCTACACCGGCAGCCCCGAACTGGCAAAAGGCAAATGGACAAGCCTCAACATCAAGCTCGCCGACTTCACGGCAAAAGGTCTCGATGCTTCCGCCATCAACGAAATCCGTTTCAAACACAGCGGTACGGGATCGATCGTGATTGACAATATCTACTTCTGCACCGAAGAAGGAGCCAAAGGCAACACCGATGCCGGTTGGAGCAGCGGAGGCGGTTCCGAAGATCCCGGACTCGATATTCCTCTTGCACCCGTACCCACCCGCGATGCAGCCGATGTCAAAGCATTCTTCTCCGACGCTTACCCCAACCTGTTCGGTAAATTCGAAATCACCACATACGGAGAAGGCAAGATCGAAATCATCGACCATGCAGAAGGTCAGCAAGTATGCCGCATCACCAATTTCAACTGGGTGCCCATCAATCTCGGTGCGCGCGATGTTTCCGACAAAGGCTATGTGCATATCGACTTCTATACACCCGCATCGGATGCCGTTGCCTCCATCAATGTAGGCTTCCAGAACTGGAATGCCGCCAACGGATCCGCTTATGAAATTGTCGGTGAAGATGCCAACTATCGCGCCCTTGTCCCGGGACAATGGAATTCGTTCGACATTCCGCTCAGCCATTTCTACGACTTCGACTTCGCCACACAAATGGCGGTATTGCGTCTGCGGAAAGGCGGATCCGGAAAGACCCTGTACGTGGATAACGTGTACTTCTGGGGTGAACCCGGAGGAGGCGAAGATCCCGGTGACAAAGACAAATTCCCGCCGATTCAGGACGATAGCGACGGTGAGCTTCCCAACATGAATACTCCCATGCTCGGTGTCAATCTCTCGTCGGCTTCCGGCGGCAGCGTTCCGGGTACGTTCGGCTACGACTACATGTACCCGCGGTTCCAAGACCTTTACTACTTCAAGGCGAAAGGCGTACGCCTGATCCGTCTGCCGTTCCGTGCAGCCCGCTTCATCGAAGACATCAAGAACCCTGAACCCGACTACGCCAACGACAACAAGAGCGACGTGGCTGCCATGAAAGCAGTCGTGGCAGAAGCCGAACGCCTCGGTATCTGGGTATTCCTCGATGCCCACGACTATGCCGAACGTACGATCGACGGCACGCAGTACAAGATAGGCGAAGGCGAATACACGATCGAACGCTTCGCCAAGATGTGGGGAGCTATCGCCAACGAGTTCAAGGCTGTCTCTTATACACATCTCCGAGC
>ENA-OYWK01000481-OYWK01000481.1-human-gut-metagenome-genome-assembly--contig:-NODE-481-length-23081-cov-4.334405_pt1 | contig 23081 bp, 28 predicted proteins | sample MGYA00244808_ERZ653392 | MGnify/ENA primary metagenome ERZ653392 (study PRJEB26926, sample SAMN06165125) | human gut metagenome | biome: ENVO:00009003; feature: ENVO:2100002; material: ENVO:00002003...
AAACCAATCAAAAACTTCACGGCCGGTTTTCTTCTGAATACGCTGAAAGTATTTCTTGAAGTAGATTGTATCGAGGTTGGAAGGATTATTATCTTCTATACCGAGTACGATGTTTTGAGAAGCACCCATAGCAGAGCAGCAACCGTGGATAAACTGATCTTCGGTGGGAACGACTATGCCGTTTCCATCGTTCATCATCTCAGCAAAATCAAAGTATGTATTGGTATAATTAAACGATAAGAAATAGTCATAGTGCCGCTTGTAGACAAAACGAGGATACTGCGAGTCAGTTGAGAGTGCTTTGGGCAGTTGACTGGGGATGTACTTGCTGAGATAAACATCAATATACGAAATCAGTTCATCAAGATCTTGCTGTAATATATTCCACATAGTCTTAGTATCATGGCTGCGCCAAGCTATGCGAATATCAAGAAAAAAGCTTTCAATATCACCATGGATTGTTGGTGGACGCCTATTGTCATATATTTTGCATAAGTAGTTCACAATTTGTTGTATTTCACTTTCAAATCCAGTCCAACCGGGCAAATCTTTATATTTGCTGAAATACTTAATAAAGGGATTATCACTGTAACGCTGACGATCTTCTAGTGAAAGCCATGAGGCAGTATCGTGAGATAGTGCATCAAGCATATCTTGATACCTTGTAGGCAGTCCATGTGCTAAATCGAAGCCATTTCCGACAACCAGCATTCGACGATTGGAAGAAGTCATAACCATTCACCGCCATTTTATAAGTAATGATATATTCAGTTTATCGAAGAATGTCGAAAAAAGCAATGACAAAAAGCCAGCAGGTGAGCAGGAACACGATATCACGCTAAGCAGCGAGTAAAGAAAAGAGCCGGGGATTACTCCTCGGCTCGATTGATATAGGCATCTATGGCCTTGATGATAAAGGCGTTCAGGCTGTCACCGGACTGCTGGGCGATCTCCTGAAGCTCGGCTTTGCGGCCCTTGGGCACACGCAGCTTGATCTCATCGACTTTGTTCGCAAGGTAGCGCTTGTTGCCCTCCAGATGTGCTTTGGTTGCCATGTGTCATTCTCCTTTCTTTTTCAGCAGCAGGACGATAACGGTCAGGTTGAGTACGACCAGAACGAGGTCGAGCACGATGTTCAGGGTATCCATCATAAGGCATTCTCCTTTGTATTGACAGGTCAGTGTAAATTGTGTATGCTGTAAAGGGGAGAGGGCTTGTGCCCTCCCTCCTCATCTGGTCAGCCGGTCGATTAACTCGATCACTACTTTGACCAGGTTCAGGATTGCGGTTGCAAGAACGATCTTTTCGACGGGACAGTTCTTGCAGCCGTTTTTCTTTTGTCTGCCTATTGGCGTGTCCTCCTTTCCTTAGCTTGATTATAGTATACTACATGGGCACATGAATATCAATGGGCATACTGCACAAACATGGGTACATGAATTTGAACTATCTGTACCCATGAAAAACAAGGGTGCCCTGCAATTTTAGGGTGGCCCTATGATAAGGGCGGGGTATCCGTGACGCCCTGCAAATTCCGGACAACTCCGGACACAATCGGACATTCACCTGTGGTACAATAGTATCGTAGTAACAAGGGCATGAGGGACCGCGAGAGCGGCACCTATGTCACCATACAAGAGGAAGGCTGAACGCAGTCTTCCTTTTCTTTTGCTCTGTGTCCCGTGTCATGCAGCGAGTGACAGATAGGCCGCTATGGTTATTCTCCTTTACCTGCTCAAATGTTCTCGGCTCGCTGCATGGCAGAGGGCACAGGCCATCGCGTCCCACCTGGCAGGGCACCGCGCCCACTGTCGCAGACAAACCAAGCCGCCGCACATATCGAAAGCGGTGAAAAGGGTGTCAGGGAAGGCGCAAGGTACTTCCCGGGGGTCAGCGGGCAGCGGGGCTAAAGAGGCCCGGTTTTTTTCTCCAAAAAACAAGAAAAAATTTAGGCATTTCGCTACAAAACGAACATTAGTATGGGTATTTTGAGAAGGGAGGCGCAGGTTATGAGCGAAGATTGGAAACGACCGGAGGAGATCGCAGCCGTGTTCGGCGTCAGCGTGCGCCGCGTGCAGCAGCTTGTGCAGGAGGGCATCATCAAGTCCGAGAAGATACCCGGTCACGCAGGCCGTATGTTCGACCTGCTGCCCACCATCACGGACTACATCAAGTATTTGAGCGACAAAGCCTACGGCAAATCCCGCTCGGACAAGGAGCTTGCCCTCAAGGAAAAGAAGCTCAAGGCAGAGATCGCGCTCAAGGAATCGCAGGGCGAGCTGCACCGCCTCAAGACCGAGATCGCGTCCGGCAAGTATATTTCCGTCGAGGAAGTCCAGCTGGATTACCAGCGGTTCTTTGTGCAGCTGAAGAAGTTCGTGCTTGCGATCCCGAACCGTGTCGGCGGCATGATCGGCGGCTATGCCGACCCTGTTACCGTGCGCGGCGTGGAAAAGGACCTCTCCAAAGAGGTGAACACCATGCTGAACGCCTTTGTCGTTGCCGGTAAGCAGGAAACCGTGGAGGATAGTTCCTGATGGCACCGAGAAAGCGCAAATACACCTTTCGGCGGTACAAAGTTCCGGACTACATTCATGCGGCGCTGGAAACGCTGCGGCCGCCGGACGACATCACGGTCAGCCAGTGGGCAGAGCGTTCGCGCATCCTGGACGACCGTTCCTCGCATATACCCGGACCGTGGCGAAACGACATGACACCGTATCTCACGGGCATCATGGACGAGTTCACGAACTGGGAAACCGAGAAGATCGTGTTCTGCAAGCCGACACAGGTCGGCGGCACCGAGGCGCTGAACAATATGCTCGGCTATGTGGTCGCGCAGGACGCAGCACCGACGCTGATCGTCTATCCGACGGATGAGCTGGCCGAATTTACCTCGGACAACCGTATCCGCCCAATGATAAAGGCGTGCCCGGAGCTGCGGCACAAATTCCGCGCCAAGGGCAGCACCAAGCTGGAACTGCAGTTCGATCAAATGTATATCAGCCTGACAGGCTCAAACTCCGCGAGCGGGTTGGCATCTAAGCCGATCCGTTTTCTGTTTTTCGATGAGGTAGACAAGTACCCCGGCGCCAGCAGGCAGGAGGCCGACCCGATCAGCCTTGCCACCGAGCGCACCAAGACGTTCTCGAACCGCAAAATCTATATGTGCTCTACTCCGACCCTGCGAACCGGTCATATCTGGAAAGCGAAAGAAGAGGCAGATGTGGAGCGTCACTATTTTGTGCCGTGTCCGCACTGCGGCGAGTACATCGAGCTGAAATTCGCGCAGATCAAGTGGCCGGGCAAAGAGGACGGCATGACGGATGCCGACCGCGCCGAGTGCGCGTTCTACGTCTGTCAGGCGTGCGGCGCGGTGCTGAACGATGCTGACAAGATGGAGATGCTTAAAAAAGGCGAGTGGCGCGACGTTCGCAAGACCGCCCGCGTGGCACGCAGCGTTGCGTTCTGGATGAACACGCTGTACAGTCCGTTCACGCGCTTTTCCGAGATCGCCAAGGCGTTCATGGCCGCGAAAGACGATCCGGAGGCGCTGCATAACTTCACCAACTCATGGCTTGCCGAGCCGTGGGAGGACACCAAGCTGAAAACCAGCGCCGAGTTGGTCATGGACCGACAGACCAGTCTTCCGGAGTTCACCGTACCGGACTGGGCGAAGCTGCTGACCGCCGGTGTCGATGTGCAGGAGAACTGCCTGTACTACACCGTGCGTGCCTGGGGCGACTTCCTCACTTCGCAGCTCATTACCCGAGGGCAGGCGTGGAGCTTTGCCGACATCGAGCGGGTGATGAACCTCGAATACAAGCGGCAGGACGGCACGGCCATGCTGGTTGACCTGTGTCTGATTGATTCGGGCGACCAGACCGACGATGTGTACGACTTTGCCGCTGTCAACGCGGAATGGTGCCTGCCCTGCAAGGGCACAACGTCCATGCTCAACCACTACAAGCTGTCCACGGTTAATAAGACCGGCTCCAAGGCGTTTGGCATGTCGCTCGTTCTGGTGGACGGCGGCCGGTACAAGGACATGATCGCAAGCCGCCTGCGCAAAGACAACGGGCAGGGCGCGTTCATGGTGTTTCAGGGCATCGACCGCGAGTATGCAGAGCAGCTCACCGCAGAACATAAGGTGACAGAGCGTACCGGCAGCGGCAACGCCCGTCTGCGCTGGGTGCAGAAAACCAGCCACGCGGATAACCATTACCTCGACTGTGAGGTGTATGCAGCAGCGGCCGCCGATGTACTCGGTGTGCGCTCGCTGTTCCTACAGAACGGCACGGACAAACCGGAGCCGCGCAATGAAAAGAAAAACAACAGGCCGCAGCAGTCCTCGGATGACTGGCTCGGCAATGGGGACAACTGGTTATAGGGAGGTGACCGATATGTCAGCAGAAAAGAACAATCCGAGTGCGAAAGAGCTGCTGGCCGAGGTCAACAAGGCGCTGATTGCGGTAGCGGCAGGCGGCCAGTCCTACAAGATCGGCTCACGCTCGCTGACCCGTGCGAACATCACGGAGCTGCGCAATCTGCGTGATGCGCTGGCAGCCGAGGCCGCCGCAGAGGACGGCGGTTCGCTGTTCCGCGATACCTACGTCGCGTACTTCGATGGGAGGTGATGAATATGAACATTTTAGACAGTGTGATCGGTTTTTTCTCACCGGAAACGGCGTGCAGGCGTGCGGTGTTCCGCGAAAGTCTGAACGATATGCAGCGCCACGGCTACGATGCAGGCGACCACCGGCGGCTCAACTCCGGATGGGCGGCGCTGATCGAATCGGCGGAAATGACCGACCGCACCAGCCGCGACACCATTCGCGCACGTGCCCGTGATCTGGAACGCAATTCGGATATGATGAACGGTCTGATCTCGGCTTTCGTCCGCAACATTGTCGGCGGCGGCTTCACTTTGCAGGCGAAAACCGGCAAGGAAAAGCTGAACGGACAGATCGAAACGCTCTGGCGCGACTGGTGCAAGGCGAAAAACTGCGATGTGACCGGTCAGCAGAGCTTCAGCCAGATGCTCCGCATGGCGGTCCGCCGAAAGAAGGTGGACGGCGGTATCCTGTTCAAGAAATGCTACACGAGCGGCGGACTGGTGCCGTTCAAATTGCAGGCGCTCGAGGTCGATGAGCTGTCGCTCAGCTGGTCTACGCCGCACGACAAGAATCACAAGGTTGCAGGCGGCATCGAGTACAACGAGTATAACCGGCCTGTCGGCTACTGGCTGACCCAGTACAGCGTAGACGGCTGCGAGATTGCCTCGCCGGTGTACTACGATGCGAAGGACATCATCTTTCTGTACAGCAAGCGCCGTCCGTCACAGGTGCGTGAGGTGTCCGACATGGCGCCGACGCTCACCCGTATCCGCGATGCCAACGAGTTCATTACCGCCGTCAGCGTCAAGGAACGCATTGCGGCCTGCCTGTCGGTGTTTATCAAAAAGGCCTTGCCGGTCAGTGGTTTCGGCCGCAGCGGCAGCGTGGCACCCGGCGGCACGCTGAACTACGAAGGCAAAAAACTGGCACCGGGTATGATCTCCGAGCTGAACGCCGGGGATGATATTCAGGTTGTCAATCCGCAGGGTGCAGGCGCAGATGCCAGCAATTTTCTGAAAATGCAGCAGCGGCTCATCGGCAGCGGTCAGGGCCTAAGCTACGAGGCGACCAGCCGCGACATGAGTGAAACCAATTACAGCAGTGCCCGGCAGGCGGGCATCGAGGACGATCTCACCTTTGCCGAGGAAGTCGAGCTGCTGCAGGAGAACTTCATGGACGAGGTGTTCGAGAGTTTCGTTATCTCGTGCGTGCTTTCGGGCAAGCTGAAGATTCGGGATTTCTGGGAGCATAAGTCGGACTACCTGCTGCATACATGGGTCGCGAGCCCGAAACGCTGGATCGACCCGCTCAAGGAGGCCAACGCGAACAGGATCGCAATGGAATCCGGTCAAAAGACATTTGCACAGATCGCAGCCGAGAACGGCCGCGACTGGAAGGGTCAGCTCGACGAGATGGCCGAAGTACAGGCTTATGCAGCCGAAAAAGGCGTACAGATTGGAGGTGTAATCAATGAAACAGGAAAAGAACCGCCGAACGCTTGAGCGTTTTCTCCCCATGCAGGTGCGTGCGGTGGAAGAGGGCGAGGACAACCGCGTGTTCGAGCTTAGCTTTTCGAGCGAGGAGCCATATATGCGCTGGTTCGGTCCGGAAATCCTCGACCACAGCGGAGAGGCGTGCGACCTGAGCCGCCTGCAGGAGCTTGGTGTGGTGCTGTTCAACCACGACCGCAATGCCGTCCTCGGCAAGATCACGCGGACATGGATTGAGGATAACCGCGGCAAGGCGGAGATCGCGTTTGACGATGACGAATTCGCGGAAACCATCCGCAAAAAGGTAGCCGGAGGCACGCTGCGCGGCGTATCGGTCGGCTACCGTGTGGACAGCTGGGAGGAAGTCACGGCAGGCGACACATCGGCGGACGGCAGGTTCACCGGTCCGTGCAGCATTGCCCGACGCTGGCTGCCCTATGAGGTATCTATCGTCAGCGTACCGGCAGATGCGACCGTAGGCGTAGGCCGTGAGCTGGAAAGCGAGCAGTGCAGCGCCGTCAGCCTTTGCGAGCGTCAGCTCCAGATCAATAAAAACCATTTCAAGGAGGAATTGAACACATGACACTGAAAGAACTTCTGGCTAAGCAGCAGGCCATTGTAGATGCTGCCAAGGCCGCACACCGCGACCTGACCGAGGAGGAGCAGCGCAGCTTTGACGAATATCAGGCACAGATCGACGCACTCCAGCCCGGCGGCGAACCGGACGACACCGCAGCCCGTGCGGCAGCCGCCGAGCGCACCCGTATCACCAACATCACCGCCATGTGCCGTGATTTCGGTCTGGATGCAGAGCCGTACATCAGGGATGCGGCCATGACCGAGGATAAGTGCCGAGCCGCCATTCTCGAGCACCTCAAGGCGGTAGGCGGTCCCAAGCCCGGCGTTAAGGTCACTGCCGATGAGGGCGACAAGTTCCGCGCGGCTGCGGCTGACGCACTCTCGCTGCGCTGCGGCATGGCGGTAGAAAAACCCGCCGACGGTGCCCGTGAGCTGCGCGGCATGAGCCTGCGCGATCTGTCGATCGAATGTCTGGTGCGTGATGGTCAGTCGGATTCTGCGCTGCGCCGTATGTCCTCGGATAACCTGTATTCCGAGATGTGCCGTCAGTATTTCAATCCGACCGCAGCGTTCCCGGCCATTCTGGACGAAACCATTCGCAAGAACATCGTGCAGCTGTACAACGAGGTGCCGACCACGTTCCAGGAATGGTGCACCAAGGGTTCGGTATCCGACTTCAAGGCAACGCCGGATCACAACTACATCATCGGCGGCGGCGCGTTTGAGCTGGTAGGCGAGAACGGCGAACTCAAGGCGTCGAAGCCGGACACTCATCTGCTGCCGCAGCGCAAGATCGACACCTACGGTACCCAGTTCACCATGAGCCGTCAGGCATTCATCAACGATGACATCGGTTTCCTGTCGCAGGTGCCGGGCGTGTACTCGGCAGCGGCAAAGCGCAAGATCAATATGCAGGTGTACAGCCTGATCTACGGCAACACTGCCAAGATTTTCGACGGCAAGACCCTGTTTAACGCGGCACACGGCAATCAGGTGACCACCGGTGCAAAGCCGTCGCTTGCGGCCATCAACGCGCTCATGCTCAAGATGCAGGCGCAGCGCGACCCGTTCGGTGAGGCTATCAACGTGGCACCGCGCATGCTGGTGCTGCCGATCGGCTATGGCATGGAGGTTGACACCATCCTGCACAGCGCGTCCATCAAGACCGATGACAACAACTACACCGGCTATAACCCGATGGCGAACAAGAATCTGACCTATGTCGAGGATGCAACGCTCAATATGCTGGCCGGTGACAACGCCTGCCCGTGGTTCCTCGTTGCCAACCCGATGACGGCAAAGTCCATTCAGGTGGATTACCTGAACGGTCAGGAAACCCCGACCATTCGCCGCAGCGAGGTTCCGGGTACGCTCGGTTTCGTGTGGGATATTTACATGGACTGGGGTATCTCGGTTACGGATTATCGCGGCATCGCCCGTAATGACGGCGTTGCCATCAAAATCTGATAGAACAGGAGGATAACGACACATGGCAAAGGCTGAATATTGGCAGAAGGGCAGCGCGATCGACTACACGAACGCGACGGCTGCCCGCATTGAGGCAAACGAGATCGTTCCGCTGACTACCCGTATCGGTATCGCCGGTATGCCCATTGAGGCAGGTGCGACCGGCACGCTGCTCGTCGAGGGCGTGTTCATTCTGCCGCTGAAATCCGGTGAGAGTGACGCGGTAAAGATCGGTGAAGCGCTGTACTTCAAGGACGGCGAAGTCACCACCACGGCCTCGGGCGCGGTGCCGTGCGGCTGGGCGATCGAGTCGACGGATGCGGCATCGACCACCATCAAGGTCAAGCTGCTGGGATGAGCACGTTCAAGGAGCTTGTTCAGGCGGACATCTTCGGCACCTTTCTGAACGCTGACGAGTTCGCGGACGAGCATAGCATCGACGGCCGTCCCATGAAGGTGGTGCTCGACGGCAACGAGCTGATCGAACGCACGGTGGCAAGCGGTGTGCAGCACGCGGACGGCGTATACAAGCGCCGTCTGCTGCTTTATGTGGCAGCAGAGGATTACGGTCCGCGCCCGAAGCTGGGCAAGCTGCTGCTGCTCGACGGCAAAAAACGGTACATCATCACCGATGTGACCGATGAGGACGGTATCTATTCGTTTGAACTGGAGGCGGCGACAACGTAATGCAGCTTGAATTTACAGTCGAAGATAAAGGCTTTGAGGCTGCACTTCGCAGCCTTGACAAGCCGACGGCCCGCCGCGTGATGAAGCGGGCGCTCAACGACACTGCAAACAAGGCGCGTACCATGCTCGCAGACAAGGCTCGCGAAACCTACGCGGTCAAAAAGTCGGGTTTCAAGCGGAATGCACGGCTCAAACGTGCGAGCGGCGGCAATCTGGCAGCCTATATCCTTGTCAGCGGCAAGGCGAACGAGCTGAAAGATTTTCGGGTCAATCCGGCAAGCTACGCAACCGGTGCAGCGCGTCCGGCCGTCTACCGGGCAAAGGTCCTGCAGGCCGGCGGCCTGAAAGCGCTGCGCAAGCCGAGCGGCGGAAAGGCGTTCATGGTTCGGTTTAAGTCGGGACACGTTACCATCGCAGAGCGCGAGGGCAAGGCCAGACTGCCGATCAAGACGCTGTATTCGCCGTCTAACCCGGCTATGGTCGGCGCTCGGCGCGTGTACGGCGTTCTCCGTCCGGAGATTGGTTCGATGCTGGAAAAGCAGGTTGAACGTTCGCTGAATTTTGAGCTGTCGAGAGGAGGCGGCGCATGACACCGGAAATTTTTCTGGATATGCTGGTGTCCGATCTGACCGTGCTGTTGTCGGACTGCCTGCTGCCAACCAAGACCGGCGCAAGACGAGCGCCCAAGGTCTACAAGCACGATCTTCCTGTTCCGCAGATGGACGATGAGGACGAGGACGCAGACACCGAGGACGTGACTGCACCGTTCGTTATCGTCCGTGCGACCGGCGGCACCTTTGATGACTGGAGCGACCTGCACCATGTGGGTGTTGCCATCATCATCTGTACCTACGATGATACACCGGACCGGCAGGGCACAAGTGATGTGCTCGGTGTGATAGAGCGCATCTATCACCGGTTTGCACGCTGTCCCGACCTCGGCAACTTCCGTGCAGAGGTGCCGATCAGCTGGGCATTGCAGGACGAAACCGACACCTATCCGCAGTATTTCGGTGCGATGGATATGGTGTTCAGCTGTCCGGGTGTGAGGATAGAAGACCCATTAACATAATGTAAGGAGGAAAATCACCATGGCATATCAGCATGGCGTATATACCCGTGAACAGGCGACCAGTATGTCGGCGGCGACGAACAGCACCGCCGGTCTGCAGGTCGTTTTCGGTACTGCGCCGATCTATCAGCTGGCCGACCTGACAGGCGTTACCGCGCCCAGACTGTGCAGCAGCTATGCAGAAGCGGCCGCAGCACTCGGCTATGATACCAATTTCGAGGCGTTTACCCTTAACCAGTCCATCAAGGCTTCGTTCGAGCTGTTCGGCGTGGCGCCCATTGTACTGGTCAATGTGCTCGATCCGAACAAGGCGCAGCACGTCACCAACGTCAGCAAGCCGACCGAACAGACCGTCACCGGCAGCAGCTTCGTTATTTCTGCAGAGCAGGAGCCTGTCCCGTATGTGCTGCGAGCCACGCTGACCGTCAGCGCGCAGACCAGTGGCGACCCGCTGGTCGCAGGCACGGACTACACCGTGGAGTACGATGAGGACGGTCTGGCAACGGTCACGCTGACCTCTGCGACGGCAAAGGCGCTCGCTAAGGTCTATGTAACCTACAAGGCCATCAAGCTGACCGCAGGCAAGACGGCCGTCACCGCGGCTGAAATCACCACGGCTATCAGCGATAAGCTGCGCGAGGTGTATCCGCGTTTCGGCATGACGCCCGGCCTGCTGCTGGCTCCGGGCTATTCCAAGGACCCGAATGTAGCAGCCGTTATGCAGGGCGCGTGTGAGAACATCAACGGAGTGTACTCGTGTGAGTGCATTCTCGATGTGGACTGCGGCACTTCGGGTGCCCAGACCTACGATGCGGTAAAGCAGGTCAAGGAAAGCAAGGGCCTGACTTCTCCGCACGCCTACGCCTACTGGCCGATGGCACAGGTGGGCAATTACCGGCTGTCGCTCTCGGCTATCATGGGCGCTCTGACCGCTGCGACCGATGCAGCGAACGGCGATGTGCCGAGCCTGTCGCCGTCCAACAAGTCCCTGCCCGGCGTGACCGGGCTGTGTCTGGAGGACGGCACCGAGGTCATTCTCGATCAGGCACAGGCGAACGTGGTAAACTCCGCCGGTATCGGTACGGTGCTGAATCTCAACGGCTTTAAGGCATGGGGCAACAACACCTGCGCGTATCCGTCTACCACCGACCCGAAGGACCGCTGGATCGCGGTACGCCGGTTCTTTACCTGGCGCAGCAACTCGCTCATCCAGACGTACTTCGAGCGTGTGGACAGTCCGGCCAATTACCGCATGATCGAGGCTATCGTGGACGCGGAGAACGTAAACGGCAACGCATATGTGGCTGCCGGTGCGTGTGCTGCTTATCAGTGTGAATTCCGTTCGGACGAGAACCCGACCACGCAGATCCTCGACGGTACGATCAAGTTCCATCTGACCCTTGCACCGTACAATCCGGCGGAGTGCATCGAGTTTACGCTCGAGTTTGACCCGACCGCGATCGCATCTGCACTGACTGGAGGTGGCGAATAATGTCGATTGCGAATATCCCTGAAATCATCAACGACTTCAATGTCTACAAGGGCGGCAGCAAGCTGATCGGCGTGTCCGACGAGGTAACGCTTCCGGATTTCGAGGCAATGACCGAAACCATTTCGGGCGCAGGCATTGCCGGTGAGTACGAAACCACCAACCCCGGACATTTCTCGTCCATCGAGATGGAGGTTCCGTTCCGTGTGCTGTACGGCGACATCTTCCAGATGCTCGACACGACCAAGATCATCGACCTGACCATGCGCGGCTCGGTGCAGGTCACGGACGGTACCGGCACCAAGTCGCACGTTGGTATGCGCGTCGCGGTTCGCGGCAGCACCAAGAAGATCAGCGGCGGCAGCCTGAAAGCAGGCAGCCCGATGTCGTCCTCGGTAACGCTCGAGGTAACGTACATCAAGATCGAGAACAACGGTAAGACCGCACTGGAACTGGACAAGCTGAACGGTGTGTTTGTCGTTAACGGCAAGGATATTATGTCGGCTATCCGTTCGCTGTGCTAAGAGAAAGGAGTAGCAATCATGGCAGAGATCAACAAGAAATCGCTGGGCGAGGGCGTTATCACCTTCGCCCATCCTTATACCTTTGAGGGAAAGGAATACGACGGCGTAGACCTGTCTGCGCTGGATAATATGACCACTGAGCAGCTGATCCAGTGTGATCGCATTTTTGAAAGCTCCGGCAGCGTGTCCGCGCTCAAGGAGCTGAATGTAGAGTATGCGTGCATCGTGGCTGCCGAGGCCACCGGCCTGCCGGTCGAGTTCTTCAAGGGCCTGCCCGCACGCGAGGGTGCGAGGATCAAGACTAAGGTCGGCGGCTATTTTTTCGGCTCGGAGTAAGGCCGGGCGACAGTAAGGAAGTTCGGCGGCTGTGTGTGCGGCTCAGTCGGGTAACAATGACCGGGCTGGACTGGTGCATGGCACTGTCTATCCCGGAATTGGTTGAAATTGCGCAGGAGGTGAGCCGAGATAGCAAAAGAGTACAAACTCGCCGTTAAGATTGCGGGCAAGGTAGACAGCTCGCTGCAGAGCAGCGCGAGCAAAGCACAGAGCCTGATCGGCTCTATCGTCAAGGCCAATCTCATCACGAGCGGCCTGAAAGCTGCGGCATCTGCCGTCAAGGACTTCGCTGCGTCTGCGGTGGAAACCTACACGACGTTTAACCAGTCCATGGCGAACGCAGCTGCCATCGCCGGTGCGACCGGCGCAGACTACCAGAAACTCAACGATGCAGCGCGTGCAGCGGGCAAGGCGACCAGCTTCACGGCAGCGGAATCCGCTGATGCACTGGGTTATATGGCTCTGGCAGGCTGGGACGTTGCGACCAGCACTAAGGCACTGACACCGGTGCTCAAGCTGGCCGAGGCCACGCAGGCCGACCTTGCGACTACCTCGGATCAGGTAACGGATTCCATGAGTGCAATGGGTGTCGGCGTGGACGATCTGCAAGGGTATCTGGACGTACTGGTCAAGACAAACAACAAGGCGAACACGACCGCAGGCGATCTGATGGAGGCGTTCAAGGGTGCCGGCGGTGCAGTTCAGGCGACCGGCATGAACTACAAGGATGCTGCTGTTGCTCTCGGTATCCTCGCCAATAACGGCGTTAAGGGTGCAGAGGCAGGCACCGCCCTCAACTCCATGCTGGTACGTATGTCCTCTAAAGATGTTGCGCTCAAGACCTTCAAAAAGCTCGGTGTACAGGTGTACGACAGCGCAGGTGCTATGCGTGACCTGCGAGACATCCTCATCGACACCGACAAGGCCATGTCGGGCATGACAGAGGCGGAACGCAACGCCAATATGGCCGCGCTGGCCGGTACGAACTACTATACCGACTTTCAATACCTGCTGCAGGGCATTCGAGGCGGTGCAGACGGCAGTGCATCCGCATGGGACAACCTCGCAGATGAGGTTTACAACGCAGGCGGCGCACTCGAAGCCATGGACGCGACCGTCACCGGCACTTTGCAGGGCGCGATGGACCGCATGAACTCCGCACTGGACGATGCAAAAATCTCGTTTATGGAGGCTTTCGGTTCGAGCGTCGCAGCCGCGATGGACTGGATCAGCAGCAATGTGCTGCCCAGACTGTCCGACGCGATGACACGGGTCAGCGGCTATATTCAGACGAACGTCGTACCGGCAGTGCAGAGCTGCTGGCACTGGATTCAGGATAATCTTAGTCCGGTGTTCCGTGGCCTAAAGGACACACTGACAAATACGGTCATTCCGGCCATCAAGGACCTGTGGAGCTGGATGAAGAACAGCCTCGGCCCGGTCTTTGACAGCCTCGGCGGCGCCATCACGGGAACGGTAGTTCCGGCACTGTCCGACTTCTTTAACTGGACGAGCGACAGCGCCCAGATGGTGCAGGACATGACCGGTTTTCTACAGGAGCACAAGACGGCGTTCGAGGTGGCTGCTATTGCAGTCGGTGCACTGGGTACGGCATTGCTGCTGTATAACGGTCAAGCTATTGTTGCTGCAATCGGCAGCGGAGCAGAAACTGCAGCGCTCATGGCATTGTACGCATGGGAGACTATTACGACGGTTGCCACAACGGCGCTCAGCACAGCAATGGCGTTCCTGACCTCGCCCGTGACATTGGTCATCGCGGCTATCGCGGCGGTCGTGGCTATCGGTGCGGTGCTGTACAACAACTGGGATACGCTGGTGCAGAAATGCACTGAGCTGGCAAATACTATCACAGAGCGTTTCTCGTGGATGGCCTCCATCGTGCAGGGTGCCGGTGCAACGCTATCGATGATCTGCGGAGGTATCCGTGATGTGTTCAGCGGCCTTATCACCTTTATCAAGGGTGTTTTCTCTGCGAACTGGCGGCAGGCGTGGGAGGGTGTCAAAAGCATCTTCTCCGGCGTGTTCCGTTCTCTGGTCGGCATTGCAGCTGCACCGCTCAACGCGATCATCAGCGCCATCAATACGGTTATCGGCGGTCTGAACAGTCTGCACGTCAGCATTCCGAAATGGGTGCCGAAGTATGGCGGTCAGACGTTCTCGCTGCACATTCCGACCATTCCGAATGTCGCTCTGGCAGAGGGCGGTATCGCAACAGCGCCGACTACGGCGCTCATTGGTGAGGGCGGCGAACCCGAGGCGGTCATTCCGCTCTCCAAGCTGTCCTCCATGTTGGACGGCCTGACCGGCGGCAGAGGAGAAATCACGTTCTCGCCTACGATCTATGTATCCAGCGGCGCGAGCAAGGAGGATGTCCGCGATGCCATGTCGCAGACATTCGAGCAGTTCAAGGAGTTCATGGCGCAGTACGAGCGTGAGCAGCGCCGTACATCGTTCGCATAGTAAGGAGGCACGCAATGTCACGCATTTATATCACGCAGGCGGGCGACCAGTGGGACACCATTGCAAAGGTGGTTTATGACGATGAGCAGCGGGCTGATTTACTCATGCAGGCGAACTTCAAGTATCTGGGCATCTTTCAGTTTGATGCGGGCGTGCAGCTTGTTGTACCGGATGAACCTGAAAACAGCTCGACCACACTGCCGCCATGGAGAGGTGACGCATGAGAGCACGCAAAGCAACGGTCGAGTTACAGTACAACGGTGCTGCGGTCAAGACCTCGCTCAAGGAGTTCGGTGAAGCGTTCAGTTATACCGACCCGGCAGGCGGTTCTTCGGACAGCATTTCGCTGACCGTGGGAGATCCGCGTTACCAGTGGATCAGTGCATGGCTGCCGCACAAAGGCGACCAGATCACCGCGAAGATCAGCTTTTCCGACCGGGACGGTGACGACAAAACCACCACACTGGACTGCGGCCTGTTCACGCTGGACGACCTAAGCTACTCGGATAACGGCGGCAAGGCTGCCTTTAAGATGTCAGGGGTGTCCGCACCGGCGCTGGATGCATTTTCGGCTACCGAGCGCACGCAGAACTGGGAAAAGGTCACGCTGAAAAAGGTCGCGCAGACCATCGCAAGCCGATACAGGCTGCAGCTGGTCTTTGATGCGACCGATGTTTCCATCTCTACGCAGGAACAGAGCAGCGCAACAGACAGCAGCTTTCTCAATCAGCTGTGTAACGACTACGGGCTGATGCTCAAGGTATTCCGGTCGAAAATCGTTATCTTTGACCGGGAAAAGTACAAGAAGAAAGACCCGGTTGCAACGATACCGCGCGAAGAAATGAGTTCGTTCTCGTGGAACACCACGCTTGCAGGCAGTTACACCGGCGGTACGATCACCTATACCGACCCGAAAACCAAGAAAGACGTCACCTATACGACAGGCGGCGGCAAGCGGCTGCTCAAATCCTCGACCAAGGCGGACAATCTCGCTGACGCGAAGCGCAAGATCGAGGCGGCTGTCACCTCGGCCAACCACAGCATTACAACGATCAGTTTTCAGACGATGGGCCGTCCCGATCTGTGTGCGGGACAGACCATCATGGTGACCGGTGTCGGCAGACTTAGCGGCAAGTTCTACATCGACAAGAAAACCGACAGCCTGACGAGCACGAGCTACACCTCGAAGATCGAGGCCTCGCAGGTGCCGACCACCTCGGATGCGGTTATCGTGGATGCGATCCAGCGGCTGGCTGCTATCGGCGTTATCAACTCTCCGGGCTACTGGATCGGCAAGCACAAGTCGGTCAAGTATCTGGATGACCTGCTGCTCCAGATGGCAACGACCATTCTGGTCAATCATGATACCGGACTGTATACCGGCAATCCGCAGGAGGCGCTCGATGCGCTGGTGAAGTACGGCGTTATCAATAGCCGGGATTACTGGGCGGCTAACATGGGCAAGCTGCAGTACATTTCGGACTTAATCTGCAAGGCGGCCAATGCGCTGCCGGAAATCATTCAGTAAGGGAGGGAACACCATGGATACCATTCGTATCGGCCGTATCTCGGCAATCAACTACACGGACGGCACCGCGCGGATTGTGTATACCGATCGTGACAATGCAGTTACACCGGAACTGCCGCTGCTGTCTGCCGAATACTGTATGCCGAAGGTGGACGACCTGGTGCTCGTGCTGCACCTTCCGACCGGAGCCGAGGCCGGTGTTATCCTCGGACGGTTCTGGTGTGACGGCAACCGTCCTCGAGAATCGGGTCCCGGTCTGTACCGCAAGGACTTGAGCGACGACGGCACCTGCTACATCAAGTGCAAGGACGGCAAGATCGAGCTGCACAGCCCGGGCGGCGTACAGATCAGCGGTGCACTGACCGTCGGCGGTATGTCGGCAACGGCAGACGGTCTGACGATTGCAGGCGCTCTGATTGCAGACAGCGTATCGGCCAGCAGCGTCACCGTAGGCGGAAAGAGTCTCGGCAGCCACACGCATACCGACAGCGTGGGCGGCGAAACGTCCGCGCCGAAGTAAGGAGGCACACATGGCAAAGAAAAAATTGAGCCTCGGCGTTATCGGTTCGGCGCTTGTCATGGCCTCCTACGGCGTTTGGAAGTCGCAGGAGGATAAGATCAAGTCACTGATACCGGCCAGGGTCGGCAGTTTTGGTGATATTATCTTTCAGGTGAATTCCAGAACGGTGCTGACCCCGAAAAAGCTGACGCATACGGCCTCAGCGAGTTACGGCAGCCACAGTATGCTGTCGGGCAAGCCGCGTTTGCAGTATATCGGTCCATCTCTGGAGGAGGTTAAGTTAGAAATTGTTCTCCGGGCAGACTTTGGAGCCAGGCCGCGCACGCAGCTTGCAGCGTTGCACAAGATGCTGCAGGACGGCACGACCGCATACCTCATTATCGGCGGCAAGCCGGTCTGTGAGCTGCCGATGGTGATTACCGATATTTCGGAAACGTGGGATACGATCCTGTCACGCGGCGAGCTGTGGCAGGCTTCGGTCAATCTCACACTCAAAGAATACAGATAGGGAGGGGAATACCATGCAGCCGGAAATTGCTTTTTCTGCTGCCGATACAGCAGAGGATGTACAGCGGTGTATTGCCGTACTGCTGAGCACACGCGCAGGCAGCGTTGCCATGGATCGTGAGTTCGGTCTCAGCTGGGACTTCGTAGACCTGCCGGTTGAGGCGGCACAGGCGGCATTGACGGCCGAGATCGTCGCCAAGGTCGCTAAATACGAGCCGCGCGCGCAGGTGCAGAACGTGACCTATACCGTCGGCGACGATGGTACGCTGCTCCCCCATGTGGAGGTGACGATCAATGAGTAATATTGCGGAGCTGAAAAACGTTCCGGAGATCAGTTTTATCGACGGCATCAGTCTGGAAACGGTGACAAGTCAAATGCTGGCGGACTACGCAGCAGCCTATGCTGAGGCGGCTGGTGAGCAGCCGGAGCTTGCGCAGGGCAGTCCGGAGCGGCTGCTCATCGGTGCAATGGCCGTGCAGTATTATCAGGCATTGCAGTACATCGACCGTGCCGGCAAGATGGGACTGCTCAAATTCTCCGAGGGTGATTATCTGGACAACATCGGCGCATTGCGCGGTATTGTCCGTGAACCGGCGCAGCGTGCGTCCTGCAAGGTCAGGTTCACGCTTTCCGATGCCCGTACCGAGCCGGTCGGTATTCCGGGCGGTACGCGATTGAGTTACGCCAATCTATTTTTCGCAACGGATGAGTACATGGAGATTCCCGCCGGTGAGATGTCCGGTGTGGTCAGTGTAACGGCACAGGAGGCCGGTATCGACGCGAACGGTATTCCGGTGGGTGAGCTGAAAGACCTTGTAGACCCTGTGGCCTACGTTGCCGGCGTGAGCAATATCACCATGACAGCCGGCGGTGCGGAGATCGAAACCGACACCGAACTGACAGAACGCATCTATCAGGCGACAGCCGGTTATTCGGTCGCCGGTCCGAAAGATGCGTATATCTACCATGCCAAGCGTGCCCGTGCCGATGTAGATGATGTGGTCGTGTACAGTCCTGCGCCGGATCAGGTGAGTGTGCTGTTTACGTTGAACGACGGCAGTCTGCCAGACGATGGTGCATTGCAGGCTATGACGGCGGCGCTCAGCGCGGACAGCGTGCGGCCGCTGACCGATCAGGTAACGGCGCTGGCCCCGGAGGAAGTACCGTACAACATTGCGCTGACCTACTACATCAATGCGGCGGACAGTCCGCAGGCAACGACGATCCAGACCGCAGTAATGGCAGCTACCCAGAGCTACAAGACATGGCAGCGCAAGATCGGGCGTGACGTCACCCCGTCCAAGCTCATTCAGCTCGTGATGGAGGCAGGCGCAAAACGTGTCGCAGTTACTGCTCCGACACATACGGTCGTTACGCCGTATATGATAGCCAAGGCGAATAAGGTGACTGTAACCTACGGAGGTCTGGAAGATGATTAAGCTATACGATGCAACGCTTGCGAACGCGCTGCCCGAGGTGCTGTCTGAACAGCCGTGGGGCAGAGGCTTTGCAGCAGCCGTTCAGCGACAGCAAAGGCAGCTGATCAATCTGGCGCGGCGCATCTCGCTGTATGCCGCAGTGGACGATATGCCCGAAGCTGTTCTGGACGTTATGGCAGCGGACTTGCGCGTGCCGCGGTATCTGGTCAGCTATCCGCTGGCAACCAAGCGGACACTGATCCGCGGTGCGTTGACGTACTGGTCGCAGGCAGGCACTAAGGCTGCCGTAGAGTCGCTTTGCTGCGATATTTTCGGTGATGCGACCGTCGCTGAATGGTACGAGTATGGCGGAAAAGCCGGTTATTTCAAGGTCACAACGACGAATTCGGCTGTTACAGAGCAGAATGTCGCGGAATTTCGAGCGGCCGTCGAAGCAGTAAAACGACTGTCTGCGTGGCTTGAGGGCGTGGAGCTGGTACTCTCTACGCCGGATTTTGTCGCGGCAGTAGGTTTTATCGTGCAGATATGCGACAGCCTGCACCTGAAAATGTAGAAAGAAGGGGATAGACATGAGCTTTACAGCACCTAAATTCACTAACGCTGGCCGTCAGCTCCAGACGCGCGTGATTGCCGGTGATACGCTGACCTTCACGGCCATCAAACTCGGCGACGGTACGATGACCACCGAGCCGATCGCGGCTTTGACTGACTTAATTCATGGCATTATCACGCTGCCGGTGCATGAGGTGCGCCGTAATGCTGATTATGCAGAGGTGACAGGTGTTTTCCAGAATGCTGGATTATCAAGCGGCTTTTACTGGCGTGAGATCGGAATTTTTGCAGCTGATCCGGATTATCCGAACGACCGCAGTCACGATATCCTGTACTGCTACCAGAACGCAGCCGAGCTGGCGGAGTATATTCCGTCTGCGTCCTCTGCGGTAATCGAGAAGATCATCCGTGTAGCGTGCGTCGTCGGTGACGCGGAGAATGTCACGGTGGGGCTGGCGTCGCAGGCGTATGCCAAGGCCGAAGACCTGCAGACACTGGAAGAACAGCATAGCAAGGATGTCGAGCGCATCAACAACGCGCTGGATGCCATCGACCCGACCAAGGTCACCGCCAAGGCCGAACCGGCCGACGGTGACGGCGTGATGATCGCGGACAGCGCGGACGGCGGCAAGGCTAAGCGGCTGCTGTGGTCAAATGTTAAGGCGGCACTCGGAAAGCTGTTCGTTCCGCTGGCGAGAAAGATCAACGGGAAAGCGCTGAGCGCAGACGTCACGCTGACGGGCGATGACATCGCTATGGGAGCCGATGATGCGGAGAGCTTAAGGACGGCTATGGCAAAGCGACTCAAGGACTGCGGCGAGTTATCGGGTCAAAACGACGCTGACACGCTGACAGAACCCGGTTTTTACCGAGGCGGCGAAACGACAAAAATGTTGCTGCACGCCCCGATTTTCTCGTATGCGTGGACTCTAGAAGTGCTTGCAAATTCAGCATGGAACGTCGGAGTGACACAGCGGTTTATTGATTATGAAACTCGACGCATGTACATCCGCTCCAATCACCCTATCGAAAGCGGTTTGGTGTGGTATGACTGGGTGGAGGTTGCGCAGTGTATTGCACCGGAGGTGCACGAGCTGCCGTTGGCTGATAGTATCAATCGCCTTGGAACGGCTGCATACTGGAAAAATGCATTTAATGAAGTAACAGTAGTATTCGATTACGGCGAAAAGTCAAATGACAACTTTGCCCCAGATCAGTGGACCCTCATCGCAACACTTCCAGAAGGATTTAGGCCAGTTTTGCAGTCGCAATGGGGAATGTGTAGCGATTCAGGATCTGATAATGTTGTCGCTACATATCGACTTGACTATGATGGTTCCTTGTATTACCGTGCATCTACAGCAGCGGTTAATAAAAAATCACTTGGCGGCATTCGATTTGTTTTCATTGCCCGAAATTAACCCGCAACAAAAGTCGCCTGCATATATAAGTACGTGTCACTCGATGTAACGGTAATTCGTACAGCTCCATTTGTTTCAATGATGAGCGAAACTGGCGAGCGACTTGGATACAGCAGCGCAGGTACGATGATTGCATGATCCGGTCGAAACCCTTCCGGCAGCGTTGCAAAATATGCATCTGCTATAAAACCACTCGGGGAATAGATTTCCCCGGCGAACGAAACGATGCCTTCCTGCGTACGGAAATATTTGCAACCGCGATTGGTATAGTCACTGTAGAGCGGCAAATCATGCACCTCCGGCGCAACGCACCGTGCAAGCTCATACCAGATGTTGCGTTCTGGGATAGCATCATCTCCGGCACGCGCAAACCAAAAACGGCAATCTGAAGCGCCAAACCACATATCGTAGCTGCCCGACAGTGAGGAGCGCAGCTTAGCATATGCAGCGTAGGAAGAAGGCATATTCCCGTCCCAGTCCGAGTCCGTCGTGCGAAACACCAAACTTTTTCCGTAAGGGAAAGCGCTTTTCGCATTAATATCGCCTGCCGACGTAAGCGTTTCCTTCTCCAAGGGTCGCTTTGCCGTAGCCGCCCTTAAAATTTTGAGAAAGGATGATGAAAATGAACAAAGAAAAGCACTGCAGCGTCATCGACGCTGAGGGCAAGCACGTGACCTACGTGCTCGTAAAAATCCGTGACAAGCCGCTGGAGGACGGAACCACCGAGCAGGTGGAGGAAATCCAGAACTACACCCTGAAGGACGGCGAGCAGCTTGTCGATGCCTCGCCGCCGCTCATGCGTCAGCACGCCGGCAGCACCGGCTTTCTCTCGCCGGTCTGGGGCGGCAGTCAGTGGGCTGAGACCGCCACGGCCGACGAGATTGCCGCTTGGGAGAAGGAGCACCCGGCGCCGGAGGTCAAGCCGGCACCGATGAGCAACGCGGAGCTCGAGGCCGAGAACAAGCTGCTCAAGGCGCAGATCGCCGCGCAGAGCGACCGCGCGGATTTCGTAGAGGACTGCATCGCCGAGATGGCAATGCAGGTTTACGCAGAATAATGAACATTTTTAGACGTTTAGAAAGGTTGGTAATTATGATGGCTATGTTTTTTGCCCAAAGAGTAATCCTTGGCAAGACTGAGTTCGATGCAGTACCCAAGGCACTCAAAAAGCAGGTAGCGGAGATCCTGATCGACTCCGGCCTGCCGGAGATGGTACCGGCTGAGTTCGGCGGCACGAAGGACGCAAAGAGCGCATAAATGCTTTTTTGACGGGCGCCTACGGCAAAGCGCCTTTTGCGATACACGCAGATGTGGAACGAAGACGATGCGCCTGCTACGGCTGATGCTGTAAATCAGCTCGAACCTGGTTGCTATGGCTTTGTGCTGCACAAGCGTAAGGATTGGTTTCCGAACGAGTTAAAGGATCGGCTTGCACGGTATGAATTGATTGTCCATAACACAGCAGATCGCATTCAAAACGGTACGTTAAAATTACGTTGTATTGATGGTTCATACCAGCTCATGGAATATATCGGCGAAATACTCCGTGAGACCAAAGGTACCACAATCAGATGGAGACGTGTAGCCACCTGCATGCCACCCGAAGTGCATGAACTACCCTTAGCGAGTGGATTTCCAGCTCAATCGTACGCCAACACCTACTACAAGACCCAAGAGGGTATTGTGCACCTGAACTTTTGCATCTTCCGAGGCGCGAGTACGGCATTTGTGGAGCCGGAAACTATTTGCACAATGCCCGAGGGGTATAGACCGTCTACTGTCATCGCTGCGGCTGTTGGCGGCGACGGCAAATCTTTCGGTAATGGACTCCCGGCCGCAGAGCTTCACATAGAGCAAGACGGCCGAATGTGGTTTTATGGTGCCGATACTCGTATCAACTGGATTTACGGTGAAATCACTTATTTGGCGGGATAATGAAATTCTGCGCAGGTCAGCTCAATGACGGATCGTCCGCTCGGTGCTGCGCCGTCAACATAGAGTTGAAGCGCACCGCTGGGGTCTATATCAACATGACAAGGCAGTCTTGTGTAGTTATCAAATGTCAGCAGCCCCGGTATGCTCATACCATGTTGCGGCCGAAATCCTTCGGGAATATTCGCTATGGTTATACTATCTGTGATGGTTGTGACTGTAGATTTTAGTCGAAAATAGATCGTGACTTGACCAAACTGGTCTTTGCTATACCAATTTATCGACGTTCCGTATGTCAGCCAGCCGTTGGTAAGCGGCAGTTCATGCACCTCGGGTGTTTCACATTTAGCTAACTGTACCCAGTCCCTCCAGCCGTCTTGATCACTGCTTTGGATCCATATACTTTTTCCTGCATGCGATAGACAGATGATGGAACACCA